>Ga0247727_10002321_pt1 | contig 43798 bp, 44 predicted proteins | sample WisWelCaveWW1625_FD_202498 | JGI IMG/M metagenome (GOLD analysis project Ga0247727, IMG submission 202498) | Biofilm microbial communities from Wishing Well Cave, Virginia, United States - WW16-25 | ecosystem: Environmental > Aquatic > Deep subsurface > Groundwater > Cave microbial mat | place...
ATCATTTGTTTTTTAATTATGTGCGCAAGAATCGAAACCGTAAGAACAGGGCGCCGGTTGAAATATTGCGCGAAAGGTTCCCTGATGTCGATGAAGGAGTATATACAAGCGGAAAAGCATGTGTTAGAATAGCCGCACATTTAGAGACAATATAAAAATGAGCTCACTTCCTACAAATACTTCCCTATCTGAACGATATTACAGTTTAATTTCTCCCACTTCTGGTCGGAAAACGTTATGGGGTTTGGGGGCCAGCGCGGAGGATCCGGAACAGCAAGGGTTGACCACCAAGATCGTGGATCTTATTCTCGAGCAGGCCGTGATTGAGGGAGCCAGTGATGTTCACTTAGAGCCGGAACAAGGCAATACGAAACTGCGTGTCCGTTATCGTATTGACGGTGTTCTTTACGAAAAACTTTTTATGGACCATAATCCCAACGTCTCCATTATCCCGCGGATTAAGATTATGGCGAATTTGGAGACCGATGCCCGGTTAATGCGCAAACCCCAGGACGGACGTTTTTCGATAAAAGCGGGGAGCGCTACTCTTGATTTCAGGGTTTCCACATTCCCCACCGTGCAAGGCGAAAAGATTGCCATTAGAATTCTTTATAAAGACGCAGGATTATTTAAACTGGATAAAATCGGGTTCGACCCTTTTGATTTAAGCCGGGTGGCACGGCTTCTACAGTATCGTTATGGTTTGTTTCTTGTCTCTGGCCCGACGGGATGCGGGAAGACCACCACCCTTTACGCGATTTTAAGCCAGCTCAATTCTCCCGGCAACAATATCATTACATTAGAAGATCCTGTGGAATACCAAATCGAAGGAATGAATCAATGTGATATCCGCAAGAAAATGGATTTTAATTTTGCTGATGGTCTGCGGGCTTCTTTGAGACAGGATCCGGACATTATTTTGGTTGGTGAGATTAGGGATAATGAAACTGCCGAGATCGCCATTCGGGCGTCTTTGACGGGACACATGGTATTTAGTACATTACATACGAATAGTGCCATCGGGACGATTATTCGTTTGGTTAATATGGGGTTAGAGCCATATTTAGTTTCGTACGCTTTGATTTCGGTCATCTCGCAAAGGCTCGTCCGAAAAATTTGTGATCATTGCAAAGAGCAATACACGATGACCCCGGAAGAATTAAATCGAATTAAGATGCATTATAAAATTAACGCCAGCCAGCAAAAAGCAAAAGAGGAGAGTTATTACAGCTTGGATCAGTCCAAGTCGACGGTCTTTTATCGCGGGAAAGGCTGCTCGCATTGCGTTGGCACGGGATATAAAGGGCGTATCGGTCTTTTTGAGATTGTTGTTTTTAACGATGAATTACGAGATGCAATTATTAAGGGGGCTTCTTCCTCGGACTTGAGACAAATTGCTATCCGGAATGGGACAAAGCTTTTGATTGTTGATGGTTTAGAAAAGGCTAAAAGTGGTGTAACCACGTTAGATGAAGTGTTTACCGTGGCGTTTGAACGATAGGAGAAGATAAGATGACACCCATATCTCGCGAAGGCCAATCGATTTTTGAATATATTATATTTTTAACAGCGGTCATTTTAGTGCTTCTGGTTTTCTTGGGGACAAATGGATTTTTTAAGAAAAAGTTAGAGTCCTCATTGAATCAGGCCGTGAACTCCATAAACGTCATGGTTGACAAAATTAATTTTGAATCGCAATAAAATTTTCTATCAAGATGGCCCCTTCATTAAAAGTTGCAGAAAGGAATCTGATCCGCCGGTATTTGATTTGGTGTTATAAAACGACCAAAGAAGATTTGGACAGAATCGACCGCAAATTCACCCAGGTCAAAGTGGACGATTACATTCTAAGAAATATTTCTAAAGCCAACAACACGAATAAAAATTCCCGCGAAGGTTATGGACAATTGGTTGAAGAATTTAAACAGTACATGCTTAAAAAGGAAAAAGACGCCATTCAGTCGAAATTTCTCGATGAGCAAAAGACAGAGCTCCAGCCGCGCTATGTGTATCTGAAAAATCGTCTTTCAGCTGTTGAGAAAGCTATTTCCGTGTTCCTGGGCAGGAAGGAACTTAATCAAATCATTTTGCTTTATGAAGGTGAAATGACGCGGCGTATTATAGAGGCCAGAGAACATACGTGAGGATTTAAAATATTTTAATACGGTTTATATAGCTTTTGATCTTGTCTGTACCTATCTAATTTATATTTATAATCTTCCATAAGTTTTTCTTTTTCCATTTCTGTTTTTCGGGCGGCTTCGGTTTGTTCTTGCTGGAGCTGCGGAGAGTTAGTTACTTCTATTCGCTGGGTTGGTTTGAATGTCGAAGTGACGCGCGTGATATAACTGAGAAATAATCCTCCGCCGATCAAAAGGACAAAAAACCCAGCCAAAATCAGGAAGAAATTTCTCATGGCCTCATCTTATAGAAAATTATTTAGGAATTCAATGAAAAAATTATCTGTCTCTCGGATAAAGGAAAGGTGGTCATCATGACGATCAAGTATGATTTTAAAGAACAATGGCCCAAGATAAAAAAGCAGCTGATGGAATTCGGGCAAGAGACTTTAGAGTTAACTAAAAAAGGTGAAGAACATCTTATTCGGTTAAGCCGGCAAGGTAAATTAAGGATTGATGCGACCACCAAAGAGATACGAAAAGAGCAGTTGTATTATCTTATCGGCAAGACCTATGTGAAGGCGGGATGCCCCGGAGAAAAGAATACCAAGCTGAAAAAAATCATTGATGAGTTGCGCCGGGTCAATCAGCAGAAAAAATCAATCCGCAGCCAAATAAAGAGCAAAGCAGAGAAGTAATGGCCAGCCGGGTTTTTGTCGTATAAAAAGTCCAATGAATAGAAATCCAACTTTTTGGGATGTCCTTCTTTTAAGCAGTTTTGTTATTCTGATTACCTTTCAACCATTCTTTCTTCATCATGAAATAATTATGATGGAGACCGGGATTCATCTTCCCGCGCTCAATGCCCTGTTTCATGGGCAAATTCCATATAAAGATTTTTATTTTCTACGCGGCCCGCTGGAACTTTATGTGCCGGCAGGGATGATGCTTGTCGCGGGTAAAAACGCGGCTTTACTACCTTTGTTTTATTATGGTGGAACAGTTTTGACATTTTTATTTTGTGTTCTTGTTGGTAAACATTTGTTTCGCACGCGATGGATTCTTTACATCATGATCCCGGTTTTGATCGCCCGGACTTTTCCGCGGGTCTCTTATTATTATTGGGGAGGGATGCGCTACGCTATAGGATTTTTAGCGCTTTGGCTGGGGATATTATTTTTTAAAAGCCAAAAGCGGCGCTGGATTTATTTAGCTGGCTTGGTATCTTGCCTGGCATTCTTGACGACGGTGGAAGCGGGAGTTTCGGTTATTTTCGCTTTTGTAGCGGCCTTAGGGTTCGCCTATTTGTTCCAAGTTCAGCCCAGAAATTTTGTCTTAAAGTCAGCAGGATTTTATGTCCTGGGATTTTTGTCTGTGTTAATGCCGTACCTGATTTATATCGCGGCCACGAATTCCTTGATGCCGTTTTTGGAATCGATGTACGCGGTTGTCCGTTTTAATCATGTCGCTTATCCCGGGGAGCCGGGGGTCAGACCCGAAACCTTTCTGGATTTTCTGGGGGCGTTTTATCCGGGCAGCCGTTACTTTAAATATATGACACCGGCATTTTGTTATCTTTTCTTTGCCGTTTATCTTGTTCAAAAAATCCGCCGGAAAGAATTGTCCCCTACCGACGCCTTTTTAGTCGGAGTGGCCGGGTATGGGCTGGTGCTTTACGCGGCGGCCTTTCGTAAGATCGAAGGGCATCATTTTGAAATGGCGCTTCAGCCGGAGAAATTTTTATTGTTTTTTATGTTCGAGGAAGTATGGTTATATTTTAAAACATTTTCAAAATCAAGATTAAAGTCTTTGGCAGTACAGCTTGCCGTATGTTTCTTCATTGCTGGTTCCATAGGTTATGCCATCCAACGCTATGACCATCGCTTTGCCATGTTTAAATGGATTAAAAAGGAAATTCTTCACCAAGCGGGGGTCAAAGGATTGTCATTGTTGGAAAACATGGAATCGGAAACATTGCATCTTAAACGTGTTGATGGCATCACTGTTCCAAAGTGGCAGGCCGAAGAGATCAGGGGTGTGGTTGAGTTCTTGGAAAAAAATACCTCACCGGATGAAAAGGTCTTTACTTATCCTGAACTGGGGAATTTTAATTTTTATGCGGACCGGCCCTTCGTGGGGCGGTTTCCCATCGTGACGTTCACCTGGATGTATCAACCCTGGCATGAGGAATTATTTGCCGAACTAAAGAAATCTAAACCGCAATATGTGATCATGACTAATCTTGGGCATCGAACTTTCCCGCACGTTTGGTATTTTCGAAATCCTAAAAATAAGGAACGATTTGAACAGTTTACGAGGTTCATCTTGGACCATTATGAAGTGGTGAAAGTGTTTGAATCCGTTTCAATTTACCGGCTAAAGCCCCAGACGTTTGGCGCATACGCAAGGACGAAAGGTTATAAAATAAGACGATAAAGTTATTGTGATTTCAGGTGACCCAAAGTATACTAATTTTACTAAATCGGAGAAAATATGAAGGTAACCTTAGTTATTCCAGTTCTAAACGAAATCATCGGCATGAAAGCCATTATGCCCCTCATTAAAAAGGAGTGGTATGATCATATCCTTTTTATAGACGGCCAATCTACCGACGGCACCTTAGAATGGATAAAACAACAAGGGTACCCGTACGTTGTCCAAAAGAAAAAGGGGATGCGTAATGCCTACATGGAGGCCTTGCCTTACATTGAGGGCGATGTCCTTTTGACCTTCAGCCCCGATGGTAATTCTATTCCGGAACTGATTCCCGAATGTATCAAAAAGATGAAAGAAGGCTACGACATGGTCATTGTCGCCCGCTACGCTCAAGGGGCCAAGAGCGACGATGATGATCCGATTACAGGTTTTGGTAATTGGATGTTTCGGACCATGATCAATATCTGCCATCGGGCGCATTTTAAAGATCCAATGGTCATTTACCGTGCCTATAAAAAACAGCTTATTTATGATTTGGATTTGCATAAAGACAGCAGTTATGAAGTCGAAGAAAAATTGTTTAACACCAATGTCAGTTGGGAACCGCTTTTGTCCATCCGCGCCGCCAAAAGAAAGTTAAAAATAGCCGAGATCCCCGGAGATGAACCCGCCAGAATCGGTGGGGAGCGCAAGCTGCAGATCTGGCGCTGGGGGGCGGTTTTTTTATACCAGACTATTCGTGAAATTTTTGTCTGGCGATAATTTTTTTACTCCTTTTCCCTTTAGTATAGTCCCATGAGCACATCCAAAATCACCACACTCGCGCAGCCTAAGAACATCGATGTTTTTATTCTTTCCCTGTTCGCCATCCTCATTACATTTAATCCTTTTTTCACCAACGGCCGGATCAATATTTTTGAGGTCGGATTGTATCTGCCCGGCATCCAGGCTGTCTTAGACGGGCTGGTGCCTTTTCGGGATGTCTTTCATCTGCGCGGGGGATTTGAGTTGTATATGCCCGCGTTTCTGATGTCGGTTTTTGGCGAGCATATCGGGGTGTTGTTTAGTTATTTTTATGTTGGGAATGTAGTGTGTTTGATCATCGCTGTTTTGATCGCCCGGGAACTTTTCAAAACGCGGTTATTTTTGTACTTAATGATCCCGGTGTTTATCGCCCGGACTTACCCAAGGGTGGTTTTTCATTATTGGGGGGGCGTACGCTACGCGTTCGGGCTTTTAGTTTTATATTTTATTATTCGATTCTTCAAGACTGAAAAGAAGGTTTGGATATTTTTGGGCGGAGTGGCGTCCGCATTGGGATTGTTCACTAGTGTGGAGATTGGTGTCTGTTCAGTTGCCGGTGTTTTGGCTGCGTTGTTCTTTTCAGTAGTTTGTAAAATCCAGACGAAAGAAGATGTATTTAAGGCCCTGTTGACATTCTTTGCGGGAATGGGTTTGATTAGTATTCCTTATCTTGTTTACTTGATCGCGACCCAATCGTTTTGGCCGATGATCGATTCGTTTTGGTCAGTTGTTTTCAACAAAGAGAATATTTTAGATACGCATCTGGTCTCGGTTTTTCCCAGAAATCCCGTCGAATTAGCCCAGGTGGTCTTTAACCCCGCCGATAAAAATTTTCGTCACATCACACCCGTGTACGCGTATTTGGGATTTTTGATTTATTTGATCTTTCGTATCCGCCAAGTCCAGCTATCAAAACTCGATTTAGCGGCGGTGGCTATCGCCGGTTACGGGCTCATTATGTATAATGCCGCTTTTCGTAATATCTGGGCTGCCCAATTCGAGATGACGCTTCAAATCGAGAAATTCATGTATTTTTATATGGTGGAATGGGTGTATTTGACGTTACGAAATAAAAAGGATATTATGGGAAAATTGAAACCGTATCTGGTGGGTTTTGTTTTGTTTGCCTTGATCGGTTCTTCATGGGGTTATGCTATCCAAAGGTTTAATCATCGTTTTTACAGTTTTAAATTTGCTCGAAATTATCTTTTGGGAAAAGATACTTTATCGCTGCGGCCCTGGTCGTATGAAGTCTCAAAACCTTTGTCCATCGAACGCGCCAAAGGCATTATTGTCCCGGCTCAGCAGGCGGATGAGATCAATGAGGTTGTAGAATTTATTCAGAAGAATACCGCCCCGAATGAAGCTGTTTTTATGTATCCGGAATTGGGGACGTACAGCTTTTTTGTCGACCGGCCGTTTGTGGGACGATTTCCTATTCCGACGTTCACCTGGTTTAAAGAACAATGGCACCAGGAATTTATGTCAGAGTTAGAAAAGGCGCGGCCTAAATTCATAGTTATGCCACAGGCGCATCCGCATAATTGGGAAGCCGTTTATTTGTTCCCCAAAAAAAATCGCGAAAAATTTAACGCCGTCATGGATTTTATTCGGACCAACTATGTTTTGGCGCATTCAACCGCCACATCGAATATTTATCAATTGAGCGATACGCCGCATCCTAAGTTAGACGAACCATTGATCCAACCGTATAAACCTGATGCAGAAGAAGACAATGAATAAAGCCGCCAAACGAAAAATGAAATTGAAGGGAGCGATAAACCTTGTTTATTCCGGTTTATTGCTGCGTTACACTTCCTGGAATACCCGGCGGTTAAAAGAAGTTCATAAAAAAATGTCCATAGACCGGCTGCACGTCGGCTGTGGTGATATTTTACTTGATGGCTGGCTCAATATCCGTTTCGAACGCCGCGAAGAGTACGGCCGCACAAAAAATCTCAATGGCCGTTTATTGCTGAATTATAATTTGCTTAGCGAATGGCCGTTTGAGGAAGACAGTATTCAATTTATCGCCGGAAGTCATTTCATTGAACATCTCGATTTAAATCATGGTATGACCTTTGTCAAAGAATGCCACCGCGTTTTAAAAAAGAGAGGGGTGTTACGCCTTAGCTGTCCGGACATGGAGATATACGCGAAGAATTATGTCAGTCGGAACAAAAGTTTTTTTGACAATGAGTTGATCAAAGAATGGTGCTGCTTTAAAAAGGTGGTAACGCCGGGGGAAATTTTCATCGCCAAGGCCTATGATTCGGGCGGCAGCCACAAATGGTTTTATGATTTTGAATCGTTGAAACACGTTTTGGAGACGGCCGGATTTCGTGACATCCGCAAAGTGACTCGCTTGGAAGGAAAAATTCCGGATCTGGAAAAGCTCGAACCGCCGCGCCGGGAGCTGGAAACACTTTATGTCGAAGCGGTGAAAACATAATGTTTAATGCCTTGACAAATCCAACTTCGACAGTAGAATGGGCCTATGGCTTTTGAGATTCCTGATACCCCCGAAGAATTATTCCGCCAGGGAAGAAAACAATTCGCCACAGTCAATAAATGGCTGCCAACAATCGTTTTTCTGGTCGTCTTTTTTGGGTTGATCCTTTCCAGTTTTTATTCGGTCGGAACCGATGAGGTCGGCGTTATCCGGCGCTTCGGTAAATACATCACCACCTCCCAGCCTGGTCTTCATTGGAAGCTTCCCTTTAATATCGACAAGCTTGATTTAGTCAAAGTCACCCGCATTTTTAAAGAAGAATTCGGATTCAGGACTGTTAGTTCAGGAGTGAACACGCAATTTTCGTCAAAATCATATTTAGATGAATCGCTCATGCTCACTGGCGATTTAAATATTCTGGAGGTCACCTGGATTGTTCAGTTTAGGATTAAGGATCCGGTGAATGTTCTTTTTGATATCGCTGATGCCCGGGAAACGGTCCGTGATTTATCGGAGGCGGTCATGCATCAGGTGATCGGCGATACTACGGTTGGTGAGGCTTTAACGACCCGTCGTATTGAGCTCAATCAAGAGGTTAAAGATAAATTACAGACGATTCTCGACAGTTATCACAGTGGTATTCAAATTGAAGAAGTCAAACTGCAGGATGTTAATCCTCCCGATGAAGTCAAGCCGTCGTTTAATGAGGTCAACCAGGCCAAACAGGAAAAAGAAAAAGTCATCAATGAAGCTTGGGAGGCGTATAACAAGGCCATCCCCAAAGCCCGAGGCGAGGCCGAGAAAACGGTGAGTGTCTCGGAAGGATATTCTTTGCAGAGGGTCAATGAAGCCAAAGGCGATGCCGCAAAATTCTTAGCCACTTGGACAGCCTATAAAGAAGCCAAAGAGGTCACGCGCCGCCGGCTTTACTTGGAAACTTTAGATGAGGTTTTACCCAAGGCGGGCAAGGTATATATTGTGGAACCCAAAGGGCATGGTATTTTACCTTTATTGAATTTGGAGCAAAAACAGGAATAATATGCAGAAGTTAACCAGCACAGTTTTGATGATTGTTATTTTTGTTATTGCCGTCACCGTGAGTGGGGCCTTATATGTCGTCGATGAAACCAAGCAGGTAGTCATCACTCAGTTTGGCGAACCGATAGGTAAACCCATCATCGAGGCGGGATTGTATTTTAAAATGCCTTTTGTGCAAACCGCCAATTATTTTGACAGCCGGCTTTTGCGTTGGGACGGGGACCCGAATCAGATCCCGACTTTAGATAAAAGATATATCTGGGTGGACACCACCGCCCGCTGGCGCATTATCGATCCTTTGAAATTTATGCAGTCGGTTGGCACCATTAATACCGCTTACGCCAGGTTGGATGATATCTTAGACGCGGCCACCCGCGACGCTGTTTCCAGTCACAAATTGATTGAAACCGTCCGCAACACCAATCGTATTTCAGAAATTAAGTATACGGGTGAACGGGATGAAGAAATTGATATTGATGTCGGTGATGTCAGTTTGGAAAGAATTAAATTAGGCCGTGACGCGTTGACTCGAGATATCCTTGAACGGGCTGGTAAGATTATTCCCAAATACGGTATTGAGCTCGTTGATTTGCGACTTAAAAGAATTAATTATGTTCAGGAAGTCCGCCAAAAGGCGTATGAGAGGATGATCTCTGAACGCCGCAAGGCCGCCGAAAAATTCCGTTCTGAAGGTCAGGGAAAAAAGGCCGAGATCGAGGGGCAGGCCAATAAAGAATTACAGCAAATTCGTTCCGAGGCCTATCGCAAGGCCCAGGAGATAAAAGGTAAGGCCGACGCCGAGGCTATTAAAATATATGCCGATGCCTATAACCAAGATCCGGAATTTTATTCCTTTATTAAAACCCTGGAAACTTATCGGAATACTGTAGACGCCGATACCACGTTGATACTTGATACGGACAGCGAGTATTATCAATACCTTAAACGTATTGAAAAGTCCACGCCGTAGTGATGATGTTATTGAATTGTCTCTCGTTAGTTTTTCGGCCCGCCCGGGAATAACCGAAATACTGCGCGGAATTCTCACCCAGATCGGAATTAATCCTAATCAGATTATCGAATCCAGCGATCACGTCAATTCCAAGGCGATGGTGTATGTGAAATCGTTAGCCAAAGCGCGGGAATTTAAAGGGCGATTGCGCCAATTAAATCTTAAAGAAGTCGAGGTCCGTTTTAAAACTCTTCACGCCAAAGACTGGAAACACAAATGGAAAGTGGATTTTCGTCCCTTTCAATTGACGAAGACCATTGAAGTCGTTCCGATGGCCCAGCGCAAAAGCTACAAGCCCAAAGGCGCGAAAAATATTTATATTGAAACCGCCAATGCCTTCGGCTCCGGACTTCATGAGACGACCCGATTTATGGCGGAGTTGATTGAAGAGTCCAAGGGCAAGTTTAAAAGTTTTTTGGATATCGGTACGGGGACAGGAATTCTTTCTTTGGTCGCCTTCAACAACCAGGCGCGGGAAGTTTCCGCTGTGGATATTGACCGGCGCTGTCTGGCGGCGGCGAAGAACAATATCCGCGAAAATGGCTGCGCTTTTAAAGAATTCTTTTTAATCGACATCAAACATTTTCCAAAGAAAAGGCAATATGATTTTGTGGCGGCGAATCTGATAACTTATGAACTTATCCGCAGTAAAAGGAAATTGGTCTCGCTCATAAAACCTGGCCAATATTTGGCGGTTTCCGGTATAATGCAGGAGAATTTTGGCGGTCTTAAAAAAGCTTTTCGAAGTTTGCCATTGCGCTGTTTAAAGATTAAAACCGGTAAACAGTGGGTGGCGGTTTTATACAAGAAGGTAGGGGCACAGAACTCTGGCCCCTACGGTGATTGAAAGAATGTTAAATAAAAATAAAATATTAAGCGAGCGCATGCGCCAATCGGGGATTCGTGAAGAGGATATTGAGGAATCCTTTATCCGTTCTTCCGGACCTGGGGGGCAGAATGTCAATAAGGTGGCGACGTGTGTTGTTTTGCGTCATCGGCCGACGGGGATTTCGATTAAGTGCCAGCAGGAACGTTTTCAAAGCCAAAACCGTTATCATGCCCGATGTCTTTTGCTTGATGCAATTGAAGGACGGCAACAGAAGATTTTAGCCGAAAAAAGCAAGGCTGCTGAAAAGATCCGAAGGCAAAAGCGGAAACGTTCAAAAAAGGCTAAAGAGAAAATGCTGGAGCACAAGCGCCGGCATGCGGAGAAGAAATCGAATCGTAAAAAGATACAAATTTAATCATTGAATATGAAACTTATCATCAACGCCGATGACGCCGGGATTGACCCGGGTAGAAACGCTGGAATATTTGAATGCATTGATCAGGGATTAGTGACAAGCATTTCGGTTATCATTGACCAAGCAGGCTGGCAGGATGTTTTGCTGAGGTTAAAGAATAAATCCAGACCGAATTTGAGTGTGGGTTTACATTTTAATCTCACCTCCGGTAAACCTTTGGCCGGTGGACATAAAACGTTGGTCGCGCCGGACGGAAAATTCCTAAACAAAAATGATTTACTGCAGAAAGCAAACTCAAACGGCATTGATGAGCGCGAAGTCATCCGTGAATTAACAGCTCAGCTGGCGGCGTTAAGAAAAGAGGGAATTGAACCAACGCATATCGACGGGCACAATCATGTGCACATCTTGCCCGGTGTTCGGGAAGGGTTTTTAAAAGTTGAATTACCCAAGCTTTGGGTCAGATTACCCTGGGAACGAAGTAAAGAAGTTTTAGACCCTCGCAATGAGCCGCCGGAATTGATCAACAATGACACGCAAAGATACATTAAAGTGATGAATTTTTATTCCCAAGCCGCGCGCCAGATCTGGGGAAATAAGTTTCGCTATACGGATGATTTTGGCGGCACGAAGGTCACCTGGCAGGTGACGTTATCGGCATTTAAGGGAGCGGTCAATGGCCTCAAAGGCGAGGTGTGTGAGCTCATGTGTCACCCCGGCGGTAAACCGGACAATTTTTCCGGGCCGTTCTCGAGACTGAAGGAAAGGGAAATAGAGAAAGAGGTTTTAATTTCGAAAGAGTTTAAAACATTTTTGATGGAGAAGGCCATTGAGGTCGTTTCATTTAATACGGGAGGTTAGCGATGCGTCGATATCTGTTTGTATTGATCCTGTTGGTGTTTGCTAGAACAGCTCAAACTGAAGAACCAAAGACTGCCCCTGCTGGCTGGAAATTAAAATTTGGAGCGGACGAACGGTTTCGAAGCGAGTTTAAACAGGATTTTGATTTTGATCAAAGTAAAAGGGACAACGGCACTTTATTTTTTCATCGATTGGGACTTAGTGCCAAAGCCGCTTGGTTAAATGATTCGGGTGATGATGTGATGAACATTTTTGTCGATGGACTTGATGCCCAGACCGGTTCTTATCAAACCAAGGCCACCGCGACCCAGGTGGATGATTTTGATCTGCATCAGGGTTTTGTCAGCTTTAATAATGTTGGGGGCCTGCCTGTTGACGTGAAACTTGGCCGGCAGGAATTAAAATACGGCAAGGACCGGTTGATTGCCCAACCCAGTTGGTCGAATCGGGTTCGGGCCTTTGACGCGGCAGTTTTTCATTATGATGCCGACGACTTATATGCTGATTTACTTTATGGCCAGGATGTGAAATACGATGACAATAATTTTAATCGTTCGTTGGATGAAGAATATATCACGGGTGTGAATGCGGGTTATCAAAAGGAAAAATCAGCGCCGTTGTTGGAAGGTTATTTTTTAACCCAAGTCATTACCACGACTGACACGCCGACGAAACGCTACACGGTCGGTGGGCATTGGCAGGGGATTTTGTTTGAAAAATATGTCTGCGACTTAGAATTGCCGTATCAATTTGGGGAAATGGGGACCAAAGATATCCGCGCTTTCGCGGCCCATGTGGATGTTTCCCGAGCTTTTGATTCGGCGCGGTTAAAACCCAAAGTCACATTGGAATACAATTACGCCTCGGGGGACAAAGACCCCAACGACAGTGTCGTTAATACTTTTAATCCGCTTTATCAATCCACTCATGGGCCCTATGGCGTGATTGATTTTTTCCGCTGGCAGAATATGCGCGAAGTCGCGGCCTTTGTTCAATTGTCTCCCCAAGAAAAATTTAAATTGAATCCTCAAATCCATTTCTTCTGGCTTGACAGTAAATTTGATTCCTGGGTAAACTCTTCCGGAACGACTCTTCGAAGCTCAACTATCGGCGACCGGGAATATTTTGTCGGCACGGAGGCCGCTTTGGTTTCTTCGTATGATTTAAGCAAAAATATTAAATTTGAAACTGGTTACGCGCGTTTTTTTACCGGACCGTATGTCCGAGACACCGGAGCGGACGATGACGTCGATTGGTTTTATTCGCAGGTGAATTTGAAGTATTAAAAAGGAATGGAGGGGTAACAAATGAAGAAAGTAATCATCGCCATCGGGTTGATTCTGTGTCTTCCTTTATCTGGGTTTGCCCAGGAAATCAACGTGGCGGCGGCCGCCAGTTTAGCGGACGCGTTGACAGCGATTGCGAAAGAATTTGAAAAAAAAGAAGTGATCAATGTTTCTCTCAATTTTGGTGGTTCCGGCGCCTTACGGACCCAAATCGAAAAGGGGATGCCCTGTGATATCTTTATCTCCGCCGACAATAAAAATGCCCAACAGCTTATTGATAAAGGATTGATTAACCAGCAGGATAAATATTCTCTTCTGCAAAATTCACTGGTTGTAATAACCGCCGTCAATAATACCGCTTCTCTGAACAATTTGACGGATTTGCCGGCGAAAATAAACGATTATTTATCCCTTGGTGACCCAGATACCGTTCCGGCTGGCAATTATGCCAAAGAAGCTTTACTGAAAGCGGGCGTTTGGGAAAAACTTGAAAGTAAACTGGCCTTAGGGATGGATGTCCGCGCGGCAATGCTGCAGGTTGAAAACGGCAACGCCGAGTATGGAATAGTTTATAAAACCGACGCCATGATCTCCAAAAAATTAAAAATCCTTTATGAGATCCCGGCCGAATTGCATAGTCCCATTGAATATCCGGTGTGTCTCATTAGTCAGGCGACGCCTAAAACTTTCGTCGTAAATTTCTTCCAGTATTTAAAATCGGACGTCTCAAAACAAATTTTCCGGCAATACGGTTTTATTCCTTATGATTGAGCCTGTTTGGTTATCATTAAAATGTTCGTTCCTGAGCGCCATTTTAAGCCTGCCTTGGGGTATCTTTTGGGGATGGGTTCTTGCCCGAAAGCAATTTAAAGGTAAATTATTTGTTCAGACGATACTGTACATTCCGCTCGTTCTTCCGCCGGTCTTGACCGGTTATTTTCTTTTGATCATTTTTTCCAAGAATTCATTTTTGGGAAAGTTCCTGGTGGATCTTTTTCATGTCCGTTTTGTTTTGGATTGGAAGGGGGTTGTGCTGGCGGCCTGTGTTGTCTCGGCGCCGTTTATGATCCAAATGGTTAAAAGCGCCGTTGAACAGGTTGATGTCCGTTTTGAGATGGCGGCGCGAAGCCTGGGAGCAAATTTCTGGAAAGTATTTTGGACCATAACGTTTCCTTTGTCGTGGCCGGGAATTGTCGGTGGTTTTTTTCTGGTCTTCGCCCGTAGCATCGGCGAATTCGGGGCGACCATCATCCTCGCCGGAAATATCCCGGGGAAAACTCAAACCATTCCCATCGCGATTTACAGTAAGGTCCATTTGGGTCAAGACGCGGCCATGATCCCGCTGATCTTCTGTTCAGTTTTGTTTGCTTACGCGGGGTTAGCGTTAAGTCATTGGATAGGTCAGGTCAAAAGATGATCATTGATTTTGATATTCGAAAAAAATTGAATGCATTTGAACTGGAAACCAAAGGCCGATTCGTAGGGGGATTGACCGGCATCTTTGGCCCGTCGGGAAGCGGCAAGACAACCCTACTCAATTGTCTGGCCGGATTTTTAAAACCCGACGTGGGCTTTATCAAAGCCAATGACAGCACACTTTTTTCCTCAAACGATAGAATTTTTTGTTCACCCGAACAACGGTCCTTAGGCATGGTCTTTCAGGATGGATTGTTGTTTCCTCATTTGACCGTTGAACAAAACATGGATTATGGATCAAAGAAAGGGGGGGGCTTGGACCGGGGAGAGATCATTGATTTGCTTGGATTGGCTTCCCTATTGGAACGTCAACCAACCAGTCTCTCCGGCGGAGAAAAACAAAGGGTGGCCATCGCGCGCAGTCTTATTCATCAGCCGGCGGTTCTTTTGATGGACGAGCCGATCTCATCGTTGGATTTGAAGTCGCGTTATGAGATCATTGAATATTTAAAGGTGATCCACGCGCGGTTTAAAATTCCGATTATTTATGTCAGCCATTCGATCGCTGAATTGATGGCTTTGGTAGAGAAGGTTTTTGTTATGCACAACGGCCGCGGTATCGCGTACGGGGAGCCGTTGGATGTTCTTTTGGGTGAAGCCAGTCGAGAAATGGAGATCGATAATCATTTTGATTTGCCCGTTAAAAAAGTTGACCGCAGCCAGGGCATGGCCATTGTCGATTTTTTCGGGCAAGACCTTCAGGTCAGTTGTCAGACCGACGACATCAAATCACGTTTGGGCGTTCACATCAAGTCCAAGGATATTATCGTGAGCACAGATTATCCCAAGGGCTTAAGCGCCCGGAATATCGTGGAGGCAACCATTGAGCGAACCGTGGAATTTATGGAAAAAGTGATTCTTTATACGTCGGTTAATGGTAAAATTTGTTTTGTCGAGATAACCCCTTTGGCCTTGAAGGCGTTAGGTTTAAAAGAAAGGCAGAAGATTTATCTCATTATCAAAGCACGTTCCATAATTACACTTAACTAAACTGAAAGATTAGATGCATTCCCCCCAAGAAGCCCAAGAAATTATGCTAAAGCACGCGTCGATTGTTCCTTTTGAAAAAATTCATTTTCTTGATTCCTTTGGCCGGACATTAGCGGAAGATATTAAAGCGACCGGTGATTTGCCGCCATTTGACCGTAGTTCCATGGATGGGGTGGCGCTACGAAGTTCGGATACACTCGGCGCCGATGATAATAATCCCGTGACTTTAAAACTTGTCGGGACGATTGCCGCCGGTGGTGTTCCCCGAAAAGCGTTAAAAAAGGGCGAGGCCATGAAAATAATGACCGGGGCCATGATCCCCAAAGGCGCGGACAGTGTTTTGCCGAAGGAGCAATTCTTAACGAACGGCAGGAATTTGAATATCCATAAAAGCACGCGTCCCGGAGATTTTATTCGTTTTAGAGGAGAAGATGTTAAAAAGGGGCAGCCGATTTTAGGCAAAGGAAATGAGATCACCTCGGGGGTGGTTTCGCTTTTGGCGACATTGGGTATCCCTAAGGTCGCGGTGCACCGACGGCCGCGCGTGGCAATTTTGGTGACCGGCGATGAATTGGTGGATTTAAAGGGTAAGTTGACCGCGGGAAAGGTGCGCAGTTCCAATCAATACAGTTTGTTTACACAAGTTCAACAGGCTGGCGGTGAGCCTGTGCTTTTGGGGATCGCGAAAGATATCCGGTCACAGATCGAAAAGAAAATTCGGGAAGGTTTAAAACACAACGTGCTTTTGATCTCGGGCGGCGTTTCGGTCGGTGATTTTGATTTGGTGCCGGAGGTCTTAAAAAAATTCAAATTTAAATTTTTTGTTGAGAAGGTTTCGATCCAACCCGGCAAACCTTTAATCTTCGCGAAAAAAGACAAGACGTTTGTCTTTGGTCTCCCGGGCAATCCGGTCTCCACGATGGTTTCCTTTTACAAATTCGTCCGGCCGTTTCTGTTGAAGATGTCAGGACGAAAGGAAATATTTTTAAAGAAGGCAACGGCCATATTAGAGGAAGAAATTAAGATCAACGGCCAGCGCACCAAGGTCATGCGCGGGATTGTCGATGAGGTTGAAGGGAAGTTACGGGTGCGCCTTACGAGCCATCAAGGTTCGGGCAATGTCATTTCCATGGCCAAGGCGAATTGTTTGTTTGAGATTCCTGAAGGTGTCATTAAATTGAAAAAAGAGCAACTTATCGAAATTCAATATCTGCCGTAACCGTTGAACACCCCCCCGAGGTGAACCGGTCGTTGACGACCATAACACCTCGGGGGGGTGGAAATGGTTCATTGAGGGTGTTATGAATAAAAAAAAACTGAACAAGCAATCTGCCGGAATGATTGATGTGAGCCACAAGGATATCACCAAACGCGTCGCGATCGCGACCTCTACCATCACGATGAGCGCGTCGGCGTTTAAGGCCTTGATGGGCCAAGGCTCTCCCAAAGGCGATGTCTTTGAGACCGCCAAGGTCGCCGGCATTATGGCCGCCAAATCAACGCCGCAAATCATTCCTTTATGTCATCCGCTTCAATTAAGTAAGGTGAGCGTGACATTTGATGTTGATAAAAAGAAACGGTTGATAAAAATTCAAAGCGAGGTCGTTTATTTGGGAAAAACCGGTGTGGAGATGGAGGCTCTGACCGCCGTTTGTACCGCGGCGCTGACCATTTATGACATGATGAAATGGGCGGACAAGGGCATGTTGATTTCAAATGTGAAACTGCTTTTTAAAGCCGGGGGGAAAAGCGGGGAGTATCGAAGGTCGACGAAATGAAAACATTCGAGTTTTTTGTAAAGACGATAAAAAATATTCCGACAACTACTTCCTGGTACTTATCGGATCTGGGCGAAGCCCGGGGGAAACAGGAACTTTTTACTAAGCAATCCCCGCAGAAGCTCAAGGTTTTACGCGAGCATGCCCTGATTGAAAGTGCCATTTCATCAAATCGAATTGAGGGTGTCACGGTGGATCAAAAAAGGGTCGGCACCGTTATATTCGGGAAGGCGCATTTAAAGGATCGAAGCGAAGAAGAGGTCCGCCATTACCGTACCGCGCTTGCCTGGATCCATCGCGATGGCGCGAAAATCCCGATTTCCGAGAAGACGATCCTTAAGCTCCATCAGATGAGCCGCGGTGAAATTTGGGATGCCGGGAAATACAAAGCAAAAAATGTGGATATCATTGAAAAGTTCCCCGGAGGAAGGGAGCGGGTGCGTTTTAAAACGGTTGAGGCATCCAAGACAAAAGCTTTTATGGGAAAACTTATGGAATCATGGCAGGATTCATTGAAAGAAAAGAACATCCAGCCCTTGATCGCATTGGCGGCTTTTAATCTGGACTTCCTATGCGTCCATCCTTTTCGCGACGGTAACGGCCGCGTTTCTAGGCTCCTTCTTTTACTTCAGTGTTATTCTTTAGGCTATGAAGTCGGCCGATATATAAGCCTGGAACGGCTTATTGAACAGAGTAAAGAGCGGTATTATGAAACTCTGCAGCAATGTTCTCAAGGCTGGCATGAGGGCAAGCATGATCCGTGGCCTTACATCAATTACCTTTTATACATCCTCAAGACAGCGTATCATGAGTTTGAGAATCGTGTCGGCCAGGCAAAAAGTCCGCGCGGCGCAAAAACAGAATTTATAGAAACTGCCATCACTTCATTTTCAGGGGAATTTGCTTTTTCTCATCTTGAGAAAGCCTGTCCCGGAGTAAGTCGGGATATGATCAGACGCGTGCTTCGCGACCTTAAGCAATCAAAAAAGGTTGAGTGCCTTGGCCGCGGCCCGGGGGCACTTTGGGTGAAAAGAGGTAATATTCTTAAAAGAGGGTAAAAATAAGGGTAATGGTCTGGGTTAGATAGTGAAAAGGAGAGAGTCGACATGTTAGAGACATCGATATTTTTAGCGAAACTGCTCGGGCTTTACGGGGTGATCGTCGCGGGCGGTGTATTGTTAAACCGGAAAGCTTACCAAAGAGTCGTTGAGGATTTGACAAAGAATTCCGTGCTCGTTTATTTGGCCGGGATCTTCGCGTTGATTTTCGGGCTTTTGATTATTTCATTTCATAACGTGTGGGTTTTAGATTGGCCGGTACTGATCACGGTCATCGGCTGTCTTGGAATGATATATTAGATTCTTCGATGGTTATTTGGATGATTGCTGGTTTAGGTTACTGTTATATTGGATATGGATTGCGGCAAAAAGAAATAGCATCAGGAGCAATTGGATTAATGCTTTCTGGTTTTTTGTTAGTTTTGTACATAGTTTCCTTTTTGAAATCCGCTAATATGGGTAATCTTGTTCCATTTTTTATTAATATAGCTTTGTTTATTCTCATTCTGTTATCGTGGAAGGATTTAAAGAAATAGAGATTGCTTCGCCCGCCTGCGGCGGGACTCGCAATGGTATTATGTAATCAGACGTTTTCGTGTATACGAGCAAGGAGTTTAAATGGAAAACGAACTGCATCCGGCCATTGTTCATTTCCCTATTGCACTTTTCGTAAGCGCCCTGGGATTTGAGATCGTTGGAATTATTTTAAAGAAGGAAAATTTTCATCGTACCTCAATGTATCTTTATATTTTGGCGACGCTCATTGCGCCTTTAGCGGTTTGGACAGGGTGGACGGAAGTCCAAGAACATAATTTTCGTCATCCGGTTTTGGATATTCATAGTACGTTTGCTTTTTTTGTGATGTGGTTTTCGTTTATGTCGTTGCCGGTCTTATGGGCCATTGGACGGCGATCGGTAAAAAGTTTTCGACTTATTTTTTTCGCCTGCCTTTTAGTGATTGTCGGTTCCGTGGCTATCACCGCCTACAACGGCGGACGAATGGTTTACGAATACGGGATAGGTATCAAACATTGAATTACGTAGTCGTACGTAGATTTTTACGTAGAAGTACGGATTTACTTTTTCTAGAAAGGTTTTAGAATATAGTTGAAACATAGAGTAGGATGAAAATTATAAAAAATACCTCACGGAAAATAGCCCTTGCGTTTGTTATCCTTCCCGTTTTTCTGTCGACTTTATTTTGCTGTTGTTTGTCGATGATCATGAAGGCGAATACTTCACTCGCCCTGTGTCATCAACAGCAGTCAAATCACGCTGCGCAATATCCCTGCCACAAAGATAATTCTTCTGATAATGAATCTTGTTCTTGTGAGCATGCCGCGGCGATTACCAAATATCAAATCGCCGAAACTACGAATATCATTAATATGGCTTCACATGAGTCCACTGTTTCTCTGTTAGCTATATACGCAGTTCAGGGTTTATTCTCCACCTCGCAGCATTTTTTGGCCTATTTGTCTCCCACAAAAATCATTGGTAATTCTGTTCCGCTTTATCTGCTTGATCGCGTCTTCCGTCTTTAATACTACCTCCTGATATCTTTTACATTTATTAATTTTTTATAAAATTAATTTTGTTGAAAGTCAAAAGGAGGTAGGTTCAAATGAATAAGAAAATTATCATGGCCGTCATGGCCTTAGTGGTTCTGAGTCTAACAACTTCAAGTTTTGCCGAGACGTATCAAAAGAGCCTGGGAGTGACCAGTATTATTATCACGGGAACTGTGGCCTCGGTGGATACGGCAAGAAATAATTTTGTCGTTAAAGACAGAGAAACCGGCAAACAGAAAGTGGTGTACGCCGACGGAAATACGGTCGCCTCACTCAACGCGGGTGATCCGGTTCGGGTGATTCTTCCTCAGGTAGGCAACTTGGCTATCAGGGTCAATAAGTAAGAGGCGGGATCAAAAGCATAGGGGCGAGACAATGGATGTTTCGCCCCTATGGCATTCCCTTGTTTTTTATTGAACACCCCAGTGAATCCCTGTAGAATACCTCTCAATAATTCATTTTCTGAGTAAAAATAAAGGTCTTCATGAAATTACCCAAAGGTAAGTTCCTTTCTTTATTGCTGATTGCCGGACTGTGTTTGTGTCTGACGGTAAGTCTTTCCATTTATATTTATCACACCCAACAAAAAGAACTGGAGAGTCGTTTTGAAGATCATACCCAGCAAATTTTAGTCTCTTTGCGAAGGGAAGTGGATTTTAATGCGTTTCAAAATAAGGAAATGCGTATCAGAGAGATGGTGGAACGGTCGCTTGATTTTCTTACCCGAAAGTCAATAAATTTGTATCTTTACGATGAATTGGCCGCACCCGCGAAAAAGTTTCTTTACGCCCATCAAATAAACTCCGATAATTTTAAGCCTGTTTTACAGAAGAAAAAGTACCTCCACACCGCTAACCGTGTTTGGTCGGTTGTTTTTGTGGCGGATCCGCAATATCTGGCCCGCGAGATTTCTCGGGATCATTGGAAGATTTTTGGGATAGGTTTATTATTAACGGTACTGATTATTCTGAATCTATCACAGCTTATCCTGCGATCTGAAGAGATTGAAAAACAGGTTGTCCAGCGAACACGGGAGCTGACCGAGGCCAACGAAGATTTGATGCGGTTTAACCGTATTACCGTTGGCCGTGAGTTACGGATGATCGAACTTAAACAAGAGATCAATGCATTGTCTCAGGCATTAGGAAAAGAACCTCCGGATGAACATAAAGAATAAAACCCTAGCGGGTTTATTTTTTGTTTCACTGTCAACTTTGACATTCGAACTGCTCATCTCGCGGGTGGTGAGCGTAATCGCTTGGTATCATTTTGCCTTTATGGCGATTTGCCTGGCCCTTTTTGGCATGACCGTGGGGGCCGTCATCGTTCATAAATATAAGGATCTCTTCATCAAGAAATATCATCGTGTCTTGTACCTTTCCGCGTATATCTTTTCTGTTACGTTGTTAATTAATCTAATCACGATTTGTTTTTTGCCTATCTTTACCAATTTCTCCAGCAATGGTTTCGAAATTGTTTACCACGATTTTAATATTTTCTTTATTTTCATTTCAATCGTATTTCCTTTGATTGGCTCGGGGGTATGCATCGCGCTTATATTGAGCAGACATGCCGATCAGGCAAACACAGTCTATTTTATTAATCTCGCGGGATCGTCATTGGGCTGTCTTTTGTTTATTCCGATCATAAATTCCCTGGGGGTTGTTAATTCATATTTTTTGCTGGCCTTATTCGGTTTGCTGGCAGCTTATTTATTCAACTTAGAGGATGAAAGGAAATACAACCGAAAGAAATTTTTATTAGTTTTGTCGTTATTGCTTGTATTGTTTTTGAGCGCAAATAGTAAAAATGATTTATTAGGATTGCATTGGACCAAGGGGAGATTGGATAATCGAGCGTTCTATAAAAAATGGAACTCGTACTCGTACATCAGGCTTATATATTGGGGTGCGGACCGAGACCCGGCGGGGTGGGGTTTTGCTCCGAAGAAACGGGACGAAATAAGTCGCCATCGGGTTGAACAAATATATCTCGACATCGATAGCAATGCAGCGACCGTGATGGTCAATTTCGCGGAGAGAGACAGCAGTAAGATTAATTTTTTAAAATATGATATTACGGCTCTGCCGTATTATCTTGTCCAAAACGGAGATATTTTGGTTGTCGGGATAGGCGCCGGACGAGATATCCTGACGGCGATATTATTTGATCAAAAGTCGGTTACCGGGGTGGAAATCAATGAGACGATTATAGATATCCATGAAAAATTGGCGTCGAAATTTAATGGGAATCTAAGTCAGCATCCGAAAGTCACATTTGTTAATAATGAAGCGAGAAGTTTTATTCATGCATCCAGCCGGAAATTTGATCTGATCCAATTATCCTTGATTGATACCTTTGCTGCGACCCAAGCGGGGGCTTATGCTTTGACCGAGAATAATCTTTATACCGTTGAGGCTTTTGCGACCTATTGGCATCATCTTTCTGACCAGGGGTTCTTAAGCGTTGCGTATTGGATGCAGCCTGATCATCCCGAGTTTATGCTAAAGCTTACCGGAACGGCTACGGAAGTTCTGAGAAAGGAAGGTGTTGCCAACCCGCGGGCCCATCTACTGATTGTCCATAAAGATGGTCTGGATGATGACATGGGAGTGGCCAATTTGCTGGTCAAGAGGAGCCCCTTTACAGAGAAGGAAATATTAATGATTTGGAATTATTGCGAGGAGATGGGATTTCATCTCATCTTATCGTCTTCGGGCTCACCATATGAATCTTTTTTAAATATGTCGGAGGCAAAACATTTAAAGAAGTATGCTCAGCATTATCCATTTAATATTTCTCCCGCTACGGACGATAAACCATTCTTTTTTCTTTTGGCAAAACTTAATGTCAGAAAATTTTTCAGTGAATTTCAGTTGTTTAGCTTTAGCGCAGAGTATATTTTGTTTTCTTTGCTTCTGTTGATGAGCATTCTCACGTGTCTCTTTATTGTTTTTCCCTTATGCCGCATAACAAAGTTGACGCAATTAAATGTCCCAATGCTGCTATTTTCAATCTATTTTACGGCCATCGGTTTAGCTTTTATGTTTGTGGAGATGTCCCAATTAACAAGGCTTAGTTCCTTTTTAGGGCATCCGATTTATAGCCTGTCGATTGTATTGTTTTCATTTTTAATTAGCAGTGGTCTGGGGAGTTATTTTATTGGTCGAACCGAGAAGAACGGGGAGATAATCGCCTATATGATGTTATTCCTTGTCATTTGTTTATTATCCACAATTTTTACGACGACTATTTTACATTATTTTTCCCGATATTCTGTCCCCATCCGTATGATTGTCGCCGTTTGTATCGTCTTTCCTATAGGATTTTTCATGGGATCTTTTCTCCCTCAAGGGATAAGGCTGCTGGGACAAAAAAGCGGTCCAATCGCATTATTTTTTGGGGTCAATGGGGCCATGTCGGTGATAGGTTCTATCCTGGCGATGATTGTTCAAATAACTTTAGGATTAAGTATGACCTTTCTCTTGGGAGTTTTATTGTATGTAATCGCTATCGGCACATTGTTTAGACTTAAATTTCGAAATTAATTTGGCTTCCCTTCAGATGATTAAGCAAAAACCAACCTTCTTCCAAGAGAATCTTATCGTCACCAGCGTTCTCTCAGTTTTTTTACTCATTTTTTTTTATGATGTTGTTTTCTTGGGGAAGACTTTTAAGGTCACGACCGCCAATGCCCAGGCCATGCACTACGGCGTTTACGGCCAGAAAGAAAATCGTCCTGCCTATATTCCCGTTAACGGCACCGACGCCTCCGTTTTAGAAGAACCTATTTATGAATTTATCAAACAAAATTTGCATCGCGGTATTTTGCCGTTGTGGAATCCTCATCAGGCCGGCGGCTATCCTTTGGTCGGGATGATCCAGGTGGGGATGTATTTTCCGTTAAATATCATTTTGTATACATTGCCGAATAACTGGGCGTGGGATATTTTTATTCTATCGCGACTGTTTTTCGGCGGGCTGTTGATGTATTGGCTGATGCGCACGCTGCGGTTTAAAAGAATTCCAGCGTTAGGCTCAGCGATCGTTTTTATGTTTACCGGGCCGATGGTTTTATTGCAGTATTGGATCGTTAATGTGGAGATCATCGCGCCGCTCTTACTTTTGTGTTTGGAGCGTTTGATACGCGAATCAAAAGTTTCGAATGTTTGCTTTGTCGCCATGGCCGTGGCCATGACATTTTTCGGCGGGCACCCAGAACACATATTTTTCGTGAACCTCCTGGGATTTTTATTCTTTTGTTTTCGGTTATTCTCGTTAAGGAAACGCGCGAACGTTCGCCAGGCCATTTTCGGATTGGCGGGTGGATATCTTTTAGGTTTGGGCTTATCGGCGATGGTTTTGTTTCCTTTTTTACGGAATTTTATTTCGGAATTCTGGCATAACCATCCGACAGGTGTGGGTTTAACCACGGGCGAAGTGGTCAATCGGTTTATCACCTTAGCGGTCCCGCATTTTTTTCAAAAAGAATCGTTAACATATGATTTTACTTTTTCTGGTTGGTGGGGTGGGTATTTGGGTGTTGTTCCGTTGGCATTGACTTTTTTAAGCTTGTTCTCCAGACAAAGACAGGGTTTGAATTATTTTTTCGCGGTGTTTGCTTTTATCCTCATTGGAAAATCTTACAGTTTCCCGATCATTAATTGGCTTGGTTATTTACCGTTGTTTGACGTGGCCCGATTTTATATCCACACGCCGCATTTGGTCGCCTTAAGCGTGGCCATTCTCGTGGGGATGGGGATAAGGGCGGTTGCCGCCGGCAGCCGAGTTTTTAATAAGGGGATGGCCTTTAGTGTTTTACTGACAGCCGCGATGGGAATTTGTTTAATCTTGTTTTGGCAGGAAAAACACCGCGCGCAATCTATTGAAGCCAGTTTGTTCACGCTGGGAGTCTTGGCAGTTTTTTTGTTGATTTTGTGGATGAAAGATAAAAAATGGTTGAACGTAAACAACATTTCAATTTTGTTGATAGTAGTTATGAGTCTGGAACTTTTTTGTTATATTCACCGTGAACGGCCCAGGCGGTTTGATTCTTTTCCTAAGATTCCGTATATTGATTTCCTAAAAAGTTTGCCGCAAAAAGAAAGGGCGTATGGACTTTTTTGGAATTTTTATCCGAATTCCGCCACCGGCTATGGCGTGGATGACTTTGGCGTTTTTCAGGATTTTCTAATGACGCGGTATGCCCAGTTTATCAACAAACTTTTGTTGAGAGATTATATTAAAGCGGATTTAAAACCGCCGGCCATCAGGGCGGTGCCTTTGCCGGATGCCAATCCTTTCCTGGATTTGCTTAACCTTGGATATTTTATCGGTCCGGCCACGCCGCACAAATTGTTAGGAGAGTCAGACATCTCCCCGGAAATTCATATCCACCGCTCTGCAGGGTATAAGGATGTGCATCTCAATGTTGATTTAAACGAAACGACAAAATTATTTTCTTCTCACGAAGTAAATATTTATCGGCGCGGCAGTGCTTTCCCCCGGGCTTTTGTCGTTCACCGCGCGCTCTTTGAGCCGGTTGGGAAAATCCCAGTCGACGCTTTGAAGGCGATCCATAAAAATTTAAGGGAAGTTGTTGTCGTGGAACATGAGCCCATTGCCGAAATCGCGCAGCAGCTTGCCAAGACACAGATCAAAGATAATTCGAAAATTCAGTTCCTTTATTACAGTCCCAATGAAGTTCAGGTCGACGCGTATTTGGAAGAACCTGGTTTTCTGGTCTTAAGTGACGCCTATCATCCGGATTGGCAGGCCTTTGTCGATGGTCAGAAGACAGAGGTTTATGCTACGGATTATCTTATCCGCTCCGTTTTTATTTCCTCGGGACAGCATCAGGTCCGGTTTGTTTTTCATCCGACTTCGTTTTACTGGGGCCTTTGGGTGAGTGGACTATCTTTTATGGTGATGGTTAGTTTATATTTGATTAATAAATGTCAGAGAAGAAAAGTGTACAATCAAAGCTTGGCAAAGTCGCCTTAGAACGGGCTTTTTCGAAATTAGGGATTGCCTCGCGCAGTCAGACCCGAGAATGGATATTAGCCGGCCGGATTAAAGTCAATCAAATTGTCCGACGCGATCCGGAGTTTTTGGTTGTTCCGGAACAAGACCGTTTGGAACTCGATGGCAAGCGGATGCAACAAGCCGGGTTCAAAACTATTTTGTTGTATAAACTTCGTGGTGTGGTGACGACGCGTTCGGATGAAAAGGGAAGGTCGACGGTTTTTTCACTTTTAAAAGGCGAAGATCAATACCTCCACGCGGTCGGGCGTCTTGATCTGGCGACTTCTGGGCTTTTGTTGTTGACTAATGATACCCAATTATCCAATTGGTTGACGGATCCCGACAATGGTATTCTGAGAACTTATATCGTGACTGTTGAGGGACGAGTTACAGATGAAGAAAAAGCGCGCCTTGAAAATGGCATGGAAGATAAAGGTGAAATACTTCAGGCAAAACAAATGGCATTGCGAAAAGTAAGTAACCGCGAATCACACGTAACTGTTGTTTTAACAGAAGGGAAAAATCGCGAAATCCGACGGATGTTTAAGGCCATTGGCCACGAAGTGATGCGGCTCAAGCGAGTTTCCCTTGGCGGGCTGACGCTGGGGTCCTTGAAGCCGGGTGAATATCGAGAATTACCTCTCAATGAAATTAAAAAAGCCTTTCCCGGCGCTCCGGTTCGTTTTGACAGATAATTTGTCAGTATGAAAATATTTTGGTATGATGTGACCGGTTTACAAATGGAGAAGTCATGCAAAAATTATATCTTTCTGGACGCGACCGAAAACTTGGCGGGGTCTGCGGGGGTTTGGGTGAATACCTTGATGTGGACCCGACCGTTTTGCGGGTTATCTTTTTGATCGCGTGTTTTATTGGCGGACTTGGGTTGATTATTTATCTGGCGATGTGGCTGATCGTTCCCCGGAAGCCAAAGTCCCGTTCCATGTGAACAGAATCACATTACTTTTATCAATTCTTTTTTTATCGACATTCCTTAATACTTCTTGCTCTGTCCAAAATAATAATCAGGAAATAGCTGTGTCGTCATCCTCTCAAATTAATCAGAGGCAAAATCGTTTAGGCAAAGAAAAGAGCCCGTATCTTCTTCAGCACGCGGACAATCCCGTGGATTGGTTCCCGTGGGGTGAGGAGGCCTTGGCCAAGGCGAAAGCCGAGAACAAGCCGATTTTTTTGTCCATCGGTTATTCCACCTGTCATTGGTGCCACGTGATGGCCCACGAATCTTTTGAAGACGCCGATACCGCTGAGATCATGAACAAATATTTTGTTTCGATCAAAGTCGATCGCGAAGAACGGCCGGATTTGGATAATATTTATATGAAATCCGTAATGGCGATCACCGGCCAGGGCGGCTGGCCTTTGTCGATATTTTTGACGCCGGATAAAAAACCTTTTTTCGGAGGGACTTATTTCCCGCCCCATGCGCAATGGGGTATGCCGGGTTTTAAAGATGTTCTGACTTCGATTCATTCCGCCTGGGAAAACCAAAAAGACGAGATTTTAAAATCAAGTCAGAATCTGACGCTGGCCTTGCAGGGTGAAATATTTTCAAAGAACGATGAAGTTCGCACGCCGGACCAAGAAACTTTGAAAGCGGCGTATAATTTATTTATTAGAAATTATGATGACGTTTATGGCGGCTTCGGCCGGTCGCCCAAATTCCCGACCAGTCACAATCTGTCGTTTCTTTTAAGATATTATAAACGCTCCAATGAGGCGCAGGCTTTGGCGATGGTTGAAAAAACTTTAACCGAGATGGCCAAAGGTGGCATGTACGATCATTTAGGCGGCGGATTTCACCGGTATTCTACGGATCAACAGTGGCACGTTCCCCATTTTGAAAAAATGCTTTATGATCAGGCGACCTTGGCAAAAACTTATCTCGAAGCTTACCAAGAAACGGGAAAAGAATCTTACGCCCAAACGGCCCGGGAGATTTTTGATTATGTCCTGCGCGATATGCAGTCGCCCACTGGTGGATTTTATTCGGCTGAGGATGCTGATAGTTTGGATCAAGACAAGGGGCATAAGTCCGAAGGCGCTTTTTATATTTGGCCGCAGAAAGAAATTTTAGAAATTTTTGGGCAAAAGGATGGAGAGATTTTAAATTATCATTTCGGTGTTGAGCCCAATGGCAATGCCCAAAACGATCCGCATGGAGAATTCACCGGGAAGAATATTTTTTATGCCGCGCGCAGTCTGGAAGAGACGGCGGAGCATTTCAAAAAATCGAAAGAAGAGATCGCCGAGATATTACGAAAATCTCAAGAGAAATTGTTTGGCGTCCGCGGCCAAAGACCAAAACCGCATCTTGATGATAAGATTTTAGTTGATTGGAATGGGTTGATGATCTCAAGCCTGGCGTTTGGCGCAAGAGTTTTAGAAGAAACGCGTTATCGTGAGGCTGCCGAGCGGGCGGTTCAATTTATTTTTACGAAACTAATTCGAAAAGACGGCCGGTTGTTGCACCGTTACCGTGACGGCGATGCGGCAATTTTGGGAACGATTGATGACTATGCGTTTCTGATCCATGGTTTGATCGATCTTTATGAGGCGACGTTTAAAGTCGAGTATTTAAAAGAAGCCAAACGTTTGACGGAAGAGATGATCAGATTGTTTTGGGATGAACCCAAAGGCGGATTCTTTTTTACCGCCATCGATGCCGAAACCTTGATCATCCGGCAAAAAGATATCTATGACGGCGCGATTCCTTCAGGCAATGCCGTGGCCGCGCTGGATTTAATCCGATTGGGAAGAATGACGTTGAACCGGGATTGGGAAACGCGGGCGCAAAAATTATTAGAAGCGTTCAGTCATGAAATTTCATCCATGCCGACGGGGTACACGCAGTCCTTAACGGCCCTTGATTTTGGTTTGGGACCGTCTAAAGAAATTGTTTTGGCGGGAGATAAAGATGACCAGGCGTTGAACCAAATGCTTCAAAATATTTTTAAGCGTTTTATCCCGAATAAAGTTGTGTTGTTCCGGCCGGCCGCGGCCCAAGAGGCCCGAGAGATCATTCCTTTAGCGCCATTTCTGGAAAAGCAAACCGCTGTAAACGGCCAAGCAACGGCCTATGTCTGCGAGAATTATGTTTGCCGATTTCCAACCACGGACCAAAAGAATTTTGAAGAAGCATTAAGGGTAAAATAGACGTAAAACTCCTTCAATTTGATAGTTTTAGCAGTCATAGTGTGTACCCCTTTGTCATATTGACAAATATTATTTTAAAGGCTATCTTTGTTGCACAGTGTAGTCTATGTAAAAAAGTATGAATATATCGTCGTTTAAAATAGTTGGAACAGTTTTTGTCGTTGTTTGGAGCTTAATACTTAGCACCCCTTCCGATGGCTACGCTACTCTTTCTTTAAGTGTTAATCCTTTTGCTGGTGGAACGAGTTTACGTTTTGGTAGAGTTGCCGAATCAGGCTCCCCGCTTAATAACAAAGAGGTTAGAATCCGTATCACCTCTGACGAGGGAACGCAGTATCAGGTCTTGCAGCGAGTTGTTGACCCATTAATTAGTGAGAGGGGAGTTAGTTTAAGTGTGGATGCCCTGACCAGCTATACGGTTTTAGGATCGAATTCGGCTGGGACGCTTTATCAGCAGGAAGCAATGAGCTTTGGATATACGGATCAATTGCTTTATACCTCTAATGGAAATGGGGATAGTGACGCTTTTACTGTTATTTATAGTGTGAACAATAGCCGGCTGAATGCCGCGGGTAATTTTGTTGGTAAGATTATGTATATCTTACGGCCCATCGGCGCCGGTGCTCAGCAAGATAGTTATTTAAATGTTTTTTTGGATATTCCAGATGATTTTAAAGTAGAGTCAAAGGCTTCTTCCGGGATGAATACAATTCGTTTGAATCCAGAAGGGATAGCCAAAAATGAAGGTTATGTGACGCTTACCTTTTCCGGGAATAGGGGTGGAGAAATCAATATTTACCAGGAAATACTGGATTTTCCAAAAGATCAAATGAGTGAGGAAATTTCACGGGATATAGTTCAGTTTGTTGTGCTGGGAAGTTCCGGAGGGAATATCCTTTATCCGAACCAAACCGTGTTAGAACGAAGGCGAGTACAAATTTATTCTTCTTCCCAGGGAGAGGGCAGTGTCGCTGTCAATTTCCTGGTGGATAAAGATAAGATTGAAGCACAAAAGGCTGGAGAATATAAGGGACAGCTTAAATATTTTGTTGAGGCCGGTGAAACTCAAGAAACAATTGAGGTCAACTTAGAGGTGACGGTTCCGTCCATCTTTAATTTAGAAACTCAGTATCCTCCAGGAGGGGTGAATTTCGCGAGTCTTCTTCCAAACTCACCGCCGCAAATTAAAGAAGTAGAAGTAACGGTTAATTCAAATTTAGGGAAACCTTACATGGTGATGCAAACGGTTCAATCCCCGATGGCCAATGAAAAAGGGCAAGAGATCCCCCGGGAATTCTTTCAGGTCAAAGCAGAAGTCTTGGACAATGGTCCGGGAAGAATAAAGTTCGTTGATTTTGATGCCGTGTCTGTAGGGGAGATACCTATTTATATTTCCGATGAGAAAGGTTCTTCGTCTCATTTTAAAGTAAGTTATAGATTGAAGCCTTATCCGGAAATTGCAGCCGGTCAATATACTACTGCAATCGTATTTTCACTGGGAGAGTTATAAACAATAAAAAAGGGAGGGTGGAAGATGAAGAGGGTTTTTTCAATACTAACCATTTCGGGTATCATGTTTGCTGTGAGTTGTATTGCGTTTCTTCAAGTCTCACAGGCTGTCACGGTTTCAAAGACATTCACTGTTTCCGCCAATATTCCATCGGCAACAGGCTTAACCATCACCGCTTCAAGGGTGGCTTCAAGTACGAATGCCTTTACAGTGGTGAGTGGAACGGCTTTAAGTTTTGATCCCATGACTTTGACCAATGGGATTTACCTCCCGGGTCATTTTTTTGCGATTGATGTCGGTACCACAGGAGGCGCCGGTTCACCCGCTGTCACTGTAACCTATACTGAAGGGGCTAATCCTAATAATCCCAGGAATGGATTGGGAACTAAGGCCACAGCCACATTTATAAAGGTTCAAGGTGTAACAGGGAATCAAACTGAGACCGGTCTTGTTAGCCACGGGCCGAAGAAAATGCTTAAGAATATTAATTCAGAGACCATCACCAGTGCTGAATTGACTGGTGGATTCTTAAGGATTTATGTTGGGATTGTGACTAAAGACCAAGGGGCCACCTTTCCTGATCCAGCGGGATCGGAAACTTTTTCGAATACGGATACCCCTGGAAACTACGACGGGACTATTTTTATCTCAGCGACTGTCGCTTAAGTTATCAGTTAAGCCATAAAAGAACCATTGTATCCTTTTCTCTATAAAAAGATGATGAGAAGAATACTCTTTTTTATTTCTCTATTTTTCTTCATAAACAATCCTATGCCGGTTTATGCCCAGTTATTGTTGGAAGAAGGCAAAAAGGTGCATAGCGTAAAACCGGGAGAAACGATTGTTGATTCATTAAACGCGCATAATACCGCAGGCGAGGAGATATCCATAAAAGCTTATTGGGAAGATTTTGTTTATATCCCGCCATTTGATGGACAAAAGAAATTCTTTCCTTATGGAACAACGGAAGTATCAGCTGGAAAATGGTTAAGTTTTTCCCCGCAAGAATTTACTATCCCTCCGTTTAGCAAAAGAAAAATATCCTATACCATAAAGATCCCTATGGATGCCAAGGGAGGCTATTACGGTGTTCTTTTTTTTGAGAAGAACGATCCTGGGCAACTGGATAGAACGGGGGTCCAGGTGGTCACCAGGGTAGGTTGTCTATTCTTTATTGAGACCCAAGACAAAGAGAAGAAGGCCCGGGTCGAGGACATCACAATCTCAGACAATAATATTCAAGGCAATTTTTTGAATGCTGGTAATGTGATTGCCATTCCCGAAGGAATTCATTATACCTTGGATGCCGAAGGGATCGTGGTCAGCCGGGGGAAGTTAGAGAAAATGTACATTCCTCCGGGCCAAAGGGCGTCGTTTTCTATTCCAGTAGAGTCCGATCTCTCCCCGGCGCAATACACAACGATTTTAACTTTTGATCTCGGGGAAGGGGATTCTATCGTCAAAGAAGTCGATTTCTTAAAAGAGTCGAGTGTTGCCATAAAGCTTCTTGAATTAAGAGATTAGCACAGCGAATTTATCCTCCGAACAAAAAGAAAAATCAAATTTATAAATTGATTTATCGTTCGAGCAAGTCAATAATGATTATTAACGATTACTATGTTAAAGACACTTGGGGCCATCGGTTGTATTTCTGTTTTTCTTATCACGTTTCCTTTTTGTGCGTATGCTGAATATTCTCTGGCCTATGAATATTATATGGAATCCGGGATGTCCGCCCTTAAACAAGGGGATTACCAGGCCGCCGGAGAATTTTTTTACAAAGCTAATCTAGTTGACCCGTCTTCCGAAGCCCCCTTGTCATATCTAAATTTCCTCAAGAGATTAAAAGAAGGTCGCATCGATAATTTTGAATCTCAAGAAACACAACCACCGATTCTGCCTCGAGAATCGAGAATCTCCGATACAGTAGAACCCTCCCCTATTGTGCACCCTCAAGAAATTCCTGATAAACCCGCCGCCATTGTCGAAGATAAGCAAAAAGCAGCGCAAAGAGAGCGTGCGATCCAAGAGGCTTTAGATTCCATTGAAACTACAAGGATCAAGAAAGAAGATAGGTTATTCCCAGCCCTTCATGCGCCGGTGACAAAGACAAGAATGTTGATTGAACGGCCGGCGGAGCTGGCGAATGAGGTAAAATATATTTTTTTAGATGATGCCCTTTGGGCGACACAGCCTAAAACATCTTTAAGAGTGGAGATGAATGATCCTCTTGTTTTGGAAGGGAATAATATTGATCGATTCCTCGTGCTTAGCCCGGATTTTGTGGACATTGAACGTCTTGATCGCAACCACATCAAGGTTATCGGTAAAAGACGCGGGACAACTATTTTTCATCTTTGGGATGACCGTGGACGCTGGACGTTTAATGTGGAGGTTCTCCTTCCCATGCAGACCTCTACGGCTGAGGCTGTTGAAGTTGATCAGATAGAGGAATCGGCACAGCCGTTTAAATTTTCATACTCTTCGGACTGGAGTTCTTTTTATACGGGGAATAGTGTTCGAAATCTTGAACGGCAAAATTTAAATTATTTGCAGTGGACAGAAATTTCCGGCGAAACCCCTCTTGGTCAATCCGATGCTTCCGCTGTATTTAATAAGTTTGAAGAATCGACTGAAGTCACGGGATATTCTTTAGGGTTGCGGGATGGGCATATCGGTACTTTTAAGGATTTTAGTATAAGAGGGTTCGATGCTTCTAAAAGTTTTTCTCCGCTTTCGTTGCCGGGTCGTTATTTCCGCGGGGTATTGTTTGAGGCACAAGCCTTTAATAATAATCTGGAATACAATATTTTAAAAGGCAGAGATCGAGTGACGTATGGGTTTGTGAATCCTGGAGTGGTTGAGGAACGAGACTCGTTTATTGAAGGAGCGCGGATAACGTTGTTCCCGAAGACGGATCACTTCTATTCATTTAATTTTGCGCGAGGGTATGGTGATGCCAGGGAAGATTTTTTGAAAGATAAAGTGTTTTCTGTAGAGACGAAACAAAAGTTCGCCAATACCTTTCACGCGGCTGAATTGGCCTATGATGAGGAAAACGTTGCCAAGACGACAAGCTCGGAGTTTAGAATCAATGACGCGACTTTGAGATTGAATTTCAGGGATATTGAGAAGGACTACGCCACCATCACGGGCCTGCCTTCCAATAAAGGCGAAATCGGCGGGAATATATTGTTCAATTGGAATATGGATAAACTTTTTACTACTTCCAATCTGGATATCTATCGGGACCGTTTCCTTCCAAACCCAGATGATCCAGAGGCGTATAATTATGATTTTAATACTTCCGTGGATGTGGCGGTCACGCCCACCTCAGACTGGAGGACTAATTACAATTTTCTTAATACCCCCGGTGTGATTTCCCCACGCCAGAGCCTTCGGTTAAACAGTACGTATACAAAACGATTTATGATCTTTGACGACAGAATATTTTCTGTTTTCTGGGACAATTCTTATCAACGGAGCAGATTCGAATTCTCGCCTGCTTCTGAATACGATCGTTATGGAGTAACCGGTGGCTTCCGATTCCCATTGCTGAAAAGTTTGTCGTATTATCTTAATTACGAGCAGTCCTGGGTTAACGAAATTTTGGCTGAGACTCAGAGCACCCCGGGGGTATTAAATACTGGGTTGAATTATTCGAAGCAAATATCCGAATCTTGGTCAGGAAACACGAGCTTTTCTTACCGGGATGAAGAACGTACTGAAGGCGCGCGTAGTTTTCTGGCTGGAGAAGATAGTATCACCGGCAGCCTTGGATTATCGTATCGGCCGTCTTCTGATTTTGAGTTTTTTGTTGATGGCCGCATGCGGAATGTTTGGGCGGAAAACCGCGAACGGAGTCCATTTAATGAAGGGGAGGTTAGGTGGGGGGTCCGTTCGAGTTGGGATTTGCCTTTTGTCTGGAACCCTCAGGGCGAAATTGGCGGTATTGTTTTTAAAGATGCTAATGGAAACGGTGAATTTGACAAAGCTGAAGAGGGAATTCCTAATATTATTATCAGAGTCGGTAAAAAAGAAGCCGTGACTGATCAGAACGGAAGATACCGAATAAAAGTCCGGGCTAAGCGAGTGATGGTCAGCATAGGTTTTGAGAGCATCCCAAATGGATTTGTTGTTTCGACGCCTTTATCCAAGGAAACGGAAATTTTTCATCTACAGCAGCGAACGGTCAACTTTGGGCTGACGACGCAATCCGGTGTTTATGGTGTTGTCTATTTTGACCAGAATCAGGATGGCAAGCTGGACCAAGATGATATTTTGATTCCCAAGGCCAGTATCCTTCTTGATGGGAAAGATTCAGTTTTGTCGGATTATGAGGGGACATATTTCTTTAAAAATATTTCTGCTGGGAAGCATACCATTAGTTTAGAGGTCAATTCTTTGCCGGTAGAATATCTGCCCACGATCAAGTTAAAGAATGAAGTTGAAATTGGAGAGGGGACAACGTACGTTTTTCATATTCCTTTGAAGAAGAAGTAGCCGTTGATTTATTTGACAATATCCGTTTCGACAATAACGCGGTGGTTATTACGCATAACTTCCTCAACAATCTTTTGTTTGTAAAGAGAAGAAGCCGATGGTTGTGAGTTTTGATCCGCAGTAGTTTTCTGAGTTAGTTTTGTCTCAATGCTGGAAGGTATGGTGACAGATACTTTGTAGCTGGCTGTTTTCTGAATATCCGCAAATCCTGTGCCACAGATCCCCAACAGAAATATTCCAAAAAAACTGGTGATAATAACCACTTTCATCTTTCATTCCTCCCGTTAAAATTTCGAAAAAGGAGGGCTGAAAGATGCTTAACGGTGACTATGATGTAGATAGTCACCGGCAGCCAGACAACCATTCCCACATTCCGCGGGATTTAGGCTCACGGCTTTGTCCCGCCTTCGCCTAACGACTTTCGTGTTAGGCTTTGGCGGGCCCGGCGTAGCCAAACACAGTAAGTATTTGGCGAAGCTGGGGCCCTACTCTTTCGAAGTAGTTTACCTTTATGAACTTAAAATCTGAAAGAACACGTTCCGTTAGAGGGGAAGGCATTTTTTATTCCCCAATAAAAGTATAGCATTGGATATTTCCAAAAACCAAATTAGTTTCAATTTCTGTCCTTCTTTTTTAACAAAAATTTGCTACAATAGCACCCGATAATAAGCAGGCAGGAGACGTGGCATCCTCTTTCCCCTCGGGTAGTTTAAGATAGAAAGGTTAACATTTTATGGATTTATTACTTTCAAGGCTTGACCAAATCTTCCCTTTATTAGGTTACTTTCTGATTGGCTTGACTCTGAATCTCACGCCTTGCGTTTATCCTATGATGACCGTGACGGTTTCGCTTTTTGGAAAAAATGACGTCAAAGAACGGACACAAAAGGCATTTTTAAAGGCGCTGTGTTATTTTTTAGGCATTGTTTTTATGTACAGCGCTTTGGGATTGTTTGCGACGATGACCGGGACTTTATTCGGTTCCCTTTTACAAAATCGTTTGGTGTTGTTGGTCTTGGGGATATTTATTTTTATTTTAGCCTTATCCATGTTCGGTCTTTATCAGTTGCAGGCTCCGGCGGCATTGTTAAATCGTTTGGGTAGAAAAAGAGGCGCTGGTTATTTGGGATTGTTCTTCTCGGGAGTTTTAGTCGGGATTTTTGCGGCGCCATGCATTGGCCCGCCGATCGTGGCGGTTTTATCCATCGCGGTTTCAAGCGGTGACCCGGTGTTCGGTTTCTGGTCATTTTTTGTTTTGTCTTTGGGATTGGGACTGCCGTATTTGATTTTAGGAACATTTGCCGGACTTATTCGAAGACTTCCCAAATCCGGTCAGTGGTTGGTTTGGGTGGAGCGGGTGTTTGGCGTTATCCTTTTGGGGTTGTCATTATTTTATTTATCTTTGGCTATCAATGCCGCTTTAAGCCAATGGGTTCTCCCTTTGACCGTGATTGTTGGCGGCGCGTATCTGGGATTTTTTGTCAACGGTGGTTTGAAAAATCAGGCGTTTACGCGATTTAAAGGAATTGTTGGGATTGTTTGTGTGCTTTTGGGCATGTCTCTGTTGGTGAAAATGCCTAAGTCAGGTTTGAATTGGGAGACATACACATTGCTAAAAATCGAAGCTGCGGTTAGTGAGGGGAAACCGGTGATTATTGATTTTTACGCGGACTGGTGTATTACCTGTCATGAGATAGAGGCTGGAGTCTTTTTACATCCTGAAGTTCAGGAGGTTTTATCGCATTTTGTCCGTTTGAGAGTTGATAACACCATCGATAGTCCACAGGTTCAGGAAGTTTTGGAACGTTATGACGTTTTCGGTTTGCCGACGATTGTGTTTCTTGATCGTACCGGCAAAGAGGTCGAGAAAACCCGTGTGATCGGTTATATCCCACCGGAGGAGTTCCTGGACATCACCAGGCGGGTGATGGGTGAAGCTCTGTAAGACTCTATACAATCCCTATACAAATCCTATACAATATGCTAAACTTATTTTATGTTTAATCCCCAATGCCGGATAACACCATACTTAGTCGGAGTTTTGGAAAAAATCGCGACCCACATCGGTCTGATCCAGCAGACCGACATCAGTCTTCCTTTAAACATCAGCCTGCAGAAGGACGCTGTAAATCGCAGCGTGCATTCTTCAACGTGGATTGAAGGCAATGAATTATCCTTAGCTCAGGTGGCGGCTTTGTCCGATAATAAAGATGTGGCGGCAGAGGAAAGCCAGAAGCGAGAAGTCAGAAATTGCCTTAAGGCCTTGCGCTGGATTTTACAAAATAAAACTAAGCCATTGATTGAACAAAGACTTTTGAAATTGCACGCATTGATGACGGAAGGTCTTTTGCCGGCAAGCCGTTGTGGTCATTATCGGGACGTGCAAAATTTTATTGTGAATGCCTGGAAGATTGTGACCTACACGCCGCCTCCACCGGTCAAGGTAAAACAACGCATGCGGGATATTTTTACGTGGCTTGACAAATCACAGAGTGAGCATCCGGTCATCCGCAGCGCCATTTTTCATCACGAATGTGTGGCCGTTCACCCTTTTTTCGATGGCAACGGGCGCGTGGTGAGGGCTGTTTCACAATGGTTATTGTTCGCAAAAGGATATGAACCCGTGCATACCCTTGGCCTTGACGAATTTTTTGCGCAAGATCGGAAACGTTATTATGACATGCTTCAGCAGACGCATGATTTAGATGGTGATTACACGCATTGGGTTGAATATGTGGCGCAGGGTTTATTGGATTCGGTTCAGAAAATAGCCGAACGACTAAAAGGAGAGAGGCGTATTTTGCAGGGGGAGAAGTTGTCCTTGACCCAAAAACAAGAAGAACTTCTTAAAATTCTTGCTGGCGCAGGGGCATTGGGTTCCGCGCAGATTTGCCAAAAGATGAACATTAATCGCGCGCGTGTCAATCAATTAATCGCTCCGCTTGTGAAAGCTGGTGTTGTCATTCAAAAAGGAAAAACCCGGGCGGCAAGGTATGTTTTGGCATAAATATTTTTCGTCGTTTGATGGGAAAGTATGGCTGAACGCCGCCAGTGAAGGGCCGTTGCCGATCGCCGCGCAAAAGGCTTTAGTTCAGGCGATTGAATGGAAAAGCAAACCACATTTGCTGACCAACGCCAAATTTGTTTCAACGGTTGTGGAATTAAAGGAAAGTATCGGCAAGCTTATTCATGTCAATGCGCCGGATGTCATCTTGGCGAATTCGGCGAGTTACGGATTGCATATTCTGGCCAACGGCATCCGCTGGCAGGCCGGCGATGAAGTCCTTTTAATGCAAAATGATTTCCCGACGGATATTCTGCCCTGGCTGGCTTTGGGAAAGAGGGGAGTAAAAGTCCGGCAGATCAAATCGAAAGACAGAGTTCTTACCCCCGATGAACTTTTAGCCAATATCACAGCGCGCACGAAAGTTTTTTGTATCACGCATGTTCATACCTTTAGCGGTTATGTTTTAGAGATAGAAAAATTTGGCGAGATTTGTCAAAAGAAAGGCGTACGGCTGATCGTGAATCTTTCTCAATCATTGGCGACCATGCCGATTGATTTATCGAAATTTCCTGTTGATGCCGTTGTTTGCGCCGGTTACAAATGGTTGTGCGGGCCGTACGGCAGCGGCTTTTGCTGGATCAAACCCGACTGGCGCGATGAGCTGGATTATAATCAGGCGTACTGGATCGCGTCGCTTTCCCAGAAAGAGTTGCACAGCGAAGAGGCTTTGAAATTTCAAGAGACGAAGGGCGCGCGCAAATACGATGTTTTTGGCACGGCGAATTTTTTTAACTTTGTTCCTTTTAAAGCGGTGATCGATCTATGGTTGAAGATCGGGTTGGATAATGTTCGTAAACACCACGATGAGTTGATCGATCATTTCATTGGGAAATTAAATTTTGCCGAATATGATCTTATTAGCCCAAGGCAAGGCAAAAGCCGGTCCAGCCTGGTTGTCATTTCACACAAAAATCCCGAACGAAATTCGGGGATTCATGAAAGACTTTTAGCCGAGGGTATTTTTACCGCGCTTTGGAAAGGCAATATCCGCGTCGCTCCCCATGTGTATAATTCAAAGGATGATATTGAAAAATTGTTGGCCGCGTTATGACTGCTATCAAAGTAAAAAATTTAACCAAAACCTACGCTAACGGCACCAGGGCGCTTAAAGGCATTGATCTGGAAGTCGCCGACGGTGATTTCTTCGCTTTGCTGGGCGCCAACGGCGCGGGCAAGACCACGATGATCGGCATCTTGACCGGCACCGTGACCAAGACCGCCGGTGAAGCCCAGGTCTTCGATTACAATATTGAGACCCATCATGCCAGGGCCAAGAAGCTTATCGGCATTGTTCCCCAGGAATTTAATTTCAACATGTTTGAAAAAGTCCAGGACATTGTGGTCACGCAGGCCGGGTATTTTGGGGTGGAAAGAAGCATCGCGTTGTCCTACTCGGAAGTTTTGTTGAAGAAATTGGGCCTGTGGGAAAAACGAAATGTGCCGTCGCGGACTCTTTCCGGCGGCATGAAGCGGCGGCTGATGATCGCCCGTGCGCTTATCCATAAACCTCGATTGCTCATTTTAGATGAACCCACTGCCGGCGTGGATGTGGAACTTCGTTACGGCATGTGGGAATATCTTAGAGAACTCAACGATCAGGGCGTGACTATTTTGCTGACGACACATTATTTAGAAGAAGTTGAACAGATGTGCCGGCGCGCGGCCATTATTAAAGAAGGCGAGATCATCAAAAACGACAAAGTCAGTCAGCTGGTCAGGTTATTAGATGAAGAGACCTTTAAGGTGACCGTGCGCGAAATGCACTCATTGGAACATCTGCAAATCTTCAAACCCAAAATCATCGATGAACATACCATCGAAGTGCAGTTGACCCCCAAAGAAGCCCTTAACGAGTTTATCAATGCCTTGTCGCAAAACGGTATGATCGTCGTCGATATCCGGCCCCAAGGCCATCGTTTGGAAAAGTTATTTTTGAGGATACTTGCGGACCCACCTACGAGGTGAACAGGTCGTCTGCGACCATAACACCTCGTAGGTGGGTTCTATTTGATGGAACTATTATGACGTCTGATTCCATTATCGCCTACAAAACTATCGTCCGAAAGGAAGTGAATCGTTTCCTGCGCATCTGGGCCCAAACCCTTTTGCCGCCGGCCATCACCCAGACATTATATTTTGTGATTTTTGGGAAATTTATCGGTTCGCAAGTTGGCAATATTCAAGGGGTCAGTTACATGGCTTTTATCGTGCCGGGCTTAGTTATGATGGCGGTCATCAACAATTCTTTTAGCAACGTGGTCAGTTCCTTTTTTAGTTCAAAATTCCAACGCAATATCGAGGAAATGATGGTGTCGCCAATGCCCAATTGGGTGATCGTGGCGGGATTTGTTACGGGGGGACTCATGCGCGGACTGTGCGTTGGTGCGATCGTTTTTGGTGTTTCGATATTTTTTACGAATCCGATCATCAGTCATCCATTTTTTATCATTTTATTTGTTACGTTGACCGCGATTGTTTTCTCGTTGGGCGGACTGCTGAACGGCATTTTTGCCAAGAGTTTTGACGATGTCTCAATTTTTCCGACGTTCGTGCTGACACCTTTGACTTATCTAGGCGGAGTTTTTTATTCCATTCATGATCTGCCGGCCTTCGGGCAGATTTTGTCACGGTTCAATCCGATTTTATATATGGTCAATGGTTTTCGTTATGGGTTCTACGGGTTTTCCGATGTCCATGTTGGCTTTAGTTTGTTGATGCTGATCGTTTTTATTGCGGCGATGACGACTTTGAGTTTGTATTTGCTGCGAAAAGGCGTGGGCTTAAGGGCATAATGATGAAAATTCGAGAAAGCGGAATGCCGCAAAAAGAGATGTGGGAGACATTCTTTAATCCCCCATCAATTCTGGCGATACTGGGGTTGAATCGTGAAACAAAAAACGTGGTGGAATTTGGGTGTGGTTACGGCACATTTACTATTCCTGCGGCACGGAAAATTCAAGGCAAGGTTTATGCCATCGATGTTGAACCGGAAATGATTTCCATAACCCACCGGGAAGCGATAAAGCAGGGTTTAAATAATGTTGAAGTTATCCAACGTGATTTCATGGCTGAAGGTTCCGGCCTTGAGGATAAAAGCATGGATTACGCGATGCTGTTTAATATCCTCCATTTGGAAAACCCGGTTGCTTTGCTTCGGGAAGCCTACAGAATTTTAACAACCCAAGGCAGGATAGGAATCATTCATTGGAATTATGATTCCAAAACGCCACGCGGACCTTCGCTAGATATCCGGCCCAAACCCGACGATTGTATCCGATGGGCGCAAGAGGCGGGATTTTTCCAGTCCCAGCGATATGAGTTAAAGCCATATCACTACGGTATCGTTTTAAAGAAGGGAAAACAGAATGCGTAAAATTATTCTCCTACGCCCCGTCAAAGACGGGGATTCGGAGGAATTATTCTGCAGGAGAATATTCCTGCGAAGCAAAACTAAGATGATTATGAATTTTGCGAAGCAGAATATTTTTGTCCTGCTTCTTTTGTCGGTCGTCACCATAGGTTTTAAGAACAAAGAGATCACTATCCCGCCTGGCCGCAGCGTTGCATTTGATTATCTGGTAATCATCAAGGAAATCCCCCCAGAGGCCCAAGAATTAAAGGTGTGGCTGCCGCTGTTGACTCAGAACGATTATCAGATTATCGATGAGGTCATTATTGAACCTCAGGACTCGTATACCATCACCACCGACAAAACCTACCACAATCACATTCTTAGTTATTTTTTTAAGTCTCCTCAGCAGTCCGAAATAAAAATCAACGTCCGTTACAAAGTTAAACGTTATGAATATGCCAAAAAACCGGGACTATATTTTTTACAGCATAGGAAATTATATGATTTTTTAGCTGCTAGAAAATTCCTTTCCTATGCAGCAAAGAAGATATTCCGACCGGAGGGAGGAATTTTCTTGAAAGAGAGCGTGGCCCCGGAAGATTTGACCCGTTATTCTCAGCCCGACCGCTTGGTGACTTTAAGTCCACAGATTAGGGAACTATCCGCCAAGATTACCCGGGCGCAAAAGACAACGCTCGCAAAGGCCAGGGCTATTTACGATTATGTTTTTGCGAATGTGTCTTACGATAAGACGATTTCAGGTTGGGGCCGCGGCGATGCGCAAAGGGTATGTTTGGTCAAGGCGGGTAATTGCACGGATTTCCACTCACTTTTTATTGCGTTGGCTCGGGCGAGTAATATCCCCGCGAAATTCGTCATCGGGGTGCCGCTTAAAGAAGAGAAGGAAGGCCGGATTGCCGGCTACCATTGCTGGGCGGAATTTTATGATGAAAAATTAGGCTGGGTTCCGGTGGATATTTCGGAGGCCTGGAAGGATAAGGCCAAACGGGATTATTATTTTGGCAGTATTACCGAAAACCGTTTGGAATTTACCCAAGGCAGGGACATCATCCTAGAGCCGGCCCAAAATGGTGAACCGCTTAATTATTTTGTATATCCTTATGTAGAGCTCAATGGCCAGGAATTTAAGAATGTGGAGGTGAATTTCAGTTATAAAGATCAATTACCGGACCGAATAAAAGATAGGGGGTGAGAGAAAAACAAAAAGGGATAAACGTTTATTAGGGAAAGATTTTTATGAAAATAATATTCTTTTCAGGGAGTAGATAATTAGATAGGAGGATGCAGACATGTTTGGATTTTTAAGAATTGCTTTAGCATTAATATTTGTGGTGGGTTTTTCCCAACTGAGTTTAGCGGCCGAACACGGCGGCAAAGAGCATGGCGGGGCGACTCAGGAACACGGTGGGACAACCGCAACAGCTCCGGGAGAGGCAGCCACAACAGCGCCGGCCGCCCCCAGCAATGATGATATTAAGAATACGATGAAAACCCATGTCGAGAATGAATCCAAAGACACGGGTGCTTTTGATATTCTTGATCCCGATACCGGGAAGGTTCGATCCTTGAAGTTAGTCCGCGTCCATGAACGTGTCGGCAAGACGGGTGATTATTACTATTCCTGCGCCGACTTCGAAGACACCACAACAGGTGAAAAACTCGATTTGGATATTGATGTCGAGGATAAAGACGGCCAGCTCAACGTTGCTGATGTGCGAATCCACAAGGTGGACGGGAAAGAACGTTACACGTATGATGAAAACGACAACCGTATTCCACTTACCCCAGCCGCAGAGCCCGAAGCCGCGCATGAACACGGTGGTAAAGAGCACGGTGGTAAATAGCCGTTTCACAAGAGTAGAACTCTTACTCCCGGTGTGCGGCGAGGGATATTTTGAAACCGCACACCGGGAGTGAGAGTGTCCCCAATTCCTAAATAGAAAGTGAATAAAGGAGTACAAAGAAGAAGCCTCCGTCGTTAAAATGTTTGTGAGAGCAAACAATAACGATCACCCAACGGG
>Ga0247727_10002322_pt1 | contig 43793 bp, 41 predicted proteins | sample WisWelCaveWW1625_FD_202498 | JGI IMG/M metagenome (GOLD analysis project Ga0247727, IMG submission 202498) | Biofilm microbial communities from Wishing Well Cave, Virginia, United States - WW16-25 | ecosystem: Environmental > Aquatic > Deep subsurface > Groundwater > Cave microbial mat | place...
TCGTCAGCACCGTCGCGCATTTCGTTATCGGCGCGTCGAAGGTGGTCGTGACCGGGCGCAGTTGGTTCAAGAGCGGGATGGAGATGACGGTGGTCGGCTTGGTGGCGGCGATCATCACGTACGTGATTGGCGTGCTGATCGCGCCGGTGCTGGATTAGGATTTGGGCGGAGCACAGAGAAATTTTAAAGTTTTAACCGCAGAGGACGCAGAGAAAGACCGATGCTGTTTGGCATTCGGTCTTTTATTTGCGCGGGGAGTGTGGTAGAATAATTCCCGAAGAGGCAAGTCCCCCGACAAAATTTTACTGGAGGAACCAAATGAATCTTAATACGGAACGCGCTAGAGAGATTCAGTTGTATATCGATAGCCACGATGTAATAAAGTTTCCCGATTGGCCAATTGTCATTGGCGGAGAGATTAAATCTCTTCCAGTTTACAGGTTGCCCGTAGGATACCTAAGGTACTATGTTAGTAATGGGCGCTTTGCCGTTGAGAAACTGCTTTTAGAGAAACAGTTGGGGCATGAACTCAACAGTGATGATCCCGACGATGTACTTCAGATTCGAAAAATGCTCCTTGAAAAGGATTCACAGTTGACCGAGAAAGCCGTGTCTCTGATCGACAACCTGAGAAGTTTTAATCAAAAACACCCTGGAGTAATAACGCACGACGGTTATCTCATAAATGGGAACCGAAGAATGGCAGCGTTGGAATTATTGCATCATGAAGAATCTACAGGAAAATGGCAATATCTTAATGTGCAACGACTTCCACCTGAAATTACTCCTCAAGATCTTTGGCGCATTGAAGCCGGATTACAACTTTCCAAGGAAGATAGAGAAAAGTATGGACCAATGAATGAATTGCTAAAGATCAAGGAAGGTAAAGACGCAGCGAAGTTAGGAGACAAGGAAATTGCCGATGCCATGTTCGAGTGGACAGAAAAGGAAGTTGAAGATGCGATTGAACGATTGAAATTGATCGATAATTTTCTTGACCATGTTGGGCAGACAGACAAAGGGGGATATGGATTCATTGAAACGTTCGACCTGCACGAGAAGTTTATTAGTTTGCAGAGAAGTGTTTACAAAACTGCAAAAGCAGAGGGGCTGTCGAACAAAGAGATACAGAAACAGCTCAAGGACTCATTTGATACAATGTACGCATCAGCAATGCTATACAAAAAACCCGGCAAAAAAGGAGATCAAATTACCAATGACGATATTCGCGATTTAGGAAAGATATTTAGGAACTCGAAGGCGATGGAGTTATTCCGCACATCATTGGGTAAAGACAAACATTCGAGAACCGGGTCACCTGAAAAAATCCGGGATGGGTTAAAAGACGCTCAGGAACTATTGAAGTTTCAGAGGGACAATCAACAGCCGCGCAGGCTGATAGAGACTGCCATTCGCGCGCTCAAGAACATTTCCCGCAAGGGCCCTTCTTTTAAGGAAGAGCAAATCAAGGGCGTGTTCAAAGAATTGGAGCAGGAAGTAAATAAACTAAAGAGAGACTTGGGCCTTTGACCCAAATGAGGTCTTCATTATGATTAGAATTAAATTACAACGTAGTACGCTTTTGATCGACGCGACGGACAACCCATCAATTCTTGGTGGAGCGCATCGGTCATTTTTTGAACTAGCCGCAGGGTACGAGCGCGATAGTGCTCAAAATCAGTACTCTCTCAATGACCCAATGATGATGTCTGAAGTGCTACTTGATACAGTCGAGTATCTCAAAGATGAAGATATTCCTTTCGAAGTAGACTCCCAAGTGCAAGAACGCCTGAATGAAATTGCGGGCGATCAGCAATCGTATCATGATGCGACAGCAATTGGACTTCAGGTAAAGACTTCCTTGAAAATTGATCCTTTGGAAATTCCAGGTTTTCAAAGAAAGCTCAAACCCTATCAGACGCGTTCTGTCCATCATCTAGTTAATGTGTTCAATGGAGCAAATTTTTCTGTACCGGGTAGCGGAAAAACCACTATCATCTATGCAGCTTTTGCGATACTTCGCGCTCGAAATATCGTTGACAAACTATTGGTTATCGGGCCACGTAGCTGTTTCATGCCTTGGGAGGATGAATATCTAAAATGTTTTGGAAAGACCGCAGCAACCGCCCGATTGACAGGATCAAATCGACACCTCAAATATTTTGCCGCCGAAGATTATGAACTTTTTCTGTGCACATATCAGACGGCGGCGATTGATAAGAACGAACTCGCAAGTTTGTGCCAAAAATACAGAGTCTTTCTTGTATTAGACGAATCCCACAATGTCAAAAAGTTTGAAGGTGGAGTACATGCCCCCGCGGTCCTGAGTATTGCGGGTTCTGCTACTCGCAGAGCAATTCTGACTGGCACGCCTGCACCTAATTCGTACGAAGACTTATGGACTCAGATGACTTTTCTCTGGCCCGGAAAGCAAATGTTGGGAACCCGAGAGCAATATGCTAATCGGGCTGGAAATGAAGAAGAGTGGCCTTCAATTCAGAAAGCGATAAAGCCATTCTTTGTTCGGATTCAGAAGACCGAGTTGGGATTGCCTCCGCAACGGTTTGAAAGAATCCTTGTCTCTATGAATCAAAAGCAGGGGGAGATTTACAAGGTTCTCTCCGCAAGAATTCTATCTGAGTTGTCGGTTGTGCCTGAAGACCGCCAGAAACTTCGCGAATGGCGTAAAGCAAAGATGGTTCGACTTCTACAGGCAGCGTCAAATCCAACGCTTCTGGCTAAACGCTCTGATGAGTTTGATGTACCTCCCTTGAGTGGGAAAGGTGTACCTATTCTTCAGATATTAGAAAACTATCCCAAATACGAGAAACCAGCCAAGTTTGAAAAAGCGGTCAGCCTAATCAGAAAACTAGTCGCAACTGGCAACAAAGTACTTTTGTGGACAGTATTCGTTCACAATATCGAAATGCTTTTCAAGGAATTGCAAGATTTAGAACCACAAAGATTGTACGGTGGTATTCCTAAAGACGCCGAAGAAAATGAAGAACTGAATCGGGAGGATGAAATTCGGAAATTCAGAGAAAGCAGTTCGCACATGGTCATGCTCGCTAACCCTGCTGCTTGTGCTGAATCAATTTCCCTCCACAAGATATGTCACCATGCAATTTACTTAGACAGGACTTTTGACTGTGGACGATATCTTCAATCATTAGATCGCATCCATCGCATTGGACTCGAACCTAATGAGGATGTGTTTTATCATATCTTACAATGCTCCGACACAATTGATGAAACCATTGATCAGAGACTCGAAGAAAAACAAACCGCCATGAGAAGGTTGTTGGAAGATGAAGACATATCTATTGTCACTTTTGATCTTCCAGAAGGCGATAAATCTGCACTGGGCAAAGAATCAGACGAACAAGATGATTTTGACGCGACTATTGATGATCTAAAGAAGCATGCCAAACATTCAAGTAATGCTTGAGGCCAACAGTGCAATTTGGAATTCATGATCTCTTTGAAACAAATAAATTGCTATTTGCCATAGCAGATTTGGCAACCACCTCAGGAACCGCCTCATCAAATAGTGTTGAACAGTTGTGCAGTTCTAATGTATATGGTGGGAGAAAGCATAATCATGCAAAAGTGATAGAAATCACTTCAACTTTAGGATTCGTTGCGCGATCTAGAAGCAGAGTGGCTCTAACGCCTCAAGGCAAAATCTTCCTGTCCCATAATCCTCAGCGTTTTTATGAATTAACATGGGCGCAAAAAAATAGCGTTATCAAAAGTTTCGTGCTTGGAAAGTTGCGCGCACAATCCGAGTCTGTCTTCAAGCTGTTTATAGAGGATGAGCTCCTCGATACTTGGACGAGGGAGATCATAGATCGGCCTATTCCGCTTTCGTTAAATTGGCTCGTAAGTTTGATGCTTGGTCTTGAACTCCTGCGTAAAGAAAAGTCCTTGCTTTCAGTAAACAAAGAATACGTTCCTGAGATTACCCGCTTGATCAAAGCTAGGACAGGGCTCTCACCGCAAGAATTGGAAAAAATACTTGGTGCCAGAAGAAATCAGGGCGAGATGGGTGAAAAAATTGTAGAGGCATTTGAGAGGAAGCGTCTTCTATCCCTAGGTAAAGTGGCTGAGGCTGATCTGGTCAACCGAATCAGCGAGATAGACACCGGAGCAGGATTCGATATCAAATCTTTCGATGGAAAACAATCTTTGATTGACTACGATCGGTTTATTGAAGTGAAAACGTCAATAGATACTAGGGTTCGCTTCTTTTGGTCGAAGAATGAGTATGAAACGGCTCAGGCATATGGAGATAGGTATTGGATTTATTACTGTGGCGGGTTTGACCAAAAGGAACCAGACAATTTCAGTCTCGTGATGATTCAAAATCCGGCAAAAAGGCTCGAAGATTTGGGGTTTACTTTGACTCCTTCGGAGTACCTCGTTCAATTTACTGAATCCTACTTGGGAGGGAAATCGGTCACGTTTGGCGAAAATTTAAGGGCAACACTTCTTTAAGAGCAGGGAAATGAACAAATGAAAAAAAGTAACATGAAAACAAATCTCATAATTTCAGGCGACTGTCGAGAAATCCTGAAAACGCTTCCTGACGACTGTGTGGATTTGATCGTTACGTCACCGCCATACGCAGATAAGCGTAACCATTCCTATGGTGGAATTCACCCAGACCATTACTTTGCATGGTTCATTCCAATTGCTCTGGAATTGAAACGCGTACTAAAGCCGCGAGGTTCATTCATTCTCAATATCAAAGAACATGCCAATGATGGAGAAAGAGGAATCTATGTATTGGAAATGGTTCTAACGTTGAAAAAACTCGGATGGAGATGGACGGAAGAATATATTTGGCATAAGAAGAACAGTTTCCCTGGCAAATGGCCCAACCGTTTCCGGGATTCGTGGGAACGATGCTATCATTTTACCAAACAAAAGAATTTCAAGATGTACCAGAAAGCAGTAATGGTTCCAATTGGAAAATGGGCAGAAAAACGATTGAACAATCCCATCAAGAGCGATTTCATCCGATTGGAATCCAATTCAGAAAGCGGGTTAGGTCGAAAAGTCCAAAACTGGGTTGGACGAAAAAAAGTTTATCCCACGAATGTGTTACACCTTCCAACAGTGGTTACAAATGTAAATCACAGCGCCGCATTTCCACCTGATCTTCCAGAGTGGTTTATCAAGTTGCTAACCAAAAAAGGAGATGTGGTACTCGATCCGTTTTTGGGTTCGGGAACTACAGCGTTGGTCGCCAAATCGTTGGCAAGAAAATACATCGGAATAGAAATCAAATCACAATATGTTCGGCTCGCTGAAAAGCGCTTGAAGTCCAACAAGGTTAAGATATAAACGAACAATTCAGTCCGATTTTATCCGTGTTCATCCGCGTTCATCCGCGCCCCATATTTCTGTTGAGGTCAGCGTGCCAATAAATCCAGAACGCCAACAGCAAGCCAAGCAGTACGCGCGCCTCCGGCATCGCCTCTTCGCGCTGAACCTCGCGCTCACCGGCATCGCGCTTGCCGCAACGCTCGCGCTTGGGCTGAACGTTTGGCTCAAGCAATTCGTTTTTGCGATCACGCGCGACGCGTGGCTTGCGACTTTTCTTTATTTCGTCGCCGCGCTTTTCGCGTACACTTTCGCGTTTTTCCCGCTCGCGTACCATCGCGGTTTTGTTTTGCCGCATCGCTACGGCTTGTCCACGCAAAATTTCCGCGGCTGGCTCGCGGATCAAATCAAGAGTTTCGCGCTGACGCTAATTCTCGGCGGCATCGTCGTTGAAATAATTTATGCGCTGTTGCGCGATGCGTCGGGGGCGTGGTGGCTTTACGCCAGCGCGTTTATGATTTTGTTCAGCGTCGTCCTCGTCAACCTTGCGCCGGTGCTGATCGTTCCGCTCTTTTTCAAATTCAAGCCGCTCGACGATCCCGAACTCGTCCGCCGCCTCACCGCGCTCGCGGCGCGCGCGCAGACGCGCGTGCGCGGCGTCTATACGCTGATGCTCTCCGAAAAAACAACTGCCGCGAATGCCGGGCTGATGGGGCTAGGCAATACGCGGCGGATTGTTTTAGGCGATACGCTTTATAAAAATTTCACGCCCGACGAGATTGAAACGATCATCGCGCACGAATTGGGGCATCACGTTCATCGCGATATCGGCTGGCTTCTCGTTTTCGAATCGTTCACAAACCTTGCCGGCTTTTTCGTCGCCGATCAATTCCTGCGCTGGAGCGTCGCGCAATTTCGGTACGAGAGCATCGCCGATCTCGCCGCGTTTCCATTGCTCGGGCTCGCGTTCGGCGCGTTGGGATTGCTGACGATGCCGATTACGAACGCGTTCTCGCGCTGGCGCGAGCGAATGGCGGACGATTACGCGCTCGCGGCAACGCGCAACGCGCCGGCGTGCATTCGCGCGCTGGAAAAATTGGCGGATCAGAATTTAGCAGAATTAGAACCCGAGCCGTGGGTAGAGTTTTTGCTGTACGATCATCCGCCGCTCGGCAAACGCATCCGGCGCGGCGAAGCATTTGCCAAAGCCGCTCAAGCGTAAAAAAAATCCGACCCTTTGCAGGGTCGGATTTTTTTTGACCAAAATGTGCTGGGAGGATTACGTGCCGCCCAAGCCGCTCGTGATCTGGCTGAAAATGTTGGCAATCTGGGGACCCAAAAGCACGAGGATCGCGATGACAACAATTGCAACCAAGACGAGGATAAGCGCGTACTCGACAAGACCCTGTCCTTTTTCACGGGGTAGATACATTTTGACCTCCTTTGACGAGACTATACTACAAAACAGATGTGCGCGCAATAGGATTAAAGTCTAGAGATCGCCGGTGGCGATGGCTTGCGCGATTGCCGCGCGCGTAAAATCATCGCGATCAATCCGGCGGTAGATCCAATCGCCGCCGCGCCGATCAACCAGCCCCATTGCCACGCACCGCGCGATTTTCCCGCGCGCGCCGCGACCATCGTGCGATGCGTCTCTTGATGATGCGCGGCGAGCGTCAAGCCATCGCGCAGACGCGCGCGAAAAAACGCGGCTGGCAAAATCGGCGCGAGCGCGCGCTTGAGCCGCGCGGCGATCTGCGTCAGCGCGGACAATTCCGCGCGCTCCGGCGGCGTCGCGCGGATCAACGCCTCGATTGCCGCTGGCGTGCCGGCATTCAGTTGATCCGCTTGCAAATTCACAACATCGGAAATCGTTTTCGCGCTCATACAACATCCCTCGCTAGGGCGCGCCGGCGGCGCGTCCCTACGCTGAAACGCCGCGCTTGATCAACTCTGCGCGCAACGCGATCAACGTGCGATGATACAACGACTTGATCGCCCCTTCACTCCGTCCCATAATTTTCCCAATCTCGGCGTTCGACAATTCTTCCGTGAATTTTAGGATGACCACTTGTTGTCGTTCCGCCGGCAGTGTTCGCAGTGCGGCGAGCAACACTCGCGATGTTTCGTTGCGTTCCGCGACGCGCTCGGGTCCTTCGCGTTTTTCCGCGACTTCCATCGCGTCCTCGAGCGAAACCTCGCGGCGGCGCGCGCGATCGCGATGCCAGTTCGCGACGAGATTGTGCGCGATGCGGTATAGCCACGCCGCGAACGGCGCGCCACGTTGCCGGTACGCGCGGATGTGACCGAGCGCACGATAAAAAACCCGCGCGGTCAAATCCTCCGCGTCGGCGTGCGCGCCGACGCGGTAATATACATAGTTGTAGATGCGATCCACATAGCGTTCGTACAATTCCCCGAACGCTCCGGCATCGCGTTTGGCGCGCTCGATCAGTTGTTCTTCCGCTTCCACTCCACGCTCCTCGCGCGCGCCAGCGCTCTGCGAATGATAACACCGCCGCGCGGTGAGAGTTGCGCGTCTCCCCGCGTCACACCTGCACTTGCGTAACCGCAGGTGCAAGTGTTGCGAGCCGCAGAAAACGCGGCTCGCAATGACACGAGTCCTCTAATCCGTATAAAACGCCAGCCCCAACGCGCCCGGACCGGAGTGCACGCCGACCGCCGGACCGATTTCGTTCAAGAACATTTCTTTGCAATTGAAACGCGCGCGCAAATCTTTTTCCAGCGCGGCGGCTTCTTCAGCCGCGCGCGCGTGCAAGACGGTCACGTGCACGGGCTTGTCGCCGACGCGTTCCGCCATAATTTCCGTCAGCCGTTTGATCGCTTTGGCGCGTGAACGTTGTTGCTCCAGCGCCTGAATCAAGCCCTGTTTGACTTCGAGCATTGGCTTGACGTTGAGCGCGGTGCCGAGAAACGCGCGCGCGGTGTTGATGCGCCCGCCGCGCTTCAAGTACTCGAGCGTGTCGAGCAAAATGATAAGGTTCGTTTTGGAGATCATCGCGGTGACCGCCGCTTCGATCTGCGCACGCGATTTGCCCGCGCTGGCGGCTTGCGCGGCAGTAATCACCATCATCCCCATCGCCATCGAAACGAACTGCGTGTCCACAATCGAAATCGGCAATGCCTTGCCCGCTTTTTCTTCAATTTGCGTTTTCGCCGTGTTCGCCGACGCGTACGTCCCGCTCAATTTCGACGACAGATGGATCGAAACAATCTCATGCCCCGCGTCGAGCAACGGCTGAAACGTTGCCGCAAAATCGCCGGCGGACGGTTGCGAGGTCGTGGGATGATGTTTGGCAGTGGGGAGCATCGCGTAGAATTGCTCTTTGTTCAAATCAACGTCGTCGCGATACTCGGTCGTTCCAAAAATTACTTTGGCGGGCACGACGGTAAGCCCGTATTGTTTGGTTTGTGCCGCCGTCAAATGCGCCGTGGAATCAGTAACAATTTTGATCATGCCGCTCCTTTGCGTTTCAAAAATTTCGTCTCAGGCGGCGCGCGCATCGCGTGCCGCCGAACGGACGATTTGAAAAATCAACCCCAGCCCCAGCCCCGTCAGCGCGATTAAAACCAGCGCGCCGCCGACGGTCTCGCCCAGCCCTTGCCGCGCGCTCGATCCGATTGCGGCGACGTTCCAAGCCGCGTGCAGAATGATCGCGAAGAAATATGTGAGAACGAGTTTGGTCCACCTCCCTTGTGCGCGCGCGGCATACCACGCGCGTCCCATCAATGCGCCGTTCGCGATATGCATCACAGCCGCGCCGACGCGAATGATCATCACCGCGCTCCAGTTCTCCAACGATGCGCCCGCATTGAAAAGATTTTCCAGCAATGCAAATCCCGCGCCCGCGCCGATGCCCCATAATATCATATCTGGCGCGGTGGCGCGCTTGGGATCGCAAAACGCGACGACGAGCGTCTTGAACGCTTCTTCAATCGGCGGCACGATTACGCCGAAATAAAACAGCACTGCCGCCGCGACCCACGGCGCGGCGAAAAAATCCGCGCTCAGCGCGCCGCGCGTCGTCAGTTCGCGCAGTTGCGCGCGCAATGCTTCCGCGACCGCGCTCCCGCCCGGCATCAGCGTGAGAAAAATCGCGGCGACGCTGATCAAAATGATCGCGATAAAAATTTCGAGAACGATGGCGATCGTCGTCGCGCCGAGCGCGCCCCACACGAGCGAACCCAAGAGCGCGCGCACGCCGGACGTTGCGCCCAATCTGCGCGCGGCAAACGCGACGAAAGCGAGCGGCGCGGCGATCGCGGCGATAAAATGCCACGGCGGAAACACGTACGCGGCAAGGACGTTGAATCCCAAGACGCCCACGCCGATCAGCACCGCGCCGACAAACAACAACGCAAAAACAATCGCGCTTGGAAACGCGCGCGCGGCGGCGCGCGCTTCTTTGCCGCGCATCGCGCCCGCACCTTGCCACGCGAAAATTCCGCCGAGCAACAATCCGAATCCCGCCATCGAACCGCAGATCACGTTCGTTTGTAATGCCGCCGCGCCGCTCGTCGTGAGCGGATTGATCGCGTAAAATAGAGCGGAACAAATGCCGCACAGCAACAGCACCGCGGCGAGCAAGAGCATCAAGATGCCGGCATTGCGTGTGGAGCGAGTCTCGTGAATGTTGGCAGGCGATTCGGTCAAAGTATAAACACCGCGCGATTGATCCCGCAATCCGAAATCTGAAATTACTTCAACCGCCCTGCCAAATAATCAATCAGATCTATTTTCGTCACAATGCCGGCGACGCGATGATCGTCGAGCGCGACCGCGACCTTGCCCGCCGAGAAAATTTCCGACAACGCGCCGAGCGGCGTATCGCGATTGACCGCCGCCGCCGCGTCCGCGCTCACAATGTCCGCGATGGACTCGTCCGGCTGATGCGATTCTTCGCGCAATAAATGATTCAGCACATCGAGTTCCGTAATCATGCCAACGTACGCGCCGCCATCGTCCACGACCGGCAATTGCGAAATATCGTACTGCTTGAGCCGCGCGATCACCGCGTCCTTGGGATCGCTCAGCTTGGCGATGACGACTTGAATTTTCTTTTGCCGCAAAATATCGTCGACGCGCCCTTCGGCGAGCGGATACTCGATCAAACGATTGTCGCGCATCCAATCGTCGTTGAAAATTTTGCTCAAATAGCGCGAGCCGGAATCCGGCAAAATCACGACAACGGTCTTGTCTTCCGGCATATTCCGCGCGACCTGCAACGCCGCGACCGCCGCGGTGCCGGACGAGCCGCCGCAAAACAATCCTTCTTCGCGCACGAGCCGCCGCGTCATCAAAAACGACTCTTTATCGCCGACTTGCAGAACGTCATCCACGTATTTCAAATCGAGCGCGGTCGGCAAAAAATCTTCGCCGATGCCTTCGATCTTGTACACTTTTGGAAACGCGCCCGCCGGCACTTGCCCGCCGGCTTTGAACGTCGCGTACAGCAATGAACCCAGCGGATCCACGCCGATCACTTTGACTTTTGGATTTTGCTCTTTCAAATATTGGCTCGTGCCGGTGATCGTGCCGCCGGTGCCCATTCCGCAGACGAGAACATCAATTTTGCCGTCGGTCTGTTTCCAAATTTCCGGTCCCGTCGTTTGGTAATGCGCCGCCGGATTCGCCGGATTCCAATATTGCCCGGCGAGAATCGAATTCGGCGTTTCTTCCACGAGCCGTTTCGAGACGGAATAGTACGAGCGCGGATCGTCCGGCTCGACGGCGGTCGGCGTGATGACGACGCGCGCGCCGTACGCGCGCAACAGCCGCACTTTTTCTTCGCTCATCTTGTCCGGCATCACGAAAATACATTTGTACCCTTTGATCGCCGCGGCAATCGCAAGCCCAACGCCGGTGTTGCCGGAGGTGCCTTCAACGATCGTTCCGCCCGGATGCAATGTGCCGTCGCGCTCCGCCGCCTCGATCATCGCGATGCCGATGCGGTCTTTGACCGAGCCGCCGGGATTCAGAAATTCTAATTTCGCCAGCACCGTCGCTTTGATGCCGCGCGTCACGCGATTCAAGCGCACGAGCGGCGTGTTGCCGATGATGGAAAGAATGTTGGGGTAAATCATTCAAGCCTCAAGTTAAAAGTAAAAAATGCAGAGTTCATAATTCGCAATTCGCCGCAAGTATAACACGCGCCCAAAAAGAGAGCAAAGCACGCCGCCTATTTTTACTTTACACTTTTTACTTTTCGCTTTTGACTTGTCCGATAAACTTCTTGCCGCGCCCTGCCGCTTTCCCGCGCCACGCGCTTCACCGCGTCCGTCCGCGCGATGCCTTGCGCGATCAACGCGCGCACGCCCGCGCGCACGCGCGCATCATCCCACTGATCCCTAAGTACTGCTGACTGATCACTGGCAGTTCTTCCCGCGATCACCAGCGTAAACTCGCCGCGCGGCGCGTGTTCCAAAAAATGTGCGCGCGCCTCATCCACGCTCCCGCGAAAAAATTCCTCGAACATTTTCGTCAGCTCGCGCGCAACGCCAATCTGCCGGTCGCCCAGCGTCGCGGCAATATCGTCGAGCGCGGCGCGGACGCGATGCGGCGCTTCGTACGCCACGAGCGTGCGCGGTTCGTTCGCGACGTTCTGCAGAAATTTTCGGCGCGCGAATTTTTGGCGCGGCATAAAGCCGAGAAAAACGAATTGATCCGTCGGCAAGCCGGACGCGACGAGCGCGGCGGTCAGCGCGTTCGCGCCCGGGATTGGCACGACGCGAATCTGCGCGGTGAGCGCGGCGCGCACGAGTTCATAACCGGGATCGGATAAGCCGGGCGTGCCGGCGTCGGAAATGATTGCGACATCGCCGCGTTCGAGCGCGGCGAGAATCGCGTCAATCTTTTTGATTTTGTTGTGTTCAAAATAAGACGTGATCGGCGTCGCGAGGTTGTGATGCGCGAGCAATTTGCGCGCATGGCGCGTATCTTCCGCCGCAATCAGCGATGCTTCTTTCAGCACGCGCAGCGCGCGGAGCGTAATATCTTCTAGATTTCCGATGGGAGTTGCGACGAGATAGAGAATGCCCATAATAAAAACTGAGTTCTCAATGACCAACGACTAATAACTAACGACTAATGACAAATGACTAATGACTAATGACTAATGACTAATGACTAATGACTAATGACTAACAGCTAGATTATAACGCGCAACGCGAAATGCGTCTAACATTTGTTTGGCATCTGCGCGTGTGCTATACTCGCTTCGCGCGTGATCCAACGCGCGCGCACCGAAGGAGAATCGTATGAACACCCTCGCGCAAACCGATCCGGACATCGCGCACATCATCGAGCAAGAAAAACGCCGGCAAAAAGAAGGGCTGGAACTGATCGCGTCCGAAAATTACGCGAGCCGCGCGGTCTTGGAAGCCGTCGGCTCGGTGCTGACGAATAAATACGCGGAAGGGTATCCGGGGAAACGCTATTACAACGGCTGTGAATTTGTGGATCAATCCGAAACGCTCGCGATTGAGCGCGCGAAAAAATTATTCGGCGCGGCGCACGCGAACGTTCAGCCGCATTCCGGCTCGCAGGCGAATCTCGCCGCGTACGCCGCGCTCTTGCAACCGGGCGATACGGTGCTGGCGATGTCGCTCGCGCAGGGCGGGCATCTGACGCACGGCGCGGCGGTCAATCTGTCCGGGCAACTCTATAAATTTATCGGTTACGGCGTGAGCCAAGAATCCGAAACGCTTGATTACGAAGAGATCGCGGAGCTCGCGCAACAGCATCGCCCCAAACTGATCGTCGCCGGCGCGACGGCGTACCCGCGCGCGTTTGATTTTCAAAAAATGCGCGAGATTGCGCGCGCGGTGAACGCGCGTTTGATGGTGGATATGGCGCACATCGCGGGGCTCGTCGCGGCGAAGGTGCATCCGGATCCGATCCCAGTTTCCGATGTCGTCACGACGACGACGCACAAAACGTTGCGCGGTCCGCGCGGCGGAATGATTCTCGCGACGACCGAATTTGCGAAAGCGATTGACAAGGCAATTTTTCCCGGCTCGCAAGGCGGACCCTTGGAACATGTCATTGCCGGCAAAGCCGTCGCGTTCAAAGAAGCTTTAGAGCCGGCGTTCGTCGCCTATCAAAAGCAAATCATCGCGAACGCGCGCGCGCTCGCGGCGCAATTGCAAACGCGCGGCATTCGCCTCGTCTCCGGCGGCACGGACAATCATTTGCTATTGGTGGATCTCTCGCGGCAAAAAGTTTCCGGCAAAGACGCGGCGAACGCGTTGCAGGCGGTCGGCATTACGTGCAACAAAAATTTAATTCCGTTCGACACGCAATCGCCCAATGTTACGAGCGGCATTCGGCTCGGCACGCCGGCGGTAACAACGCGCGGGATGCGCGAAGATGAAATGCGGCAGATCGCGGATTGGATCGCGGAGGTCGTGACGCGGATGGACGATGCCGCGTTGCACGCGCGCGTGCGCGATGCGGTCGTAAAATTCGCATCGCGGTTTCCGATGCCGGGCGTGGACGCATGAAAAGACCTTCGAGGTCTGCGAGACCTCGAAGGTCTAGTAAACTACACCGGCGCGAACCGATACCCTTTTTCGCGCACCGAATAAATATAGCGCGGCTTTTTCGCGTCATCACCCAGCTTGCGACGCAGATGCGTGATGTGCACCTTGAGCAGGGTGCGGTCTTCGGTGTAATTTTCGCCCCACGCATAACGCAAGAGCGCTTGATACGGCACGAGGCGCCCTCGCGAGTGAATCAAACTCGTCAAGAGCCGCCATTCGGTCGGCGTCAGAGACGTTTCTTTGCCGTTCACCCATATCTGCCGCGCGTCAAAATTAATTTTCAAATGGTCGTCATCAAATTTCGGCGGTTGAAATTCCAGATTCGCCGGCGCGCGGCGCAACAGCGCGCGCGCGCGCGCGAGCAATTCCATATTATCGTACGGCTTTGCCAGATAATCGTCCGCGCCGTCATTGAGCGCGCTGATTTTGGTCCCCTGATCGCCCAGCGCGGTCAGCATCAAGATGGGCACATTCGAAATTTGCCGCAGATGCCGGCACAGCGCGCGCCCGTCCATCCCGGTCGGAAACATAATATCCAGCACAACCAAATCCGGATGCTCGGCATTGACCATCTGCAAGCCCGCGCTCGCGTCGAGCGCGGACAGCGGGCGAAAGCCGGCGCTCTCAAAGAGCGCGCGCAACACCGCGCATAAATCTTTGTCATCGTCTACCACTAGAATTTTGCGCCGATCTTTCTCTTTCATCCCGCCCTCCGTAAGGTGAAACGCAAAATCGCCCCGCGCCCGCGCCTGCCGTCCGCTTCGATCGTCCCGCCCATATCGCGAATCATCTCGCGCGCAATCGCCAACCCCATCCCGTGCCCGCGCACGCCGGCGACATTCTGCGCGCGATAAAACGCCTTGAAAATTAATTCGCGATCGGGCGGCGGAATGCCCGCCCCCTGATCTTCCACCTCGACCTGCGCGCGATCCTTGCCCGCGCTTTTGATCGTAATCGTGATGCGGCTTTTGGGCGGCGAATATTTGACCGCGTTGTCCAAGAGATTCCGAAAGACGTGCTCCAGCCGCTGACGATCCGCATAAACCGCGAGCGTTTTCGGCGCGGGCGCGATCACCAACCGATGCGTCCGCGCCAGCGCGCGCCGTTCGTTCACCATCTCGCGCGCGAAAGACACCAGCACGATTTTTTCGATCTGCACCGGGCGCGAGGCTTGCTCGCGGCCCTCGAGATCGAGAAATTGATCGGCAAGATTTTTCAGCCCGCGCGCGGCGTTCTCGACGACGAGCCACATCTCCGCGCGACGTTGCCGGCTCAACCGCGAATTGTTCACCAAACCCGCCGCGCTCAAAATTTTCGTGATCGGCGTGCGCAATTCATGCGCGACCATCCGCAAGAAAAATTCGCGCGTCCTCTCGGCTTGTTTTTCGCGTGACAGATCCCAAAACGCGCCGACCGCGCCGGTCACGTGCCCGTGATTGTCCACGAGCGGCGCGACCGTTTCCGCGACCGGCAGAACGCGCCCATCGCGCGTAATCAGTTCGCGCCCTTCAAGCACGCGCAGAGAACGACCGTCGCGCAATGTTTCCCTCATGAGCGGCGGCGCATTTTTTTGCGCGCGCCCCAGCGTTTCATTCCACGTCTTGCCCAAGACTTGAAGCAATGTCCAGCCGCTCATTTGCTCGGCGGCGTGATTGAATAAAATAAATCGTTCGTCTTTGTCGGTGGCATACAACGCGCTCAAGCCGCTGTCGAGAATTGCTTGGATGCGGCGTTGTTCCGCGACGACATCTTGAAACAATTCCGCGCTCTGCAACGCGTTCGCGCTTTGATTTGCCAGCGTTTGCAATAAATCAATTTCGCGCGCGTGCCACCCGCGCGCCGCCGTGTCGCTCACGGAAAGCACGCCGATAATGCGATCGCGCGCGGTCATCGGCACGCTGAGCAACGCGCGCATCCCCTGCCCGCGCAAACGCTCGCGCGTCGCGGGGGAAATCGCGTCCTCGCGTTCCACGTCTTGCACCGCATATGCCGTACGCTTTTCGAGAAACCATTTCAACTCATCACCGCGCAAGAGCGTTGCGCGCGCGCGCGGCGGCGCGAGAATCGAATCCGCGTGCACGCTATCCAAAAGCCGAATCGAGGCGGCGGGCGTATGCAATAATTTTTTCGCCCATTCCACCGCGAGATCAGCAATCGCGCCGGGGTCTCGACTGCCGGTCAATTCCACGCTCAAGCGCGTCAGCCCTTCCATCGCTTGATTGCGCCGCCCTTCCGCCGCGTCGCGTTCACGCGCATATGCGTGCGCGTTATCGAGCGCGAGCGCGGTATGCTCCGCCAGCGTTTGCGCGACAGTTTCATCCAGCGGGTGCAGTGATTCGCCGGGCGGGTTGAAAAAAAACAAGAGGCCGAGGGCGCGGCGGTGCGCGGCAAGCGGAAAAAGCGCGAACGAATAAATTTCCAAACGCGGCAACAAATCCGAAATCCATTCTTCGAGTGTCCGCAAAATGCTGTCGCGATCCTCCGCGCGGATCAATTCGGCGAGCCGCGGATCCAAAGTCAGCCGGTCAATTTCCCGCGCGACCGCCGGCGCGAGCGCGCTCGAATACCGCGCGTGGAGCGCTTGTCGCGTCGGCGCGATAAAGACCGCGCCGCCCATTTCTGCGTGAACCAGATTGGCGATGCTGGTGAGCGCGAGACTGATCACCACGTCCGGCTCCAGCGACTGGTGAATATTCGAGAGCGCGCGCAAGAGTTCTGCCGCGTCCAGAGGTTCAAGGCGCGGCGGCGATTTTTCGCGGGATGGCGACACGGAAAGTGTTTTCAACATCGCGGTGGTCACCCCCGCATTTTATCCGAACCCGATCAAGAATCGCGAAATCACCAGCCGTTGAATTTGGCTCGTGCCTTCATAGATCTGCATAATTTTCGCGTCGCGCATATATTTCTCGACCGGCAGATCGCGCATATAGCCCGCGCCGCCGACGATCTGCACCGCGTCGGTGGCGACCTTCATCGCGGTGTCGCCGGCAAAACGTTTCGCCATCGAAGCTTCTTTATTCGCCGGCAAACCCTGATCGAGCAGCCACGCGGACCGCCACGTCAACAAACGCGCGGCGTCAATTTCCGTGATCATATCGGCGAGCATAAACGAAATCGCTTGCTGTTTCGCGATGGCGCGTCCAAACTGTTTCCGTTCCATACTGTACGCCAACGCGAATTCAAACGCCGCGCGCGCGACGCCGAGCGCGCCGGCGGCGACGCCCGGGCGCGAAAACTCGAGCGTCTTCATCGCGACGAGAAATCCTTCGCCTTCTTCGCCGATGCGATTTTCCGCCGGCACAAACACGTCTTCGAAATGCACCTGCGCCGTGTGCGACGCGCGAATGCCCATCTTGCGTTCTTTTTTGCCGGGCTTGACGCCTTTCCAACCGCCTTCGACAATGAACGCGTCGATGCCGTCCGCGCCGAGCGCGGGATCGTGCGTCGCAAAAACCGTGTACACGTCCGCGATGCCGCCGTTCGTGATAAAATGTTTCGTGCCGTTCAAGAGATAACCGCCGTCCACTTTTTTCGCGCTCGCCTTGAGCGCGGCGGCGTCACTGCCGGCTTCCGGCTCGGTCAACGCGAACGCGCCGAGCGGCGGGCGACCGTCCTTTTTCTTTTGCGCGAGCAACGGCAGGTATTTTTTTCTTTGCGCGTCGGTGCCCGAAAGCAAAATCGGCGACGCGCCCAGCATCACGCCGCCCATCGCGCTCGACATGCCGGCGCAACCCCACGCCAATTCTTCGCCAATCAGGCAAATCGTGAGCGCGCTCGTCACGCCCGCGCCGCCGAATTCTTCCGGAAAACCGTACGTCAGCAAACCCAACTCGCCGGCTTTTTCCACGACGGGCCAGGGAAATTCTTCCGTTTCGTCGTACTGCGCGGCGACGGGGCGCATTTCTTTTTCCGCAAACTCGTGCGCGAGTTCTTGAAAGCGTTTTTGCTCTTCGGATAGATCAAAGCCGATCATGACGTTCCTCCCGATTTGATAATTCCCGCCTTCTCCAATTCCGCAATCTCCAAGTCTCCAAGCGCTAATCCCTCCAACACCGCGCGCGTATGCTCGCCCAAACGCGGCGGCGATGTGGACGGGTTCGACGCGAACACAAACACCGAGCCAATCTGCGGAATTTTTCCCAATCCCGGCACCCCGATCTCCGCGATCAATTTGCGATGCCGCACGTGCGGATCGCTGAACACCTCGCTATAATCGCGCACCGGCTCGATGCACGCGTCCACCGTTGCAAACAACGCCAGCCATTCGGCGCGCGTTTTCGTTTTGAAAATCGCGGCGACGTCCGCAATCGGCTCGAAATCGTACGCGCGCGGGCTCAAATCGGCGCGCCCAACCGCTTTGCAAAACGCGTTCCAAAAATGCGGCTCGATCGCGCCGAGCGTAATAAATTCGCCGTCGCGCGTTTCGTACACGTTATAACACGCCATGCCGCCGTTCAATTGCAATTTGCCGCGCTCGATTTTTTTTCCCGCCGCGTGCGAGCCGCCGATGATCGTCCCCGCCCACGACAACGCACTGTCGAACAAACTCACGTCGAGATATTGCCCTGCGCCGGATTTTTGCCGACCGACAAGCGCGGACAGAATCGAAATCACCGCGAGCATTCCACCGGCGAGATCCGCGACTTGCGCCGCTGGCGGAATGGGCGCGCCGTTCGCCGCGCCGTTCGCGGCGAGCAAACCGGTCAGCGCGATATAATTCAAATCGTGCCCGGCGCGATCCACGTACGGACCCGCTTGCCCATACCCGCTCAGCGAACAATACACAAGGCGCGGATTGACCACGCGCACATCGTCGTAGCCCACGCCCCAGCGCGCGACCGCGCCCGGGCGAAATGATTCGATCAGTACGTCCGCGTCGCGCACAAGCCGGAAAAAAATTTCCTTGCCGCGCGCGTTGCGAAAATTCAGCGCGACGCTTTTCTTGTTGCGATTGACCATCAAATACGGTGCGCTGATCTTTTCGCCGGTTTCCGGGTGCGTGATGAACGGCGGAATGAGCCGCATATAATCGCCGATCAACGGCGATTCGATCTTGATCACCTCCGCGCCCAAATCCGCGAGCAACATCGTGCCATACGGTCCGGGCAACAGGCGCGAAAGATCGAGAACTCGAATCCCTTCAAGGGGTTTCATGCTATTTCACGTGCGCGGCAATCGCGTCTGCCAGCGTTTGTAAATCCACTTTCGCGGGATCGCTCTGCGCAGAAAAAACAATCGCGCCGTTTGCGTCAATGATAAAAACCGCGACCGGATTCTCTACGCCGTACGCTTTGTACACGCCTTGCGCCGGATCGTACAGCGTTGGAAACGTGACGCCCAGCCCTTGCAAAAACGCTTTTGCCATCGCGATGCCCGGCACTTTGCGCGAGACGACGATCAGTTCGATCTTTTCGCGATGTTTGAGATACAACGCTTTGACGAGATTCGTCGCGCTGGGATCGACGCGATCCGGCGCAAAGACCAACACGACCGCTTTATTGCCTTTATAGTTTTCGAGATTAATTTCGGGTCCCGTCAAATTGATGCCTTGAAACATTGGCGCGGGCGCGCCGGCGGAGAGAATGGGCATGGTGCCTCCTGTGTGAATTTCAAATCGGTACAAATGTCGCGTTGATCGCACAATTCGTAAAGATGCGCGTGGATCGCGCGCGGGAGTTTAATAGCCGGCGAATCGTCGGCGGCGAGGATTGCATCGTGGCTTTCTATTTCTACCGACCGTTCGGTTGAGGAAATATAACACGCGCACGGCGTGCGCACAAATGCGCGCGCGGCGCGCAAACGAAAATTCATTTGACCCGGCTCACCCCTTTGGCTATAATGCGAACCGATGCAAACGGACGCTAAACCTTTGGGAGTCATTGATACGTTATCGGCTGGTTTTGGGCTGATGGTGCGCCGACCGGGAGCGACGCTGGTGCCGGCGCTGTTAAACTTTTTTTTGTGGCAAGGTCCCCAGATCAGCGCGCATCCGATTTTTCAGCGCGTGATCGCGTTGATGAACTTGCCCCCCGGCGCCGCCGCGCCCGACGATACCGCCCAAGGGTTGGAGGCGTTCAAGCAAGTCTTGCAAACTACCGGCGAGCGCTTCAATCTGTTTGAAATTTTGGGAATCGCGATGCCGGGCTTGCTCGTCGTCGGGACGCCGGCGCGGCAGACGCTTTTTGTCGTGTCCGATGCGCCGAGTTTGTTCGCGCTGATCGTCGCGTTCACGCTCGCCGGACTTTATCTTGCCGCGTTGTATCTGGAAGCGATTGCGCGCGGCGTCCGGCAAAACGCCGGCAAGCCGCTCTTGCGATCGTTCGCGCAGGTCACCGCGCTCGTTTTCATTTTGGGCGGGATGGGCGGTCTGATCGCGTTTCCGTTTTTGATCGCGGCGGCGTTGCTCGCGCCGTTGAATCCGGCGATCGGCGCGTTTTTGGTGATGCTCCTCTTTTTGATTTTTTTATGGGCGTTACTGTATCTCTCATTTGCCGTCCCCGCGATTTTCGTCGGCGGCGCAAATGCCTGGCAAGCGATCGTCAGCAGTATCACGATTTTTCGCTTGAATTTTTGGTCGGCGCTCGGCTTGGTCTTTTTGACGTACTTGATTCAGAGCGGCTTTGGGATTGTGTGGGAACAAATCGGCGATAGCGCGTGGGGATTGGCGATAGACCTAATCGCGAACGCGTTTATCGCGAGCGGTCTCGTTGCGGCGCTGATGCTGTTTTATCGCGACCGCGTATTGTGGCTCGCGCAAACGAGTCCGCCGGCGCGTCCGGCAGTGAAAGGTTAGCGAATGGCGAAAAAAGCAATCAAGAAAAATTCTCCGGCGAACGGCGCGGCGGAATCGAACGCGCCGATCGAAACGTACGACGCGTCCAAAATTACCGTTCTCGAAGGTCTCGAAGCGGTGCGCAAACGTCCGGGAATGTACATCGGCTCGACCGATATTCGCGGCTTGCATCATTTGGTTTTCGAAGTGGTGGACAACGCGATTGACGAAGCGCTCGCCGGCACCTGCGATCGAATTGAGGTGAGCATCGCAAAAGATGCGGTTGTTACCGTCGTGGACAACGGGCGCGGCATTCCGGTGGACGTGCATCAGCAGACCGGCAAATCCGCGCTCGAAGTCGTGATGACGAAATTGCACGCCGGCGCGAAATTCGGACAAGGCGGTTACAAAGTCGCGTCCGGTTTGCACGGCGTCGGCGTGAGCGCGGTGAACGCGCTGAGCGAGTGGCTCCAAGTGCAGGTGCGCCGCGACGGACAAATTTTCGGGCAGAAATACGCGAAAGGAAATCCCAAGAGCGACGTCAAAGTCGTCGGCAAATATCCGAAAGGCGAACGCACCGGCACGACGGTTTCTTTTTTGCCAGACAAATCCGTTTTCAAAGAAATTGATTACAAATTCGACGTGCTCGCGCAACGCTTTCGCGAGATGGCGTTTCTCACGCGCGCGCTGACGATTGCGTTTCGCGATGAACGCGACGGCCGCGCGACCACGTTTTATTTTGAAGGCGGCATCACGTCGTTCGCGCGCTATCTCAATCGCGGGCGGCATCCGCTCCACGCGCCATTCACGGTCGCGCGTGAGGTCAACGGTTCGCAGATCGAAGCGGCAATTCAATTCACGGACACGTACGGCGAATCGGTGTATACGTTCGCGAATAATATCAATACGGTGGACGGCGGCACGCATCTCACCGGCTTTCGCACCGCGCTGACGCGGACGCTGAACGATTTCGCGCGCAAGGCGAATCTGCTCAAAGATAAAGACACGAATCTCACCGGCGACGATGTGCGCGAGGGGCTGACCGCGATTCTCTCTGTGAAATTGCAAGAGCCACAATTCGAATCGCAAACCAAAGCGAAACTCGGCAACGCGGAAATGAAGACTCAGGTCGAGGCAGTGCTGACCGAATCGTTCAGCGCGTTTCTCGAAGAAAATTCGCGCGAGGGCAAAGCGATCATCGAGAAATGCATCACGTCCGCGCGCGCGCGCGAAGCCGCGCGCCACGCGCGCGATCTGGTTTATCGCAAGAGCGCGCTTGAATCGCTTTCGCTCCCCGGCAAACTCGCCGATTGCTCCGAGCGGAATCCGGAAAATGCGGAGCTGTACATTGTCGAAGGCGACAGTGCCGGCGGCAGTGCCAAGCAAGGACGCGACCGGCGTTTTCAAGCGATTCTGCCTTTGCGCGGCAAAATTATGAACGTCGAGAAAACGCGGCTCGACAAAATGCTGCAGAATGAAGAAATCCGCGCGATGATCACCGCCATCGGCAGCGGCGTGAGCGACAGTTTTGATCTAAAAAATTTGCGCTATCATCGCATTGTGATTATGACCGACGCGGACGTAGACGGCGCGCACATCCGCACGCTCCTGCTGACTTTTTTCTTCCGGTATATGGAAGGGCTGATCGAGCATGATCATCTCTACATCGCTCAGCCGCCGCTCTACAAAGTCAAAGTGGGCAAGCAAGAATCGTACGTGTACGACGACAAAGAACTCGACGCGCTCAAGAAAAAAAGCAAGGGCGATCGTTTCGAGATGCAACGGTACAAGGGTCTCGGCGAGATGAATCCCATTCAATTGTGGGAGACGACCATGAATCCGGAATTTCGTACGCTGTTGCGCGTGACGATGGAAGACGCGGCGGAAGCGGATCGCACATTCGAGATGCTGATGGGAAGCGATGTCGCGCCGCGCAAACGCTTTATTCAGACGCACGCCAAAAGCGTCAGGAATTTGGATGTTTGATCGTGCCGACCTCGTCATCATTGGCGGCGGCTGTATGGGCGCGAGCGTTGCCTATCATCTAGCGCAACGCGGCGTCAAAAATATTATTTTGCTCGAACGCGAAAAATTTTTGGGGATGGGCTCGACGCGCGCGGCGGCGGGCGGCGTGCGCTATCAATTCTCTACGCGCGTCAATGTTCAACTGTCCCTCTACGCGTTGGATGTCCTTCAAAGATTTCAAGACCTCTTTGGCGTTTCCGCCGGCTACAAACCCATCGGTTATCTTTTTTTGCTGAGCAACGCGAATGACGCGCGCGCGTTCCAGTGCAACCTCGCGATGCAACAATCACTCGGCGTGCCAGATGCGCGTTGGGTGAGCGTGGCAGAAATCGCGCGGCTGGCGCCGCGCGTCAATCTGGACAGCATCATTGGCGGGACGTTCTGCCCGCGCGACGGACTCGCCGACCCGAACACGATCACGCAAGGATTTGCCGCGCGCGCAAAAGAATGCGGCGCGCGCATCGAAACGGAAGTGACGGTCACCGGCATTCGGCGCGATGCGCGCGGCGTCGCGGCGGTGCAAACGAATCGCGGCGAGATCGCGACGCGAACGGTTGTTTGTTGCGCCGGCGCGTGGAGCGCGGAAATCGGCAAGATGATCGGCGTCGAAATTCCAATCGCGCCGGTGCGCCGACAATTTTTTATCACCTCTCCGCTTTCTGAAATTCCGCGCACGCATCCGTTTGTCATTGATTTCTCCACCAGTTTCTATTTTCATCCCGAGGGCGACGCGCTTTTGGTTGGAATGTCCAATCCCGTCGAGACGCCCGGTTATAAATTGACGATTGACGAAGCGTTCCGCGAAAAGATGCTCGAGCACGCGGTGTATCGCTTGCCGTTGCTCGCGGACACGCAAATCGCGCACGAGGTTGTCGGGCTGTACGAAGTAACGCCGGACGCGCATCCGATTTTGGGCGAAGCGCAAGCCGCGCCCGGCTTTTACATCGCCGCCGGTTTTTCGGGACACGGCTTTATGCATTCGCCGGCGACCGGCAAGGTGATGAGCGAAATTATTTTGGACGGCAAGTCGTCCACGGTGGACGTATCCATGTTGGATTTGGAACGCTTTGCGGAAGGACGACCGATTCGCGAAGTGAATGTGATCTGACGCGGGGGATTATGCGCGCAGAAACTATTTCGATCGGCACGGAACTTTTGCTCGGCGACCTGACCGACACGAACGCGGTTTGGATCGCGCAACGACTCGCGGAGACCGGCGTGGATTTATATTTTCGCTCGACCGTCGGCGATAACGTTACGCGCATCGTGGACGCCATTCGGCACGCCTTGACGCGCGCGGATGTGATCATCACGACCGGCGGGTTGGGACCCACAGTGGACGATATGACGCGCGAAGCGGTCGCGCGCGCGACGGAGCGCGATCTCGTCCTCGACGAAAACTTGCTCGCGCAAATTCGCGATCGGTTTGCCAAGTGGGGTTCGGCGATGAGCGATAATAATTTGCGGCAGGCATACATTCCGCGCGACGCAACCCCGCTGGAAAATCCGGTCGGGACCGCGCCGTGCTTTATCGTCGAGCATCAGGGTCAGTACATTATTTCTCTGCCGGGTGTCCCGCGCGAGATGAAGCATATGATGGAGACGCGCGTCCTGCCTTTTCTGCGCGAAAAAACCGGCGGCGGGCAAATTATTTTGAGCAAAACGCTCCGCACATGCGCGGTCGGCGAGAGCATGGTGGATTCCAAAATCACCGATCTCGAAGCGTCCACGAATCCGACCGTCGGCTTGCTCGCGCATCCCGGGCAAACCGACGTGCGCATCACGGCGAAAGCAAAGACGCGCGCCGACGCGGAAAAATTGATCGCGGAAATGGAAACGCGCGTGCGTGAGCGGCTGGGCGATTGGATTTATGGCATCGGCGAGGAGACGGTCGAAGAAGTCGCGGCGCGCGCGCTTGCGGTGCGGAATTGGCGCGTCGCCATCGCGGAGACGAACAGCGCCGGCAAAATCGCGGAACGCCTGCGTTCGCGGCCCGAAGGCGCGCGCGTGATCAAATCCGCGATGTTGCTCGCGAATGTGAGCGATGTGAGCGAAAAAAATGCGGCGGCCATCGCGGAGCAGTTTCGCGCGGCGAGCGGCGCGGAGATCGCGCTGGCGGTTTTGGGGACGATGCACGCGGAGCATGGCTTGTACAACGAGGAGACCGGGCAAACGGTGATCGCGGTCGCGACGGAAAAGGAAACGCGCAAGGCGTCGTACCGTATCGGCGGAACGAATGAGCACGCGCAGACGTGGGTGATCGTCCGCGCGTTGGATTTGATTCGCCGGGCGGCGATGCGGGACTAGTCCGGTAATCGAATGCGGCGAGTCTGTTGGCGGGTCTCGTAATACTCTACGCGTTTATGATTCAGCCGGATGATCTTGCCCATTCGCGCGGACTTGGTTTTGAATTCGTCAAGACGAAAGAGGCGTTGGAGCAAGTTGGGGATTTCGTAAATTTGGGCAGGGGTGAGTTCCATATTTACAATCGCAAAACGCCGATGCGGCTCGATTCTCTTCCAAAAGTCTTGGGCGTTTATCGTGAGAAAGGTTGGTTGAGACGCTTGGCGCAAAAGCGTTGGGATGGCGTCATCTTTGATCACCGAATTTGGGCGCAAAGTTCGGATTGAGACGACGGGGCCGGGATACCACTCTACGATCCCGGATTGAATGCGTTGGTCATGGATGTTTTCATCAAGGATGATCATTGGTCAAGCCGCGGCGCGCAGAACTTGCGCCGATTCGACTAACGCTTGATTTGCTAACTGTAACGCTTCGATCACCGCTTCCGTGACAAGCGGGCTTGTCGCGTACGCTTGCACAACTTGTTCGATCGTCTGTCCCGTCGCGAGCAAAGAGAGAATCACGCTGACCTCGAGACGCGTATATTTGAAAGTGGGCCGCCCGCCGCAGATTCCCGGCGCCGCGACAACATATTTCCCGAGCGCGAAATACTCGTACGGTTCGCGGTTCTGCATCTCGCGTACAAGTTGTTTTTCCGACGGAACACCATTCCTTCTGGCTGGCTTTGTTTTCATATTCTTTTGCCTTTGTCCAAGATTATATCTCTTTCTCTGGAAAAACTCAAACAGTCGGAGGCATCCTTTGGCAGAAACCGCAAACCCCAAATATGTTTGGCTCGACGGCAAACTGACGCCGTGGGCGGATGCGACCATCCATATGACGCAAGCCGGCACCGCCGGCGTCTCGTCCGTGTTCGAAGGCATCCGCGCGTACTGGAACGCGGACAAGAAAAAATTGTATGTGTTCCGGCTCGACGCGCATCTCGACCGGCTGGCGCAATCCATCCGGCTGATGCGAATGGGGCAAGCGGTTTCGACCGCGCAAATCAAGCAAGGCATCGTCGAGCTGGTGCGCGCGAACGAATGCGCGGACGATACATACGTGCGTCCGCTCGCGTTCATCGAATCCGCGTTCTTTGGCTCCGCGCCGGGCGACACCGCGCGCGTCGTGGTCAATACGCAGTCGTGGCCCTCGCGCTTGAAAAGCGGCAAGGTCAATCACGCGTGCGTGACTTCGTGGACGCGCATTTCGGATAACGTGATGCCGCCGCGCGTCAAAGCGTCTGCGAATTATTTGAACTCGCGGCTGGCGTCCGAAGAAGCGCGGCGCAACGGCTATGATACGGCGCTGTTTCTTCAACCGACCGGCAAGGTCGCGGAAGGACCGGGGGCGTGCCTGATGCTGGTGCGCGATGGCAATTTGATCACGCCATCGGCGACGAGCGGCATTCTGGAAAGCATCACGCGCGCAACGCTGATCGAATTGTGCCAGAATGTTTTGGGGCTGAAGGTCATCGAGCGCGAAGTGGATCGCACCGAGTTGTATGTCGCGCAGGAAGTGTTTTTGTGCGGCACTGGCGCGGAGATTACGCCGATTGTTTCGGTGGATCGTTTGCCGGTCGGCGCGGGCGAAATGGGACCCCTCACGAAACGGATCGAATCTTTGTATCACGATCTCGTGCGCGGGATTGACGCGCGCTGTCCAGAGTGGCGAACGGAAGTGTAGGGCGGGCAGAACCAACGCGCGTGTTTGACGATGATGCGTGATGCGTGAAGCGTGGATTCACGTTTCACGCATCCCGTTTTTTTACGAGGAATAGAATGCGAGAGCAAGTTGTTCTCATCTCCGGCTGTTCGACCGGCATCGGCAGAGCCGCCGCGACGTACTGCGCGGCGCGCGGCTGGCGCGTTTTTGCGAGCGCGCGGCGCATCGAAACGATTCGCGATCTGCAAAGCGAACGCGTGGATATTCTGCCGCTTGATGTCGCGGATGAAGCGGCGCGCGTGAACGCGGTCGAGGAAATTTTGCGGCGCGCCGGGCGCATTGACGCGTTGGTGAATAACGCGGCGTACAGCCAAGCCGGTCCGCTCGCGGAAGTTTCGCTCGCAGAAATGCGCGCGCAGTTCGAGACGAATCTTTTTGGCGCGTTGCATCTCGCGCAGTTGGTGATTCCGGCAATGCGAAAGCAAAATGCCGGACGCATCGTCAACGTGAGTTCGGTCGCCGGACGATTTGCGTTTCCGTTCGGCGGATTGTATTGCGGGAGCAAATGGGCGCTGGAGGCGACCAGCGACGCGTTGCGGCTGGAATTAAAGCCGTGGAAAATTCCGGTGATCGTTGTCGAGCCGGGCGGAGTGTTTACAGAGTTCGGCGCGAACGCGGAAAAGCATTTGGCGCGTTTTCGCGCGGATGAAAAATCGGCGTATCGCGCGTATTTGAAAACCGGCGGCGGCATTCGCGCGGCGACGGGCATCGCGCGATGGGTCGGGTCGCCGGCGGAGACGGTTGCGCGCGTGATTCATCGCGCGATCTCGTCGCGTTTTCCGCGCGCGCGTTATCAAGCGACGTGGGACGCGTGGCTCGCCTGGCCCCTCTTGCCGCTGATGCCGGATGCGCTGAAAGATTGGATGATGATGCGGATTTTTGGGTTGAAGTAACAAAGGTGCGACGCACTCCGAAGGTCCCGCGCATTTTGCGGGATGCCAAGTGCGTCGCACCTTGATTATTTTAGGGCGCCCAGATCGGATAATCGCCGCCGCCGGTCGTGATGCGCCGCACGTTGCCGCCGCGCAAGTCCATCAGATACACATCGGTCGAACCTTCGCGCGTCGACGCGAACGCAATCCAATTTCCATCCGGTGACCACGCCGGCGAAAAATCTGCAAACGGCGAATTGCTCACGCGGCGCGCGCCGGCGCCGTCTGCGTTCATAACGTAAATTTGCGCGCGCCCCTCGCGCGTGGACGTAAACGCGATCAATTTTCCGTCCGGACTCCAGACCGGCGTTGTGTCATCCGCCGGATGATTCGTGAGATTCAAAAACCCAGCCCCGTCCAGAAACAGCCGGTAAATATCGCTTTTGCCAGTCGTGTTCATCGCGAGCGCGAACACGCCCTGCCGCGACGACGCCATGCCGCCGCGATATTGTTCCGCTTGATCTTGAATCCGCAAATCATTTTGCCCGCCGGTGCCGTCCGCGTTGATCGTGTGAATGCCCCATAATTTTTGGTTCGCCGACATTCGAATCAATGCGACGCGTTTGCTATCCGGCAACCATGTGGGGCTGGAAATGCCGCCGCCCGGCTCAGAGGAAAAAACCGGGACGCGTTTCCCAGAATTTGTATCCATCACGTACACGACATTCGCTTGTCCGAGTTGCCCGGCAAAAACAAACGCGAGTTTCGATCCGTCCGGCGAAAATTCCGCGAAATGCGCGTTCGTCGTTTGCGCAATATCCATCGCCGGACCCAAATCCAAGAGCGGCGTCGTCGTGCCGGTTTCAAGATTGACCATATCCATTCGATCCACGCCGGCTTTATTCACGCGATACGCAATGCTGCCTTTCGGCGATGGCGGTTTCGTTGCGGTCGCGGCGGGGCGCGTGGTGGGCGTGGTCGCGGCGCGCGTGCGCGTCGGCGTGAGCGATGGACGCGCGGGTGTGGGGCTGAGCGTGGGTGTCGCGGTGATCGCGAGCGTCGGCGATGCCGGGACACGCGTAAAAGTTGCCGTCGCGAGCGGCGCGGCAGAGATGATTGTCGCGGCGGGCGTTGCGGTGGCGAGCGGTCCGCAAGCGGTGATGAGCGCGAGCGCGCTGAGAATTATCGCGTAACGTTTTGAGATTGAGAATGCTTTTAGCATAAAGTTGCTCCCCAGCAGTTTGTCGGAGAACCCTCGTAGCATAGCGCCATGTGCGCGTACTACTCTCCGACAACCCGCCAGCAAGATGGATTCATTATAATCGAAAAAAGAAAAAGGGCGCGCACGCCGTTGATAGACGTGAACGCCCTCGTTCGTTACGCGGAAATTTTTTACCGTGACCAGACGGTATGATCACCGTTGGCGAGGCGTTTGAGATTGCCGCCGTTGAAATCCATCATGTAAATATCGGTCGAGAAATTGCGCGTCGAGGCGAACCCAATCCAATTGCCCTCCGGCGACCACGTCGGCGAAAAGTCGCGGCTGGTGCCGTCGCTGAGACGTTTCACGCCGGTCCCGTCCGAATTCATCACATAGATTTGTGGCAAGCCGTCGCGCTGAGAGACAAACACAATCTTGGAACCGTCCGGGCTCCAAATCGGTGTGGTGTCTTCCGCCTGATTGTTGGTGAGATTGCGCAAGCCGCCGCCGTCGGTGAAGAGCGTGTAAATATCCGGCGCGCCGCCGGCGACGTTCATCGCGAAGGTCAGCACATTCAATTTCGACCACGACAAGCCGCCGCGATATTGCTCGCTGCTGCTCGCGCGAATGTCCACGCGACTCGAACCGTCTTCATTGATGATGCTGATCGCCCACGTGGCGCGGTCTTGCGAAATGCGAATGAACGCGATGCGTTTGCCGTCGGGCGACCATGTGGGGCTGGAGATGCCGCGATCCGCATACAAATCCCGCGTCGCGCCGGTTTTTACGTCCACGACGCGCAAAACGTCAGGCAAATTATTGTTGCCGTGCACGTAAACGAATTTCGCGCCGATCGGCACAGTGGAAAATTCGCCGAAATGCGCGTTCGTGCCAAAACCGTCCAGCGCGAGATCCATCGCGGTCGTGCCGACGGTGCGAAACGGCGTGACTTGGGTATTATCTGGATTCACGTAAAAGAGTTGTCCGGTGCCATCCGCGCCGCGCGTATAAAACAAAACGCTGCCGGTGGGTCCGGAAGGACGCGATGGCGTCGGCGTCGGTTCTGGCGTCGGCGTGTCCAACACCGGCGTACGCGTGGGTGTTAGCGTTGGGCGCGCGCTGGTCGCGGTTGACGGCGGCGCGGGTGTGTTAGTTGCCGGTAGGCGCGTCGGTGTGATCGTTGGCAATGGCACAACGGTCGGCGGCGGCGCGGCGGTCGGACGCGGCGTCGGTGTCGGCGTTGCTTGGCAACCCAAGACGAAGAGCGCGAGCGCGATAAGAACTAAGATGAAGGGGCTAATTTTCATGAAGGTCTCCTTCGCAGGATTAGAGGTTAGAGCTTGGAGATTAGAGATTGGATGAGGGCAGATGCGCGGAGATTTTAGCCGCGCTCAACGATTCGCAATTTACCATTATTTTCATTCCTTGTCCAATTCTTCCCAGTCTTCTTCTGTGAAATTCGCAAATTCGTCTGCATCTTGCACAAACTCGCGCCGTGCCGCGCCCGCGCGCGCGCCGCTCGGGAGGGCGGAAAGTTTCACCGCGCGTCCTTTCGTCGGTCCTTCATCGGGTCCGACGTACCCTTTTTCTTCCATGAGCTCCATCAAACGCGCCGCGCGCGAATAGCCGATGCGAAGTTTGCGTTGTAAAAGCGAGACCGACGCTTTTTGACTGGCTTTCACCACGTCTAACGCTTGCGGCAGTAAATCGTCCTCGTCGCCGTTTTGCTTGAGCGGCACTTCGCCGCCCCACAAAGTCGTCTGCGCGATTCTGCCGGCGGGCATTTCCGGGCGCGCGGCGTGCGGTTCCGGCGGAGGCGGCGCGAGACCTTTCCAGTACGTGACGATTTTTTCCAATTCGTGATCGGAAACGAAACAGCCCTGCAAGCGCACGAGTTTCGACGAATCGCTCGCCATATACAACATATCGCCGCGCCCGAGCAATTTTTCTGCGCCGGGCGTGTCGAGCACGACGCGCGAATCTACTTGGCTTGTAACCGCGAACGAAATGCGCGACGGAAAATTGGCTTTGATCAAACCGGTGACGACATCCACCGACGGCCGTTGCGTCGCGAGAATCAGGTGAATGCCGGTCGCACGCGCCATTTGGGCGAGCCGCGTGATCGCGCGCTCAACGTCGTCCGCCGCGACCATCATCAAATCCGCCAGCTCGTCCACGATCACGACGAGGTACGGCATTTTTTCTTCGCCGGCTTTGCCCTCGATCATATGATTGTAAATCTCGATATTGCGCGCGCCTTTTTTCGCAAAGAGCGTAAAGCGACGATCCATTTCCGCGACCGCGCCTTTGAGCGCGGCGACCGCGTCTTGCACTTCGACGACGACCGGCGTTCTCAAATGGGGAATGCCGTTGAAACTGACGAGTTCGACGCGTTTGGGATCCACCATCACCATTTGCACTTCTTGCGGCGTCGCGTGGCAAAGCAAACACGCGATCACCGCGTTGATGCAGATGGATTTGCCGGAGCCGGTCGCGCCGGCAATCAAAAGATGCGGCATCGTCTCGAGATTCGCGCCGATGGGCTGACCCGAAACGTCTTGCCCCAGCGCGATCTTTATTTTCGATTTCATTTGCTTGAACGAATCCGCGTCCATTACGCTTTTGAGACTCACCAACGCGAGTTTTGAATTTGGAACTTCGATGCCCACCATACTGCGGCCCGGCACCGGCGCTTCGATGCGAAGCGGCGACGCCGCGAGCGCGAGCTCGAGGTCGTGTTGCAACGCGCTGATGCGGCTCACTTTCACTTTGACGCGATGCGTTTTGCCGTCCACGCCGCGTTGCTCGATAAAACCCGGCTCGACGCCGAATTGCGTGATCGAGGGACCTTGATTCACTTCGATCACTTTGGCAGGCACGCCGAAATGCGATAGCGCTTCTTCGATCACGCGCACGCGGTTGCGAATTTCCTGCTGATTAATATCCGGCTCGACACTGTCTTCGAGCATCGTCGTCCAATCGGGCAAACGATATTCGCGTTGAATCGCCGGCGTCGGCGCAAAGGGCGCGGCAGACGCGCCGCCGATAATCCGCGCGGCGACCGGACGCGTTTGCATTTCCTCTCCGCCGGCTTCGCCCCGTTCTCCTGCCCTAAACCCGGGCGGGGGCGTACGCTCGCGTGATTCACGCGACGCGGGCGATGACCGCGTGCTCGCGCGCATTGTCGGCATTGGCGTTTGATGCTGCGGCGCGGGCGCGTTCTTTTTTGTCAGGTGCTGAATTTCTTGCGGCAAACGGAGCATAATGCGCGCGAGATAAACGGTGCGGCGCGCGAGTTCGGGAAGCGAAATATTAAAAAGCAAAATCAGCGCGATAAATGTTGCGGCAACAAGCGCGATGAACGCGCCGATCGCGCCGAACGATCCGATCAGCAGTGAAGTGATGAGCCAGCCGACCAGCCCGCCGCCTTGCAAACGCCCGGGCGCTTGCGCCGGATTTTCAAACGCGCTGATCCAATGCAAGAGCGCGAGCGCCGTGAGATAGCCCACGCCGACACCGATGGGGCGTTCCCAACCAATGTTCCACGTTTTATCGAGCGCGTCGAGGAAAAGCCAAACGCCGAGCGCGAAAAATAAAATCGGCGCGAAATAAACGCCCCACCCCAACAGCGATTGCAAGAGCGCGACCCAGCCGCCGAGCAAAAAGCCGCCGCTCAAATTAAACGCGCCGAGCGCGGTGAGCGCGGCGATGATGATCATCAAGATCGCGACGATCTCTTCGATGCGATCCGGATCGAGCCGGATTTTCGGTTTGGGGAGCGGCGCTTGCTCTCTGGATGGTTTTGAATTCGCGCGCGGTTTGCGTTCTGCCATTCGTGATCCTAAACTAAAAGTATTTTCAGTACGAACATTTGTATTATACACGAAAATAGCGAATTGCGAATTGCGAATTGCGAAAAATCCGTTCTTTCGCTACTCGCAACTCCTAATTCACAATTTGCTCGTACAATTCCAAATGTTGCCGCGCAATCTTGTCCCACGAAAAATGCTGCGCCACTGCGCGCGCGCCCGCGCCGATGCGCCCGCGCAGTTCCGGCGACGCGACCGCGCGCTGGATTGCATTGGCAAGCGCGCGCGGATCATCCGGCGGCGCGAGCAAACAGTTTTCGCCGTCATGCAACTTGGGCAGTTGACTTTGGACTTGGGACTTGGGACTTGGGACTTTTGTCGTGACAATCGCGCATCCATGCGCCAACGCCGCCATCAACGTCCCGCGCCGATAGGACGCGCCATCGCGGTACGGCAATACGCAGATGTCCGCCGCAAAAAAATTTGCGGTGACGATTTCCGGCGGCGTGTAATCGGTCCACATTACCCGATCCTCTAATTTCAAATCTCTAATCTCTTTTTTTACTCTGGCGAGATACGCCGCATTCGTCGGATCGCTCGCGCCGGTCTGCCCGCCGATCATCAAGAGTTTCGCGCGCGGAATTTGTGCGAGCGCGCGGATGAGCGTCTCGCCGCCTTTCGATTCGTTGAGAAAGCCGAAATAGCACAGCAATGCTTCGTTGTCCGCAATGCCCAGTTGCGCGCGCCACGCGGCGCGGTGGTAATCGCGCGGCGGCGTTGTCGAAATGTTAGAGCCGATGGGAATGATGGTCAAAAGCTTCAAGCGCAAAGCCGAAAGCGAAAAGTAATCCTCTTCGTTCGTCGCGATGACGGCGTCGCAGGCGCGCGCAAAGAATCGCGTGATCCATTCGCGAATTCTGCCGGCTTTGGGAAAAAGATACGGGACGCGGAGATCGTGGAAAGTAACTACGACCCTCACCCCAACCCTCTCCCTAAAAAGGGAGAGGGAGCGCGGTAGAAGGTAAATCGCCGGGTGCATTGCGAACGCGGCGGTCTGAAATTGAATGTGGACGAGGTCGGGAGAAAAATCGCGGAGGGTGTCGCGAATAACGCGGAGAGAGGACCAATTCCATTTTTCGATTAGGGGAAAAATTTCGAGTTGCGGACTTTGAATTGCGGGTTGACGCGCGCGCGTTGAGGTGAGCACGCCAACTTGCGCGCCGCGCGCCGCGAGCGCGCGGGCGATTTCATTGGTGCAATCGCCGACACCGCCTTGCATTGTAGGAAATTCGCCGGTGAGAAAGAGGACGCGCATAGGTCAGTGGTCAATCATCAGTCGTCAGAAATCGGAAGGTAACGGAATTGAAATATCACATTAGCCCAGTTTCGAGCGTTTTGTTTTCTTTTTTCGCTTGGTTGCTTTGTATGGAACGGATAGCTCAGAATCGAACATCAATAATTGATGCCAATCAAGCAACGCGCTTGGATCAATATCGTGTGCCGCCGTTTGTTCAAAGCCGCCCAGGCGCTTGATATTTTCGTCAATTTTTGGCACGCAATACTGTAACAACTCTTCTTGAATCTGTTTCGTATTGAACCGCAACGGCGTCCAGCCCGCGGTCAAAAGATTGTTATGACGACGATTATCCTGAGGAACCCTCTCAGGATCTGTATGATATGTGTCGCCATCAGTTTCAATGTCGAGGTTTCCGTTCTTGCAGTAAATGGCGAAATCAAGCGCATACAACTGATCTCCAACATTGACGAACTCTTGTCGTTCAGCGCGTATACCGAGAAGCTTCAACGCCGCCCAAAGGCGATCTTCGAGTGGACTTTCATCATACAAATCGTTGATTTCAACAGCGTGCGCAAATTTTTCCAACGTTGTAGGAATGAAAACAATGCGACGCCAACGACGACTGAGAATAGGATTGGGAAGTTTCTCAAGCGGAGCCAGCATCAATTGAAAGTACTTGCGTTCGGCTTTCTTGGTCGAGACTTCATCAGGGAAAAGGTCTCGCCGCGCCACCTCGCGTACGTCTAAAACGCGCGCGAAATAGGTGACGGCAAACGCCTCCTCGCCAAATTCCGTTGTCTGGTAAAAAGCCAACCATTCCGGCGGCCAACGAGTTTTGAGAAAACGATTCACGCTCGGCACGGGGATACGATACCAGTGTTTCTCGCGCGCGATTGCAAGGTCGCGCGATTCGTTCATGATTGCTACCAAAACCTGCCCACGTTGGCTCATAATCTGTTCCCTTAGATCCCTCGGTTCCCTTATTTTAACCTGCTTTTCACCACTTGCCAATACGCCCGCACCCTCTGCGCGCGCAACGCGCGTTTGTGACCCACCAGCCATTTTAGCGATTCTTCCGCGATTTGAAAAGCGAACATCGCGAGCAAAAACGCGCGCAAGATTGCCGCAAAAAATCTACCGTGCCACTTGCGAAAATAGCGCACCTTGCTCGTGTTGAAATAAATGTCGCGCGCGGCGACGACTTGCTCGGACGATTTGCCCTCGTAATGCGTAATCTGCGCGGTCGGCAAATAAATGATCTGCCAGCCCGCGTTCTTGGCGCGGCGGCACCAATCCAATTCTTCCGAGTACATGAAAAATTTTTCGTCCAAGCCGCCGATCTGCGCGTAACATTCGCGGCGCACGAACATCGCCGCGCCGTTGATCCAATCCACTTCTTGCGTCGCGTCGTCGCGCGTGTCGCGCATATAGTAACGCGTGAGCCAACGGTTGCGCGGAAACCATTGTTGCAGTTTCGTGGATTCGAGGAACGCAGTCGCGCGCGTGGGAAAACGCCGGCGTGAGGATTGCGGCGCGCCGTCGCCGTAGAAAAGTTGGGGACCGAGGATGCCGACGCGCGGGTGCGCGTCCGCGTAATCCGTCAGCGCGCGCAACGCGCCGGCGCGCAATTCGGTATCCGGGTTGAGCAGAAAAAGATAACGCCCCTGCGCGATGGCAAGGGCTTGATTGTTCGCGCGCGTAAAGCCGCGATTCGTTTTATTTTCAATCACGCGCACGTCCGGAAATTCTGCGCGCAACATTTCGATGGTGCCGTCGGTGGAGGCGTTGTCAACCACCAAGACTTCAGATGACAGATCACAGACGTCAGATTGGGTCTGCTGTCTGTCGTCTGTTATCTGTTGTCTCACAGCCCAGAGACAGCGCCGCAACAACTCGCGCACGTTCCACGAAACGATGATAACCGAAATATCCAACCTCTAATCTCCAATCTCTAATTTCTAATCTCCATTCTTCACAACGATCGCTCGACGACGTACGTCGCGAGATCATGCAACGCGCGGCGATGTTCCGTGTCGGGAAAAATCGCGAGCGCGTCTTGCGCCAGCCGCGCGAACCGCCGCGCTTCATTCTTTGCCGCGTCAATCGCCGGCGAGCGGCGGATCGAATCAATCAGCGCGTCCATCTCCGCGCCGTCCTGCCCGTTGCCGCGCGCGAGGTCCGCGATTTTTACGCCGCGCGCATCCTGCGCGATAAAATAAAAAACCGGCAAGGTGAACGTGCCCTGCCGCAAATCACTGCCGACCGGCTTGCCCAATTTATTTTCGTCCGCGGTGAAATCGAGAATGTCGTCCGCGATTTGAAACGCCATCCCGAGATGATGCCCGTACGCTTTCAACGCTTGAATTTCATTTTCCGGCGCGCCGCTCAAGACCGCGCCGCCTTCGGTGCACGCGCTAAAGAGCGTCGCCGTTTTGCTGTCAATGTGCTGATAATATTCGTCCTGATTCGGCGGCAAATCTTTGCCGAAATCCTGCCGAATTTCGCCGACGCAAATCGTCATCAACGTCTGCGCGAAAATTCGCATCAACCGGAAATTTTCGATGCTCGCCGCGATATCCGCCGCGCGCGCCATAAGAAAATCGCCGGCGAGCACCGTCGCGGTCCCGCTCCAACGCGAATTGATCGTCGGACTGCCGCGCCGCAGCGCCGATTTGTCAATCAAGTCGTCGTGAATCAGCGTCGCCGCGTGCACCAATTCGACCGCCACAGCGAGCGTATACACTTTGTCCGCATCCGCCGAATGAAATTTGGACGCGAGAATCGCGAGCGCGGGGCGAATACGTTTGCCGCCGCTCTGCATCAACGCGGCAAGCACTTGCGCCAACGGCTCGAACTCGATCGTCATCGCCGCGCGCAGACGCACTTCGACCGCTTGTAATTCGTCTTGAATGGGCAACAAAAGGTGATTGATATAAAGACCCTTTCACGCACTCGCTGAAAAGCCAAAGAGTGAAATGGAATTGGCGTGCGTTTGCTTTTCGATGATCGCGACCGGCAAGCCCTTTAACTCTGCGATTTTTGCCGCGACCCGCGCGACGTTTGCCGGCTCGTTGCGCTTGCCGCGCCAGGGATGCGGCGCGAGATAAGGCGCATCGGTCTCGATCACGATCTTTTCGAGCGGCAGTTGCCGCGCGATTTCTTGTAACGCGCGCGCGTTCTGAAACGTCACCGCGCCGCCGAATGAAATGAAATAGCCGAGTTCGATTGCCGCGTGCGCCATCGCGAGATCGCCGGCAAAGCAATGCAAGATGCCGCGCGGCGCGCCGTTTCGTCGCGCCAAAATTTCCATCACTTGGCGATGCGCGTCGCGGTCGTGGATCACGACCGGCATATCCAGCTCCGCCGCGAGCTCAAGCTGCGCGGTGAAAATTTTTTCTTGTAGATCGCGCGGCGCGCTGTCGGCGTAATGAAAATCCAAACCGATTTCGCCAATCGCGACGACCTTGCGCTCACGCGCGAGCGCGCGGATTTCGGAAAATGCATTTTCGTTGAAACTTGCGGAATCCTGTGGATGAATGCCGACCGCCGCGTACACCCCCGCGTATTTTGCGGCGAGCGCGATTGCCGCGCGGCTCGAGGCGACGTTGACGCCGGCGGTGAGCATCGCGCGCACGCCCGCGTCCGCCGCGCGTTGGATCACCGCGTGCAAATCGTCCGCGAATTTTTCGTCGTCGAGATGGCAGTGAACGTCAATCAATGCCGCGCTTCCAATACGTCGTACAGCAAGACCGAGTCTATTCCAATCTGCTGCGCCATTTGATGTTGTACGCGGTCGGCAGTGAGCAGAGTCGAGTGCGTTAGTTTGGCGACGGTCAAGAAGATTGTATCGTATCCGCCAGTCTTGGCGGCAATGGCAGTCTCTATCGCGCGTTCCAAGAGATCGCTTTCGTAATAGATGCGCGAAGCATTCTGTCGGACAAATTCGACTCCCTTTTTGGAATCCTCGCGCGAATTGGTCAGCCGAGAAATAACCGCTGCGACTTCGACCAGCGCAATTGCCGGAACAAACATCCGATGCTCGCTGCGCTCGATGGCAGTCAAATAGCCGCGCGCCTTTTCAAACTCGCGTTCCTGTTGAGCGCGCAAAGCGTCCTCTTTCGAGCGACGAACGGGGACCAGTCCTTTGACAATGAAAGACGAATCAACAGTGAATTCGCTCATTGACCGTTTCGCCGGCGCATTGCCGAAAGCGTCTTGACTGGATCTTCGTCACTAATAAGATGCGCCGCGATGGATTTCTGCACAGCGGTGAGTTTAGTCGCCCGTCGTTTCGTTTTGAGTTTTTGCAAAGTAAAACGGATCTTGGTTAGGTCACGTTCGATGCGTTTCACTTGTCTCTCAATTTGGTTGACTTGAGCAATTGAAGTAGCCATACTTCCACTCCTTATTTCAACCCCGCCAACTTTAACCCCGCCTCCAACAACTCTTGCACCTTTTCTTCACGCGTCGTCTCGACATAGAAACGCATAATCGGTTCGGTGCCGGAAAAACGCACGATCAACCAGCCACCGTCGCTAAATAAAAATTTGAATCCATCCAAAGTGTTTTTGCCGGTGACGCCGATGCCGGCGATTTCTTTTGGTTGCGCGTCCTGCAAACGCTGGAGAATCGCCGCGCGCTGATCCGCCGGAAAATCGGTGTCAATGCGCCGATAATAATGCGGACCGACGAGATCAAAAAGATGCGTGAGCAATTGCGACGGCGTTTTGCCGGTCTGCACGACCGCATCGAGCAAAAATAAACCGGCGACGATGCCGTCGCGTTCCGGCAAATGCCCGCGAAACGCATAGCCGCCGGATTCTTCGCCGCCGATCATTGCATCGGTCTCGAGCATTTTCGGCGCGACATATTTAAAGCCGACCCCGCACTCGTGCACCGGCACGCCGAATTTTTTGCCGAGCGCGTCGAGCATATGCGTCGTGTTGAGCGTCCGCACGATCGCGCCGCGCTGTCCGCGCACTTCCAGCAAATAGAGCGCGAGCAACGCGTACATCTGCAATTGATCAATGAAGACGCCGGTTTCGGTGGACGCGCCGACGCGGTCGGCGTCGCCGTCCGTCGCAATGCCGACAGCGGCGCGCTCGCGTTTCACGAGCTCCATCAAATGATCCACGTTCGGGCGAATCGGCTCCGGATTATTCATTTCCGGAAAAATCGGATTGCGCGCGCCGTGAATTTCGACGACGCGCGTCGCGCCGCCGGCTAAAATATTTTTGAACCAGCCCGCGCCCGCGCCCCACATCGAATCTACGGCGACCGTCAAGCCCGCCGCTCGCAAACGATCGAGATCCACGAGCCGGGTAAGTTGTTGCCGATACGCCGGGATCGGATCGAAAATTTGAATCGCGCCGTCGCTGACCGCGTCGTCAAAGGCACGGCGTTTGATTTGCTCCGGCGCGGGGATGCGCGCTTCGATCATTTTGAGTCCATCCGGCGCGATCGCGCCGGCGTAATCCGCGCGCACTTTGAAACCGTTCCACGTCGGCGGATTGTGGCTCGCGGTGATGTTGATCGCGCCGGCGGCTTTTTTGTCGAGAATGGCAAATGAAATCACCGGCGTCGGCGTCGCTTTGTCTACCAAAAATACTTGGATGCCGTGCGCGGCGAGGACTTCTGCCGCGGCTTGCGCGAAATGCTCGGAGGCGAAACGCGTGTCGTAGCCGACGACCAGCCCGCGCGCGGCTTGATGCGTGTCGAGCAAATAGTGCGCCATCCCCTGCGCGCAACGCCGCACGTTTTCAAACGTGTAATCGTCGGCGATAATGCCGCGCCAGCCGTCCGTGCCGAAGATGATTGGAGTGGGCATTGAGTTTTCCAGAATTATTTTCTCACCGCAAAGACGCAAAGAGCGCGAAGAAAAAATATTCCTTTGCGTTCTTGGCGTCTTTGCGGTTTGGTTTTATTGAATATTCTGCTGAATCACCCGCGCGATCGCGTTCGCTTCGCGCGCGATCAGCGCGGCGTCCATTCCCTCGATCATCACGCGCGCGAGGTTTTCAGTGCCAGAGTACCGGAGCAAAATCCGCGCGTTGCCGCCGAGAAGCGTTTGTGACCGCGCGACTTGCGTTTGAATTTGCGGAATGGCGTGGAGCGGCGGCTTGCGCGGCACGCGCACGTTCAACAACACCTGTGGATATTTTTTCATCACGCTCGCGCCCATTGATAATTTTTCGCCGCGCCGCGCGAGAATTTCCGCGAGCCGAACCGTCGTGTACAACCCGTCGCCGGTCGTGTGCCCGCCGTCAAGGAAAATAATATGCCCGCTCTGTTCGCCGCCGATCACTGCGCCCGCCGCGCGCATTTTTTCCGTAACCCAACGGTCGCCCACCGATGTGCGTTCGAGCGCGACGCCGAGCGCGCCGAGCGATTCTTCCAGCCCGACATTCGCCATCACGGTCGAGATCACGGCGTTCGTTTTCAATTCGCCGCGCGCGGCAAAATCGCGCGCGACGATCGCGAGAATAAAATCGCCGTCCAAATAATTACCGCGCTCGTCCACAAAGACCGCGCGGTCGCCATCGCCGTCGAACTGCACGCCAAAATCCGCGCCAACGCGCAACACCGCTTCGCGCAACGCGCGCGGCTCGAGCGCGTCGTAGCCGGCATTGATGTTCACGCCGTCCGGCGCGGCGTTCAACGCGATCACCTCTGCGCCGAGCGCGCGCAAAACGCGCGGCGCGATCTGGAACGTCGCGCCATGGTTGCAATCCACGACGACGCGTTTGCCGCGCAGGATCGGCGCGCGCTGAACGGCATCGAGCAGAAAATTTTCGTAGGTGCGCGCGACGCCGAGATCGAGGAGCGCCGCGCCAAAGTTGTTGCCGCCGCGCGGTTCGTCTGCGGATTGGGCGCGCGTTTCGATTTCCGCTTCCAGCGCGTCCGCGATTTTGAATCCGTCGCCGCCGATCACTTTGATGCCGTTGTCGGAATACGGATTGTGCGACGCGGAAATCGAAATGCCGCACGTCGCGCCGCACACGCGCGCAAGGTGCGCAACGCCCGGCGTCGGCAAAATGCCGACGTGCAAGGTGTCGCATCCATTCGCGAGCAAGCCCGCCGCGAGCGCGTGCTCGATCATCGCGCCGCTCTGCCGCGTGTCGCGCGCGAGCACCGCGAGCCGCGATGGATCGCGCGCGAGCGTCCGCGCGATGGCCGCGCCCAGCCGCGTGATAAATTCCGGCGTCAGCGGCAACGCGCCGGCGACGCCGCGAATGCCGTCGGTGCCGAAGAGTTTATCCATCACAAATGATGCTGTTTCTTTAGCGCCGCGAGATCGGCGTCCACCATTTTCTGAATCATTTCTTCAAACGTTACGCTCGGCGCCCAGCCCAATTTTTGTTTCGCTTTTGCCGGATCGCCGATGAGCAGATCTACATCCGCCGGGCGCATGTCCGCGTCGTTCATAAAAACATAACGTTCCCAATCCAAATCCACGCATTCGAACGCGATGCGGCACAGATCGCGGACCGAATGCGTGCGCCCGGTCGCGATCACGTAATCGTCCGGCGAATTTTGTTCCAACATCAAGTGCATCGCGCGCACGTAATCCGGCGCATAGCCCCAATCGCGTTTCGAATCGAGATTGCCCATCGGCAATTTGTCCGCGAGTCCCAACGCGATTTTCGCGGCGTGATAAGTGACTTTGTGCGTGGAAAATTCCAAGCCGCGCCGCGGCGATTCGTGATTGAACAAAATGCCGGAGCAGGTGAACATATCATACGATTCGCGATAATTCACCGTGATCCAATGCCCGTACACTTTGGCGACGCCGTACGGCGAGCGCGGATAAAACGGCGTCGTCTCCGTTTGCGGCACTTCTTGCACCTTGCCAAACATTTCGGACGACGACGCTTGATAAAAACGGATTTGCGGATTCACGATCCGCACCGCTTCGAGCATCCGCGTCACGCCGAGCGCGGTGAATTCGCCGGTCAGCACCGGTTGTTTCCACGAGGTCGGCACGAACGATTGCGCGGCGAGGTTGTACACTTCCGTCGGTTGGTGCTCGCGCAAAATGTCAATCAGCGAAACTTGATCGAGCAAATCGCCTTGCACGATCGTGATCTTGTCTTGAATGTCGGCGATGCGTTCGAAATTAATTGTCGAGGTGCGCCGCACCATCCCAATTACTTTATAGCCCTGCGCCAATAAATATTCGGCGAGATAACTGCCGTCTTGACCAGTCACGCCAGTCACAAGTGCGATTGGTTTTGCCATGCGAGGTCTAACTTCCTTTTTGGATTTTCGCGCGCCAATAATCGAGGATATCGCGCAAACTTTGCGCGAGTGGGATTTGCGGCGTCCAACCGGTCTGCGCGCGGAATTTTTTCGGGTCGCTGTAAATGATCGGCGTGTCGGACGGACGCAAGCGCGCCGGGTCTTGGCGCACTTGGATGTGCCGCGCGCTCAACTGCACGAGCGCGTCTACGATTTCTTGGATCGAATGCACACCGCCACTGCCAATATTGTACGCCGCGCCCGGCTCGCCGCGTTCGAGCGCGAGCGCGTACGCGCGCGCCATATCGCGCACGTCCACAAAATCGCGTTGCGCGCCGAGATTGCCGACGATCAGCGCCGGCGCGCGCGCGCCGGCTTCGATGTCCGCGATTTGCTTTGCAAAATTCGCGGTCACGAATTGCTCGTTCTGCCGCGGACCGATGTGATTCGTCGGGCGCACGCGCACAATCGGCAAGTGATGACTCAAAAAATATTGCAAGCCGAGATAATCTTGCGCGATTTTGCTGACCGCGTACGGGCTGTCGGGGCGCAGAGGCGATTCTTCGGTCAGCGGCATTTGCTCGGGGGCGACTCTGCCGAATTCATCAATCGAGCCAATAACCAGAATGCGCGGCGCGCGTTGCGACTGCGCGACCGCGTGCAAAATATTTATCTGTGCGCGAATATTGATTTCGAGGGTTGCCCACGGATCTTGGTACGACGCCGGCGCAAACGCTTGCCCGGCGAGATGAAAAATCCGGTCCGGTTGCGCACGCGTGAGCAATTCGTGCGCGGCGCGCGGATCGGTCAAATTGCCTTCGAGGATCGTTGCGCGCCCGGCAAGATGCGCGATATTGTCGCAATTACCAAACACGCCGCCATAGAGTTCGGTGTCGGGCAGAGTGAGCAAATAATCGGCGAGGTGGCTCCCGGCAAAGCCATTCATTCCGGTAATCAAAACGCGCAATCCATTCTCCCCGCCGCGCCCGATTTACGCGCGCGGCGCCATCGCGCAAGATTTCGTTGATTATACTTGAACTGGCGCGATTCGCCAAAAAGTTTTGCGGTTTTACAAACCATCCGCTTGCGCATACAATCAGCGCGATGGAATACAATTTCTGTCCGCGCTGTGGGCATGCGCTCGAACGCCGCGCGGTCCAAGATCATCGCGTTCGTCCGGTGTGCCCGCACTGCGACTTGATCGTTTACTTGAATCCGCCGATTGCCGCCGGCGTGATCGCCGCGCGCGCCGATGGAAAAATCGCGCTGATTCTGCGCGGCGAGAATCCGGGCAAGGGGCTGTGGGGCTTGCCGACCGGATTTATGGAAGCGGACGAAACGATCGAGCAAGCCGCGCGGCGCGAATGCTGGGAAGAAACCGGGCTGGATATCGAACTCACCGAATTGTGGGGCGTGTGGTCGTATTACCACGACGTAAAAGAAACTGCCGGCGTTTTGGTTTTGTACGCCGCGCGCGTGATTGGCGGCGAGCCACGCGCGGGGAGCGATACGCTCGACGTGAAATTTCTCGCGCCGGCGGAAATTGACGACGCGACGCTCGCGTTTCGGACGCATCGCGAGGCATTGGCGCGGTGGCGCGCGGTGAAGACCTTCGAGGTTT
>Ga0247727_10002323_pt1 | contig 43788 bp, 25 predicted proteins | sample WisWelCaveWW1625_FD_202498 | JGI IMG/M metagenome (GOLD analysis project Ga0247727, IMG submission 202498) | Biofilm microbial communities from Wishing Well Cave, Virginia, United States - WW16-25 | ecosystem: Environmental > Aquatic > Deep subsurface > Groundwater > Cave microbial mat | place...
CCGCCATGTCCGCCGTCCTCGATGTCCGCGACAACGCCTACCCGGCCGCTTTCGCAAGGGCCGCGGCATGATCTACCGAGCAACATCTCCGCAAAACGGTGAGAAGTGATCACGGAAGAGCCTAACGGGGGCCTACCCCGGCTTGGGGAACGGCGCCGGCTAACAGCGGGATGGGGAGGTCGGGGAGAGCAGAGGCGGTGCCGCCGTGTCCGCAGCCCCGAGCCCGGTTGAGACCCGCGCCCTGATCGAGGCGGAGAAGTTCGAGGAGGCGGACAGCGGCGCCCATGTCCTGGTCGATCGGATCAAGGCCTCGCCCGGACAGCCGTCGCCTGAGCTGGCCGAGGCACGTGGACTGCTCGTCAACGCCTTCCGCCGCACCGAGCGCTCCATGGTTCCCGCGCTTCGGGCGCTGGCCGGGGAGTCGCTCCGGGTGCACGAGTCGGCATACGGCCCCGACGACCCACGGATCCTCCCGGCCTTCCTGGAGCTCGGCGACATCATGATCTGGCTCGCCAATGAGCCGCACACCGGGCAGACGATTTTCGAGCACGCTCTGGCGTTCGAGGCGAAGCAGGGGGCGCAGGAGCTGGCGGAGGAAGAAGAGAGCCCAGCAAGGCAACGCAGTACAAACACCGCCTGAGGCGGAATAGGGGGAGTTCTATGTCCAGATGGTCTCCTTTCACAGTCCTGGCTGTCATGGTGGTCTGCCTTGCGATCGTGCCGGCGCCGCTCATTGAGGCCGGCTCGCGTGTCGCGCCGGTTTCGACTGCGAGCTCACCCGCAGGAAACACAATCGTCGTGCCGCCGGGTGCCAATGCCCTCACCTCCGCCATCACGGCCGCGGGCAAGGGGGGAACGGTCCAGCTCCAGACCGGCCTGCACACCGAGTCGGGCACCGTGCTCATCATGCAGTCTGTAAGCCTCGTCGGTGAGGCAGGGGCCATCCTCGAAAGTACGACCCCGCTCGGAACGAGCTTTCCGCTGCCCATCCAGCCGGCCATTCACGTGCGCGGGGCCGCAGACGTGCGTATCCAGGGCCTGACTCTTCGCCCGACGCCCGGGACGGAGGGGAATTACGCCATCGCCCTGGAGAACGCGCCGCGAGCGATCGTGACAGGGAACGCCATGACGGGATACCAGGGTGGCGTCATGGTCGAGCTGAGCAACGACGTCCAGATCTCTTCCAACGACATCCAAGTCGGGACCTCATTCCCCGAACATGGGATCGTCATCATGAACGGCCGTGGCGCACGCGTGATGGACAACCGTGCATCGGGTGCCACCTTTGCCATCTGGGCCTGTGACCGGGGCGGGTTTGCTTCGGGCAACCAGGTCAGCGGATCGTTCGTCGGCCTCATCCTCTGCAAGGTCCCGCCGATGAGCTACGAGATTTCAGGGGTCCCGCGGGGATCGTCTAGCCCGGGCCAGGGTTGGACGGTCCGTGAGAACACAGCGACCGGCAATACCTGGGGTTACCTCGTCATCGACGACGCCAACACCAACTCCCTGTCGCGGAATAGCGCCTCCGGCAACTTCCTCTACGACATGGAGCTGACGAGTGATACCTACCGCTTCGGCTTCCTGACTCCGGCGTCGTTCGACAACACGGTTCACGAGCGCAACATGACGATCAAGGACTGCGGCAACAACAACCGTATCATCGGAAGCGGCGCCACGATCGTCGACAACAACACGGATCCTTGCTTCTGAGCTGTGTAACGGCGGGGTTTTTGCGGCGAGAGACCATGACACCGCCCCGGTGGGGCCGCACACGCGGTCCCACTGGGGCTCGGGTCTTGGGCCCGCGCGGGTCAGGGCGCGTCTGGCACCGGCACGAAGCAGCCGGGCAGACGGCGCGGGGTGTCGAGGCCGAGGCGGAACTCGTCAAATTGGCCGCGGTTGAAGCGTTCCTGCCCAGAGGTCACTACGCCGCCCCGTGGCGCCGACTGTCCGCCGCCCTGTGAAGCCGCGGCGATCTTCATCAAGTCGGGGCAGGCGATCGGGTGCGTCGCGTGGCCGACCTTGACTCCCTTCAAGTGTAAGACAATCTATCGCACGTCTGCGCGCGAGGACTGGTGGGCCGAGCCGAAGGCGAGCCTGGCTACCAGCAGGTTGGGCTATGGCGATCGGTTCTCGAAAAGCAGGGTTGCCCCCTCACCCGGGCGGGTGCGAGAATCTGCCGGGAGAGCCGGCCGGCGGCCGGATGCCGGCGGAGTCTTTGACATGTCGCAGCCGATTGTCGTCAACCAGGACATCCTCGAGATGGAATACGCGGTCCGCGGGCCGATCCCGCAGCGGGCCGCCGCGCTCCGCAAGGAGGGGCGCGCGATCATCCCCTGCCACATCGGCAATCCTCAGGCGCTTGGGCAGGACCCGATCGCCTTCTACCGCCAGGTCCTCAGCCTGATCGAGGAGCCCGGCCGGATCGCGCGCGAACGCCGGCTGAACCGCCTCGCCGGGACGGCCGCGCCCGCCCCCGATGATCGGGTCTCCGACGAGGTCCTCGATCGCGCCGAGACGGTCCTGGAGCAGCTCGGCACCGGATTGGGGGCGTACACCGAGAGCAGGGGACTGATGTTCGTCCGCGAGGCGATCGCGCGCTACATCGATCGACGCGACGGCAGCGGGTCGCCGGTGGCGGCGCCTGCGGATCCGGAGAACATCTTCCTGACCAATGGCGCGAGCGATGGCGCGCGGCTCGTCCTCGAGGCGCTGATCGCCGATCGGCGCGACGGCATCATGATCCCGATCCCCCAGTACCCGCTCTATTCGGCGACCATCAGAAGGTACGGGGGGACCCAGGTCAACTACTACCCCGACGAGGAGAGCGGCTGGAGCCTGACCACGCCGATGCTCGAGGAGGCGATGCGCGGCGCGCAATCCGAAGGTGTCCGCGTCAAGGGGATCGTCGTGATCAATCCGGCCAACCCGACGGGCGCCGTCCTCGACGAGGCGAGCGTCGAAGGGGTGATCTGCTTCGCGGAGCGGCACGGACTGGTCATCATTGCCGACGAGGTCTACCAGGAGAATCTGTACGGCGAGCGCTTCGTGTCGTTCGCCCGGGCCCTGGGCCGGCGCGTGGTGCCCCTCGTCAGCCTCCACAGCACCTCGAAGGGGTTCTACGGCGAATGCGGCCACCGCGGCGGCTACCTCGAGCTGCGCAATCCGCCGCCGGTGCACGGCGAGGGCGGCAGCCTGTGCGACGTCCTGCTCAAGCAGGCCTCGGTGAGCCTGTGCGCCAACACCGTCGGTCAGGTCCTGACCTATCTGGTGGTTTCGCCCCCCGAGCCGGAGTGCGCGCCGTACGAACGCTACGTCCAGCAGCGGCAGAGGATCCTCGCCGACCTGCACGACAAGGCGACAATGGCGCGGCGGGCGTTCGAGCGGATGGACGGGGTGCGCTGCTTTGGAAAGATCGGGGCGATGTACCTGTTCCCGCGACTCGAGACCCTCCCGGGCGGGACCACCGATTTCGACTACTGCATGGGTCTCCTCGAACAGACCGGGTTCTGCACAGTGAACGGTGGCGGGTTCGGGCAGCGGCCGGGGACGAGCCACCTGCGCATGGCCTTCCTGCCGCCGAAGGCGGTGCTCGAGGAGGCGCTGCCGCGCTGGATCGACTTTCACGCGCGCTACGTCAAGCGCCGTTGATCCGCGTCGCCGCTACCGGGCATCCCGGCGGGTTGCCTGGATCGCCTCTCCCAGCCGCGCCAGGAAACGGGACCGGTCCGCTGGCGCGAACGGCGCCGGGCCCCCGGTGACCTCGCCCATCTGGCGCAGTTCATCCAGAAGCGCGCGTGTTGCCAGCGCCGCGCCGATTGATTCTTCAGTGAAGACCTGACCGTTCGGGGCGATCACCCGCGCGCCCCTCTTCAGGCATCGATCGGCGAGCGGGATGTCGGCCGTGATGACGATGTCGCCGATGCCGGCACGCTCGGCAATCCAGTCGTCGCTCGAATCGAGCCCCTTCTTGACCCGCACCGGCTTGAGGTAGTCCCGCTGCGGCACCCACAGGGGGCCGTGCGAGACGATGAACACCGTCAAGTGGTGCCGCAGCGCGACGCGATAGATCTCGTCCTTCACCGGGCAGGCGTCGGCGTCGATGTAGATGTCGAGCAATCAGCCACCTTGCTTGGCGTCGAGCTCGGCCCACCGGGCGTAGAGCCGATCAACCTGTGCCTGGGACTCTCCCAGATCTGAAAGCCGCTTCTGCAGCAGTCCGGCGTCGGTCGCTATCGACGGGTCCTCGGCGCGCTGCTTCGCATCGGCGAGGCGTTCCTCGGCGGCCTGCACCGCCGCCTCGATGCCGTCGAATTCCCGCTGCTCGATATAGGTCAGGCGCCGGACGCCCGGGCGCGGTTTTCCGGGCGTCCGGGCGCGCGGTGTGTCCCGCCTGGGCGGGTCCTGCTGCGGACGGTTCGATTCCCACTGGTCGTAATCGGCGTACTGCTGCGCGCCACCCCGACCGTCAAGGGCGATGACCTGGGTCGACACCCGGTCGAGAAGGTGCCGGTCGTGGCTCACCAGGACGAGGGCCCCCGGAAACTCGAGCAGCGCTTCCTCGAGCACTTCGAGTGCCGGGATGTCGAGACCGTTCGTCGGCTCGTCGAGGACCAGCAGATCGGCCGGCTGGAGCATCATCCTGGCCAGGACAATCCTGGCCCGCTCGCCACCGGAGAGACGCGACACCGGGGTCTCGAGCTGCCCGGGTTGGAAGAGAAACCGCTTGGCCCATGCCGCGACATGGAGCGCCTGATCGCGGTAGATCACGTTGTCCCCCGCGGGCGCCAGAGCCCGCTTGAGGGTCAGCGCCGGGTCGAGCGCCTCCCGGTTCTGGGCGAAGTAGACGACCCGCAGCGCCTCGGCGCGCTGAATCGTCCCGGCCGCCGGGGCGATCTCCCCGACGATGACGCGCAGCAGTGTCGTCTTGCCGGAGCCGTTGGGGCCGATGACCCCGAGCCGCATGCCCGGCATCAGGAGAAGGTCGAGGTCATCGATCAGCGGACGGTCATCGAAGCCAATCCGAAGCCCCTCGACGGACCACAGGCGCCTGGATTTCCGCCCCGACGCCGAGAACTCGATCCCCACGGTCGAAATCGCGGCGCGCGCGCGGCTCTCGCCGAGCTCCTCGATGCTGCGCTCGGCCGATTGAATGCGCGCCTTCGATTTGGTGGTCCGCGCTCTGGCGCCACGGCGCAGCCAGGCCACCTCGCGCCGGACCAGACCGGCCAGGGTTTCCTGGTAGGCCGCCTGGTTGCTCAATGCCTGGTCGCGCGCTTCCAGGAAATCGGTGTAGGTTCCGGTCACATGGAACAGCCCGGCGGCATGAATCCGGTCGATCTCCAGAATCCGCCGGGCGACCCGCTCGAGAAAATAGCGATCGTGGCTGACGGCGACGAACGCGGTCGATTCGTTCTGCAGCAGAGATTCGAGCCAGAGAATCGATTCGATGTCCAGGTGGTTCGTCGGCTCGTCGAGCAGCAGGATGTCCGGAGCGCGGGCCAGCTCGCGCGCAATCGCCAGCCGGGCGCGCCATCCCTCCGACAGGATGTCGGTGGAAATGCCGGGGTCGATGAATCCCGCCTTCCCCAGGGCCAGCCTGGCGCGTTGGTCCCGCTCGTGTTCGTCGAGCCGCCCGTCCTTGGCCGCCGCCCGCGCGACGATCTCCAGCGCCGAAGTGCCTGGCGCGAAGACCGGAGTCTGCGGGACGTAGCCGATGCGCAGGTTCTTCCTGCGGGTGCAGATTCCCGAGTCGGGTGTTTCGATGCCCGCAAGAAGTTTCAGCAGCGTCGACTTGCCCGCCCCGTTGGGACCGACAAGCCCGACATGATCGCCCTCGTGCACAACAAACGTCAGTTCCTCGAACAGCGGTGGCCCGCCATACGATTGGGTGACGCCTTGGCAACTCAAGAGCGCGGGACGCGGCATATTGGCGGGAGCGCAGTATATATCGCGCCCGGGCCTGACGTCGCGCCTCGGACCGCCTGGGCTGCGCGGCGGGCCGGATAAGTATCACGCTATAATCCCGCGTGCCCCTGACCATCGGAACCCGCCTCGGCAACTATGAAATCCTCGCGCCGCTGGGGGCGGGAGGAATGGGAGAGGTGTATCGCGCCCGGGACGCCCGACTGGGCAGGGGGGTGGCGCTGAAAATCCTCCCAGTGGCCTTTGCCCAGGATCCGGATCGCCTGGCCCGCTTCGACCGGGAGGCCCGCACGCTCGCTTCACTGCAGCACCCGAACATCGCATCGTTGTTCGGGCTCGAGGAGGTCGGGGGGCAGCGCTTCCTGCTGATGGAGCTGGTGGAGGGTGAGGACCTCGCGGCCCGCCTGGCGCGGGGGAGTCTCCCGGTGGACGAGGCCCTGGAGATCGGGCGCCAGATCGCGGAAGGGTTGGAGGCGGCCCACGAGAAGGGGATCGTCCACCGCGACCTGAAGCCCGCCAACATCAAGATCGCGCCCGACGGAAGCGTGAAGCTCCTCGATTTCGGATTGGCCCGGGCCTACCTGGGGGATTCCAGCGCCAGCCTCCCGGATACCCTCAACTCGCCGACGCTGACGGCCGCGATGACGCAGCAGGGATTCATCCTGGGAACCGCGGCCTACATGAGCCCCGAGCAGGCCCGGGGCAAGGTCGTCGATCGGCGGGCCGACGTGTGGGCCTTCGGCTGCATCCTGTACGAGATGCTCTCCGGGAAGCGGCTTTTCGATGGAGAGACGATCTCCGACATCCTCGCCTCCGTCCTCAGGAACGATCCCGACTGGAATGCGCTTCCCGCGGAAGTTCCTCCCGGTACCCGCCGCCTGCTGAAGCGTTGCCTCGCCCGCGACCCGCGGCACCGTCTGCGGGCCGCCGGCGATGCCCTCCTGGAGCTGGAATCGGAGGGCCCGCAGCCGCCGGCTCCCGCGGTGGCGTCCGCCATGCGGCGGGCCAAGCCCGGACGGCGCGAGACGATCGCGTGGGGGCTGATCGCCGTCCTGGTTGTCGCCCTCGCCATGGTCCTGCCGCGGGTGATCGGCCGGGGGGCCGGCCTGCGGCTGCGCTCGGTTCACATGGAGATTCGGCTTCCCCAGGGGCAGCGGATTTCCGCCTTTGCCCCGGCGACCATCTCACCCGACGGCCACTGGATTGCCTACGGGGCCGAGGATATCTCCGGCGTGCGACGGATCTGGATCCGGTCCCTGGAGCAGTTCGAGCCGGAGCCGCTGTCCGAGACGGAAGGCGCCGTTTTCCCGTTCTGGTCTCCCGATTCGAAGTCCCTCGGCTATTTCCAGGACGGGACGATTCGCAGGATGGACATCGAGTCCCGGATCTCCCAGGTCGTCAGCGAAAAAGTGGGGGGCGGCGACCAGCCGCGAGGCGGGGCCTGGATGAAGGACGGCACCATCCTCTTCGCGCCGGATCCCAACAGCCCCATCCACCGGGTTGATTCTGGCGGGGGAGAATCGGTGGCGGTGACCCGGCTGGAGAACGACCTGTCCGACTGGTCCCATCGGTATCCGGTTCCCCTCCCCGACGGCGAGCATTTCCTCTACACCGGATGGAGCAACAACACCGCAACACTGAGGAGCCGCGGGGGGATCTTCGTGGGGGCGCTGAAGGGGGGAGCGGTCCGGAAGCTCTTCGACGACAAGTCTTCGGCCACCTTCGTGGAGCCTCGGTGGGTCATGATGCGCCGCAACGACCGTCTCGTGGCGGTCGCTCTCGATCTGAAGACGCTGCAGCCGGGTCTCGAAGCCATTCCGATCGATTCCGAGGAGATGTTCGAACCGAACACGGGGGTCGTGCCGGTGTCCGCGTCGGTGCGAGGCGATCTCCTCTACACGACGGGGCAGGCGTCGCTCCTGACGACGCCGGTCTGGCTCGATCGGGAAGGGCGCGCCGGTCCGCCGCTGGGTGATCCCGGGACGTTCATGCATTTCGATGTGGCCCACGACGGCATCCGGTTCGCCATCGCCCGGACCGAGGGGAGCAGCGCCACCCAGGTCTGGATCGGGGACACGCAGCGGGGGACGCTGTCGCTTCTGAGCAGGGGCGCCAATGATTCCTTCTCTCCCGTCTGGTCGCCGGACGGGACGAGGATCGCCTTCATCAACAGCGACAGCGGCGACGAGGACCTCTTCGTCCAGTCCACCGTGGAGACGACACCACGGGAGAGTCTGCACCAGCAGTCAGGACACGACACGTTGATCTCCGACTGGTCCGCCGACGCGAGGTACCTCTTCTTCCAGTTCACCCCCGAGAACGATGTGAGCCGGTCGGTGATCTGGGCCTATGATTTCCGGGAAAAGCAGGCCCGCTCCGTCCTCGCCGAGGATTCGGAGCAGAGCGGGGCCGTCCTGTCCCCCGATGGACGTTGGCTCGCTTACACCTCCGGGGAATCCGGGGTCCCGCAGATCTACATCCGGTCGTTCCCGGGACTGGATCGGAAGTGGCTCGTCTCCACGCAGGGAGGCGATCAGGCGCATTGGCGCAAGGATGGCAAGGAGATCTGGTACCTGGAGCCTGGAGCGGACGGGCGGCGGCTGATGTCGGTCGGGATCACGGAGGATGACGGCGCGCTGCGGACCTCGGTCCCTTCAAGACTCTTCATGGTGCCCGGCTCCATCATCCAAATGACACCCGACGCGGGACACACTCGGCTGCTCGCCCTACGGCGGATCGAGGATGAGACCCCCGGCGCCCTGCGGATGATTCTGAACTGGAGCCAGGCGGTCGTGTCGGCCGCGCCCCGCTGAGGTCGAGTCCGAGCCCCGACGTCGAACAAGTCCGGTTGCTTCCCCATCCGGCGGGCACTAGGTTGGATAAGGAGCGAATTGCCCGCGGGCCGCCCATGACCGGGCGCGCCGAGGGGGGAATAGCCTTGTTCTCCTGGGAAAAGGTGACCAGCGGCTTCCTGGACGCCATCGGTCTGCGGAGCATCAAGGTCAAGATCACCCTCTTCGCCCTGCTCGCCACCCTGATTCCCTCCATCACGATGGGCTGGCTTTCGTACTGGAACAACCGGCGGGCCATCGACGAGAAGCTCAGCCAGGAGCTCACGAGCCTGACCTCCCATGCCGCCCGCGAGATCAGCCTGTGGCTCAGGGAGCGCCGTTACGAGCTGAAGGTCCTATCGAGCTCCTACGAGGTTTCGGAGAACCTCGCGAAGCTGAACCGGCCGGAGCAGGCGGGTCAGAGCAATGCCGCGGCCCTCAGGCGCCTCCAGGACTACCTCGGATCCATCGAGAAGAAGTTCACCGATTACCGGGAGCTCTTCGCGCTGGACAGGCAGGGGAACGTCCTGGCCAGCAGCGCGGGTCTGTCCGGCGCGCCCGGCCTGGGGCGGGATTGGCTCGAGCGGGCCCGGACAAACGAGACGAGCACCTTCAGCGCCACCTGGGACGAGACTCTCCAGGCCGGAGCCATGGTGATCGTCGAGCCGATCCGCTCCGCCGACGGCGCCTTCCTGGGCGCGATGGGCGCGAAGGTCAGCTTCGGCGGGATCGAGGGAATCCTGTCGAGCTACACCAAGGAATCTTCTCAGGAGCTCTACCTGCTCACCCGGAAAGGCGAGATCCTGACAAGCTCCAGGGAGCTCGACGGCCCTTTCATGGCGTCGAGGCTCGAGGCCGGAACGGCCGCCAGCCTGTTCACAGACGAGATGACTTCCCTGGAGTTTCGCAGCTTTCGGGGGACCGAGGTCCTGGGGGCCCTCCGCACGGTCCCCGAGATCGAGTGGGGAGTCGTCGCCGAAAAAGATCGGGCGACGGCCTACTCCGCCATCGTCCGGCTCCGGAACGTCACCCTGACCCTGATCTCCGCCGTGCTGCTGGCCATCGGCCTGGCGGCCTACCTGCTCGGTCTCACCATCGTTCGACCGCTGGGACGCCTCACCCAGGGCGCCGCCAAGGTCGCCGGTGGGGACCTGGACGTGGATCTTCCGATCCATGGCCGCAGCGAGGTCAGCTACATGACGACGGTGTTCAACGAGATGGTGGCGCGCCTGCGCCGGTTCCGGGACGAAAACGTGGCGATCAACCAGGAGCTCCGCGAGAGGAATGACGAGCTCCGGAGGCTTTCGATCACCGACAGCCTGACCGGCCTGTACAACCGGACCCAGCTCCCCGAGCTGCTGGACAAGGAGCTGGCGCGCTCGCAGCGGCACCAGCATTCGTTCTCCATCCTGATGATGGACATCGATCACTTCAAGCGGTTCAACGACACCCATGGCCACCAGGCGGGCGACGACCTGCTGAGGGAGTTCGCGGGAACACTCAAGAGCTCCCTGCGCTCCTGCGATCTCGCGGCGCGCTATGGCGGGGAGGAGTTCCTGATCCTGCTCACGGAGACGGAGCCGGAGGGGGCCCGGACCTTCGCGGAGAAACTCCGCAGCAGCGTCGAGGAGATTCGATCACACGGCAGGACGGCGGTCACCGTGAGCATCGGCATAGCGTCGTTCCCGGACAACGGCGACGACGTGGAGTCGATCATCCGCGAGGCGGATGCCGCGCTCTACGATTGCAAGCGGCAGGGACGGAACCGGGTCGCCGTGGCGAAGAGCGTCCGGAGGCAGCACGGTCCGTCCCGGGTCAGTTCGGGCTGACCTGGGACCGCCGGATCCAGCCGCTCCAGCCGCCCTCGCTCTCCACCCGCAGCCAGGCGCCCTTAGTGAAGTAACCGGTGATCCGTGTGCCCGCCTCCAGGGTGACCAGGACCTTGAACTCCTGGCCGGGCCCTTCCCGCAGATTGCCCTTCGTGTTGAGCGTGAGCGAGAGCGGAACGGCGAAGAGCATCGCGCCCTCCCCCTCCCCGGCCCGGTAGTGCTCGCCCAGCCGCAGTTCCCCCAGCTTGATCTGGCCCTTGGCTTGACCGACCAGGTAGATCGCGCCGCCGAAATTCTGTTTTTCGAATTCCTGCGTGGCCCGGCCCAGCAATTGCTCCGCGCTGGCCCGCTCCGGGCGGTTCGTTTCAACCGCCTTGTCGCGCAAGGATTTCAGGCCGATCTCCGCCTCGGCGATCTGGGATGCGGCCTCGGCCCGGCTCTCCACGCTCCTCTGCTTCGCCTGGACCCGGACGACCTCCTGCATGGCGTCGTCCAGCATCCGCTGCTGCGACAGCAGCCACTGTTCGAGCTGTTTGATCATGGCCTCCTTCGCGACGACGTGAGAGGCTTGCTGGCCGATTTCCTTCTTGAGCTGGAGGATCGTGGCCTCGCGCTCGGCCAGTTGCTGCGCCGGCGATTCGGGCCCGCTCAATGACTGCTTCTTTGGGGTCGAGCGGCAGGACGAACCGGAAAGCGCCACCACGACCGAGAGCAGGGGAGGCAGGAGTTGGGCCCGACGGAAACGGTGTCGATGACCTCGCATCGCGTCGAATGCTCCAGACCTGCCTCAGGCAGGGGTTTGCGCACGCCGGCCTGACCAAACATAGGCGCGGGGAACAGGTGATGCAAGATCGGCAGGTCGGGGGAGGCGCTTGGCTTCACCGCGCGCCCTCGACGGCGTAGAGGGCGCCCACGGTGCGAGCCAGTCCGTAGGCGTAGGACCGGTCTCGTCGAGTGGCCTGGACGAGATCAGCCCTCCATCACCGACCAGTAGATCGAATTGAAGACGAACGGGAAGGTGCCGTTGGTCTGGGCGCGGTTCTGCGGGCGGAACCCGAGAAGGACGAGCTTGCCCTTGCCGTAGGTGAGCGCCACTGCCGCCGCCCGGCGCGTCAGCCGTTCGGCGCCCGAGATCCAGCCCGACAGCAGGATGTCCCGCGCGTCTCCGGGGTACCTCGCGAGCACACGCCGCCCGAGGCTGAGCGCCGGCGGGACGGTCTCGAACACGATCGGCTTGTCCAGGAACAGGCCGATCTCGTCGGGCAGCCCCCAGGTCACCGGATGGTCCTGGGTCGCTTGCGCGCGGAGGATCGATCCCGGGCAGGCAAACTCCGCCGGCTTGGCCTTGCCGAGCGAGTTCAAGACGGGAACGTTGAACTGCTCGATGACGTAATCGCTCGCGGCGGAGAGCGCCACGATGGTGCCTCCCGCCTCGACGAACGCGACGAGCGACTTGGCGCCCTCCTCGCTGAGCCCGCCGCTGTACTCGGGGGGAAGCTCGACGAAGTAGGTCATCTCGCCCTCTTCACGCTTGGGCTTTCCGGTCGCGATGATCTCCTTTGCCACGTCGGGAAGCAGGATGACGTCGAATGCCCGGCGCAGCTCGCCCTTCAGGATCGTCGCGTTGTCGAGCGGGACGGGATCGAAGCCGTACTGCTCGAGGAGCCAGCGCGTCCACCCTTCGTCCATGGACGCGGCCCATGGTTTGTAGAGGCCCACGCGCGGCGTTTTCAGCGCCGGGAGACCCTCGGGCATCCCGGAGAGAGGCGCGAGCCCGACCCCCTCGCTCGCGGCGCCAGCCGCGGCGGCGGCGGCCCGCGCGTCAAAGAAGAACGTCCCCGCGGGCCAGGTGGCGCCCCCGGCCGACCGGCTGGCGGTGGGGGTGCGGGTCACCCTGCCGCCGCTGCGAAGCGCCGCGTTCACCGCCCGGGCGTTCTCCGCACCGCCCGGCACGAGCGCGGCCGCGCCGGTGCCTGCCCACGCCGCACTGGTTCCGGGGGTCCAGCGTGCTGCCTTCGCGGGCATCGTGCCGCTCTCCGCCGTCACACCCATCATCAATGGCAGCGACCAGGCGGCGACGTCGTAGGGGCGGACGATTTCCTGCCCGGCGACGAGCTTGACCTCGGGGAAGCGCTGCGTGCCGAGCATCTCCCGCACGAAGCCGCCGTAGGGTTGCGCGAGAGGGACCCAGAGATCCTGATTCTCCGTGGCGTGCACTTCCACGTTGTGCTCCACCAACAGCGCGGCCAGGCGGAGCGCCGTCGGCCAGTCCCGCTGCGCGCGCGGGATCCGGATCGCCTAACCCGGCCGGGCGGCCCCGATCGCCGCGCGGGCTCGCGCGACCATGTCGCGCAGGAGGTCCTCGCGGTGGTCGGCGCAGGAGTCGAGCAGCGAGTCGGAGGCGATGCGCTCGTAGTCCATGATGTCGCGCAGCCGCCACCAGCCGCCCTTCCACGGATTCGGAAAGTTGGTCTGGGCCTCGTACTCGACCAGGCCCTTTCGCTCGCCGCTCAGCTCGCCCGGCTCCACGAAGAGCGGCGACGCCAGCCGGATCGACGCGACCTCGGTCAGGAGCCCCGTGATGTTCTTGAACCACGCCGTGTTCTTCGTCCCTCCCGGCCAGTAGGCGTCGAAGGCGTAGCCGTAGATCACGCCCGGCTTGCCCTGCTGCTCCAGGCGCAGCGCCATGTCGGCGCCGAACAGGTTCACCTCTCGCCAGATCAGGGGGCTGATGTCGGCGTCCACCGGCTCCGCATACGGTGGCACGAATATCCTCGGGCCGGTGGAGCCCATCTGGTGCTCGTCGAGCCACACCTGCGGGAACCACTCGTGGTACACCGCGCGCGACATCGCCCTGGTCTCCGCCTGTGTCAGCATGAACCAGTCCCGGTTGTTGTCGTGGCCCGTGTAGTGGTGGTAGAGCCACGGCATGCGGCCGCCTTCGAACCTCGTGCCGAGGTGTTTGCGATACCACTCGGTCTCCATGATCTGCCCGTCCGGGTTGAGCGACGGCACCAACAACAGCACGACCTCCGAGAGGCGTCGTTGCGTTTCGGGATCCTGCGCCGTGGCGAGAGCGTGCGCCCATTCCATCGCCATCTGGGTCGAGCCGATCTCGGTCGAGTGGATGTTGCAGGTGATCAGCAGGATCGCGCGCCCTTCACTGGCGAGGGAGTCGATCTCGGCGTCGCCGAGCCCGCGCGGGTCGGAGATCCGACGCGCGATCTGCTTGAGCCTCGGGAGATTGAGGATGTTGTTCTCGCTGGAGATCAGCGCCATGATCATCTCTTCGCCGAGCGTGGTCTTGCCGAGACTCTCGACCACGATGCGCGGAGAGAGCCGGTCGAGCTCCACGAAGTACGACTTGATCTGGCGGTAGTCCGCGAGAACCCGGTCGGCGCCGATGTCGAGCTTCAGGAACTCGCTCGGACCGGGGATGCCCGCGGCGTCGGCCGAGGGCGAGACGAGGAACAGGGCGATGAGCGGCGCGAGAGATCGGGACAGCAGGGCGCGGGTCATGATGGCCTCCGAGGTCCTGAGGAATGGCGTCGATGCCGAACGGCGAGGAACATACCACGACCGGCCGCCCGGGAGCATCGAGCCTTCTCCGGGGCGAATCCAGTGGCGCGGCGAGACTGTTGGTGGTATCTGGACTGCACATGAGGCGAATCCAGCCGGCCCCCGCACTGCTGTTCGCCTTCTTGTGCTGCTGGATCGGCGCGCCGGTGGGCGCTCAGACGACCGGCCTGGTGCCGCTGACCGATCTCGGCCCCGGCTACTACAACGGATTCCAGGGAGGGCTTTATCCCGGAGGAACCAACGTCGCGCCGCCCGCCCACCTGGCGGCGGCGCTGCAGATGTCGGCCCAGGTCGTGCCCCGTGACGCCGCCGGGAACCCCGACCCGAACGGATTCATCGTGTTCATCGCGATTGGGATGTCCAACACGACACACGAATTCGCGGTCTTCGAAAGAAACGAAGATGCCAATCCGGGAAGGAATGCCCGCGTCGTGCTGATGGATACAGCGCTGGGCGGCCAGAGCGCCGCCGAGATCATCGCCCCGGGGGCGTCCTATTGGAACGTCGTGCAGCAGCGACTGACCGCCGCGGGCCTCACCGCGGCCCAAGTGCAGGTGGCCTGGCTCAAGGAGGCGGATGCCCAGCCGTCCGACAACTTCCCGGTCCACGCCCAGGTGCTGCGTGACGAGCTCGAGTCGATCGCCAACAACTTGAACGCGACGTTTCCCAATCTCAGGCTCTGCTACCTCTCGAGCCGCACCTACGGCGGCTATGCCCAGCCGGGAACGCTCAACCCCGAGCCCCAGGCCTACGAATCGGGCTTCGCGGTCAAGTGGCTCATCGAGGACCAGATCAACGGCGACCCCGGGCTGAATTACGGCGCCTCGCCCCTCCCGGTGCTCTCGCCGCTCCTGTTTTGGGGGCCGTACCTCTGGGCCGACGGCACGAACCCGCGCTCGGACGGGCTCACGTGGCTCATCTCCGACTTCGAGAACGACCACACGCACCCCAGCCCCGCGGGGGAGGAAAAGGTCGCGGGGTTGCTCTCCGCCTTTTTTGCAGGCGAGCCGACGGCCTCCTCCTGGTGGCCGGTGCAGCCGGACGCGGCTCTGGTGACCGTGAACGCCCGGGATGACGCCTACGTGAGCGCGGCCAGCCCGGGGACGAACTTCGGCCAGGCGGCGCAGCTGCTGGCGCTGGGCGGCGCCTCGCCGGTGAACACGTATCTGGCCTTCGAGGCCGGCCCTGCCGGCACTGTGGCGGCGCTCGCCAAGCTCAGCCTGCGGGTGATCCAAAGCGGCGGCGGTCGCGTTTCGCTGGTGGACGACACGACATGGAGCGAAGGGACTATCGTCTACACCGGCGCGCCACCCATTGGGCCGGCGCTGGTCGAGATGCCGCAGTCGTCACGGGATGGCACCATCGCCGCCCAAGTCACCGGCAGCGTCAACAGCGACGCCGACGGGGTGCTGGCCTTCGCGCTCACGACCCCCGCGTCGTCGCAAACGTCCTACCATAGCCGTGAAGCTGGCCAGCCGCCGCGCCTCGTCCTGGTGGTCCCGAGCGCCTGCCTGGGCACGCCGGATTCGGACGGCGACGGCCACCCCGATGGCTGCGACTGCGATCCCGGCGATCCAGGGGCGTTCGCTGCGCCGGGAGAAATGCGCGGCCTGCGCTGGGTCGACGGATCCACGCTCGCCTGGGACTCGGCCGCGGCGATCGCCGGGACCGGCACGCGCTACGACGTTTTGGCCGGCGACCTCGCCGAAGTGAGCCTGCCTTACACCGGTTCGGGAGACGTCTGCCTGGCCGACGACCTCGCCGCGACCGGGATCGCCGACACCACGCCGTCCCCGCCCCCGGGGAGCGGGCTGTTCTTCCTCGTCCGCGCCGCCAACGTCTGCGGTCAGGGACCCTATCGAACCTCGATCGGCGGTGAGGACCGCGCAAGCACGGCCTGCCCATAGCTCTGGCCGCGCCGCCTGCCGGCCAGGTCTTCCACTACCTGGTCCGGCCACAAGCGCGAGAGCGCCAGATGCGCCCTGGAGATCGGCCCTCCAATTCCGCCCGCCCGCGTGGTAGCATGAAGACAATCAACTGACCCGCCGCCGCTCACATGGGCGCGGCCGCCCAAGAGGGCGTGCATCAGGAGGGACGAGCGCATGGTGCGTCCGGATCGCCCTCTCCGTGACTCGGGCGCCGCCGCCCGGCTCGCGGCCTGGGGCGCTGTCACGCTCCTGGCCGCCGGCAGCCTCCGAGCGCAAGCCTTCGAGGAGGTCGGCGATGTGGGGTACCGCTACGGGGTCGCGAACGCCGGCCGCATTCGATCGATCGCGCCGATCACGAGTACCCGCATCTATGTCGGTGCGTCCGACGGCGGCGCCTGGCGCACCGTCAACGGCGGGATCCACTGGACCACCCCGACCGATTTTGCCTCGTCGTTGCGCATCACGACGCTCGCCGCCGAGCCGTCGGGAGCGCGGGTGTTCGCCGCCACGTCCAATCCGGCGCGGCTCCTCCGTTCCTTCGACGGGCTGGCGACGGTCACCGAGATTGTGATCCCGCAGGTCGCGTTCGGGGGCGACTCGATCTCCAAGCTGGTGGTCGATCCCGCGCATGCGAAGACCGTCTACGCAGTGACGACACGCGGGCTGCTGCGCTCGACCGACGACGGAGATTCGTGGGGGGTGGTACTGCCGCCCGACGAGCGATTCGTCGACGACATGGCCGTTCTCGCCGGGACGGAGTTCTGGGTGCTGGCGACCCGGGGCGGTGAGTTGTTCCGCTCCGCGACCGGCGATGCGGGCTCGTTCGCGCCCGTTGCGCTGCCGGTGCCACCGGACGGGATGCCCCCCTACACTCTTGCCACGCCGGTTCTGCTGCTGGCGGCGGTGCCGGGGGTGCCCCAGCAGGTGTACATCGTCTACAACGGACCGAACGAGGCCATCTACCGGTCGGACAACTTCGGTGCAACGCCCCTGTTTCAGGCGCGGCACCCGCGGTTTCTCGCGCGCGGAGCGTTCGCGGCCAGCGCCGACGGGACGACCCTCTACAGCGGCGAGATCACGGGCGGCAACAAGAGCCTCAATCGGGGCCGCGACGGCGGCCTGCGCTGGGACACGCCGTTCCCCGGGCCGTACCATCCGGACGTCCATGCCGTGGCCACCACCGCATCCCCACCGTACGTCTACGTGGGAACCGACGGCGGCCTGTGGCGCTATCACGAGACGACCGGCGTGTGGACCAACCTCAACGGCGACCTGAACACGATGCTGGTGTACGAAGCGTATGCCTCGCGGGGCTCGCCGGAGGCGATCGTTGCCGGCACACAGGACAACGGCGTCATCGTGCATCGCGGGGCCCGTTGGGCCATCGCCGGCGGAGCCGACGTCGGCGACGCATACCTGCGCGCCGACGACCCGAACCTCGGGGGCGCATTCGAAATCATCAGCGCTTCGGGCTACATTCAAATCTCCGGCGACGTGGCGGGCGTGCCGCCGCCCAGCCTCTCCCCGCTTCCCTGCCCCGCGCCAACCGCAGGGTCTTTTGGCCTCGACCGTTCCGCGCCGCGCCGGGTCTGCGTCGCGACGGGGATGATCCGCTGCTCGGACGAGGGTGGACGCGGTCCGTGGTGTCTGGAAAGCGCCGACATCGGAGCAGGGGGTCTCGAGATCGTCGACGGCATGCACGCCTGGGTCACCTCGTTACCGGGACATGTTTTGCGCACCATCACCGGTGTGCTCGGTGCGTGGTTCGACGTCACTTCGGATCTGCCGGCGGGGCAAATCGTCGGCCTCGACGCCCCCGAGGGCGGCGACCCGCTGCGAGCGCTGGTGCTGATCGGATCGACGACGACACCTCCCGTCGTGTACGAGACGACCGACGGAGGGATCTCCTGGCTGCCGCGCGGCGTCGCACCGGTCACCGAACCAGTGGGGGTGGTTCCGGTCTTCTGCGGCTTCCCACCGTGCAGCGACACGCCCGAGCGGGGCGCCACGGCGCTGAGCTTCGCCGTGTCGTTTGCGAGCGGCCTGCGCCTCGAAGTCTGGTTCGTCGGCACCGACCTCGGGTTGCTGCAGAGCACCGACGGCGGGGCGACCTGGGTCGACGCCGGCATTCCGCACGTCCAGGTCAATGACGTCGACACGTTCGGCGACGTCGTCACCCTTGGCACCTGGGGGCGCGGCGTGTTCCAGAAGGTGTTCGATACGGGCGTGCTGGAATTCGAGTTCCTGGCGGTCGATCCCTTCTGGCGGCTGCGGCACCTGCCGTTGCGGGTTCCCGATCTCTGGGCGAGCGATGTGATCGCCCAGAGCAACGACGTCATCCAGGAGCTGCGCTGGCTGGGCCGGGGCGGGCGGGCGTTTCGGCGGGGCGACCCCCCGTTCGGCCCGCATGACTTCCGCCTCGAGCCGGGGGCGCCGATCCTGATCCGGGGGGACGACGTCACCGGCCTGCAGGCGGTCGGAGTCCGACCGCCGCCGCGCCCGATCCCGCTCGTTCCCGGATGGAATCCGGTCGCGATCCTCTCCCCGGCCCTGACGACGGCGAGCAAGGCGATCGCCGACGCGGCGGCGCAGGGGATCATCCTCGGCGCCTTCGTCGGCGATGGCGGGCAGCAGGCCGCCGGGGCGACGGCGCAGGCGGCGCCGGGCGCCGCTCCCGCCCTGCAGGACTTCACGCTCGATCCGACCGGCGGCTACTGGGTCTACGTCTGCGGCGGTGGAGGTGTGTGGACGCCGGGGGCCGGAGGGGCGCAGGCGGCGCGCGACCTGGGCGCAGCGAACGCAGCGACTGCCGCGCACAGCACCGTGGTCGCGCCCACCGCGACCATCCAGGCGGCCGGATCGATCTGTCCCGCCCTCGACGCCACCCTGCAGAGCATCGCCGCACCACTCGCCGAACGGGTTGGCGGGGAGATCCTGGTCTGCGTGCCCGAGCAGATCGTGCTCTCCGGCAACGATCAGATCACCGTTTGCGACAGCCCGCCCGTCCTTGAGACCGACCTGCGCTTTGACAACTCGGCCTGCCATGACCAACCACAGGGGCGCGGCTGCGCCGTCGGGATCACCATTCGGGAGGTCGACACCGGCGGCCCGGGGGACCTGACCTTCGTTTACGACGTGCGCACGGTCGGCACGGCGACGGTGCAGCCGAATCAGGTGTGCTCCATCAACGCCGGCACGACCGGCGCTTCCTTCAGCGCCGGCATCGATCAGCTGGTCGACGCGCCGGCGATCCACCTGTCGCTGGCGCAGTGGTCGACCACGCTGCAGCTCGATCAGAGCGGCTGCGGCGCGCAGGCGGATCCGGCCATCGCCGAACTCGTCGCCGAGGCGACGGAGCAGGCCCTCGCGGCGGAGATCGGCCTGCGGATCGCTGGGCTGGGCCCGGTCTGCACGCCGGACGTGGCACTGCCGGACGGCGATGCCGACGGCACGCCCGACTGCACGGACGGTTGCCCGCAGGACCCGGGGAAGATCGACCCCGGCCTGTGTGGCTGCGGCGTCGTCGACGACTTCGACGGCGACGGCAGCGCCTCGTGCGGAGGCGACTGCAACGACCAGGATGGGAGCGTCTGGGCGACGCCGGGCGAGGTCCTGTCGTTGCTGCTCTCGCACGACGGCGCCAACGACCGGACGACCCTCTCCTGGTCGCCCCCCTCCGCGCCCGGGGCGGCCTCCATCGTCTACGACGTTCTCGCCTCGCAGGCGGCGAACGACTTCGCCGGCGCCGCGCAGTGCGTCGAATGGGACGACGGATCCGACACCGTGGCGATCGACGTGACGCCGGTGCCGCCCGGCGCCGTCCTGCACTTCGTCGTTCGCGCCGTGAACGGCTGCCCGTCGGGTGACGGGACGATCGGCAGCGCCTCGGACGGGAACGAGCGGGCCGGGAGGGCCTGCCCTTAGGCCAGCACGTCGCCGCGGGTCAAGAGCGAGAGCACCGGGTCTCGTGATCGTCGTCCAGGACGATCAGCACATCGCCCGTGACGCCGCGCGGGCCCCAGAGGCAATACGTCAGGTGGGCGCTGACCGGCCGCCGCCCTGGCGCGGTCCTCCGGCGGCAGGCAGGGGAGTGACAGGGGGCCAGGAGCAACCCGGTCACCACGAGCGTCGCGGCGTACGCCGGCCTCGCCCACGCCCGGAGGCGCGGGCGCCCGGCCAGGACCGAGCAGGGGAACTTCAGGCTAAAGCAGGTCGATGCCGGTTTCGCGGATGGTGCGGCCCAGCGCGAGACCTTCCGCGCCGGATCGATCGAATTCCTCGCTGGTCATGACGAAAGCTGCGAAGGCAGCCCACTCGTGGTCTGATCCCACCAGTCCTTCCATCGGTTCATCCGCCGTCCTCCCGCGAGCGGCATCGTAGCACGGCAGGGCGGCCGCCGATCGGCACTCTCGGTGCTCTCTCGCTCAACGCGGCTCAGCGCGGCGGGAGGCGATGGCGTGAAGCGTCCGCGCCGCCCGATCCGGTCCACGGTCGGATGTTCTGGTTCATCCGGAAGAAGTTCGTCGGGTCGTACTTCCGCTTGAGCGCCTGGAGCCGCTGAATCCCAGCTCGCTGGGCTGGAGGGCACATTTCCGATTCCTCCTACGGATGTTCCCCCGCTGGAAGTGAGAGCGGCCGGGCGCGGGATGTCCTCCGGCGAAGGATTCACCGCCCTCGTCCCCTCTAATCGGCGAAGGGTCTGGCGGTCGCAGGGACACCCGGCCGCATTCATGAGGGAGGATCACAATGACGAAACTCACCCGCCTGTTGCCCGTTCTTCTGTTGGGAGCGGTTGCTCTCGGCTTGGCGGCCCCCGGTTGGGCCGCGAAGTTCAAGGAAGCGCGGATCTACATCGAGTACAACTCCTCGGCCAACGATCTCGGCTTTCATGTCTTCCTCGATGCAGAGGACTGGGAGACGCTCGAGATCGTCAACCCGGCCGGGACCACGATTTTCGAGGTCGAGGGTCGAGGGGGCTACGAGGGTCTCGGCCTGACTGAGCTGTTTTTCGAGGGCGCGGAGCCGTCGCTCTTCGAGTTTCCGCTCGAAGATCTCCTGACACGATTCCCGGAGGGGAAGTACAAGTTCATGGGCGTGACGGTGAACGGGGCCCGTCTGTCGAGCACGGCGATGCTCTCGCACGCCGTTCCTGAAGGACCGTCCGTTTCCGCAGTGGTGGACGACGATTCCGTCACCATCAGCTGGGCCACCGTGGACGATCCAGCGGCAATACTTCCGGATGAGGACGTTACAATCGTCGGCTACCAGGTCATCGTCGGGACGTTCCAGGTCACCCTCCCGGCCTCCAGCACGAGCGTGACGGTTCCCGAAGAGTACATCGGATCCCTCGGGCGAGGGGAGCACCCCTTCGAGGTGCTGGCCATAGAGGCCAGCGGAAACCAGTCCATCACCGAGGGTATTTTCGAGATCGAGTAGCGTCCGTCCAAGCCGCGCTCGGGCGTAACCCATAAACCCGCCGCCCGCAGGCGGGTTTATGTCATGACGCGGCTCACTTCCGCCGGGTGGCAGAGCTTCGGTCGGGCCTGTGTCCACGGCCCGTCGCGAAGTAGGTGGCGAAGCTGCCCAGCCAGTGGCCCCCTTCGTAGTGCTCGCCGGTGACCGCCGCCAGGCCACGCTCGCGGTGCGCTCGCGCCGCGCCGCGGATGGAGACTTGCCGCGGGTCTTCGGGCGGCAGGCCCGTGGCCATGCCCTCTAGCATCCAGGCGCGGCTCAGGTTCAGTCCGTCGAGGTGGGCGAGCTTGGGATCGGAGGGATCGGTCACCACCGCCGGCTCCAGCCAGTTCGCCCGTCCATCAGTCGGCAGGAACGGCAGAAAGGCCTTGAGCCAGGAGGCGTACGCCGCCGGCTCCAGGACGCGGCGAATCAGATCGGCCTCGCCCAAGCAGGGAGAGAGAAAATCCTGCCCCGACGGCTCGTACGCGATCGGGCAATCCCGATCGCGGAAATAGAAGTCGCGGGCGCGTGAGACCACGAGCATCTCCATCTCCCGGTCGCCCGCCGTCCGGGCCCAATCGAGGACCAGCCCGAACGCGAAGGCAGTCTGGTCGTGCTCGCCGACGCGGATCGGATGGCTCAGCTTGGGGAGCCACAGCGCCAGGCGATCCCTGGCCGCCCGCTCGAGGGGCTCCAGGATGGAGGCCCAGCCGCGGGCCCGGTCGTCGTCCCATTCCCGCAGCTCGGCGGCAAGCTGCAGCAGCCACGCCAGGCCGTACGGCCGCTCGAAGGAGACGCGGCCGGGCCCACCGAGATAGCGGACCTCGGCTTCGATGTTCGAGGCGGCCAGGCTTTTCGAGATCGCCTCCGTGGCCGGGTTCGTGAACGGCGCCATGGGAAAGGTCCGGGCCAGCCGAACCAGGAGCCAGTGGCCGTGGACAGAGGAGTGCCAGTCGTAGCAGCCGAAAAACGATGGTGTCAGCTCGCGCGGCGGACGGACGTCTCCGTCGCCGCTGAGGACGTGGGCGATCTTGTTCGGATACTCCCGGTGCACGCACGCCAGCGCCAGCCGTGCGAACCGCTCGGCGGCCGCCTCGTCGAGTCCCGGCGCAGGACGGTCGGACGCCATGGGGCCGGGCGCCGCCTGTTCGGGCGCCGCGGAGCCGGTGGCCGCCGAGGCGATCGGGATCAGGAGCATCAAGAGAGCCGTCGCGATCATCAGCCTACGGATCCTACATCCGGAACGTCCAGCGGAGCTTGACGACCGCCTCGCTGTCGAGGGGCTCGGCCTCGAGGGGGCGCCCGGCCCCCGGGGGATGCAGCCAGCCGTGCGTCCAGACGGCGTACAGGTCGGCGCCCGGGTGGATCGTCCAGCGGAGCCGGGCGTTGACGCCGATGTTCCGGGAGAGGCTGTCGTACTGTCCGTAGAGCGACAGGACGAGGTCGGGCGAGAAGGAGTACGCCGTCTTCAGCTGCCAGAGGCGGCTGATGAAATCGCCTTCAGGGAGGTCGCCCTGGATGTGCAGGCCCTCCACCTCCAGCTGCAAGCGTCCGGAGCGTCCTGCATAGCGCGCGAGACCCTCGATCCGCGTCAGCCGGCCGCTGTAGAAGCCGCCTGCTTCAGCGGAGACTCCCCACTGGAATGGCCGGTCCGGGCGCGTCGTGCCTTCGGACCGATAGCGGGTGAAGTGGTAGGTCCCCTCCGGTATGACGACGCCCGGCGACACCTCGAAGGGTACCGTGAGACGCTCGAACGTTGGAATCCAGTTCGCCTCGAAGCGGGCGCCCGCCGGGCTCTCGATGTTGAATGGCGACGTGAACACCTCCCAGGACTCCACCTCTCCCGAATGATCGGTGACGTAAGTCGGGTAGGCCTCGAAGTAGAACTGGCGGACCTTGCCGGCCCAGAACCCTCCCTGCGGTCGGGGCCTGAACGAGGTCCCGGCGCGGTAGTAGCGCACGCCCGGGCGCGGCAGGAACCCGAGGGCCGGGTCGAGCGAGTCGCCGAAGATCTTGACGACCAGGACGTTGTCCCAGAGGTCGTTGGGGTAGTCGACCTTGAACCCCCAGCCGTCCGACCGGCCGCCCGGGTCGGCCTCGGGCGGATCGCCGCCGCTCTTCGCCCACCAGCCGCCGACGGCGAAGTTCTTGTCCCCGAAGAGCGAGCTCGTCTGCCAGACCGCATCGACGCCCCCGAGCCAGTTGCCGGCCAGGCCGTCTGGATCGCCGCGCGTGCCGATGGCGCCGAGACGCAAGTGGTCGTCCAGGTCGTAGGTCACCCGGCCGGCGAACAGGTTCGTCGAGGGCGCGTCCGGCGTGTCACCCGTCATCACGTCGAGGACGCCGATCCCCCAGCGTCCCTGGCGGCCGATGATCTTCGCCCCGGCTTCGATCGGGACCCGGTCGCCGTCGAACAGCCCGATCCGCCGGCTGAAGAACGGGACGAAGTCCTCGCCCAGCCCGATCCCGAAGTCGAACTGGTTCGCGCCCTCGACGAAGAAGTAGCGCTTCTCCGGGAAGAACAGCGGGAACCGGGTCAGGTTGATCTGCCGGGTGTCGACCTCCGTCTCGGCGAAATCGGTGTTGACCGTCAGCACCCCGCTGAGCTGCTCCGTGAGCCCGTATGACGCGTCGACCCCGGCATCCCCCGTGGTGTCCGAGTCGTCCAGCAGGAAGTCGGTCTCATGGCGGACGAGGCCATACGGGCTGATCGAGAGGCCGACCCCCTGGCGGAGGCCGCCCGTCATCTGCAGGGATCCGGCGCGGCGCATGTCGGGGAGGCGGGCGTCGAGCGTCGTCCCCGTCCAGCGGAGCGTCGTGCGGTCGCGGGCGACGGTGCGCTCGACGTTGAAGCCCCAGGCCGCGGCGCCGGGGGTGAAGCGCAGGGTCGGGCCGGGGATCGCGACCTCGAGCGTCCAGCCGTCGGAATCGATGCCCACGGCGGCATCCCAGATGCCATCCCAGTCGGGCGAGACGTGCTCTTGGTCCACGATCAGGCCGTCGTACCGCGCCCCCGCGGCGTTGACTCGGAAGTAGTACCCCGTGCGGCGATCGCCGAAGGTGTCGAAGACGAGGGCGATCGTGTCGTCGCCTTCCAGGTCCGCGTCCTTCTGCATCGTGTGGATCGCGATCCGGGCCGGCTCGGGGTCGCGGGCGCGCACTCCGATGAACAGGGTCTCGCCGTCGGTCAGCAGACGAACTTCGGTCCGGTAGCGCGTCGGCCCGCCCGGCACGGGGGATTGCTGAACGAGGTCGGCGATGACCCCGGCCGCATTCCATCCGGGCTCGTCGAGCCGGCCATCGAGCTGGATCGGCTCGGACACACGGCCGACCGCGATGCTCGCGGGCTCGTCGCCCAGGAGCATGTTGGGGCTCGCACCCAGAGCCAGGAGGACGGATCCCACCACTGCCCGGGCCACGGCCATGCGCGCTAGTGCACCCCGCCCATCAGCCGGCGGACGGGCCGGACGATCAGGAACAGCACGAGCGCGGCGCCGATCGTCACGCCGGCGACCGATCCGAACAGCGTCGTGAGGGGGATCGAGGCGGAGAATCCCGCGAGCCACCCCGCCAGCTTGTTGCCGGCGGCGATCGACAGGAACCAGAGGCCCATCATCATGCCGACGATCCGGGCGGGGGCGAGCTTGGTGACGACACTGTTTCCCACCGGGCTCAGGCAGAGCTCGCCCAGGACCTGGAGGAAGTAGGCGCCGAAGAGCCACAAGGCGCTCACGCGGGCGCCCTCGGCGCTCTGGGCCAGGGCGCCCGCGGGCAGCAGGAGAACGAACGACGCTCCGACGAGCAGCAGTCCCCACGCGAACTTCGCCGGCGTCGACGGCTCGCGCGGTCCGAGCCGCACCCACAGCCAGGCGAAAAGAGGGGAGAGCAGGATCACGAACATCGCCTGGATCGACACGAACCAGCTCGACGGCACTGTCCACCCGAAGAGCGTCCGATCCGCGTACCGATCGACGAACAGGTTGAGCGTCGACGCCGACTGCTCGTAGGCGGCCCAGAACAATGCAGCGAACGCGAAGAACACCAGCACCGCGGCCATCCGTTTCCATTCGGCGGGAGTGAAGCCCAGCCTCGCGCCCATTCCACCGGGAGTGACGCCGGGGCCGGAGGCGCGAATGTTGGCGGGTCCGGCGGCTGGCGGGGCAGCGGGCGCGGGGGCGCCCCCCGCGCCGGCCCGGTGGAAGCCGGCGATGCGCCCGGCCGCGGGACGCAGGCGGTCGCGCGACACGACGTACTGGATCAGCCCGACGGTCATCCCGATCCCGGCGCAGGCGAAGCCGAGGTGCCAGTCGACCCGCTGCGCCAGGGCGCCGGCGATGAGCGGCCCGATGAAGGCGCCCAGGTTTATGCCCATGTAGAAGATCGAAAAGCCGGCGTCCCGGCGCGCGTCCTGCTCGTCGTAGAGCGAGCCGAGCATGGTGGTCGCATTCGGCTTGAGGAGCCCCGTGCCGATCACGATGAGCCCGAGCCCGGAGTAGAAGAACGGCAGCGCCTTGAACGCCAGCGTGAAGTGGCCCAGCGCGATGATGATGCCCCCCAGTAGCACGCTTCGATAGGCGCCGAGCAGCCGATCGGCCAGGACGCCCCCGCCGATCGTGGCGAGCCAGACACTCCCGGTGTAGGTGCCGTAGATGGAGCCCGCCCGCTGAACGTCGAAGCCGAGCCCGCCGGCGGCGGCGGGGGTGGTCATATAGAGGATGAGGAACGCCCGCATGCCGTAATAGCTGAACCGTTCCCACATTTCGGTGAAGAACAGCGTCGAGAGGCCGCGTGGGTGTCCCCCCCAGCCGCGCGTATCCGCGAGCCCGCCGACCTCCGCCGATCCGGATTCCGCCATGAGTGATCTCCTCGACCTGCCGGGGAAGCCTACCAGACTGGCCCGGTTCAGTGTCCGGATTGACGACTATCCGGTCCCCCGCCGGAGCTCCGACTGAAGCAAGTCCCGATCAAGCAGCCGGCGGTCGCGGGGATCCTCGAGGAAGGGCTCGACGTCCCGGAGGACGGCCGGCCAGTCCATCGAGGCCACCCGGTCCAGGAGGACTCCTCTCCAGGTCCCGGGGCCCACGGCCGGTCCTTCCCATCCGGTCTGTCCGAGGGCGTTACTGAGCAGAAGGAAATTGGGTGTGGGTTGGTCGGAACGGGTCAGATACCAGGAGAGATCGAAAAGGTCGCGCCCCTTGGTGTAGCGTCTGGAGAGGAGGGCGTGAATCTTCCCCGCCATGCACGAGGAGAGATCATGGACGCGGAAGCTGATGGGGAAGTGCCGGGTGACCAGGCGAGTCTCGACCACGGCGCCGGCGGGAGGACGGCTGTCCATTTCGATCCGGATCATGAGCTTGGCGCTTTTCCCTGAAGCCAGGCCTGCTTCACGGAGAAGACCGGGGAACTTCACCTCCGCCGAGTGAACCGCCCGCGCCGTCCGGAGAGCCGCGTCCACGTTGTAGCCGGATTGTTCGAAGTCCCGCTTCACTCTCTTCGTCAGATGTTCCAGTCCCTGATCCTGTTCGCCCCGCTCCAATGAAAAGCACAGATCCTCGGAGTAGCGTCTGAGGCCATGGAGGAACCGGAGCGCCGTTCCACCCTGAAACGCCAGGGCAGCGAAGGCACCAGCCTCGTGGAGCGACCTCGCCGAGGGGGCGACGCGAAACGTGCCCGCGTTCAGCCGGTTCCTTCGCGTCGCCGCGCACAGCAACGCGACCATCGTCAACTTCACCAACGCGGCGAACGACGCCCAGGTGCCGGTGGAAGAGGTGAAGGCCTGGGAGCGCTCCAAGAAGCGAAAGCCGCTGGTCTCCTCGAAGTACTACTTCTTCGACGTCGGGGTCGCGTCGGCCCTCCAGGGGCGGCTTGTGCGTCCCGGAACCCCCGAGTTCGGGGCCGCGTTCGAGACCTGGCTGCTGCACGAGCTCGTCTCCTACCGCGACTACGTCTCCGGCGAGCCGGTCAATTACTGGCGCTCCACATCGGGCTTCGAGGTGGACTTCGTCCTGGGGAATCACACCGCCATCGAGATCAAGGCCAAGGAGACGGTGTCGCCGCAGGACCTCAAGTCGCTTCGCATTCTGGGCGAGGAGAGGAAGTTCAAGCGATACCTGTGCGTATGCCTGGAGCGCCGCAAGCGCCGGGTCGAGGGAGTCCTGGTGCTGCCGTACGGCGAGTTTCTCGAAGCGCTCTGGATCCGAGACTCTTCCCCGTGAGTCGAGGTGACGCGCGGCCTCACGGACAGTCGCCGCTCGAGGCGCGGCGCGGCTTGCGGGCGGTCTCGGTGCCGTAGGAGACGCGGCGGCCGTCGTCGTACTCGGCCAGATAGATGCGCGCCGTGCCGACGGCGGGGATCACGGTATCAGCGAAGCCGGCGGTCGTGGTATCGAGGGAGTGCGCCTCGATACAGACGACCACGCCGAGGTCGATGGCATCTGCCGTCTCGTTTACGCCGCCCAGATCCGCGGCGATGACGTTGTAGTGGAGGGCGCCCGGGACGGCGCTCCAGCTGATCACGGCGCCCGGGGGGCCGGCACCGGAGGGGGCCAGATCGACGGTGAGAATGAGCGGCTCGGAGACGCCTCCGATCTCGACCGGGACGCTCACCGGGATGACACCGACCGTCTCGTTGCCGGACGCGTCGCGGGCGCTGTACTGGACGGTGTAGGTCCGCCCGCCGCCGGTCCGGTGGCTCTCGGCGCGCAGCGACAGATCGAAGTCGGGTGCCCCTGGGAGCGCGCCCTGCACGTCGCCAGTGGTCTCCCCGTCGTCCGGGCCGGGAAGGTCGTCGGCCTCGTCGCTGACGGCGGCCTGGAGGGTCACGACGGTCGGGCCGCACAGGTCGGCGGCGCTCGCCTGGGTGGCGACGTCCACCAGCCGGTGGTTCGGCGGCCATAGAATGGCACGATCGGCGCCGACGCTCAGCGACGGCGGTGTTATGTCGACCACGTCGAGAGCGGTCGTCGCCAGCGATTCCAGCCCCTGCCCGTCGGTGACGCGCAGGGTGATGGCGTGCGTGCCGAGGGGGAGCGTGCGCGGCAGGAGGGCGCCACTCCCGAGAAAAGTCTCGCCCGCCAGACCGAAGTTCTCGAACCAGTCGAACCGGACGATGTCGTCGTTCGTCCCGGGGCTTGAGTCGGGATCGGTGGAGCCGCTCCCGTCGAGCAGGACCATGGCGCCTGCCGGTCCGGTGCACTCGACGCCCGGCGGAATGGCGAGCACCGCCGCCGGATGGAGATTGGTCAGCTCCACGGGGCGGATCGACAGGCCGAGGCCGGCGTCGCCGATGCAGACCTTGATCCCCGAGGCCATGGCGATCTCCACGACCGGACCGTCGACCCGCAAATTGCGCAGCTTGCGCTTCTCGGGACAGTCGGACGGCGCGCGGGGGGTCCCGTCCGCCAGGGTCACCAACGAGAGGGCCACCTCGTCGGCCGTCTCGCCGGCGGCTGTCTGCAGAACGATCGTGCAGGCGCCCAGATCGGTCTCCTGAAGGAGGGTGATCTCCCCGCCCGCCGCTCCGGCCGGCACGGTCTCGAAGTGCAGCGCCAGGGTCTGTCCTTGGGCGAGCATCGGTACCCCCAGGGCGTCGACGGCGAAGCAGGCTCCGGTCGCCTCGCCCGGTGCTGTGTGCACGGCGGTGATCAGCTGCGTGCCGGCGAGCGGAAGCTCCTCCAGCCGCACGGACGGCGCCCGACCGAAATCGTCCTCCTCGCGGCCGCCCGGGTTGTCCTCCAGAACCGCGGTCACGCCGGCGGCCGCGCAGGACGGCGAGGCGTTGAGCGCATCGGCGGCGCGCTGCAGCACCTGCGCGTCGGTCTCGCCGGGGCCGAAGCCGACGCCAACGCTGCACAGCGAGCGGGTCGTGCCGTCCCCGCTCTGCAGCGTCGCGCTCATGTCGAATCTCCCGGCCGTGGTCGAGAAAACGTCCCCCACTGTCGTCCCTAGGAGACGCGCATCGGGGACCCCGTCAATCGTTCCGACCACGCCGGCGCCGGGGTCGACCGGCACCTGGAAGCTGAAATCGGTGCTCGGCAGGTGCTGCAGAGTCTGCACGCCGGCCAGATTCTCGCTGACGCTCTCCCCCCCGCAGGTGACGCGCACGGAGGCGATCGGCTCCCCGGCCGGCGAGCACTCCGCTGCTGCGACCCCGCCGACGCACTGTCCGCCGAAGCAGCCCCAGGCGACCGGCTTGTCGGCCCAGACCCCTGCCAGGCTGGTCACCAGCCGGCCGTTGGCGTCGGTGTGGATCGTGGCGCCGCGTGCGTCCCTGGATCCGGCGGCGCAGGTGGTCCCATCGGGGAGCTGCAGCTCGACAGTGCACGCCTGCAATGGGAGTAATGGGTCACAGATGATCGGGATCTCGAAGGGGACCCTGGCCCTCCAGTACTCCTTCGGGAGCAGGAGGGACATTCCGAAGACCCAGGCGCCGCGGCCATGCGTTCCGGCATAGGCACGATTGTGGCTGGGGTCGAGGACGATCTCGTAGACCGGCACGTTGGGGAGGCCGCTCGAGACCGGACTCCACGAGACTCCGGAATCGATGCTCCGATAGATGGTGTTGCCGCCCGGGTTCCCGTCCAGCCCCGTCCAGAGGACGTTGGGGCTCCCCGGCTCGATGTGGACGGTGTTCACCGGCACGCCGGCCGGCAGCCCGCCCGCAGCCGGGTTCCAGGTCAAGCCGGCATCGGTTGTCTTCCAGACCTTGGGATCGATGCTGAACCCTGAAAAGGCGACGTAGGCGGTCAGTTCATCAGTGGGGTCGACGGCGATCCGCGTCACCGGAGCGACCGGCAGGCCGACCGTCCGATCCTGCCAGACCCACTGAAACGGGTCCGTGCTTACCGAGGCGGTGGTCCACACCTCCCCGCCGTACAGGCCCACGTAGATCCGCTCCGGGTTGCTGGCGCCGAGACCGATGGCGTTGACGACATTCTTGCCGAAGACGATCTGCGGGTAGTCGGTGAAGCTGAAAGGCCAGCTGATCTCGTCCCACTCGAGGTCCTTGCATGGCTCGTTCGTCGGCCCGACGACGCGGGAACGATAGACTCGGGTCCCGGCGCGATAGAGGTAGTAGGGGGAGACGGTGCTCTGCTCGATCGGTGCATAGAACGCCGCCGGCTCCGAGGAGTCCACTCCCTTGTCGACAGCGCAGAAGCTGGAGCCGTTGATGGTCCGGGAGACGTTCGATCCGCTGGCCACGGGGTTTGCCGTAAAGTACAGGGTGTTCGGATCGCTCACGTCGGCGCGCGCGAAGCCGCCGTCGCCGCAGCAGCCGAGGTACTCCCACTGGTCGTTACCGGTCCAGCGCATGCCGCCATTGTCCTGGGCGCCGCCGATGAGCGCCTTGGAGGCCGGCGATTTGTCGATCGACTGGAAGCCGGTCAGCTGCAAGTCCTTCTTGCCGTGGACCCAAGCCAGGAACGCCAGCAGGTTGTAGCCGTCCGTCACCGCGAAGCCGCCGTCCGAGGTGCTGTAGAGGCGGTGCGGGTCCTGGGGGTGGAACGCCAGATCGTGATGGTCGGCGTGAATGACCGGATCGGGGACCAGATTCTTGTACGGGATGATCCCTGGAGTGAGGTTGTAGTCGGCCGGGAAGAAGTTCTGGCCGCCGTTGATCGATCGGCAGAGCCGCACACCTCCCATGAAGAGGGCGTCGGGGTCCACCGGATCGGCCTCCAGCAGGTGGGTGTAATAGCTGTACCCGACCACGCAGTCGGCATAGGCGCCCCCCTCGTTGGTGCCGGCCCGCCGCAGCGTCCAGTTCACGCCGCTGTCGGTTGAGCGGTAGACGCTCGGCGTGCAACGGTGGAGAAGTTCGCCGTTGAAGAACTCGATGAAGCGGTTGCAGTGGCCGAGCGACGCGTAGACGATCGGCTCCAGCTCCGAGTCGGCGTGATGGACCGTCATCTCGACGAAATCGAACTCCTCGCTCGGGTCGTCCGGGAGCCCCGAGGTGGCGGGGCAGGTGATCGGATTGCCGATCCCCTCCGTCACCGCGCACCAGGAGGCGCCGCCGTTGGTGCTCCGGAAGATTCCGACGCCGAGGAAGGCGGCCCACATCTTCGACGTATCGAGAGGATCGATCTCCAGATCGGTCGGCCGCGCGCCGTTCGTGTTCGGCACGGTCACCTTCGTCCAGGTGGCGCCGCCATTGGTGCTGCGGTAGATCCCGTAGCCGCTCGCCGGCTCGGGTGCGGTCACGGTTGATTCGCTGGAGGAGGCGGTGACGCCGCTGGAGAGGGTGATGAACAGGCCATCGGTGCCGGCGGATGCGCCCGGGATCAGGATGATGTTGAAGATCGATCCGAGATTGAAATCGAGCTGGCTGGCGGAGCCGTCGACCAGGCTCCAGGAGTAGAGCGGCTGCGGCGGCCCCTCCATCTCCGTGCCGATCAGCAGGCCCCGGCCGTGGAGCGTGTCGCGCCGGATGGCGTTCTCACCGGTCCCGACATAGATCCGGCCGCACCCCGCCGCCGTGCACTGCGACACCGCGATCGCCCCGACCGTCAGTGCCTCGGTGTGGTCGGAGAGCGGGACCCAGTTCTGCCCGGCATTGTCCGAGAACCATACCCCGCCCGACGCCGTGCCAAGCCAGATCTGATCGCCGTTGAGCGGATTCACGACGATGGCAGAGGCTCGCCCCGTGACGCCGCCGAACAGGTTGCCGATCGGAGCGGGCCCGATGGGGGACCAGGTGGTGCCTGTGATCGACGCCGCCGCAGGGCGCGAGAGGCAGAAGCCGGCGAGGAGGGCGACGACCAAGTGGTTGGTCGGCGCCCTCCGGGCCCGGGTGAAGACCGTCCCAGGATTCGTCACGGGCCGCCCGGTCCTCCGCAGGGGCTTGGGATCGGGCACGGCGTTCCGTTGCTGTCGAAGCAGGGAGGGCTCTCCCCGCAGGCGGTCGCGAACGACACGGGGAAGTAGAACGCCTCACCTAGGGGCGGGATCGAGGTGTCGGTGCTGACCGCGGCGCCGTCACCGAACGCGTCGCCAGATTCGAAGCAGGCATGGTCGTATGGTCCGCCGACGGCGCGGCTTCCCATCATCGTCGTCGGGATCGTCCCCCGATAGGTGTTCGAGAAGCCCGCCCCCGGCGGTGGCATCCAGGTCAGCGTCGCCTCGTCGAGGAACTGGACATCGGTCACCGGGCTCACCACGACCGGAGAGAACGAGCAAACGCCCGTCGCCTGGTCGCAAGAGTCGATCGTGCAGGCGCTGCCGTCATCGCAGGTGATGGCCGTGCCGAGGCAGGCGACGCCACCGGCGCCGTCGTCCTGGCAGAAATCGCTCGTGGTGCAGGCATTGTCGTCGTCGCAGTTCAAGTCGAGCTGGGGCGCGGACTGACAGGCGCCGGCGGTGCAGGAATCGATCGTGCACGGGTCGCCGTCCTCGCATTCGAGCGGCGGGTTCTGGCAGGCCCCGGTGGCCCCGTCGCACAGATCCTCGGTGCAGGGATCGCCGTCGATGCAGGCCAGGGTGCCCTGGCAGGCGATCGAGCCGTCCGGATCCGAGACACAGGTGTCGCCGGTGGTGCAGCCATCGCCGTCGTCACAGTCCTGCTGTGCCATCGGCTCGGACACGCAGCCTCCTCCCGCGCCTCCCGCCCCGGCGGAGCAGTAATCGAGCGTGCAGACGTTGCCGTCGTCGCACTGAACCGGAGAATGCGCGCACGCGCCGGGGGCCGCCGGACTGCAAGCATCCTCCGTGCACGGGTTGCCGTCGTCGCAGCTCACGGGGATGCCGCAGGCGCCGCCCACGCAGGTGTCGCCCACCGTGCAGACGTCGCCGTCATCACACGGCACGCCGTCGGGCCCGGCCTGCGTGAGGCAGGCCCGCGTCGCGGCATCGCAGGACTCCAGGGTGCAGGGATTGCCGTCGTCGCAGTCTGAAGCGGCGAAGCAGATCTCCCGGGGAGCGATCGCGAAGCCGACGGCCGGGTCCTCGACGCACACCTCGATGTCGCCGGCCAGGCTCATGAAGATCGAATCGCCCTGCCGGGTGACGTCGCGCGGGTTGGACTCCGCCGGGCAGTCCAGATGGGGTCCCGGAATGCCCGGCGCCTGGAAGGCGTCCGCCACCGCCTGGGCGATTCCGGCCGCCGTCTGACCCGCCGCGATCGGGACGCGGAGAGAGCAGAAGCCGACGACCGTGTTCATTTTCAGGATGACGTCACCTCCGGTTGCGCCCGGGGTCTCGAACCGAAGCCGCATCGACTGCAGCTGCTCTCTCACGGGCACACCGAGCTTGCTTGTGTGGAAGCAGACATCGGTCGCCTGACCGGGAGCGGCGCGCAGCGAGGGGACGAGCTGCGTCCCGGTCAGAAGGGGCCCCTCCAGTTTCAGCTGATCGGCCTCCGGGAACAGATCCTCCACCTCGAAGGCCTGCCCGGTCGCGACAAAGGCGCTCACGCCGCTCGCCATGCAGGCCCCGTCGCCGTTGACGCCATCGCGGGCCCTCTCCAGAAGTCGCCTTGGCGTCTCGTCGGGGGTGAAGGGAACGTTGACGGAACAGAGGACGCGCGTCGTGCCGTCCTCGGCCTGGAGCGTCGGCAGCAGATCGAAGGAGCCACCCAACAGGCCATCGGTGGCCGGCTGCGGGCCTCCGATTGACGGGAAACTGTCCAGGCCCGTCAGAGTCGTCCAGGAGCTGGGGGGGTTCGTGACGGGGGAGATGATGGGTGAGATCACGTCGATTCCGACGTCTTGTCCACAGATCACCATCACGGCCGCCAGCCTGTTCCCCGGCTCGTCGCAATCGGAGACCTTCTTGCTCCCGATGCAATCACCATCCTTGCAGGCCCAGGCGATCGAAAAGTTGTTGTAAAGGTTGTTCTGGTCGGTCTTCAACTTGCCTTCCGGCGAGGTCTCGATGTCCCCGCCGACGGCGTCCATCGAGGCCGCGGCGCAGACGGTGCTGTCCTGCTGCAGAAGCTTCATCGTGCAGGGCTCGTTAGGCGCGAACCCGCGACCGTGGACCGCGATGCGCGAGAGCTGGCCATGACCGTCACCCCGGAGGAAACTGTCCACGAAGGGCTTGGTGAGGATGAAAACTCCCCGCCCATGCGTCGCCGCGAAGACGCGGCCGCGCGTCTCGTCGATGGCGATCTGGAAGATCGGCGCGTTCAACGGCATGCCGGTGGAGAAAGGGTACCAGGACGCCCCCCAGTTGTGGCTCTTGAAGAGCCCCCGGTCGGTTCCGAGCCAGAGGCGATTGGGAGCGCCCGGCTCGACGACGATGGTGTTCGCGGGAACGCCGCTCTGGGTTGTCCCAAAGGGGGGCCAGGGGATTGGGTTTGGCACGGCCCCTGCGGGGAACCAGTAGTCGCCGCCGTTGGTTGTCTTGTAGACGTGGTTGCCGGGACGGAAGCCCCCCAGGGTGGCGTACACGGTGTTCTGATTGCTGGGATCCACGGCCAGCGATGTGATCGGTGCCGAGGGCAGGTTGACGTCCGCCGGATCCCAGCAACCCGGGCCGATACACGAGTGATCGGGCCTGAACACCTTGCCGCTGTAATAGCCGATGTAGATCTGGCTGGGGCTGCCGGGGGCCACCCCGATGGCGGTGATCACGTCCTGTTGGGCCAGGATCTCGGGGGCGGGCGTCGTGCTGAGGACGGTGCTGATGGGGGTCCAGGTCTGCATACGGTCATCGCTTCGGTACAGCCTGTTCGTGCCGAAGTAGAGGAGTTGAGAAAAGCTCGGGTCCTTGACGAGGGGTGGATAGAACGCCCGCGGCTCCAGCAGGTCCAGACCGTTGTTGTAGCTGTACGTGTCGTTAGCGCCACAGTTATGGGGCTGGAGCAACGTGGGGTACGGGAAGCAAATTCCGCCATCCTGGGATCGCACCGGAATCACCGTGAATTGACCCTGGCTCCTCGAGTTGGTCGTCAGATACATCGTATTGATGCTTTGACCATCCATGACGGAGAAGCCTCCGTCGCCGCAGCACGGCAGATAGGTCCAGGCGTCAGTCCCCGTCCACATCTGTCCCGAGTTGTCCTGGACGCCGCCGATCACCCTCGGCGTCAGCGGTGACGTGGCGATCGACTGGAATCCCATGGTCTGGAGGTTGCCGGTGCGCGGGTGCCAACCGATCCCGCCGTCGAACGAGATGGCGATTCCGCCGTCGTTCAGGTCGTACATGAAGGCCGGATTGGTGGGATGAAAGACCACGGCACGATGGTCGTAATGGAGCCGAGGCACCCACATGCCACCGAGCACATTGTGATCCGCCACCGACCAGGTGGCGCCCCCGTCGATGGACCGGCACAGACGAAGCCCGGCGAGAAAGAGCGTGTTCTGGATGGTTGGATGGGCGCTCAAGCCGTTCGTATAGCGAGAGTAGGCGGCCGGGCAGTCAGGCTCGTAGACATCGCCAAGGATGGTCTGAACGGACGTATAATTCAGAGGCTGTTCGCTTCCCTCGTACATCTTCGTCCAGGTGTGCCCGAAGTTGGTTGATCTGTAGATGGAGGGCGCGCAGTCGGTCAGGAACGGATTCGGACAGCGCCCGAAGGATGCGTAGAGGATACTCGGGTTCGCCTTATGGATCGTGATCTCGACGTGGTCGAAGGTCGTGAGGTCGGGGTTGGGCAGACCCGAGAAGAAGGGGTAGAAGGAGCAGCCCGAGGGCTTCGGGATGCCTGGATTCAATGGGCACCAGGTGTCTCCCCCGTTGAGGGTCTTGAAAATCCCCCGGCCCAGGAACCCCGCGTACATCACCTGACTCAGGTTCGGATCCACTTCCAGATCCGTGGGTTTGTACCCCTCGGCGCCGGACACGTTGAGCTTCAACCAGGTGTTTCCGTTGTTCGAAGACTTGTAGAGGCCGTAGCCTCGACGAGGATATGCCGGCGAGGTCACGGTCGAGTGCGTGCTGGCTGCAGTCACCCCGCTCGAGAGGGCGATCCAGATGACCTGGTTGTCTCCGGAGGTGCTCTCATCCAGAACGATGTCGATGATCGACCTGCCGAGAAAGTTGTAAGGGGACCCCGTCATGACATCCCAATAGACGAAGCCACCTGGCAGGACGGTCCCGACGAGAAGGCCGGCCCCATACATCGTGTCCCGGCGGATGGCGTTTTCCCCGGTCCCTGCAAAGATCTTGCGGCAGCCGGTCGGGTCACAGTCGGCCACCGCCAGCGAGCCGATGGCGAGCGAGACCGTGTAGTCCGAGATCGGCGTCCAGGTCGCACCGAGGTCCACCGTATGCCATACCCCTCCCCAGGACGTGCCGACCCAGAGCTCGTTCACATTGTGCTCGTTGAGGGCCACGGCCGAGATGCGGCCAGCGGCCCCTCCGAAGAAGTATTCGAAAAAACCGGGCGCCGGACCGATGGGAAACCACTGGTTCCCCTCGATGGCCGCCTGTGCCGGTCCGGCGGCCAGCCCGGCCAGGAAGAGACTGAGGACGAACCCCCGGCCACTCATGGAAAATGTCTTCATCGGCCACCTCCCAGGCATCCCTGGACGTCCGATCTGCTGATTCCGGACTGCTGAGAACAGTCTGTTGCCCTCTTATAAGCCCTTCCGCCCGAGAAAGTCACACCGGGCGCTGGCCGCCCTCCGTCCTGGGCCGGATCAGGTCGCCGCCGACAGTGGACCTCCGGGCCGCTGTCTCCTCACGGGCTGGGGCGGCCGGGCCGCTCGACGCCGTCCGAGGCGCTGCCGAGCGTGCCGGAGCCGCCGGGGCAGAGATTCTCCGCCCGCACGAGGATGAAGCGGATTTCGCCGGGCGAGAGCGTCTCCGTCAGGACGGCCGTGATGTCGCTCCCATCAGTCACGACACACTCCGCCGGGTCGAAGTCGGCGGGATCCGATGAGGAGAGCAGGTCATAAACGACGCTGAGGCCGCCGAGGGCCGCCGGTGGGGTCCACGAGACCAAGGTCCCGGGTGAGGCGGGATCCGGAGCGAGGTCGAGCCACGGCACCTCTCCCGGCACGCCCCAGACGGATCCGTTGCCATCGTCGCAGTCGCCGCCGCAGCCGGCCACGCCGTCTGCATCGGCGTCGCCCACGATGCCGCAGCCGCAAAGACCCGGCGCGGTCTTGAGCGGGTCGGCGGGGCAGCCGTCGTTGCAATCGACGACGCCATCACCGTTGCCGTCGGGAAGTGGAACCGCCGGCACGCAGACCGGCCCCAGGCCGCCGAGCGCGTCTGCGATCTCCTGCGCCAGCGCCTGCTCCACGGCGCCCGCCGACCTCCCTCATGGCAGCAGGACGAAGGCATCGTGGAGCGTCCTCGCGGCGACGAAGTACTCGCCGAGGCCGATGAGCAGGTCCGATTCGGCGACGCGCGCCTGCGCCGCCGCGATCTTCGCCAGGTCGGCGGCCGAGGACGCGGCCGCCTGGGCCTCGACGATCCCGACCGCCACGATCGCCTTGGCGATCTGCATCAAGAGATGCGGGGCATAGCCGAACATCACGAGATCCTCCGCCTCCTCGAGCTTGAGCAGGGCGTACATGATCCGGACCAGTGCCGTGCCGAAGTCCTCCGCGTCGAGCTGGTCGAGGGCTCCGTTGTTTCCCTCCAACTTCTCGATCGCCTGGCCGATCAAGTCGGCCGCCCGCGGGTCCAGGCCGGGCTGGGCGAGGAGGTTCTTCAGGTCGTCGAGGACCAGCATGACTGCGTCGGCGAAATCCAGGATTTCGACCTGAGTCTGGCCCTGCCCCTGGCCGCCGTCGTCGTCCGTCACGCCGAGCACAATCCCGTAGGTGCCGGGCTGCGTGTAGAGATGGGAATGCACGGCCAGCCCGGTGGCGCCGCCGAAGGCATCGCTGAAGGAGTCGAAGGCCGAGGAGAGATCGACGTGCCCGTCGTCCCAGTCGAACGCCGCCGTCTGCGTGTCGGGGATGCCCGGGTCGGTGAACGATCCGCTGACCTCGATCTCGAGCCCGATGACGGCCGCGGGCACGTCGACGCCGATGACCTGGCCCAGCGAGTCGCGCGCCACGAGGGCGCCGACCAGTGGCGGCACGTTGGTGACGACGACCGCGGCCAGGTCGGTGCCGGCACGCAGGTCGATCGGATGAGAAACCTTGAGAGAGGCTCCGAGCAGCGACGGGCCATCCAGGCCGGCGGCCGAGAAGAGCGCGGTGTCCCCAGGGGTCTCGAAGACCATGTCGCCATCCAGGTCCCAGGCCAGGGCCATCGAGGCGTTGTAGTAATCGGTGCAGTCCGGAAAGAACTGCATCGACGTCACTTCGTTATCCATGTCGTCGTCGACCGAGTCGTTCGGCTCGGCTTCCAGGTTGGACGACGCGCTGACGGCGCCATCGCCGTAAAGCGTCCTGGTGTGGTTTCCCGGGAAGCTCGAATCACCGAAGTCGTCGTCGTTGGCGCGAAGCGTGCAGCCCTGCGGCGCATACCAGCGCCAGGAGCTGGCCTTGTCGCTGAAGCCGGAGCCGTCGATCCCGCCTTCGATGTCCCTGAAATCGTCGAAGTCGTCCTTGTTCCAGTCGTCGTAGTCGATGACCACGCTTCGATCATCGAAGTCCGGGTCGGCGAACATCTCGATCCACGCCTTTGTGATCGGCGGCTGCCCCTGCCCGTACAGCGTGACGCTGCCGCCCTCCGGCACCGTGTAGGGGCCCCCGGCGACCGCCGTCGGATCGAGGGTGGGGCTTCCGGGCCGGACCACATGGCCATGCCGCCACTCGCCAGCCTTGATCGTCCCCACGCCGTCGATCTCCGGGCCGTCGTTGTCGTGCTCGGTGGTGTAGATGATCAGCTCGCCGGTCGGGCTGACGTAAACCCCCGACGCGGCGGCGAAGTTGGCCAGATCCTCGCCGTCGGAGGTCGACTTGGCCGTGATCTCCTTCGTCTGCACCCAGCGCAGCTTGAACTCCGGCCCCTCCCACTCGACGCGGTAGAGGTCGAACTTGTCCTCGTCCAGCCCCGGACCGCCTCCTCCGCCCCCGGGGTTGCGGATGCCCACGAGGTAGAGCGGGCCCGCGGGGCCGCCCTGCCGGACGAAGTTCAGGCTCTGGTGGGGATGATTGATGGGGACAATGGGCCCGCCGAATGGATTCGTCGGCCAGTCGTGTCCGCCTCCCAGGTCGGCCTCGTCCGTCTGCTCCCACCACGCGTCGAGGAGCGTCCAGCACAGGTTGGGGCTCGTCAGGTCGCTCGAGCAGCCCTGCTCCGTGGCGTCGGATTCGAAGATCAGCAGGACCTCGTTGTCCCCCCCCGTGGCCAGCATCATGTAGCGCCCGTTCGGGAGCCGGGTCACGGCGACCACTCCGGGCGTGAACGCGGCGACCACGGGGAACTGGCTCAGGAGCGCAGGCACTTCTGGGTTCGAGACATCGATGAACAGGATCAAACCGGGCGGCCCCGACGCGTAAGGCTTCTCCAGGGGCAGCACGAGGACGTCCCCGACGATCTGCATGCCGCCCGGATGGCCGTAATGCGGCCACCCGCCGGTGCCATCGAACGTGACGACGGCCACGGTCGTGTCGGCCGGATCGGGCGGCGTGTCGTCCGTGTCGGTGTCGCGGGCGATCCGGTTCGAGCGCAGGCGCTCGCCGTGCGTGGCGCGCGAGCCCATCTTCACGACCAGGAGGTTTCCGGGGTCGTCGCCGGCGAGGCTGCATGACGCTGTCTCGTTGCCGCTTCGTGTGATGAAGAAGTACGGCGTGCCCGGGCCGGTCTTCCTGACGATGCCCTGATAGTGCTTGCACATCGAGGGGTCGGGCGAGCCGCCGATTCCGAAGCCCAGGGCATCGCCGCGCTCGGGGAGCGCAGCGAACTGGCCTTCGACGTCGGGGACGTAATACACCTCGTCTGCTGCGGTGGCCGTCCCGGGAAGCGAGAAGGCAAGCGCGAGCAGCGCGTAGCCTTTCAGTGCCCGGATGCGGGTCGGGATAGGCGAGAGTCGGATGGTCGGCATGTCAGTTCTCCATCATGGGCAGGGCGCCGCGTTCGGTCGTTCGATCAGGGCGCTGTCGTAGCCCAGCGTTCCTTCCTCGCCGAAGAGGTTCTCCACCGTGGCGTGATAGAAGTAGCCGTCCTCCAGCGGCGGCATCGCGGTGTCCGCGGCCGAGGTGTCCGCGATCCCCTGCAGGAGGCAGTTTCCGTAGTTCGTGGCGGACCGAGCGCTGAGCAGGCCGCGATAGACGTTGTAGGTTCCGGCCGAGGGCTCGGGGCTCCACTGGAGCGTCACCCCGTCCGCCAGGAATACCATCCCGGTGACTTCGCCCGGCGGCGTCCCGCCGGCCAGCATCCCGGCCTGAAGGTGGAAGGAGGTGCTTCCCAGGGCGATCCCCGCGAACGGGTCGCCGATAGCGTCGAGCGCGATCCTGAAGCTGGTGGATGACATCGTGGTCCCTTCGGCGGGATGGCTGCCGGCGTTGAGGGCGTGCTCCTCGATCCGGTAGCTCGTGCTCTCCTGCGCCCACGCCGGAAGGGCCAGGGCGAGAACGAGCCCGCCCCACGCGAATCTCATCGTAGCTGCCGCGATCATGGGCTCCCCTTCAGCGCAGCAGGATGACGGCGCGGATGGTGCCGGCGCCGCCGGGAAGCGCGTCGAGAGCCTTGCCGAGGATGGTGCCGGGGGCCAGATCGACGGCCCGTGCGGCGTGGCCGGGAGTCCCGGAGGTCGTCAGCAGGTCGCCGGGGCGGATGGCGCCGGAAACCGCGTCGGCCCTGACCAGGACGATGCCGGAGACCGCGAGAGGGGCCTCGAAGCGGCCCGCCCCGTCCGCCTGGCGCGACGCGCCCAGCGCCACTCCGACGACGGTCGGGTCGGCGGCCGAGGAGGCGCGGCGCAGGAGCGCCGGGTCGTCCGGATCGAGGATAAGGACGTCCCCCTCCTCGACCGGCTCGGAGACCGGAAGCCAGGTCGCTCCGGGCGGGAGTTCCATGAGCAACGGCTCTTCGGAGATAGTCCGGGGGGGCGTCGGACCCGCCGGCGGGACCGCCGGCTCGGTTCGACGCACGGGGCCCGGCGCCGCGGGCGCGCCTGCGATCATGCCGGGTCGAACCGGGTCCGTCGGCGCCATGACCCGTGGATCGAGCGGGGTCGCAGAGCGGATCTCGTCCCTGCTTGGCCCCACTGGCCCGTGCACCGCCGGATCGTATTCGCCGATCTGAGCGACGAGGGCATGCGCCCGCGACAGGTCCACGGGCACCCCCCCGTCCCCACCGCGGCTCGCTTCTGCCGCCATCCCCATGAACCTCTCCAGTGCGTTGTATTGGCTCAGCTCGGGCCGGCTGGCGTACATGTCTCTCTGGTCCTGCATCGAGGGGATGAATGCCTCCTCATCCTTCGGCTGCACCGGGGCCATCGCCTCGAACCCGATGCGCAGGCCGTAGATCAGGTAGTCGAAGGGCAGATCCACCCCCCCCGCCGGACTGTCGCAGCGCACGACGAGGGACGCGGTTGTGACCGACTCAACGAAAAAACTGGGGCAGGAACCGCGTGGCGTCACGTGGGCGGTCAGTCCCAGGTCGGGGTTCGCGACCCAGGCGAAGGTGGGGTCGAGGTCGACGATCGCCTGGCCCCCGGAAACGATCCCGCTGCCGCGCGTGTAGACCGCGACCTCCGAGCCCTCGGGCGCGTGATACACGACGACCAGGTTGGGATCGGTCGGGTGGTTCTGGACGAAGGACTTGACCCCGTTTCCTTGGAGCGTGTACGAGGACCGTCCGACTCGGGCCCAGGCAAAGCTGTCATTGTCCTCGAAAAAACCGCCCTCGTACGTCCCGTGTGCCAAAACCCCTATGTTGCCGAGGGCGAGCAAGGCGAAGCCGCTGTCGTCCGGGTCCGAGAAACGTCCTCCGAAGGTGATCCCTTGCGCGTCGATCCCACGGCCATTCCCCGCAAGGTCGGCCGTGGCGGTCGCAGTCTGATCCTGGAAGTGGCCCGCCATCTCGCTCCCGACGGCCTCGATGCCGCGGTTGCCGGACCCCAGGACGGCGTAACCTGAATTGTCCAGGTCCTTGAAGTATCCTCCCATCTCGTTGCCGAACCCCTGGATGCCGCGGTCACCGACGCCGACGGTCGCGTACCCGGAGCCGTTCGTGTCCTCGAAGTACCCTCCGGCGCTGTTGCCGTACCCGGCGACGCCGTAATCGAGCCAGGCGACCCGCGCGAAACCCGAATTGTTCAGGTCACTGAAGAACCCGCCCATCTCGTTGCCGTATCCCTCGAGACCTCGATCTCCCTTCCCGACGTAGGCGAAACCGGCACTGTCCCGGTCTCTGAAGAACCCGCCCATCTCGTTGCCATACCCTTCGATGCCCCGGTCGCCCATGCCGATGACGGCGCCGCCCGAGGCGTCGGAATCCGTGAACGCGGCGCCACTGGAGCTGCCGGAGGCGACGATACCGACGTCGCCGAAACCGACGTACGCGAGGCCGGAATGATCGGCGTCCCGGAAGAGCCCCCCTACCTCGTTGCCGGAGGCCTCGATGCCGCGGTCGCCGAACCCTGCGTAGGACAGGCCGGAACCGTTCAGGTCGGAGAAGAAACCTCCCATCTCGGCGCCGTGGCCTTCAACCCCTCGATCCCCCTTGGCGGCGTAGCAGTAGCTGGTGGCGTCCCGATCCATGAAATAGCCGCCCATTTCGTTGCCGAGCCCTTCGATCCCTTTGTGGTCGACACCGAGATTGGCGTAGCCCGAGCCGTCGGCATTCGAGAAGAAACCGCCCATGCTGTTGCCGGTGGCTGAGACACCGACGTCACCGACCGCGATGCTGGCGCGGCCCGAGCTATCGAGGTCCTGGAACTGGCCGCCGGCGAAAGTTCCGGCACCGTTCACTCCCAGCCCCGCCGAAGCCAAGTTGACATAACTGGTGTCGTCCAGGTCCTTCAGGAAGCCACCGGCCTGGCGCCCGGCGCCGTAGATGGCGATGTCGGCGTATCCCCCGAGGTAGGCGTACCCCTGGCCGCTCGCCTTGCTGAAATACCCGCCCATGTCGACCCCCTGTCCCTCGACACCGACCGCGAAATTGATCGGCGCCGTGGTGCCGACCACGATCGACCCGGTCTTGATCTGCTGCGACGACGACGTGTCCACGAACTCGGCCGCCGCGCGGCCCTCGAGGCGCGCCGCGTTCTGCGCGTAGGCGGAGGCCAGGACCCGGGTGCGCGGCGCCAGCGTCTCGGAGCCGACCTGGATCTCCATGAAGACGGCATCGTAGGCCGCGAACACCTCTGTCAGGCTCGTGAAAGTGCCGGGCCCCGAGCCGTCGGCGACGTCGCCGCCCCCGAGGGCGACGCTGAACAGGCCGTTGCTC
>Ga0247727_10002324_pt1 | contig 43782 bp, 43 predicted proteins | sample WisWelCaveWW1625_FD_202498 | JGI IMG/M metagenome (GOLD analysis project Ga0247727, IMG submission 202498) | Biofilm microbial communities from Wishing Well Cave, Virginia, United States - WW16-25 | ecosystem: Environmental > Aquatic > Deep subsurface > Groundwater > Cave microbial mat | place...
GTATCGGCAGGAGGTGGACGCCTGCCGAGATCGCCGTCTCCACCAGATGCCGCGTCGTGACGTCCAGCTCGAGCTTGCCGATCGAACGCTTGATGCAGATCTCCCAGACGCTGGCCACGCTCAGGTGCACCTCGGCTTCCAGGTCCGCGAGGACGCGCGCCGCACGACGCCCCAGGCCCCGGTCGTCGAGGCGCCAGAGAAGGAACGCCTGCGTGTCGAGCAGGTGCCGCGCGCTCACGTGTAGTCCCGGAAATCCTCCGGCGTGGCGTCGAAGTCCCGTGCGATGCGGATCTTCCCCTTCAGGTCGCCGCGCAGATCCTTGCGTGTCTTGCGGGTGAATGAGACGACGCGGGCGACGGGTCGGTCGCGGTTCAGGATCACGACCTCCTCCCCCGCCGCAACGAGCCGTAGGAGCTTGGAGAACTGGGTCTTGGCCTGGTGGATCGTGACCCTCACCGCACCAACTTGGTCCACTCGCAGGACCAAGTCAAGGCCCGCCCGCGGCCTCGCCGACTGCCTCGACGGCAGAAGTGAGATCGGGGGGTCACCTGCCTACGGGTACGGAAGAGCCGAGCAGCACGGGACGCCGATCACTTCGTGCTGGCAGTACGCAAACGTGGGATCGGTGTCGCCGGGCGAGGTGCTGCAGCAGACTCGCGGACAGCCGATCGCGGCGCACGCGTCATCGTGCGTCGCGCAAACCCCGTCCGGGTCACAGTCGGTCTGGACGATGCAGCTCTCACCTTCCGAGCACTCGCGGCTGTTCGCGCAGATCTGGTCGCACAGGCCCGGCGGCTGCTCCGGGACCGTCTCGGTTCCCCAGTCGCAATCGGCGTCGGAGTCCGCGTCCGAGTCGGCGTCTGATCCGCCGTCCGTGCCCGTATCGGTGTCGGCATCCGAATCGGTGTCTGCGTCCGCGGGGCCGGGATCCTCGGGCGAACGCTTCGACCCGCAGCCGGATGCGGCGATCAGGAAGGCGCCCGCCCACGCGGCCACGGGTCCAGGATATCGCTAATCCGGGCCCGGCGGCAGCTTCGACGGGGCTTTGCCGGGAGCTTTCGTCGGTGCCGTGGACGCCACCTCGAACACGACCTCCATCGCCGTCGTCTCGCCGGCGCGGATGGAGAAGGGCTCGCCCTTCTCGCCGAGCTCGGGGTGCCAGAGGTTGAGGCGGTAGGCGCCTTCGGGGATGCCGGTGAACTCGAAGCGGCCGGACTCGGAGGTCACGGCGTGGAAGGGGTGGGGCAGCACGAGGAGGTGCGCGTACATCCAGTCGTGGGTGCCGAGCGAGTCGGTCATGCGGAAGCCGCCGGCGCGTGGGAGGGGGCGGGGGTGGCTCTGGCCCTTCAGGAACGCGGCCTGGAAGCCGGACGACTGATCGGGGACCAGCGGCAGCGAGAGGATGTCGTCGTGGTTCTCGATGACGAGCGTGTCGCCGACGGTCGCGTGGACGACGCGCGGGCGGAAGGCGCAGTCGCCGATCTCGACGTTGACCTCGGCGGGCGCGTGGTCGGCCGGGCGACGCAGGCCCTGGATCACGACGAGCACCTCGGACAGGGCGCCGTCGGGGCCGGCGATCACCTCGCGCTCGTAGTAGGCCTTCGCCGCCTGGCACTTGGCGGCGTCGCGCCCGGCGATCACGACGGGCACATTGGGCGGCGCTTTCCCGCGGAAGATCGCGCGACCGCGAAGAGTGCCCTTGCCCTTGGCGGGCTCCGCAGCCTTCGCCGGACCGGAGTCGATCGTCTTCGCCGGCCGAGCCCCCCCAGCGTCCCGCGCCACGGGATCCGGGGCGTCGCACGCGGCCAGCAACAATGCGAGGAGCAACGGCCGGCGCATGGCTAACGCGCCTGCGGCGCAGCAAGGCGGGGGAATTCACCACGGAGACACAGAGGCACGGAGAACGCCCCCTCTCTCCGTGCTCTTTCGTATCGCATTGCTTCCTCCGTACTACTAACCCGAATCTTCTTCGCGGCGCGCAAGATTTCTCGCGCTGACCGGGATCGTTCGCTTGCAGGCGGACCCGGAATCACCGGGTCATCCGCCACAGCATGGCGAGGACGCGATCGACGAGCTCGAGCGGCTGGGTGATGTCGGCGGTCTCGACGTAGCCGAAGGCCTCCGAGACGAGCAGGGCCGCCTGGACCTCGTCCGCGCTGCCGGCAGCCACCCGCCACAGGTGAATGCGGTCCTTGCCGACTCGCCGGCGGCCTTCCCGCAGGTTGAGCGCGATGCTTGCGGCGGCCTTCTTCGTCTGGACGGCGAGCGGCGGATCCCTCCGTTCCAGGTGTGCAAGTGCATCGCGCAGGGATCGAATGAGTTGAAGCGTGATCTCGAAGGCGTCGAATCGCATCGGAGCGGCTCCTTTCGGGGTGGGGTTCACGCGATCCCCCGGCGCAGGCGCCGTGCCGACGCCCCGGGATCGCGCCTGCAGGTGAAGGAGCGACGTGGCGGGCGCCGGCGCGGCGGTTGCGCCCTAGAGAGCGCGAACCCCACCCCGGAAGGAGCCGCGGACGTGCGGTTCGAGAATCGACTCTGTACCGGACCCGGCACCGGACCCGGCACCGGAGCCGGAGCCGGAACCGGAACCGGAAACCGCATCCGGATCCGGAAAACGGAACCGGACCCGGACCCGGCACCGGACCCGGACCCGGACCCGGACCCGGCACCGGATGCGCGGGGTGCGTCGCGAAGCCCCGCTTGGTTGCGGCCGTCAGGCCGCGACGTGCGTCCGTGGGCGCCTCTTCAGAACGTGCCTCATTCGTGCGTGTTTGGGGGAGACACGACAACTAGAACGTCGCCGACAACGCGGCCGCGAGGAATCTCCCGGGGAACATTCCCATCTGCAAGACCAAGAGCGCCGCCGCCAGGATCGCCGCCGCGACGTACCCCGACCGCATCTGCTTCGCAGTCGGCGCGCCGGGCTCCGGGTCCTTCATGTAGGCGACGACGATCACCCACAGGTAGTAGTAGGCGCCGATCGCGCTGTTCAGTAGCCCGATCAGGACGAGCCACCACAGGCCCGCGTCCATGAGCGCCCGGAAGACGTAGAGTTTTCCGAAGAAGCCCCCCGTGGGCGGGACGCCGGCCAGGGAGAGCATGAAGAGCGCGAGGGCCATGCCGGCCGCGGGGTGGCGGCGGGCGAGGCCGGCGAAGTCGGCGAGGTCCACGGACTCGGCGCCCTTCGTCCCGAGGTAGACCACCACTGCGAACGCGCCGATGTTCGAGACGGTGTACGCGAGCAGGTAGAAGAGCACGCCGGCACGCCCGGCGTCCCCGATCTTCCAGGCGGCGACCAAGCCGAGGAGGACGTAGCCCGCGTGCGCGATCGACGAGTACGCGAGAAGGCGCTTGATGTTCGTCTGGTGCATCGCCACGAGGTTGCCGAGCGACATCGTCAGGATTCCCAGCCACGCGACGATCCACGGCCACAGCAGCGACGAGCCCATCGGGGACGTCGGCGGGAAGGCGGCGAAGAAGAAGCGCAGCATCGCGCCGAATGCCGCCGTCTTGACGACGACGGCCATGAACGTCGTCACGGGGGTCGGCGCGCCCTCGTAGGCGTCGGGCGTCCACATGTGGAACGGGACTGCGGACACCTTGAAGGCGAAGCCGACGAGGACGAGCGCGAGTGCCACGGTCGCGAGCGGGTCCGACGCGGCGCCGCCCGCGAGGGAGCGTCCGATGGCGCCGATCTCGGTCGCGCCGGTCACGGCGTAGAGCAGGGCGAAGCCGAAGAGGAGGATCGCGGCCGCGAAGGAGCCGAGCAGGTAGTACTTGATCGCGGCCTCCGGACCCTTCGGATGGGTCCGGCGCAGGCCCACGAGCGCATAGACGGCGAGGGACATGGTCTCGAGCCCGATGAAGAGGACGAGCAGGTCGACGGCGGCGACGAGGATCATGGCGCCGGTCCCCGCAAAAAGAAGCAGCGGCCACAGCTCCCCGCGCTCGAGCTCGTGCTCGGTGAACCAGCCGCCCGCGAGGGCCGCCGCGAGCGCGCCGCCGAGGGCGATCGTCCCCTGCAGGAAGAGGGCGAAGCGGTCCACGGCGATCAGGCCCCGCAGGACGGGGGGCGTCTCCATCGGCACGTGTCCCGCCCAGATGCCGAGGGCGACGACGCCCGCGGCGCCGAACGCGACGATCGTCGGCATCGCGAGGTCGGCTCGGTCGCGCGCAATCGCGTCGGCGAGCATGAGGGCCAGGCCCGCGAGGGTGATGAGCAGGGCCGGGACGAGCGGGAGCCACTCGGTCATCGCGCCGGCTCCTCTGCTGGCGCTGCGGCCGCCGGCGTCGGCTCCCCCACGGTCCCGCCCGTCTCGAAGTCGAGCAGGCGCGGCGTGTCGTCGTCGGCGTTCGCGGTCAGCTTCGTCCGGTAGTCGCGCAGGACGTGCGAAACGCTCGTCTCGATGCGCGAGAGGAACCAGTTGGGGAAGAGGCCCATGACGAAGCAGAGGGCGACGAGCGGCGCGAGGGACGCCCACTCGCGGCGGTCGAGGTCCGGCAGGCCCTCGTTCTCCTTGATCGTGACCTTGCCGAAGAACACGCGCTGGTAGAGCGAGAGCATGTATACGGCGCCGAGGATCACGCCGAGCGCTGCGAGCGCCGTCAGAAACACGGGCATCAGGTCGGCGCCCATGCCGAAGGCGGAGAACCCGAGGGTCTCCCGCGCCTTGAAGGTCCCGGCGAGGATCAGGAACTCGCCGATGAAGCCGTTGAGGCCGGGAAGGCCGATCGACGCGAGCGTGATCACCAGGAACACGGCGGCGTAGCGCGGCATGACGGCCGCGAGGCCCCCGAAGTGCGCGATCTCGCGGGTGTGGCGGCGCTCGTAGATCGCGCCGACCAGCAGGAAGAGGGCGCCGGTCGACACGCCGTGGTTGAGCATCTGGTAGACGGCGCCCGTCACGGCGCGCTCCTGCGTCGCGGCGAGCCCGAGCATGACGAAGCCGAGGTGCGAGACGGACGAGTAGGCGACGAGCTTCTTCATGTCGCTCTGTCGCCAGGCGACGAGCGCGCCGAAGAGGATCCCGACGATCGCGAGGCCTGCGACGTACGGGCCCATCTCGTGCGCGGCGAGCGGGAAGAACCCCATCGCGAAACGCAGGTAGCCGTAGCAGCCCATCTTCAACAACACCGCGGCGAGCACCACGGACCCGGCTGTCGGCGCCTCGACGTGCGCGTCCGGCAGCCACGTGTGCAGCGGCCAGAGCGGAACCTTGATCGCGAAGGCGACGGCGAAGGCGAGGAAGAGCCACAGCTGCGTGCTCGCGGGCAGGACGATTCTGCGCAGGTCGAGGTAGTCCCAGGACGCCGTCCCTCCGAGCTCGGTGTGCGTGGACACGAGCCAGAGGATGGCGACGAGCATCAGCACGCTGCCCGCCATCGTGAACAGGAAGAACTTCACCGCGGCGCGGACGCGTGCGGGTCCGGGGCTGCCCCAGATCCCGATGATGAGCGCCATCGGGACGAGCATCAGCTCCCAGAAGACGTAGAAGAGGAAGAGGTCGAGCGCGACGAAGGTGCCGACCATGGCGCCCTCGAGGAAGAGGAACGAGAAGAGGTATTCTTTGAGTCGCGTCTTCACCGTGGTCCACGACGAGATCAGGACGAGCGGCGTGATGACGGTCGTCAGAAGAACGAGGAAGAGCGAGATTCCGTCGATCGCGACGTGGTACGTGACGCCGAGCGACTCGATCCACGGGTAGATCTCGACGTGCCTGAAGCCGGCTTCGGATTCGGAGCCCGGCAGGAGCAATGTCGAGACGAGCAGCTCCCCGACGGCCGTCGCGAGCGCGAGGAACTTGAGGAACCCCGGCCACTGGCGCGGAGAGAAGACCAGGGCGATCGCCCCGAGGAAGGGGATCGCGACGAGCCAGGTGAGCAGGTGCCCCGTCACCGGATCTCCTGCTCGGTGTCGTCCGTCCCCCAGGGAGAGCGAACCTCGAGGCGCAGCCTGTGCACCCCGCGGACTTCCGTGGACGACGTTGCCTGAGGGTTCGGCGTCCAGCCGCCGAAGTTGGTCTGGCGGTCGCCGTCGAGATCCCAGCGGTACTCGTATCCCGGACCGCGGCTCGCCTGGACCCGCACGCGGCCGTCCTGGATCTCCGCGGTGAAGTGCGCCTCGGGCGTCGTGACCGCCCAGATCGTCCAGGCCAGGCCGAGGACCATGAAGAACGAGTAGGTGTGGACCGCGCCCGTCTGGATGCCGCGGACGACGGCGCCGGTGAAGCGCACGACGGCGGCGGTGCCGTGGACGAGCACGGTGTCGATGACGATGCGATCGAAGAGCTCGAACGAGACGCGCGCGACGGTGCCGAGCGGACGGACGACGATCCGATCGTACAGCTCGTCGACGCGCCACCTGGCGCTCAGCAGCTCGTACGCTCGGGGATAGCGTGCGGCGAGGTCGGCGGCCGGACGACCGTCTTCCTTGACATACCAGGTGTAGGCCGTGAACGCGCCGATCGACAGGGCGAGGACCGAGAGGACCATGAAGCCGAGCTCGGTCCCGATGGTGAACTCGTGGCGCAGCCCGACGAAGCTCGCGGAGGATTCGAACACCGGGTGCAGCCAGTGCTCGAAGAGGCTGTGGTGCGGGATCCCCACGAGGCCCGCGGTCAGGGCGAGGGCCGCCAGGATCTGCAGCGGGACCTCCATCGCCGGGGCCGGGCGGTGCAGGTGTTCGAGGACGTGGGGGTCGACGCGGCTCTTGCCCTCGAAGGTCAGCAGGTACAGGCGCGTCATGTAGAACGCCGTGAGAACCGCGCCGACGAGGCAGAGGATGTACACGGCGTACGGGACCCACGCGTACGCGGCCCCGGAGGCGTAGGCCTTCCAGAGGATCTCGTCCTTCGAGAAGAAGCCGGCGGTTCCGGGGAAGCCTGCGATCGCGGCGGTCGAGGCGAGAAAGGTCAGCCGCGTCCACTTCAGGTGCGGCGCGAGGCCGCCCATCTTGCGGATGTCCTGCTCGCCGTGCAGCGCGTGGATCACGGCGCCGGCGCCCAGGAACAGGCACGCCTTGAAGAACGCGTGCGTCACCAGGTGAAACACGCCCGCGTCGAACGCGCCGACGCCGACGCCGACGAACATGTAGCCGAGCTGGCTGACCGTCGAGTAGGCGAGGACCTTCTTGATGTCGTTCTGGACGAGCGCGATGGTCGCGGCGAATACGGCCGTGGCCGCGCCGACGAGCGCGACGAGCGCCATCGCGGCGGGGGACATCACGAAGAGGAAGTGCAGCCGCGCGACCATGTACACGCCGGCGGTGACCATCGTGGCCGCGTGGATGAGGGCGGACACGGGAGTCGGGCCCGCCATCGCGTCGGGCAACCACACGTACAGGGGGATCTGCGCGGACTTGCCCGTGGCGCCGACGAGCAGGCACACGCACGCGAGCGTCGCGACCGACAGGTCGAAGAAGCCGAAGTCGACCGCGTGGGTGAGGTACTCGGTGCGCGCGGGCAGGACCGCGAAATCGAACGTTCCTGCTGCACGGAAGATGAACAGCATCCCGAGCAGGAACCCGAAGTCCCCCACGCGGTTGACGATGAACGCCTTCTTCCCGGCGCTCGCGTTCGCGGTGTCCTTGAACCAGAACCCGATGAGCAGGTAGCTGCAAAGCCCCACGCCCTCCCAGCCGACGAAGAGCACCGGGAGGCTGTCCCCGAGGACCAGGACGAGCATGGAGAAGGTGAAGAGGTTGAGGTACGCGAAGTACCGCGCGTAGCCGGCGTCGTCCTCCTCGTGCATGTAGGCGGTCGAGTACAGGTGGATCAGCGACCCGACGCCCGTGACGACGAGCAGCATCACGGCCGAGAGGTGGTCGCAGAGCAGGCCGACGCGGAGCATCGCCTCGGGGGTGATGCGGAACCACTCCCAGGCGGTCCAGGAGATGGACGTCGTCTCCTCGCCGCCCGAGGCGAGGCCGAGCAGCGCGAGGAGGGACAGCAAAAACGCCATCGCGACGGACCCGACGCCCAGCATCGACACGGCCTGCTTGCCGAGGTGCTTGCCGAAGAGGCCGTTGACGAGCGCGCCGGCCGCCGGGAGGGCCGGGATGAGGCCGAGCATCCAGGGGTCGAACGCGAGCTCCACGGCTAGCCCCTCATCGCGTCGGCCTCGTCGGACCGGACGGTCTTCTTGACGCGGAAGAGAGAGACGACGATGGCGAGCCCGACCGCCGCCTCGGCAGCGGCGATCGCGATCGTGAAGAACGCGATCGTCTGGCCGGCGTGGTTCTCGGGGCGGAAGCGGTTTGCCGCGACGAAGGCGAGGTTGACGGCGTTGAGCATGATCTCGATCGACATGAGCGCGACGAGGACGTTGCGCCGGGTCGTGAAGCCGATCGCGCCGATCGTGAAGAGGACGCCGGAGAGCGCGAGGTAGTGGCCGAGGCCGATCACGACGGGCCTCCAGCAGCGTGCTTCGCGCGGGCGAGGGCGATCGCCCCGACCACGGCGACCAGTAGAAGGATCGAGACCAGCTCGAACGGGACGAGGAACGGTCCGAAGATCGAGTCGGCCACGGCGACCGTCGTGCCGAAGCCATCGGGGACGTCCGCGGCGCGCTCGGCGGCCCACAGCGCGCGCACGATCCGCCAGCCGATCCAGCCGAGGGCGATCACGGAAAGGCCCCGGGCGACCAGCGCACGTCCTCCGGGTCCCGACGGCTCCGCGGCGGGACCGAGCACCATGATGACGAACACGAAGAGGACGACGACCGCGCCGGCGTAGACGATCACCTGGATCGCCGCGAGCAGGTGCGCGTCGAGCAGGACGAAGAGCGCCGCGAGCCCGAGGATCGTGACGAGGAGCGCGAGAGCGCTGCGGATGGGGCCGCGCGCCAGGATCGTCGCAAGCGCGCCGGCGACGGCGAGCGCGGACGCTCCCCAGAACGCCCAGACCACTACCGGGCCTCCCACGGGCAGCGCTTGAGCAGGACGTGACGGTCGAAGTCCGCCCGGAACTTCTTGACGAACCCGACCATGGGCATCGCCGCGCCGTCTCCGAACGCGCAGATCGTGTTGCCCATGATGTTGTTCGCGACGGAGGCGAGGGTTTCCACGTCGTTCGTCGTCCCGGCGCCGGACTCGATCTTGTGGACGAGCTTCTCCATCCAGCCCGTCCCCTCGCGGCAGGGCGTGCACTGCCCGCAGGACTCGTGGTGGTAGAAGCTCATGAGGTTCTCTGCGGCCGCGACGGGGCAGATCGAGTCGTCCAGGACGATCGCGCCGCAGGTCCCGAGCATCGAGCCCACCGTCTTGAGGGAGTCGACGGTCATCCGGATGTCGAACTCCGACGGGACGAGGACGGGACACGATGACCCGCCGGGGATGATCCCGGTGATCGTCCGTCCGTCGAGCGGCCCGCCGGCGTGGTTGAAGACGAGGTCGCGCAGCGTGATGCCGACCGGTAGCTCGAAGAGCCCGGGGTTCTTCACCATCCCCGAGACGCCATAGACGCGGACGCCGCCGTCCTTCTGCTCCGGGACGCCGAGGGCGTCGAACGCCTTGCCGCCGTTCTCGAGGATCCACGGGACGACCATGATCGTCTCGACGTTGTTGATGATCGTCGGCGCGCCGAACGCGCCGGAGATCGCGGGGAAGGGGGGCTTGAGGCGCGGCTCGCCGCGGCGGCCTTCGAGCGAGTTGAGCAGCGCCGTCTCCTCCCCGCAGATGTACGCGCCGGCGCCGCGGTGCGTGTGGATCTCGACGGACCATTCTTGCCCAAAGGGGCGTCCGCCGACGTACCCCTTCGCCCGGGCCTGATCGATCGCGCCCTGCACGCGCTCCCAGGCGCGCTTCAGCTCTCCGCGGATGTAGATGTAGGCGGTGTGCGCCTTGATCGCCCAGCAGGTCAGCAGGCACCCCTCGACGAGCAGGTGCGGGTCGAGCTCCATCAGCGAGCGGTCCTTGAAGGTTCCGGGCTCGCCCTCGTCGGCGTTGACGACGAGGTAGATCGGCTTCGCGCCGTCCTTCGGCAGGAACCCCCACTTCACGCCCGCCGGGAAGCCCGCGCCGCCGCGGCCGCGCAGGTTGGCGGCCTTCATCTCGTCGATCAGCTTTTCGGGCGGGACCTGGCCGAAGATCTTCTTCGCCGCGCCGTAGCCGCCGGCCGACTCGTACACGCCGATCTCCCAGGCGCGGTCGACGTCGAAGTTCTTCGTGACGATGCGCGGGGTCATGCCTTCTCCCCACGGTGGGCCCCGAGCCGGTCGAGCAGGGCGTCGAGCTTCTCCACGGTCATGTTCTCGTGGAAGTCGTCGTTCACGGTCACGACCGGTGCGGTCCCGCAGGACGCGAGGCACTCGGCCGTCTCGAAGGTCACGTCTCCAGAAGTCCCGCCGACGTCCACGCCGAGGCGCTCCCGGCAGCGCGCGAGGAGCTTCGTGCCGCCGCGCATTGCGCAGGAGAGCGTGCGGCAGACCTGCACGACGTTCTTGCCGACGGGCGCCTTGTGATAGAGCGTGTAGAAGCTCGCGACGGACTCCACGTGCGCGAGCGCCACGCCGAGGCGGTTCGCGATCCACTTCATCCCGTCGAGCGAAACCCACCCGGCCTGCTCCTGAACCATTCGCAGGGCGGGCAAGGTCGCCGCCATCGCGTTCGGGTAGTGCCCGACGATGTCGTCCAGGCGTTTCGACCGCTCGGGGGTGAGCTCGAAGGCCATGGAAGTAGCGAAAATCGCAGCGGAACCTAAGCCGCCGCGGGCTTTGGAGTCAAGCGAGCCCGACTATCAGCCCGTGGTGAAAGTGAGCGTAGCGAGCTTTCACCTCGGGCTGCTAGGTCGTGGGTCGCACCGGCGGCTCCGCCGCCGGCCGCCTCCTTCGTCACTTTCGCGCGAAGAAAGTCCGGCGAATATGTGCCTGGCACATATTCGCCCTGCAGGGCCGCGGCGCGTGGCACCGTCGGTTTCGGAGGCGGTAGCAGCCCAGGTGAAAGTGCGTTCGCACTTTCACCACGGGCTGCTATCGGCCGACGAGATCCCGCACCCGGCGTTCGACCTCTTCCTGATCGCCCTCGACGAACCCCTCGTGCTTCCACGCGACGTTGCCGGTGCGGTCGACGAGGACCGTCATCGGGGCGGCGCGGCGGGGGTTGTACAGGCCCTGGATGCGGGTGTCGCGGTCGACGACGACGGGGAACGGCAGCCCGAGGCGCTCGACGGTCGGGCGTACTTGCGACTCGCTTGCCGAGTCGTCCATCGAGATCGCGACGATCTCGAGGCCGCGCGGCTTGAGCTCCTCGTAGAACCCGGAGAAGTGCGGCAGTTCGATCATGCAGGGGCGGCACCAGGTCGCCCAGAAGGAGATCAGGACGACGTTCTTGCCGAAGTGGTCGGAGAGCTTGAAGGGTCGGCCGTCCAGCGTCCGTCCGGTGAAGTCCGGAGCGGTCGCCCCCGAGGGCTCGTCGGCGCCGCCGCGCGCCCCGCCGCCCCCGCACGCGGGCAGGACGAGTGCCGCGGCGAGGAGGAGCGATCGGATCACGAAGGATGCGCTACGAGCCGAGGTGACTCTCGATGATGTTTCGGACGGCCGTCTGGTTCCAGCCGACCTCGATCTCCGTGATCGTCATCGTCTCGGTGTCGATGAACATGTTGAGCGGCGTGGCCGCGCGGTCGAAGTAGAGCAGGACGTCGGCGAGCGGGTCGGCGGCCCACTGCCAGGGCTCGGCCCCCTGGTCCTCGCGGGCGTAGTCCACCGTCGCAGGCTGGGCCGCGTCGTCCTCGTAGACCACGGCGAGGATCTCGAGGCCGCGGTCGTGCCATTCCGGGTAGATTTCGCGCAGGGCAGGCTTTTCCAAAGCCTGGCAGACGCCTCACCAGCCCGCGGTGCCCCACACCATGAGCAGGCGCGTCTGCTTGTCCTCGTGGATGTCCTGCATCCGGATCACGCGCCCATCGCCCGCGAACTGCAGGTTCTGGATCGTCGTCCCGACCCCCGTTCCATACGGGGGGGGCGGGTAGTCGTAGGTGACCTCGCCGGTGTCGGAGTCCGAATCGGCGTCGGCGTCGCTGTCGGCGTCGGCGTCGATGTCCGAATCGGCGTCCGCGGCGCCACCGCCGCCGCCGCCGTCGTCTCCGCAGCCCACCAGGGCCGGAATGAGCAGCAAGATTTTCTTGGACATCACCTGCACCTCCTGCGGCGAAACCGTTTGACGGCCACGGGTTTGATGCCACTAATATGCCCGAAGCACGAGCGCCTGGGGAGTCCCGGGCGGCGGGAAGGGGTAGGGCGGCATGAGGTACCGGCTTTTGCTCGGGTTTCTGGCCTGCTCGGCGTTGTCCTGCGGCTCAGGGGACGACGGAGGCGGAGGCGATGCCGACGCCGATACGGACGCCGACACGGATGCCGACGGCCTCCCGTTCGGATCGCCGTGCACCGCCGATGCGGACTGTGCGGACGGCGCCTGCGCCGCCGACCTGTGCACGCGCGAGTGCGACGACTACTCGGACTGTCCCGAGCCGGGGAGCCGCTGCGGCGGGAACGGGGACCGGATCGTGTGCGGCCCGGCCGAGACCAGCGACACGGTCGGCCAGAACTGCACGTTCGATGCGTGTCCAGCCGGCATGATCTGCTACCGCCGCGGTGACGTGGACCCGAACGCCTTCTGCTCGCACGCCTGCGAAGCGGCTTCGGACTGCCCGGTCGGCTTCGTCTGTGAGGGAAGCATCGAGAACCCGGACCCGCACTGCCTCGTGGCCGGGTTCTGCGACCAGTGCGTCGTGGACGACGACTGCGGGATCGGTGGCCGCTGCCTGGTCGCCGGCACTGGCGAACGGTACTGCTCGATCGTCTGCGACCTCGCGATGGCGACCTGCCCCGCGGGCGCGACCTGTGTCCCGCAAGACGCGGGCGACCCGTTCTGCGAGCCCGCCGCCGGGACCTGCGGCCCGACGGGCGAACTCTGCTCGACCTGCGCGTCCGACGCGGACTGCGACGCCGGCGGCCACTGTCTGTCGGAGGACCTGACCGGTGGCGTCTTCTGCGGAAGCCCCTGCACGGGCGACGCCGACTGTCCCGTCGAGCACTACTGCAACACCCTCGCGGTCCTCGTCGGCGGCGGCGCGGCGCCCGAGCCGCAGTGCTACCCGCGCACCGGCGACTGCGGGGACCCCTCGCGTGGCGGGACGATGTGCTTCCCCTGCGACTCGCTCGCGGATTGCTACAACGGCCGCTGCATCACGATCGGCTTCACTCGCGTCTGCGGAGAGGACTGCAGCGAGAACGGCGACGCCGACTGCCCCGTCTACTCGACCTGCCAGACGATCTTCGGCGGCGGCGGCACCGAGTACCAGAACTGCCTGCCGGGCGTTCCCGACGAGGACCTCCCCTGCTTCCTGTGGCAGCAGTGCCTCGACGACCTCGGCGCGGGCCTGTGCACCGAGGACGCCGAGTGCATCAGCGGGGACTGCTCGGGGGGCTGATCTCGCTCGGCATGCCGGGAGAAGGCCAGGCGGCTTCCGGGCCTTCGGAGGCGAGGCCGGCGACCAGCAAGGGGATGCCGAAGCCGATTCCACACGCGCCGATTGCCAGGACCGTCGAGTCTGTGTCGTGGGCCGAGGGCCCGTCGAGGGTCGGCACGAACATCCACGCCACGCCCAAGGAGAATAGGAGTGCGCCGGAGACGACCGCCCCGGTTCCCCAGTCGTTTGCGGCGACCGCGCGATGGCGCTCCGACCAGAAGGGGGCCTCGCCGATCTCCAGGAGCGTCTCGTACCGGAGGTAGGTCGGCACCCCCCGTCCGTCGAGCGCGGGCAGAGCCACGCCCTGCTCTTCGTCTCGCGCGAGTTGTCTCGCGTGCGCGAGGTCGTCGGTGCGGACGAAGTATGTCCCGGCGTACGCCGTCGATACGAAAGGCACGAGAGCGACCATGCCGAGAACCGAAGCCGTCTGACGCCGCGATCGGGACCCGCCGTCGTGACTCCCGCGAGGCACCTGCTCCTCGGGAGAAGCACCGCGTGAGGCGCGGGCGCAGAGATCTAGAGGGTTTACGGCGAACGTCGCGAGTTTCCGGCCCCACGTGGACCGAGCAGAGCAAACCGCGTGCGAGCCGCCGTCCCGACCTCGATGCCGTACGGGCAGCTCAGCCGCCCTAGATTACCTCGGGACCGCCTCGATTCGAGTGTACGATTCGGCGGTGAGGGCTTCGCTCACGCTCTTTTGGCTTGCTGCAGGCTGCGGCGGCAGGGAGTTCGGCGGCTCGGTCGATGCAGGCTCGGCCGACGGTGGGGACGGGTCCGTGGAGGGCTTCGAACCGATGCCGCCCGCGGCCCCCGAGGCGCCCGTTCTCGCCGGCTTCGGATCTTGCCCCGATGGCTGGCGGGCCGCTGCGGACGCGGACGACGAGCGCGTCGTTCTCTGCGAGCCCTGGCCCGCGACGGGCGCCGCCATCTGTGCGGGCGACGAGGCCCACTTTCCCGGCGAGCCCGGGTGCAGCCTCCTCGGTCCGGCGTGCCCGGGGCCGGGCGGTTTCGCCTCCGACCTTCCGGCCGGGAAGACGATCCTGTACGTGCAGGCCGGAGCGGCGGCCGGCGGAGACGGTTCGATCGATGCGCCCTTCGGCGCCGTCGGGGACGCGATCGCCGCGGCGGCCGACGACGCGATCGTCGCGCTCTCCGAGGGGGCGTTCGACTCGGCGATCTCGCTCTCGCGGCCGATCACGGTGTGGGGGGCGTGCGTCGCCGGCACCGTGCTCGGGCCGAGCACGGCGTCGGAGACCCTCGGCGTCGTCCGCATTTCCGGTCGCGGCGGGAACCTCGAGAATCTGACCATCGCAAGCGACGTCCGCGTCGGCCTCGTCGTCGAGGGAACATCCGATCCGGGAACCATCGAGTCGGTCGTCATTCGGGCCCGGGGGACGGCGGTTGCGATTCACGGTGGCGGCGACCTGACGGCCCGCGACGTGGCCGTGCGGGACATGACACCCGGCCGCTTCGGGCAGGGATACGCGTTCGAGGTCTATGGCGGAGGGACAGCGGATCTGCAGAGAGTGTCCATCGAGGGCGCCCTGGGGACCGGCGTGTGGCTCGATCAGGTGGGCACGTCGGCCACCCTGTCGGACGTCGCCATCAGGGACACGGATGCGGGATCGACGGACTACGGCGTGGGGCTCAACGCCACGCTCGGGGCACGCGCAGTGCTCGACCGCGTCGTCGTCGAGGGGAGCGGATCCGCGGGTCTGTCCGCGGGAGGTGACGGCGCGTCGATCGATGCGACCGACGTCCTCGTCCGGGGCACGCTGGGGAACGGAGCCGGCCGCGGCGGAACGGGATTCGATCTCTTCCAGGGAGCGTCGGCGACGCTGGCAGGCGCCATGTTCGTGGGGAACCGGTCCGCGGGGCTCACGGTGTCCGAAGCGGGGACCTCCCTCGTCGCCGAGAATCTCGTGGTCGTCGAGACCGAGGCCACCGCCGCGACGGAGCTCGGTGGCTTCGGCCTCGACCTTTTCTTCGGCGCCTCCGCGAACGTGACTCGGGCCTACATGGCCCGAAATCGAACGGCGGGGATCCAGGTCGGCGACGGCGAGACCCGTCTGGTCGCGACGGACGTCGTCGTCCGTGGGACTCGCGCGCGGGCTCTCGACGGAATCGGCGGGGCGGGCCTCGTCGGCGGATTCGGAGCGGAGATCGATCTGACCCGAACGGAGTTCCTCGACAATCGCATGACGGGCATCCACCTTCAGGCGCCCAGCGCGACGGTGCTGCGGGACCTTCGAGTCGCTGACACCCGCGTGCAGGAGGGCGACGGATACGGGGGGTTCGGGGTCCTCGTCTACCTCGGCGCGGCCGCAGAGCTGGATCGGGTGCTCCTGGAGAGGAATGTCGGCTCGGGCCTGATCGCATCGGAGTCGGGCTCCTCCGTTTCGGGGACCGACGTCCACATCGTGGAGACGGCCGACTTCGAGGGAGACGGCGACAGTACCGGCCTTCGGTCCCAGGATGCGGTCCTCTCCCTCGAAAGAGTCCGCGTCGAGGGGACCGTCGGGTTCGGCGTGGTCGGCTTCGGCTCCGCCGCGAACGTCTCGCTGGCCGACCTGCTCATCCTCGACACCCACGCGGACTGTGTCGACGGATCCTGCCGGGGCGGCAACGGCCTGTCGTCGTTCGATGGCGCGCTCGTCTCCGTGTCGCGCTTCCGGATCTCCGGGAGCGAGCTTGCGGGCGTCCAGGTCGAGGATGCGTTGGACCTGAGCGATGGAGAGGTCTCGGGCAACACGATCGGAGCGAACGTGCAGAACGACGGTTTCGACATCGGCCGGATCCAGGATCGCGTGCTCTACCGCGACAACGGGAGGAACCTGGACTCCCAGGCGCTTCCCACGCCGGAGTCGGTCGACGTCGCCGCGTTCGAGAGGTAGACGGACGAGCATCGCCGCGACGCGCTCTCCCAGCCGAATCCACGGTGGATCGGCGAGCCTGCCCGCAGCTTCTCCCCGGCGGAGTGCAGCGCGCAGCGGCCTCGTCGACGCGGCCCAGTTCGGCCAGGTGCTGACCGTGCGGGGGCACCGTGCGCGTACCAGGAACCGGGGGGTCGCAGCCGGGCCCCTCTCCCTCGATGAGCTTTTTCTCGGTGATCATATGCCCTATTCAAATGCCGGCTCAGCGAGCCTGCGAGCGAATGTCCCGGTGGGGTGGGGCGTGGACCATGCGAAGGGAGGGCACGCAGCGCCCGCCGGCTGGGTGGACCCGCTTTCGAACCGGCCCGTGGTTCGACGGCTGGTCGACGCGGGTGTACCCGGGGCGCGTCACAGAGGACGCGGCGGTCGCAAGTCCGCGACGTGGCTGATGACTCTCTCTTCCAAGCTAGGCGCGGCGCCGTCGGCCCACGGCCCCGCGTACTCTCGTCGACAGCTTGGGGCCGTCGAGCTCGAGGACGAGCTCGTTGAGGACGGAGCGGCCCAGCAGAGCGTAGGGCCTCGCCACGGGGAGCCATTCGACCTGCTCGAACCTTCGACCCGCTACGCGCAGATCGCCGCGGTGAAGGCGCGCGGCGGTCGGCTCGCCGCGGTACGTCGACGTGCGGACCCGGCGTCCCGGAGGCAAATCGAGTTCGAGAGCCACTTGGGCGGGGATCCCGCAGACGTCCGCAGCGGTGTCCAGCCTTGCCACGAGGGTTCGATAGCCGCCAGGTCCCGAGACGACGATTTCGAGGGTGGGAGCCGGCGGGTAGAAGCTCTGATCGTAGGGACGCTTCATCGCAACTCGTCGCCGGGGAGGTCCACCGCCGGCTCGTCCGCGCCCACGAACCCGACGAAAAAGATACGCCGGCCCAGGCGGATCCCGAGGCGGCGAACCAGCGTGGGCGCATCGGGGTCATGGTCGATCACCCGGCCCCCTCGAACCCCGACATAGCGACCCCTGTGCGCGGCCAGCCGACCCTGCGCGAGGAGACGATCGAACGCACGCTCCTCGCGATCGAACTCGTTCGCGCCGGAGCGCTGGGCGGATGAGGACCCAGGCGTTGCCGAGGCTCCGAACGCGCTGAGGACCGCGCGGGGCGTCCCGTAGCGGGTCACGAGGATGCGTTCGCCCCGGGCGGCTCTCGCCACGAGATCGCCGACGCCCTCCTTCAGCTCGCGGATCGAGACCGTTGAAGTCTTGGCCACACTCATGGCCACCATGCTACGACGGGACGGCGCCGGGCGCTACTCCGCGACCGCGGCCGCGATCGCGTCGTAGGTCAGGCAGAGGTTGCCGCGGCCGTCGCAGGGGCAGCTCGCCGCGCCGTCGGGGCACTCGATCTCGTCGTCGATGTCCTCGGGGTCGGGCTCCTCGGTGGTCGCCTTGTAGACGACGTTGCCCTCGCGATCGAGCACGACCCGCAGTGGGAAGACGGCGCCAGGGATGCGATAGGGGTCGAACACCTGGAACTCGATGTCCCACGGCATGGGGAAGGACATGCCCGTGTGCCGGCCGATGTGCGTGCCGAACGCGGGCGATTCCCCGCAGTACACCGCCGCCGCGTGGAGGCCTTCCGCCTCGAACTCCGGGAGCCACTCGTCCTCGATCACGGGCACCGCCCGTGCGCAGACCGCTCAAGTCGAGTTGAAGAACATGAGCAGGACGACGTCTCCCAGGTGGTCGCTTCGCCGGTAGAACGTCCCATCGAGCGAGGTCAGCGCGAAGTCGGGGGCGGCCTCCCCGACCTCGAGCACGTCGGGGTTGCCGTTGACGTCGAATGCGATCGATGTCTCGTCGACGTCGTTCGTCGCGAGCGTCATGAGGCCCGCGACGGGAGAGTTGTCCGCGGCCGCGAACTCGATCTGGATCGCGCCGCCCGATCCGCCCGACATCAGACGCAGGAGGTCGGGGTCCTCGTCAGTCGGCCCCTCCAGGCCCGCGAGGTCCATGAAGGCCGCGGACATTCCGTCACCGGTGATCGAGTCGATCCGGATCTCGAGTGCTGCGTCGCCGTAGTTGCGCAGCGACATCGAGCCCGGCCCGGACTCGCCGGCGGGCACGAGCGCGTAGATGCTCTGCCGCTCGACGTCGAGGTCCGGGGCGCACTGGTGCTCGGGAAGGTCGGTCCGGTACAGGGCGTTCGTGGCCAGCAGCAGCGCCTCGCCCTCGCCGGCCTCGACGCCGACGAACCAGCCGCCGTCCAGGCTCGCGCGGTCGGCGCGGTACTCGCTAGCCAGCCGCGTCAGCGTGTCGTTTCCCGACATCCGCATGCGGCGGATCGATTGGCCTTCGGCGTAGAGGATCTCGTCGTCGCCGTGGATCGCGACGTCGAAGACCGGTCCCTCGTGGAAGTTGGGGCGGCCGTTCGCCTGCATCTCGCCCAGCGTGTCCCCGCTGCGCGTCGCCCACTCGTAGCCGTAGCCGGCGCTGCCCGCCACGATGAACGAGCCCGAGATCGCGATCGTGTCCCCCTCGCGCGGGAGCGTCACGTCGACGCGTCCTCCTTCCTCCTCGACGCCGAACATCAGCGTACCGAGATCGAGGGAGGCCGAGACGGATCCGTCCGCACCCAGGAGCTTCGCGCCGTCCTCTCCGTCGCCGACCGCGAAGCCGTCGCCGTCCGGCGCGATCGCGCGCGCGTCCGTCGCGCCGGTCCATGCTTCGCCGGCCGAGGTGATCGCGTCGCCGGAGACGTCGAATCGCAGGATCCCGAGCGCTCGCGCCGCGACGTAGGCCGTCCCGGACGAGACCAGCACGTCCTCGTAGACCCCCGCCGCGTTCGTGTCCGTCCCGATCTCGGTCAGCGTCGCCGCGGCGCCCACCTCGAATGCGATCAGGTTGCCGAGCCGGTCCACGACCGCCGCCCGATCCCCGTCGACCGAAGCCCCCGTGCACGGAGCCGGGATCGCCACCGAGGCGCCCAGGTCGCCGCTTGCGAGGTCGACCGCGACCACGAAGTCCATCCCGCACACGACCGCGGTCGTCCAGTCCGTTCCGATTGCCAGCGCGTCCCCCGGCATCGCGGCGATCTCCTGCGGGTCGATCTCGTCGAACTCGGGGTCGACCACCTCGCAGTCGCCGGTACCGGTGTCCGAGTCCGTATCCGAGTCGGAATCCGTGTCGGAATCCGTGTCGGTGTCCACGTCCGCGTCCGCGTCGCCGTCGTCGCCGCCACACGAGCAGCCGGCGGCGTAGAGGGAAAGCAGGCAGCAGAGCCAGAGAGCCGGATGGGTCGTCATCGAGCAGAGCATATCGCGATTGGATGCCACAGGTCACCGGGCCGAATCAGCCAGAAACTCGCGCAGCTTGGGGCCCAGCGTCGTCCGGAACTCTCCCTCGCAGTCGAACGCGCCGCGCGAGGCGAGGGCGAGGCCGCGAAGGTATCTGCTCTTCACCTCACGGGGCCCCGTGCGGGCGCGGACGTGGTCGGCGCACTTCGCGTCGCCTCCGCAGGGCGCGGCCGAGCGCGCCGCGATTCCTCGGCAGAGAAGGACGGCCTGCGGCGGAAGAGTCTCGCAGCTGCGCCCGCGGCAGAGGTCCTCCATGGCGTCCGCTCCGACGCCGAATGCGAGGGCCGATCGGCGAACGTCGTCCACGGCGCAGTCCGACGCGAACATCCGGTACATCGCGGAGAGCTCGACACAGCTGCGGTGATCTCCCGCGTCGACCGGACGGACGGCGTCGCAGAGCCGTGGCGTTCGGCCCCGGATCGCCTGGCAAGTTCGCAGGAAGGCGAGGCGGTCCGCCACGGACTTCCAGTAGTCGTCGCGGTTGCGGGCCGGCTCGCTGCTGCTGGCGGCGCGGACGAACGCCGGGACGTCGATCTCGCCAGCCGCGAGCCGGTCGCCGGCGGCGAGCACGGGCGGGCGGGGGTCGGCCCCGCAGGCCCAGCAGGCAAAGCCGAGCAGGCCGACCGCAACCTTCCCGGCGTTCATGCGTCATACTGGTATCGCATGATCCGGGTGCTCGCATGCGTGCTGGTCCTGGGGGCGGCGGTGTCGTGGACCGCGCCGGCCGCCGCGCAGGACTGGGGGCTGCGCCGCGGAAAGCGGCCTGGGCCGACGAAGACGCCGGCGCCGGGCAAGCGCCCGGGCAAGCGGCCGGGCGTCGAAGCCCCGCCCGCCGCTCGAGGCGAGACCGACCCGCGGCGGCGGATGCTCCCCGTCCTGATGGACCGGTACCGGCGCGCGGTCGAAGGGGACGCGCGGGACGGGTTCGCGCTGCGGCGCCTGCTCGAGGTCCACCGGGAGCTGCACGGCAGCGTCGACGCGCTCGTCGAGGAGTATCGCAGGCGGGCGGATGCCGACGCGGATCCCTTCGTCGCGCGGATGGTGCTCGGCCACGTCGAGAAGTCGGCGGCCCGCAGCGCGGAGGCGCTCGCGGCGTACCGGCGCGCCGCGGAGGCGAGGACGGACAGCCCGGAGCCGCTCCTCGCTGCGGCCGAGGTCGAACGCGCGACGGGAGATCGGACGGCTGCGCGCAGGGACCTCCGGTCGGCGCTCGAGCGGATCACGGATCGTGCGCGTCGGGGGGACGTGCTGCGGACGGTCGTCGACCTGGCGCTGGAGGACGGCGATCTCGAGGCGGCACGGGGGGCGCACGAGGAGGTCGTGAGGCTTTCGCCGGAGAGTCTCTTCGTGCGGATGGAGCTCGGGCAGGCGCTCGCGCGCCGCGGCCGGCACGTCGAGGCGATCGAGGCGCTGCAGGCCGTGCTGCCCTTTGCGCGCGGCGATGCGCGCGCGTCGGTGCCGGTCCTCGAGGAGCTGGCGCGCGCGCAGGCCCTTGCCGGGCGGCTCGACGACGCCAAGGAGAGCGTGCGCCGGGCGCTGCGGGGCGCCACGGCCGGATCGGGCCAGCGCGGTGCGCTCTGGGAGATCTACGCGGACATCTACCGTCGGCAGGAGAACCTGCCCGAGCTGATCCGGGAGCTCGCCGCGCAGCGGGGGCCGGAGGTGAGGACGCTGCTCGCGCGGCTGTATGACGAGGCGGGCGACGACGTCCACGCGCTCGCGGCGTACCGAGAAGCGCTCCGAGGCAATCCGCGCGATCTCGACACGCGCCTTCGGGTCATCCAGATCTTGCAGCGATCGGGCCGGCTGCGTGAGGTCACGGAGGAGTACCGCACGCTCGTGCGCGTCTCCCCGGGCGAGCCGCGCTTCGTCCTCGAGCTCGCCGAGCACCTGATGAGCCAGGGCGAGCGGGACGCGGCATTGCGCCTCGTCGAGCAAGCGGCTCTGCGCCACGGGGGGGACGAGGCGATTCTCGAGTCGCTCGCGGCGCTGTACGCGCGCTGGGGAGAGCAGGAAAGGGCGACGCGGCTGCTCCAGCGGCTCGCGAGGGTGTCCCCGAACGATCCGGACCACGTGATCGCGCTCGGCGAGCAGTACGATCAGCAGGGACAGCGCGAACGCGCGGTCGAGACCTGGCAGCGCATCCTCCAGGTGATCCCCGATCGCGCCGAAGCGCGCCGCACGCTGGCGGACGTGCTCGCGGACCACGCGATGCTCTCGGAGGCGATCGCGCTGTACCGCGAAGCGGTCGCCCTGCGGCCCGACGATCTCGAGATGCACAAGGGGCTGGCCTCGGCGCTCGAGCGCAACCGCGACCACGCGGCTGCCGCGGAGGAGTGGCAGCGCGTTCTCGACCTCGCGGGGGACGACCGCACGCTGCGGCGCGAGGCGCGCAGCCGCATCGTCGCGATCTGGCACACGGAGCGATCGCTGACGGCCCGGCTGCGCGGGCTCGAGCAGCGCTTTCGCGGGGAGCCGCCCGACCTCGAGGCTGGACGGTTCCTCGGCGAGGCATACTTGAAGTCGCGCCGGCTGGGCGACGCGGCGCGGGTGCTGCAGCGTGTTCTCGAGGGCGCGGCGGGCGACGTCGAGACGCACCTCGCCCTCGAGCGCGTCCTCGTCCAGCAAGGGGACCTCGCCGGCGCGATCGACGTGTGCAAGCGGCTGGCGGAGCTGGACCCGACTCGCGCACGCGAGTTCTACGAGCGCATCGCCCAGTACGCGCTCGGGGCCTACCGCGACGACGAGGCGGTCGAGTACGCGTCGCGCGCCGTGCAGCTCGATCCGGGAAACGCGGGCGCACACGTTCGGCTCGCGGAGATGTACCGGTCGCGCCAGGACTTCGATCGCGCCATCGAGGAGTATCGCCGGGCGATCGAACTCGACGACCGTCAATTCCCGCACTTCTTCGAGCTCGCGCAGCTTCTCCTCGTGCGGGGACGCAGCGGCGACGCAGACGCCCTCTACCGCCAGGTCCTTCGGCGAGCGCCGGACGACGATCTGGTCGCCCGCGCCGCGCGCGAATCGATCCAGATCCACGAGGCCGCCGGTTCGCTCGGCGACCTGGAATCGGAGCTGCTGCCGATCGCGCTCGCACAGACCAGGCGGCCCATCTACCGCCGCGTGCTCGTCGAGCTGTATGCGAGCCTGGCCCACACCCTCGTGGATCGCGTCCGGCGCGGGACGGACGCCGACCGGCAGGCCGCCAAGGACGAGCTTCGCCGGATCGGAGTGCGCGGGCTCAAGCCGTTGCTCGAGGCCCTCGCGGACGCGGACCCCGCCCAGAAGCGGGCGGCGATCGGCGTCCTCGGATACGCGGGCAATGCGAGCGCGGCCGCGGCGCTCTTCGCCGCGGCGGAGGCGGAAGGCGACGCCGCGATCTCGTCGCGTGCACTGCTCGCAGCCATCTCGGTGGCCGACGATCGCCACACGCCGCGTCTGCAATCGCTCTCGGAGCACCGGGAGGGACGCATCCGCGCCGCGGCGCTGTGGGGGCTCGCGCGAATCGCGGGGCGTCGTGCGCTGCCGGCCCTTCTCGAGGGCGCACGCGTCGACAACGACACGGTCCGGACGCTCGCATGCGACGGTCTGGGGCAGCTCGGCGACGCGTCCGCGATCCCGCTCCTTGCGACGCACGTTCGCGAGGCGCGATCCGAGAGCGTTCGCGCGTCGGCCGCGCTCGCCCTCGGACGGATCGGCACCGAGGCCGCGACGCAGGCCCTGCTGGAAGCGCTTCCCGACGCGCGACGGATCGCCGGTCGGGCGGTCGCCGTCGGGCTGGGCCTCGCCTCGGATCCGCGCGCCACGGCAGCCCTGGCACGCGCGTCCTTCTCCGGAGATCCGGACGTCCGGGCGGGGGCGGCCTGGGCGCTGTCCCACCTGGGTGCCGGGCGTCCGACTCTGGGGGAGATCGACGCTTTCGCGCTGCCCGCGACGGGCCTCGAGGCGGGAACTTTCGTGACGGCGCGGCTGGGGTCGCTTCCGCCGGCGGGCCCGATGCACGCAGCGCTCGTCCGTCACGAGAGCGCGCTGGGCGGCGCCCTCGAGGCCGCGCTCTCGCTGGAAGACCCCGACGTGACCGTCGCGCTCGGCGCGATGGACTCGCCGACCGGCGTGGCGCTGGCCCCTTTCACCGACGACCTGCCTGCGGGGGCGGAGCGCGAACCCGCGCTCGCGGCCGCGAGACGGATCGCCGCCTCGGCGGCGCCGCAGATCGCGCTCCTGGTCCGTGCCGACGACCCCGCCGTGCGGTCCCGCGCGGTCGCGGTCCTCGGTCGCGTGGGCGGCCGGCTCGCGCTCGAGGCGCTCTCCGCGGCGATAGCGTCCGCGGACGGGAGTCTCGCGGACGAATCGGTCCTGCGCCTCGCGGTCGAGTCGCTGTCGCAGACCGACGACCCGGCGGCGGCGGCGCCCCTCTTGCGCGCGCTCGAGACCTCGCGGAGCTGGTCGGTCCGGACGGCGGCCGCGGCGGCGCTCGGCAGACTGCGCGCCGTGGACGCGGTGCCCGCGCTCGCGACGGCCCTGCGAGAAGACGACTACGCCTTCGTACGCGGCGCCGCGGCCGCGGCTCTCGGCGCCGTCGCGTCGCCGCAGGCCGCGGCAGACCTCACGGTGGCTCTCGGATCGGATCCCGAGCCGCGGGTACGGGCGGCCTCCGCGACGGCGCTCGGCCGGATCGGGACGCCGCCGGCACGCCGCGCTCTCGAAGCGGCGCGCGACGCGGATCCCGAAGTGCGGCGCGCGATCCAGGGCGCCCTCGGCGCGCACTGACTTCCATCCGGCGCTAAAGGGCCACGCGTTTCCGCCGTTCCCACGGCAATGGGACGCCTGCTGGCCGCCGTGGTCGCTCTCGCTCCGGGGACGGCCCTCGCCGACATGGACGACCCCTTCACGCTGGCCCTGCAGGCACAGGGAGTACGCCACGCCCCGGACACGATGCGAGCGACTTCCGCGGACTTCGGCTTCGGGGCGCGCCTCAAGTTCTTCCGCGGTTTCGGCTTCGACGCCTCCTGCACGCTCTCCGCTGCCAACGCTCCGAACCCCGAGTACGCGGCGACCGTCAAGGAGCTCTTCCCCCAGCCGAACATCCGGCTGCTCGGAGTCCTCGAGCCGCTTCCGAACAAGTATTTCTCTCCGTACCTGCTCGCCGGGTCCGGCTGGGCCACCCGGGCCTCGGACTATGCGACGACCCTGCTCGGCGGCCTCGGCGTGCAGATCGGCCTCGGCGCCCACGTCGCCGTCGCGCTCGACGTCTACATGCTCTTTCCCTGGCCGGTCTACGCAACGTCGTTCGTACGCCGCAACGAGGAGGCCCGCCTCGCCGGCGCGGAGATCGCCCCGGTCGGGATCCAGGAGCTGATCGACCCGAGCCGCCACGAGGCGCAGCTGTCGATCCGCTACTACCTGTGAGCTCGCTGGCGCTCGCCGAGTAGCGAGTGCTCCCTCGCGAGGCCGCAGGCCGAGCTACTATCCCCGCATGTCCGACCGCGTCCGGATGCGCCATGGGGCCGTCACCCTCACGCTGTCCATCCTGGGGGTTGCCGCCGTCGGTTTCCTCGTGCAGATGAAGAACCGCGAAGTCTCGCAGATGGCTCGCGCGGCGCTGCTCTCCGACCCGATGTACGCGGAGTCGCCGGTCGCGGCGCTGATGGAAGAGTCGATCATCGAGCAGGACCGGCGCGTCCTCTTCGCCACGGTCGGCCTGTTCCTGCTGCTCGCCGTCTGGCTCGGGCTCGCCACGCTCATCACGACGCGCGAGCTCGGCGCCGAGCTGCGGCGCTTGAGACAGGCGATCCGCGAGGTCTCCGGAATCAAGGCGATTCCGGAGAAACGACTCGCCGACGAGCGCAGCATCGAGGAGCTGCTCACCGGGCTGCACTCCGAGATGCGGCAGCTGCGTGACTCGATGCAGTGGATGCCGACCGCGTCGATGGTGATCCGCGTCGATCAGGCCGGCCAGTCGAAATTCCTGCAGTCCGGCTTCGTCTGGAAGTGGGCGCTCGTCGCGTTTGCCGTCTTCGCGGCGACCCAGGTTCCCTCGGTCCTCTTCTGGAAGCTCGAGACCTGGACGGCGCTCGGAGTGGGAGGCGCGGGCTGGCTCGTGGGAGGTCTCGTCATCGCGATGGTCTCGCCGGGGCGGACGATCCTCGAGCCCGCGGTCGGCGCGCTCTTCGCCGCGGTGTCGACGCTCGTCTACCTCATCCTCGCGGACTCGCAGTTCGAGGGCGGGCACGTCAATGAGTACCTCCTCGGAACGGTCGCCGGCTTCGCCCTCGCCCTCGCGGGCGCTTACCTCGGCGAGGCAGTCCAGACTCGCTTCGAGAAGTCGAAGAAGAAGCCTATCCGGCCTCGTCCGGCTGGCTGACGAACCAGCGCCAGAGGGAGCGGTCCGACATCATGTCGAGATGGGCCTCGTGGCCGCCGCCGGGGAAGACGACGGCCCGCGAGTTGCCCCCGCGCTCGGCGATCCGGGCCGCGAGGTCGACGGTCCGACGACAGTCCGACGGCGAGCCGCTCCACGAGAGAAGCACCCTGGTCCGCCGATCGGCCAGGTCGTCGAGCACGTCCTCGGGCATGTGCCCGCTCGCCGCCATCACCGCCGAGAACATCCGTGGGCGGTTGCGCGCAAGGTAGAGCGCCGACGGGGCCCCCATCGAGAACCCCGCGACCGCCACCCTCGCCGGGTCCACCGCGCGCCTGCGCGCGACCTCGCGCAGCGCCTGCAGGATCATCGGCTGCGTCTGCGTCCAGGGCGCGTCCCAGTCGACGAGCGGCGCGACGACGATCGCCTCGCCCTGCGGGTCGTGCCGTCCGATCCCGAGCATGTGGAACGGCGCGACGGGCGGGTTGCGCGGCCGTCCGTGCAGGCCCAGAACGAGCGGTGCCCGGCGATCCGTCGGAGTCGGCCAGTGCACGCGGTACCGAAGGATGCGCCCCCCGTGACGTACGAAGTGCTCCGTGACGGGAGGTGCGCCGAGGGCCCCCGGCGCCCCGAGCCATGCGGGCAAAGCGGACGCGGCCCCCGGGGACACCCCGACGACCAACCCGAACCCCAAGAGGGAGAGCAGCCCGACTCGCATGGCCTTCGATCTTCATATGACGGCGGAAGTCCCGCCATTTTTCAGCGGGGTCGGGAGATCTCCGGAGGAGGCCCAGGAGGCAAAGGGCAGTCCGTCGCGAGCCTTGCGCTTCGGTCGACACAGTCCTGGGCGAGAAGGTTCTGCGCCATGCCCCCCGCCTTCGCCCCCACGCGGTACGCCTCGAACTTCTCGTGCGCCCGCCGGCAGACGGCGGGCTGCCTCCAGGGATTCGGACACGCGCAGGCCTGCAGTACATACTGATCGCAGGGCGCGATTCCGAAAGACCGTGGTCGCGGCAGGTCCAGGCGAGGCGGGGGAGGCCCGGCGTCGTGCGGCGCGGTCGTCGCGGCTGCAGCGGTCGGAGTAGACGTCCCCTTCGAGGAGGATCTGGACGTCGTTGCCGGACCCGAGCGGACCGCCGGGGGCAACTCCCGCGGCGGAGGCTGCGGATCGCAAGCCGCCGCCGCCAGAAGAAGGACTAGCAGCCCGATGCTGCCAGTCCCTGCGCTGCCTGGTTGCAACCCTGCACCACCGTGTCGCGAGCCATCGCCGCGACGGCTGCCCAACCCTGAAATGCCATCGTCGCAGCCTGGCACATGGGCGCGCGCATCATCTCGTTCGCGCAGCCACAGGCGCGGGCCGCGTACGCGTCGCACTCGGGAACGCCGAACGAAGCCGGAGCGCCGGCGGCGGGCGCGGCGGTCCCGACGGCCAGGCCAGGCATCTGCACGCCGCCCGGACCAACGGACATGCCGGGCATCTGCACGCCTCCCTGACCGACGAACATCCCGGGCATCTGCACGCCGCCCGGACCGACGGACATGCCGGGCATCTGTACGCCGCCGGGGCCCACGGACATGCCGGGGTAGCCGGGCATGCCGGTCGCGCCGTAGGGGTTCTCCTGCCCGCAACCGGCGAGCGCGCACAGCATGAGGATCGGGCCCAGCATTCGCATTCGGATTCCCTCCTGGAGGTGAGGCGCGGAGAATAGGGGCACCGCGAGAAGCGCGCAATGGCCTTGCGCGACTGCCACTCGGGCCTCAGGGTTCGGGTCGGTGTCCTTCCTCTTCGGCATCGTCGTCGTCGCGACGCTCTCCCTCCTGGTCATCGGCCTCGTCCGGCTCCTTCACCCCGAATGGTGGCGGATGCGCGCCGTCCGCCGCGCACTGCGTGCTGTCCCGCTCGCGGCGCTCGGGGGAGCCGTCGTCGCGGTCGCGACTCGATTCGTGGCCGGCTCGTCCTGGCGGCCCGCGGTCTGGCTCGCGACACTCGCGATCCTGACGCTCTTCGCGCTGCTTCTCTCGCTGCCGATCTCCGGACTCTTCGCCGGCCTCGTCCGACTGGCGAACGTCGTCCAGGCGCGCTTCCGACGCGATGCGCCTGCAAACCCCGAGCGGCGCAGGGTGCTGATCCATGCGACGGCCGCGGTGCCCGGGGCCATGCTCGCCCTCGGCGCCGGCGGCGTCGTGAACTCCTTCGCGGATCCCATCGTCCGCCGCCTTCCCGTCGAGATCCCGGGGCTGCCGCGCTCGCTCGAGGGCCTGAGGATCCTGCAGCTGACGGACCTCCACCTGGGCCGCTTCATGGAGCTGGACGATCTCGAACACGCACTGGAGGAGGTCGAGCGGGATCGTCCCGACCTGATCGCGCTGACGGGCGACTTCAGCGACGACCTCTCGCTCATCCGGCCGGCGCTCCGGATGATCTTGCAGCTGCGTCCCCGGCTCGGCGTGCACGCGAGCATGGGCAACCACGAGTACTACGTGGACCCCGGGCAGAATCCGGAACCGGCCTGGCGCGAGTTCGAGCGGGGCGGCGTGCCGATCCTCGTCGACGAGGGCACACGGATCCGGACGGGGGACGCGACGCTCCTGGTCGCGCACGCGAACGATCCGAAGAACATGGGCCGCGAGATGGCGACGTTCCTCGATCGCTCCGTCGACAGGGCCCTGAAGGAGCGCGGAGTGGACGACGTCGTCCTGCTCCTGTCCCACCGGCCCGACGGGTTCGACGCGGCGGCGAAGCGAGGCGTGCACCTGACGCTCTCGGGGCACACGCACGGCGGACAGATCGGCGCGGGGGGACGGAGCCTCTTCGAGTCGATCCTGCCGCACTGGTACCTGCGCGGCTTCTACCGAAAGGACGGCAGCACGCTGTACACGAGCGCGGGGTTCGGCCACTGGATGCCCTTCCGGGTCGGCTGCGCCGCGGAAGCGCCCGTTTTCGAGCTGCGCGGTGCTACGCTGAAGACGTGAACCCGCAAATGAGACGCGCGCGGAAGCGCGCATCCTATCGGGCCTACGGCCCGCACCCCGGTGCTACGGTTGGGCAAGGAGCCGTCGGGCCGTGAACCCGCAAATGAGACGCGCGCGGAAGCGCGCATCCTATCGGGCCTACGGCCCGCACCCCGGTGCTACGGTTGGGCAAGGAGCCGTCGGGCCGTGACGGTCACGCGCTTGCTGATTCTCGCCTCGTGCGCCGGCTCGACCGAGGCGCCTGGGCCCCCGATGGCGCCCCAGAGCCCGCCACCGATGGTGATGCGCGTCGAGGCGCCGCCTGCACAGCCCGCGACAGCCGCGCCGGCGAGGCCGGGTAGCGCCGGCCCCGGCTCGGCAGCGCCCGCGCAGACGGGTGACGCGCCGGAGATCTCGCGCTCCGTCGGGGCCCAGGGAGGCGTCGTCGTCTTCTGGCCGCGCGTGATCCCGCGCGACGTGGTCCCGATGACGCGCGATCTCGCGGCGGCGCTGCAGAGGAAGATCCGGGACGTCGTCGCGCGCACCCTGCCGGGCCGGCCGATCGACGTGCGCCCCGAGCCCGAGCGCGTGTGTCCGCGCGCGGGGTGCACGGCGATGACCGTCGGGGTGCTCGTGCACCGCAACCAGAACGGTTGCGTCGCGCTGGCGCTCGTGTCCGGACCGGGGACCGCACCCTCGAAGATCGTCCCGTGGGGCGGCGGCGTGCGCCTGCGCGCCGACAGCGTCCCCTTCCGCGAGGCGCCCGAGACGCAGGTGACCGTCACCGACTACCTGACGTGCGACGGCCTGCTCGACCACGAGCAGCTCCGCGAGCGCGAGACCGACGTCGCCGCCGCCCTGCGGTCGGCGGCAAACTGAGAATCGCAGGCTCGGCCCCGCTCACACTCCGCAGAGGCAGCCACAGGTATCGCAGATGCAGCCGGCGCCGTCGCAGGACACCGCAGTGCAACAGCAGACGCCTCCCGAGCAGGACTCTCCGGGGGCGCAGGCGCTCCCGCAGTCCCCGCAGTTGTTCGGGTCGATCCCGACATCCCTGCAGTTGCCGGAGCAGCAGGTTCCGCCTCCCGCGCCGCAGACGTTGCCGCACGACCCGCAGTTGTTCGGGTCCACGTTCGTGTTCGCGCACACCCCGCCGCCGCAGTAGGTTTCCCCGCCGCCGCAGGTGCAAACCCCACCGGCGCAGGAGGCCGCCCCACAGGCGTTGCCGCAGCCGCCGCAGTTCGCGCCGTCGGTCTGTGTGTTCACGCAGCTGCCCCCGCAGTCCGTCAGGCCCGCGTTGCAGACGCAGGATCCTCCTTGACAGCGTCGCGCCCCTCCGCAGGGCACCCCGCATGCGCCACAGTTGGCGTTGTCGTTCTGCGTGTCGACGCACGCCTCGCCGCACAGGGTGAGTCCCCCGCCGCAAGCGCAGACGCCGCCGCCGCAGGTCGACGCGCCCGGGCAGCCGTTCCCGCAGGCGCCGCAGTGCCGCTCGTCGGTCTGGCGATCCACGCACTCGCCGGAGCAATCGAAAAGGGTCCCGTTGCAGATGCAGTTGCTCGCGCTGCAGTGCCGCTCTCCGATGCACTGAACGACGCAGCTACCGCAGTGAACGTCATCCGAGGTCGTGTCCACGCACGCCGCGCCGCACTGGGTCTCGCCCGCTCCGCAATTCGAGATGCAGTCGCCGGCCGAACAGACCTCGGACGCGAGACACACGGTAGCGCACGCGCCGCAGTTCGCCGGGTCGCTCGACGTGGTCACGCACACGCCGCCGCAGTTCGCCTGGCCTGCCGGGCATGCGCAGTCGCCCGCGACGCAAACCAGGCCCGCGGCGCAGGGAAGGAAGCAGATACGGCAGTTCGCCTCGTCCGTCTGCAAATCGACGCACGAACCGCCGCACTCTGTCTCGCCCGCGGCGCAGTTTCTCGCGCATCCTCCGTCGCGGCACAGGAACAGGTCCGGGCACGCCCCGTCGCAGCGGCCGCAGTTGTCCGGGTCGACGTCCAGGTCCACGCACTCGCCGGAGCACTCCACGGTCCCCGCCGGACACACGCAAAGCCCGCCCAGGCAGGCCCGACCGCCGCCGCAGTCGTTGAAGCACTCTCCGCAGTGGGCCGGGTCGCTGTCCGTGTTCACACAGGCGAGGCCGCACTGCTCCAGGGCGCCGCAGTCAGAGGCGCAGGCACCGCCGCTGCAGAACTGCCCCGCGGCGCAGGCCTCGCCGCAGGCGCCGCAATTCGTCGCGTCGGTGAGCTTGTTGACGCAGCTCCCGTCGCAGTTCTCCTCGCCGTCGGGGCAGGTGCACACGCTCTCGATGCACGTCGCGTCCGCGCTGCAGGCCCGGTCGCAGTTGCCGCAGTGCAGGCGGTTGTCGGTCGTGTCGACGCAGGCTCCCGTGCAATCGGTCAGCGTCGCCCCGCAGTCGTCGGCGCAGGCGCCTTCGAGACAGACCTGCTCGACCGCGCAGGCCGCACCACAGCCGCCGCAGTGCTCCGGATCCGAGACGAGGTCGACGCACTGGCCGTCGCAGAAATCCAGCTCCGCCGCGCGGCAGCCGCAGGACCCCTCCAGGCACTCTTGCCCCAGGCTGCAGGGCTGCCCGCACGCCCCGCAGTGGAGCGGGTCCGTGGCCACGTCGACGCAGGCCCGGTCACACTCGGTCAGGGCGCCGCATCCGGCCGCGCACTCGCCGCGCAGGCACACCTCGCCCGCCGCGCAGACGTTTCCGCACATGCCGCAGTTGTCCGGGTCGCTTCCGAGCAGCGCGCACTGGTCGCCGCAGCCGACGAACGGCGACTCGCAGAAGTGATCTTCGGGTCCCGCGTCCGCAGCAGGGACCTTCACGCTCCCGCATCCCGCCAGGAGCAAGACCAGGAGCGCACGGCTTCCCATCGGTGGGATTATACGCCGCGACCGTCGAGGTGGGTTTCGGCCAGCTCTTCGGGCGTGGCCGGTTCGGTGTGGACGAGGACGTCCGCGACCTCCGGAAAGGCGCCTCGCAGGGCCTCCTCGACGCGGTGGGACAGGTCGTGGGCCTCGAGGACCGTCATCTCGGGGGCCGCGAGCAGATGCATGTCGACGTGGATGTGGTCCCGCGAACCCCGCGACCGGATCGAGTGGCACCCGAGCACGCCCTCGACGCGAAGGACGAGGCGACGTACCAGGACTGGATCCAGCCGCGAAGTGTCGGAGAAGACCTCTCCGCTATCGCGCAGCACGACGTACGCGGTGCGCGCGACGATCACGAGGACCACCGTCGCGCCGAGCGGGTCCGCCCACTGCAGCCCCAGACGTGCGGCCAGGAACGACATCAGGACCGCGACCGATGCGAGCGCATCGCTGCGCGTGTGCGCCGAGTCGGCGGTGAGGACGCCGCTCTGGTATCGGCGGCCCGCCCGTGCCTCGGCCCGCGAGACCGCGAGGTTGACGACGATGGTCGCCCCGACGACCGCGAAGCCCCCCCACCCGACGTCCGGAGGGGGCGCTCGGCCCACCAGGGCGCCGAAGGCCGACGAGGCGATCTCGAGGACCCCGGCCGCGATGAGCAAACCGATCGCCGCGGCCGCGAGTGTCTCGAACTTGCGGTGACCGTACGGATGTCCCGCGTCGGGCGGATTCGACGCGAAGTGCATCGCCACGAGCCCGACGACGTTCGAGGAAGCGTCGAGCACGGAATGGAGCCCGTCGGCCTGCAAGGCGACGGTGCCCGCCGCGAAGCCGTAGACCAGCTTCGCCCCGGCGACCGCCAGGTTCGCGCCGAGCACCCACAGCAGCGTCCTGCGGATGCCGCGGCCTCGAAGGTCGAGGCCCGCGGCATCGAACGGCCCGTGCGCGGGGTGGGGCGTCGCCACGCTCCCGAGTCTACTTCTCCGCGCGACCGGACAGAGCGAGAAGCGGGATCGCGAGGAGCGCGAGGGCGGCGCCGAAGACGAACGCCACCGCGGGATCGAACGCGGTCCACAGGACGCCGAAGATCACGCTCGAGGGGATCGCCAGGATGCCGACGACGAGGTGGTACGCACCGAACGCCGCGCCGCGCCGCTCGGCCGGGACCAGGCTCGCGACCAGTGCCTTCTCGGAGCCCTCCGTCAGGCCGTGGTAGGTGCCGTAGACGACGAAGAGGACGGCGACCTGCGCGGGCGTCTGCGCGAAGGCGAACCCCACGTAGACCAGCGCGTAGATGCCCCATCCGAGCGCCACGATCCGACGCTTTCCGAAGCGGTCGGCGAGGCCGCCGGCGAAGAGGGACGAGACGACCTTCACGACGTGCAACGCGACCCACAACAGGGGCAACGCCTCGATCGGCGCGCGGGTGGCCCCTGCCTTGAGGAGCAGGAAGACGTCGCTCGCGTTGCCCAGGGCGAAGACGCCGATCGGGACGAGCAGGGGGCGCAGCTCTCTGAACGCTGCGAGGGCGGGTGCGGGTGCGCTCGTCGGCGTCCCCTGGCCCACCTCCCGGACGCCGACGACGATCGCGACGACGACCAGCAGCCCCGGGATCGCGGACAGCAGGAAGAGCGTCTGCAGCGAGACGCCTCCGAAACGCAGCAGCGCGAGCGCCGTCAGCGGGCCGACGATGGCGCCCGCGTGGTCCATCGCCCGATGGAAGGAGAAGGCGCGCGCCCGCCGCTCGTCAGGAACCGAGGCGGCGAGCATCGCGTCGCGCGGGCTGGTCCGCAGCCCCTTGCCCGTGCGGTCCGCGAGCCGCACTGCGAGGACGTGCAGGGGCGAGGTCGCCAGCCCCATCAGCGGCCGCGACAGCGCCGTGATCGCGTAGCCGATCGCAACGAGCGGACGGTGGCGACCCATCCGGTCCGCGAGCCGACCGCTCCAGAGCTTGAGCACGCTCGACAGCCCGTCGGCGAGCCCCTCGATCCAGCCGAGCGCGATCGCGCCCCCGCCGATCGTGCCGAGGAACACGGGAAGCAGCGGGATGACCATCTCGCTCGCCGCGTCGTTGAGCAGGCTCGCGACCCCGAGCGCGACGACGTTTCGAGGGAGGGAACGCAAGGCTAGCGAAGCGGTTCGCTCCGGAGCGTCTCCGCGAGCCGCAGGAAGAGCGTGCGCTTCGGGTCGTCGGAGCGGAAGACGAGCCGGAAGTAGTCGTGCAGCAGGCCGACCTTCGGCAAGATCCTCGTGAGCCGTCCCGCGGCCAGGTCCTTCGCCACGAGGTACTCGGGGAGAACCGCGACGCCCTCGCCCGACAGGACGAGCAGGCGCATCGCCGAGATCGCCCCCATGCGCACGAGGCCGGCGAACTCCAGGCTTCCGAGGCCTCCGGGGGCGTCCCGGAAGTACCGGTACAGGTCCATCTCGTCCGAGGCGTCGACCAGGACGTGAGCCGCCGCGTGCTCTGGACGCGAGAACGGTCTTGCCTTCAGCAGCTTCGGGCTCCCGACGAGCACGTAGTCCTCGCGGTGCATCTCGATCGCGTCCAGCTTCGGGTCCGTGACGCGCCGCGAGCTGACCGCGCAGTCGATGTGCTGGTGCCGGATCCGCAGTTCCAGATCGGGGCCCGATCCGAAATAGATGTGGAAGGTGATCCCGGGGTGCTCCCGGCGCAGCCGCGGAAGCATCGGCACCAGCCACGACAGCCCCAGTTCGTGGCGCGTTCCGACCATGAGGTCCAGCTGGATCGGGCCGAGCTCCCCGCGCGCCGCGCGCGCGCAATCGGCCGCCGCCTCGAGCGCCCGCTTTGCGACCGGCAGGAGCGCGAGTCCCGCCTCGGTCAGCTCGACGCTGCGCGTCGTCCGCCGGAACAGGCGCACGCCGAGGTCGTCCTCCAGCTTGCGGATCCGCTGTCCGAGCGCGGCGGGCGTCAGGTGCACCGCACGCGCTGCGGAACGGAAATGAAGCAGGCGCGCCGCCTCGACGAAGCAGCGGAGGGATTCGAGGTCCGGAGTCAATCCGGCGCGATCGTTACGCCCGGACCACCACGAAGTCGAACGCCGCCCTCTGCTCGCCGCCCACTTCCTCCGGCGCCAGCGCGAGTGCGGGATCGAACCACGGATCGCCGTCGTTCCAGGGATCGTCCGCGAAGTAGAGCTGCGTGGTGAGCCGTTCGGAGCTTTCCACGTGGACCTTCACGTGGATGTGCGCCGGGCGGTAGCGAGCGCCGTTGAGGTAGTGGCCCGGGAGGATCGTCCGCAGGGACCAGCGGCCTTCGGCGTCCGCGACCACCTGGCCGCGCAGCCGGTAGGCCGCGCGATCGTAGGCGCCGCCGTCGTCGCACTGCCAGATGTCCAGCACCGCGCCCGCGATCGGGGCGCACGCCCGGTCCAGCACGCGCCCGGAAACCGTGAGCCGCGTTCCGACCATCCCGTCCTCGGTCAAGTCGGATCGCTGCGGCGCTCCCGCCAGGTAGAAGGGCCCCTCGATGTCGTCCTCGGTCTCCCTGCACTCGGGCGTGGCGTCGAGCAGGGACGCGTCCCCCCCGCCGCCGGAGTCCAGGGTCCGCCCCGCGTCCTCTCCGCCGCCGCCACCGTCCGTCCCCCCGGCGTCCGTGCCCGCTCCGCCGGCGTCCTCGGGGGCAGGCCCTCCGCCCGCGCGGCGCTGTCCTCCGCACCCGAGGAGGATGCCCGCCGTGCCTGCCGCCGCCGTCCGCAGGAACGCCCGCCGCGAAGGGTCCTTCTTTTCCTGTTCGCTCATGATCGCCACCTCCGCCCGCCCTTCTCTCTTTGACGTCCCGCGGGAGAACTGGCAATCAAAATGATCGATTCACGACAGTAAAGCAGGACGATTCAATCTCCGGTCAGCGAGCGGAAAGCCGGGTCTTCGCGCAGGGGCTCGAGCATCCAGTCCTCGCGCATCGATCCGGGGTCGTCGATGCCCTTGTCCATCGCCTCTCGCAGCAAGCGCAGCGCCTCTTCCTTGCGACCGCGCCTCGCTTCGACCGCTGCGCGGCCGTAGGCACCGTAGGGACGGTCCGGCGCCAGGCGCTCGAGGGCGCGAAACAACTCCTCCGCGCGATCGAGATTCCCCGCCTTGATGGCGACCTGTCCGAGCAGGTACAGCGCGTCTGCGTTGTCGTCGTCGAGCGCCCGCGCCGCCTCGAGCCGCTCCGAGGCGCGGGCGAGGTCGCCCTCGGCGAGGTACAGGCGTCCGAGGTTGAGCAGGACGGTCAGGTCCCGTGGGTTTTGCTCGAGCACCTGCTCGAAATGAACGGCGGCCTCGGCCCCCTTCTGCCGGCGGGAGAGCAGCATGCCGAGTCCGAAGTGTGCGTCGGCGTAGTCGGGATCGCCGCGCAGCGCCTCCTCGTAGTGACGCTCGGCGTCTTGCAGCCGGGCCAGCTCGAACTCGCTGTGAGCCAGCAACGTCAGCGTGGCCGCGTCGTCCCGTGAGTCGGCGAGGGCCCTCCGGTACTCGCGCACGGCTTGCCGATGCTTGCCGGCCCGCGCGAGCGCCGATCCTACCTGCCGGTGCTGCGTCGACTCGTCGGTGCACGCTGCCAGCCAGATCGATACGAAGACGACGGCGCGCACGCGCGGACGTGTAGTGAAGTGCGTCGTGGGGGTCAAGCGGACACTGTCAGGAGCGCCTCGATCCTCGGCGCGATCGCAGGCCAGGCGAACTCGCGGGCGCGGCGCGCGGCACTCTGGCCGAGCCGGCGGCGAACCGCGGCGACCTGGATTCGCACGACGGCCTGGCGCAGCGCGTCCGGCGAGCCGGGCGGAACGAGGATCCCGTCCACGCCGTCGCGGACGATGGCCGGCACGCCTCCGACCTCGGTCGCGACCACCGGCAGGCCCGACGCCATCGCCTCGAGCACCGCGAGCGGCGATCCTTCCCGCAACGACGGGTGAACGAGCGCATCCGCGCGGACGAGCGTCTCCGCCTTTCGCGATCCGGTGACGACGCCCACGAGATCGGCCTCGACGCCCGCGCGGCGCAGCGACTCGGCGAGCGGTATTCGCTCCGGCCCGTCGCCGGCGACCACGAGCCGGACCCCGGTCAGCCCCGCGAGCGCCGAGGGCAAGAGATCGAGCCCCTTCGCCTGCACGAGGCGGCCGAGGAAGAGCAACGAGAGCAGGTCGCGTCCGGCGCGATCGGGTGGTGGGCCGACCGGGAGATCGATGCCCATCGGGCACACATGGGATCGGCCGGCGACGTCCCCCGCGGCGCTACGCGGGAGGAGTTGCAGGAACGAATCCCGGAGCGGCTGCGAGACGAACAGAAACGACGTCGCCCGATCCGACAGGAAGGCCGCGAGGCGGGATCCTCCCGGAACCGCGCCGAGCGCCTGGACGTCCGAGCCGTGACATACGACGAGGTGCGGCCGGCCGCGCGTCGCGAGGGCTCCGACGATCCCGCCCGGGACCGACCAGTGGCTGACGACCGCGTCCCACGCTGCCGACCGAGCGTATGCCGCGGCCGCCAGGCTCGCGAGGAAGGGGAGGGCGCCGAGGGCCGCCCACGGATCCCGTGCGAGGTTGTCGGGTGCGCCGGCCCCGTAGAAGAGGCGCTGGAGTCCGCGCGGCCGCAGGTAGGGGATGCGGTGGACGTCGATGCCCGATCCGGGCGCGTATTCGCGCGCCTCCTGCGCCTCGGGCGCGAGCACATCGATCCGGTGGCCGCGCGCCGCGAGCGCCCGCGCCATGCCGAGAACGAACGTCCCGGCGGGATCGCCCTCGAATCGGGGGAACGAGGTGGTCAGGAACCCGATTCGCATCGGAGAGGCTCGGGCCTCGGACGCCGCGCGAAGACGCGACGGAAGAACGCTCGCGCGATCACCGCCGGGACGCGCAGCACGGCCGTCGCGATCGTGATCCCGCTACGCTCCTCGCCGTAGATCGGGCGGACCGGGGCGTCCACGACGACGGCTCCGAGGATCGCGAGGCGCCCGAGCAGGTCGTTCGGGTAGCCGTAGCGCGGGTAGATCGCGGCGAGGTCGAGCGCGCCGAGGGCCCGGCGGGAGATCGCGGTGTAGCCGCACTGCGAGTCGGAGAGACGGTAGCCCGTCGCGAGCCGGGTCAGGGCCGACAGGACGTGGTTGGCGACGAACCGCGCGAGCGGCATCCGCCGATGCGCCCCGGGCCAGCCGAGGCGGTTGCCCTTCGCGTAGTCCGCGCGTCCTTCGAGCACCGGCTGCAGGACCGCGGGAAGGTCGCGCGGGTCCATCTGCGCGTCGCCCGCGAGGACGGCGATGACGTCGGCTCCGCGCCCGAGGGCCTCGCGGTAGCCGGTCCCGATGGCGGCGCCCACGCCGCGGTTGCGGTCGTGACGGACGATCGACAGGCGCGCATCGCCGGCGGCGCGCGCGGCCTCGTTCGTCGCGTCGCGAGACGCGTCGTCCACGACGATCACGTCGTCGACGAACGCGGGGATCGACCGGACGGTGCGCCCGACGAGGCGCTCCTCGTCGTAGGCGGGAATCACGACAGCGACGCGCTGGCCGGCGATCACGGCGGGCCAGCGCTCCTATCACGCCGCAGGACGACGTACCAGTACGAGTCGGAGTACCGGACGACCTCGGCGGCACGATATCCGTTGCGGACGAAAGGGAAGGAGGCGACCCGCTCTTCCACTGGGTAGGCGCCCTCGAGCATCTCGATCCGGCCGTCGGTGACGCGCGGCCGCTGGGCCGCGTGCAGGACGATAGCGTCCGGGTCCAGGCTTCGCAGGTACGACTCGGACACCTCTTTGTCCAGGTACTCGCCGCGTGCGCGGGCGATGCGCAGGTCCGTCAGGCCCGCGAGGTCGACGATCCGGGCGCGGGTGCGCCAGCCGACCCAGCCGACGTCCACGAGCGCGATCGTGTCCGCTCGGCGCAGCGCGCGGACCAGTGCCTCGCCGCCCCGCGCGCGATCGCGGGCGGAGGCGCGGGCGTCGGGCGCTGTCGCGAGGAAGGTGAGGCCCCCGAGCACGATCGCGGCGCCGAGCACCGAGGGGCCGATCAGCCGGCCGGCGAGCGAACCCGGCAACGCCAGCCGCAGCCGCAGCGCGCCGCGCACCGCGAGCATCGCGAGCAGCGGCCAGGCGGGGACGAGGAAGCGCCAGCCGGGCATCCAGTCGCCGCCGACGAGGACCACGGACAGCAACATCGCGATCGACACGAGGCCGAGAACCCGCTCGCGGCGGCCGCCGCGCACGACGGCGACGAGGCCCAGCACGATCAGGGGCGCGAGCCCCGTCGGGATCATCGCGCCGAGCAGGTACTCGCGGCCCGCTCCGCGCGGGGCGAGCCGCGCGAAGAAAGTCGCGGGAAGCACGGACCCGAAGAGCGCGAGCTTGACGGCGACGAGGGCGGCGACGAGCGGCGCGGCGAAGAGCCCGATGCGCAGCGCGTGTCGCGGGCGCGCGGCGCAAGCCGCGGCGAGTGCGACGACTGCCTCGGGCCGCACCCAGACCGCGAACCCGAAGAGAAGCCCTGCGGAGCGGTCATGGCCGCGGCAGGTCGCGAGCGTCGCGGCCGTCACGGTCAGCGTGAAGAGCGCCGTCTCGAGACCGGCGACGGCGTAGGCCGCGAACGACAGGCTCGTCGCGAGGATCCCCGCGACGCCCAGAGAGCCCCATCGGCCGCCCGCGGATCGGCCGGCGCCGCGCACGGTGACGAACACCGTCGCGAGCGCGAACAGGACGCCGAGGAGCTTGGCGACGAGGGGGAGGTCGCGCACGCCCAGCATCCGCGCGTTGGCGAGGAGCAGCGTCCACGCGAGCCCCGTCACGCCTTCGACCCGGTCGCCCGGGTTGAAGGCGAACCCACGACCCCCGGCGAGGTTCTCGGCGTACCGGCACGGGATGAACGCGTCGTCGACCGTGAAGGGGAAGACGGCGGCAATCCCGGCCGCGGCGAGGACGAGCGCCGCGACCCAAGGCGCAACGATGCGCGCGCGTGAGATCATGGGGCGCGCGTGTACACGATGGCGTCGGGAACGGGGAAGCCCGTGGCCATCGGGGGGGCCGGCGCGGCGTCGCAGAGCTGGTAACCGCGCGCGAGGGCCTCGTCGAGCGCCGGGAAGCGGGCGCCGACCGCGACGGCGGCAGGCGCGCGCGAACCGCGCAGTCCGCGAACGAGCGCGCGTGTCCCGGCACGGGACAGCCAGGTGTCGCCCCCCTCGCGCAGGTCCGAGAGCGCCATCGTGTGGGCGAAGGGCGTGCCGCCGAGCCCCGAATGGTCGAGCGCGACCGCCCGGCCCCCTCCCGCGCACGTTTGCATCGTCCGGACCAGCGCGCGGAAGCGAGCGCCGGCGTCCGGCGCGGGCCAGTGCGCGGTCGGGGGCTGGAAGAGGACGAGCGCCTGGACGAGCAGCGCCGCTCCGACCCCGGCACGCAACGCCGGGCGCTGCGTGTCGCCCGAGAGGACCGGCGCGATCGCGGTCGACGCGACGACGCACAGGAGCGCGTATGCGGGGAGCAGCACGTTGTCGAAGCCGCCGATGTGCGCGCGGCCGAGGGCGCTCGCGGCGAGCGCGGCCACGAGCAGGACGTCGACCGCCCGCGGGTCCCGCGCGCGGCGGACCGTGGAGGCGATCGCAGTGGCGGCGATCACGGGCAGCGCGAGCAGGACGTCGAGCGCGAGGTAGCCGGGCACGAGACGCCACAGCACGCCATGGGACCGCGGGAGCGAGAAGCAGTAGCGTCCGAACCATCCGTCGCTGTCCAGGTGCAAGGCGACCGCGAGGAAGATCGTCGCGCCCCAGGCGCCCACGAGGCCGGGCAGGTGACGCCGCCAGTCCTTCCACGCGAGCCAGATCGATGCAGCGATCAGGAACAGCGCCCCGTGCTGCTTCGCGAAGAACGAAAGTGCGAAGAGCGCCAGCGACGTCCGGGGACGGTTCGCAAGAAGTCGTTCCGAGCCTCCGGCGACGAGCAGGAGGAAGAACGCGTCCACGCGCGCGAGGTCGTGGAACGCTCCGCCGTAGCCGTAGCCCAGTCCCCAAAGCCCCGCGGCGAGCAGAGCGCCCAATCGTCCGCCGCCAATGTGGAGCGCGGCCCGACCGAGGAGCCAGAGGGTCGCGACGGTCGAAAGGACCGAGGGAAGACGTGCCGCGGGCAAGCTCTCGCCAAACGCGAGCACGCTCGCGGCGATCGGCAGGTAGGACAGGGGAGGGTAGAGGTACGGGACGAACTCCGCCGTCGGCGCACGGTAGATCGCCTCGCCGCCGAGCATCCTCACTGCGTGCGCGAGGGTCCCCCCTTCCATCCACTCCAGGGGCCACGGGAAGAACAGCCGCCCCGAGATTGCGAACGCCAGGCCGCCGATGCCGATGACGGAGATCGCCCCGATCTCGGCTCGCAGGAGGCGAGTAAGCACCGCCGCCGGAGGGTACCCTATCGCCGAGTGGAGGCTCGGCGGTGGCTGCGTGGCGTCGCGATCGCGATCGCGATGCTCGCTGCGCTCGAGGGGGGCCTGCGGGGGGTCGGAGCCGGCGGCGAACGACGTCCACGGCCTCGCTTCGTCAACCCCGAGGGAGGCTGGGCCGCGGCGGGCGTCTACTACGAAGAGGATCCAGCCCTCTTCTGGCGCCTGAAGAAGGACGCCTCGATCGTCGGCGGGTGGTACCGGACGAACGCCGACGGCTTCCGCGGCCCCCTCGCAGTCCCTCGGAGTCCGGACGTACCGCGCGTCGTGCTCCTCGGAGACTCCGTCGTTTTCGGCCTGGGCCTCGACGACGAGGCGACGGTCGGCGCCCATCTCGAGGCGCTGCTCGAGACGCGGCTCGCGCGGGACGTCGAGGTCCTGCAGCGCGCGGTCCCCGGGTACAGCTCGCTGCAGATCGCGAAGCTTGCCGAGCAGGAGCTGCCGCGGCTGCGGCCCGACCTGACCGTGATCCTCGCGGGCTCGTTCAACGATCAGGCGCCGGCCTGCGGGGCGAGCGACTCCGAGATCGCGGCCGCGATGCGCGCGCCTCCCGCGGGGGCGCTCGGCAGGCTCGCGCTCTGGCAGGGGATGCGCCGCCTGCTCGGCCGGGGTGTGTCCGCAGGGTGTCCGCCGCTCTCGATGCAGCCGCCGCCGCCCGGGACGCCGGCGCCGAAGACGCGCGTGTCGGTGCGCGAGTTCGACGCGAACCTGCGCGACATCTTGAGCGTCACGCGCCGGGTGCGTTCGGCGGCGATCGTCGTCGTGCCGCCGCTATCGAGGAAGATCGCCTCGTTGCAGCCGTGGGCCCGGCGCTACCGGACGGCGGCAGCCCGCGTGGGCGGCTGCCGGATCGTCGACGGGCAGGACGCGTTCGGAAGGGAGGCTGCGGCCACGTTCCAGGCCGACGAGCTGCACCCGAACCGCAGGGGGGCGCTGGTCCTGGCGCTCGAACTGGCCGAGCGGATCTCGCTCGACCACACGCTCGGCGTCCCCACCGAAGGCGGGTCGATCCGGAGCGCGATCGATCTCGCCCACGGGGTGGCCCGGCAAGACGAGGTGGAAAGGTTCGTCGCCCAGGGTCGCTTCGACGAGGCACTCGCTCTCGCAGCACACGACAATCCTGCGACGACGACGAGAAGATACCGATTCGCGATCGCCAGGGCCCGAGCACGAGTCGGACCGTGCGATTTCGACCTGGCGGACTTCCCGGGCCTCGTCGAGGCGCGCGCGGTCGCGGCGGAGTGCTCGGCGCAGGCGGGTGACGACGCCGCCGCAATCCGGCACCTTCGAGCCGGCGTCCGGATGGACCGGGGCTGGGTTCACGGCCGGTTCCTCCTGGCGAGTGCCCTCGCCGAGGTCGGAGACGCCGCCGCCGCGCGGCGTCATCTGCGAGAAGGCCTGCGGATCGCGCCCGACGACGAGGACCTGCTCGATCTGTCCCACCGGCTCGAGTAGCGCTTGACAGGCGTCATTCCATCGCGGTAGAGGACAGCGAAATAGGCCGACCGGCCGATTTGCGATGGAGATTGCCGAGATGATTTGGAGAATCGCGATTCTGACGGTCTGCCTGGAGGCTTTCGGGTGCGGAGGAGACGGGGGAGGCGGCGGCGATCCCACGGCAGACGCCGACGCGGACTCGGACGCCGACGCCGACGCGGACACCGACACCGGGGGCGACTCCGGCGACGTGACGATCGACGACTGCATCGCCGAAAGCTCGGGCGACGACTGCTCGGTGTGTGCCTGCGAGAACTGCGTCGCGCAGATCGGGACCTGCCAGGGCGACCCGGGCTGCATCGCGATCCGCGAGTGCGCACAGCAGACCGGTTGCGTCGGGATCTCCTGCTACCTCGACGGCCATTGCACCGAGGCGGTCGACGCCAACGGGGGCCCGCTCGGCGACTCCGCCGGCCTCGCGCAGCTCCTCAGCGATTGCGTGGAGGACGCCGCCTGCCCCTGCGAGACGGCTTCGGGGTAGTGATCAGTACACGCAAGTCTCGAAGACCGTCACGATCTTCTCGGAGTCCTCCACGCCGTCGTCTGTCCACGCCCGCCAGTAGTAGGACTCGAAGGTGATCAGCGGCCCGGACACTTCGAGACCTATCGCCGACTCTGTCGCGCCTTCTCGGCTGCCCAGACGAAGCACGAGTACCTGCGGCTGGCGACGCGCTTCGACGTGTGGACCGGCGAGCAGGAGGACTGGCAACACCACGTCCACGGGACCTGGGCGCTGACGGTGGAGGTCTTCCCGCTCGCGGCGAGCTTTCGCCAGCACCTGCGCGCCCTGAGTCTCTTCTGGCGCTTCAACCCCAGGGATCCGCGGCCCTGGGTGGACAACGACGTCCCCGGCTAATCCCGCCGCTCTGAAACTGATCCACTTGGGCGCCCCGAAACTGATCCACCCTGTCTTTTCTTCTTCTTCTCCTTTTTCGCCTTTCATCTTACTCGCTTGCCGGTCTTCCTGGGGGCAGGACG
>Ga0247727_10002325_pt1 | contig 43779 bp, 53 predicted proteins | sample WisWelCaveWW1625_FD_202498 | JGI IMG/M metagenome (GOLD analysis project Ga0247727, IMG submission 202498) | Biofilm microbial communities from Wishing Well Cave, Virginia, United States - WW16-25 | ecosystem: Environmental > Aquatic > Deep subsurface > Groundwater > Cave microbial mat | place...
AATACGCAGCATGATTTGGAGTGCAAAGCGCTGTCAAATAGCCGTTGATAACCATCCGGTCAAAGCTGGCGTAAGTGAATTGCAATGAAGGGCCAAACAGTTGTACGAATTCACCCAACTACAGGGTGCCGCTCGCATGCCCGGGGCATTCGAATCGCGATGGTGTGTTTTAGGAACAACAGAGCACGGCTCTGTGTAAGCGCTACTACTCATAGCCCTTTCAAAAACTCGCCGAGGTCAGTTCCTTCGATTTCGGAAAAAGTCATCTGCCTCGCTGCTAACCAGCTTCGATTCTTGCCCCAAAAAGTTTCAACATTTTCGGGTTTTTCAAAGGCTTCCAGCGCCCTCGATTTCGAACCGAAGGTAATTTTTAACGCGCGCTCGGCAATGTAGTTTTCCATCGCTCTCCTCTGCAGCACATGGACATGCATTCCTAGGCTGTTGCATGTATTAACAAATTTTTGCCTTTCTGAACTCAATTTGGCTGCTTCTGAATCTTTTTCGCTATCAATCAATGCATATAATTTTTCGGCATTGCCGGTGATTCGGGACAGTTCAGAAAGCTCCGCATCGCGATCTGATCCAAAAAACGCATTTCCTCCCAGGGGCAACAGTACTATTTGATGATCCTTACGCAACTGCCTCAGAAATTGTTGAATTGTTTTTACATCGTTAACTCCTTCTACCAGCAACACTTTGGCAAAGCCCACGGCAGAGTAACTTCCGTAGCTGAGTTCGCCCAGAAATTCAGAAAGATCTGCTGTTTGTTCGAATGGCTGAATTCTGGAAACGCCTTTTGAATGAGACAACGCATAGATTCTGTCCGATGCGGCTCGTGCAAGTCCAATCGTATGCGTTGCGAACAGAAGGTTACCCTTGGAGAACGAAGCAAGCGTTGTTAGAAAATCAAGCTGCAGCGAAGGATGAAGATTGAGCTCGGGTTCATCAATCAGGACGTAGGACGATCGCCTCATAGCGAGATTTCCGAGCACGATCAAAAACTGAGTCAACCCAGAAACCCATTTCCGGAAGCTTGTAACTTTTGCCGTTTACAAACACTTGAAACGTTTGGCGGTCATTGGACGCTTGTACTTGCAATGATTCGTAGCCAAAAATCTTTTCAATATTCTTCACAACGTCCTGAATGAGTTCGTTCTTACTCTTTTCAGACCCGGTTTGATGATTGTTCCATTTCTCAATGAAGGCTTAGCAACGCTAAGGTCAAAATATGGATTCGCTCCGTCAAGATTCAACGCATTTCTAAATGGACCAATGTAAAACATCTCACTGAGTGAAATGAAATAGTCGAAAAGCGGGCGTAAGTCCGTCTTCTCGCCTTTTACCATCAAGACATCGTGGTGGACAGGCTCGAAACTCGCGTCAGCGGAAATTTTCTTTCCGTTTAGCCACAGATCCAATGTAAAGCCTAATGACTCACGAGAGAGTGTGACTCCAAGCCGGTCTACAAACAACCAATTTGCAAACTCATCATCCTCTGGAATGACATCAAAGGTAATCGTGATGTCGCGATTATTCTCATTGGAGAATATTTCTTGTGTATCTGACACCCCGGTAATTGAGGTGCCCGTTACCCTGTGATTCAACGGATCAAGAATATTATTCATGTTGGAAAGCGCTCGCCAGAGCTCCCTGAACTCATAGAAAAACTTCAAAATGGAAGACTTACCCGAGTTGTTAACACCTACGAACGCGGAAATCCCAGGCCTTAGATCAAAGCAGAGCGGACTGGAGTCTGGGAAGCAACGGTAATTCCTGCAAGTAATCTTAGCCCACATTTTTTCAGATTCTCCTTAGCTTGTGGAATGTCATGGTCCTTTTTCTCGGCTGAATGAATTGGTATTCCCCATTATATAGCTTGGTCGAATTCACAAAGGGCAGATTAAGTTGCCACGGCTTTATTTTGTGCGATTTTGGACGAACTCGGCGAAGCTGATGAGGAGGTCGGCGCGTGATTTGAGCGGCCGCAAGTTGTTCACGGCAGTATCGATTAGCTCATTTGCGAGCTGGCGCGAGCCATTCGAGGCCGCAAAAAGTAATAAATGTGGTTTTCCCTGTGTCTTTGCCTGTATCTTTTCCGATGGTAGCCGGATCGGCGGTGGCATCCAGAATTTCATCTGCGATTATTGGATTGTGGATTGATCTGTGGACAGACTTTACGATTCCGAATCAGGCGGGTTCAATCTTAAATCCTCAATTTCAGTCTGGAATCTGCAATCTGAAATTCAAGATCGAATTTTTTATGCCGCTGTTTTGACGGTAACACGCATACCCGCTCTGGTGGCAAGAGTAATGAGCATTTCAAGGTTGAATCTTTCCCACTTTCCCCTGACAAGATCAGAAACCCTGGATTGGGTAACGCAGAAGATTTCGGCTGCCTTAGCCTGAGTAAGTTTCTTTGTTTTGATAAACTTCCGAATCCCGGCCATTAGATCGGCACGCACCTGCAGAATTGCGGCTTCCTCTGCGGAAAATCCCAGATCAATGAACACATTGCCTGAAGAATCAGTTACTTTCTTGTTCATGGATCTCCTCCAATTGCCTGTATCGCTCGCGAGCTAAATCAATGTCCTTTTGACTCGTCTTTCGAGTCTTCTTTCTGAATGCATGCAGAACATAGACTGCCTCTCGAAAGTTAGCGACATAGATCACTCGCCACACACCCTGTGCGTTAATGCGAATTTCCTTCACTCCCGGTCCGATTTGTCGCATGGGCTTCCAGTCGCTTGGTTCCATACCATTTTGAACCGCGCGAAGGCTGAAGCCGGCAGCTCGCCTCGCTTGATCCGGAAATTTCCGAAGATCTTCCAGGCTCGCCCCCGACAAATCTTAACTACTTCGGGCTCACCTATCTAGTATATAAGTTTTTATATATCAATGAAAGTGCCGAGAGCCGGGACAATTCAGCGGTAATTTACTCGAAAATTTGGTCGGATGAGGAAAGTTGTAAAGCCAAGAGCAAGTTCCTTTTCACGCAGATCGTCTGCAATCGAATCCGCTGCGACTACCATATTTCGCGACATTTTTGACGATTTGGCTCCAGTTTCCCGACTTTCAGTAGCTGCAACTCTGTTATAAGAGTTTGTACGATTGCAAGAGCCTTTCTTGCTCTCCAATCATGTGTCAATTTATCATGGGTTGTCCTCAATTGTCTTTTCGGATCCAGAATTGAACTCCGTATCCCTCCGGGAAACCGATTGGAGCTTTTGAAAGGAGAACGAGTCGGGCAGTTTAGTTAGCATCAGAATCAACGATCGATACCGCATCTGCTTCAACTGGTCCGATCAAGGGCCTGCAAATGTCGAGCTTGTGGATTATCATTGAGGTAACGTCATGATTAGAGTCCCTACACATCGCGTGCCAACGCATCCTGGAGAAATGCTTGTTGAGGAGTTTTTAAAACCGATGAAGCTCACCCAGCTAAGTCTCTCCAGAGGAATCCATGTGCCATACCAGCGCGTCAATGAACTTGTAAACCGGCGACGCGCCATTACTCCGGATACTGCGTTGCGCCTTGCCAGATTCTTTGGAAACTCACCTGCTTTTTGGATGAATCTCCAACTGCGATGGGATCTTTTTCACGCAGAACGATCGAGCGCAGGCGAAATTCGAAAGATTCGTCGATTCCGAGCGGCTAAAGACTCAACGTCTGTCCCACAATCCTTCAATTTCAATCTGAAATCTGCAATCTAACGTGTGCGGTTGCGCACAAATTCAGCGAAGCTGATGAGGAGGCCGGCGCGTGATTTGAGCGGACGTAAATTATTCACGGCAGTATCAATCAGCTCATTTGCAAGCTGGCGTGCTCCATCAAGGCCGCAAAAAGTAATAAACGTGGTTTTTCCTGTGTCTTTGCCCGTATCTTTTCCGATGGTGGCCGGATCTGCTGTCGCATCCAGAATGTCATCTGCGATTTGAAATGCGAGACCGAGATTTTTTGCAAAGCTCAGGATTGCCTGTCGTTCGACCTCCTTTGCTTTTCCAAAAGAGGTACCCATTTCCGCCGATGCAATGAATAAAGCGCCGGTTTTGTGACTGTGTATGAATTCAAGGGTTTCAAGATCGATCCGTTGATTCTTGGAAGCAAGGTCGATGAGTTGTCCGCCGATGACTCCCTCGGAGCTGATCGCACGTGATAGGACGGCGACGAATTGAGCTGAGAGTGTTGGGCTCATGAGAGAAGCTTTGTACTCCGCAAGAATTCCATAAGCGCGGTTCAAGAGATACAACGCTGCAAGAATCGCCGTATCCTCACCGAATACAAGATGATTGGCCGCTTTGCCGCGCCGTAAAGTTGCGCCATCCATGCAGGGGAGATCATCCAGAATCAGGGAACACGTATGCACCATCTCCAGTGTGCCGGCAGCGTCCAGCATTTGCTCCTCCTTCACGCGAAACAGGGAAGCAACGGCAAGCGCAAATACCGGGCGAATCCGTTTTGCGTCAGCAAACAAGGAATAACGCACGCTTTCATGCAGTTTGCGAGGTTGCATCTCCGCTGCAGGAATCAGCTTCTGCAACCGCGATTCAATCAGTTTCCGCGTCTCTGTCCAGTACCGGTCAAACGACATGGCTCTTACTCCTGCAGACCCGCGGCCAGCAAATGGGTTCTCACCGCCTTAACGAGCTCATCAGAAGGTGAATCCGGAGACACGGCAACTGGCGGCATGATTTTCAATTGAATCACACCCGGTTTTGCAAGAACGGCTCCCACGGGCATCAATTCAAACGCGCCCAGAATGGCAACGGGCACGATGGAAACATTGAGTTTTTTTGCAAGCGTAAAGCTGCCTCGCTTGAAGCGACACAGTTTTCCATCACGTGTTCGTGTTCCTTCAACAAAAACAAACAGCGAAATTCCATTGCGCACACGAGCCGCGGCCTTGAGCAGTCCGCGTTGGGCCTTCCCCGGGTTACGCCGGTCAATCGGTATGTTCCCGGCCATGTACAAATGCCAGCCGAGAAAGGGAACCATGAACAAAATCTGCTTCGCCATGATTCGGAACTGCACCGGCAGAAAACCAAACATCGCTGGAATATCGATCGTGCTTTGATGATTCGAGGCAAAAATGACGGCGTGATCGTGGGGAATATTTTCAACGCCACTCACCTCCACGCGGATGCCGACACCCCAAAAAATGAAACGTGACCAGTACCGCGCAAACTGGTGGGAAGTGCGCCCGGACCGATCCACCAGCGCACATAAACTCGACAAGAGTCCAAGAATAACCGTGGCAACACCGAACAACGGAAGGAATAGAGCGCAACGCATCAGCTATAGTTTCTTACCGCGATAATTTTGCAAAAAGTATGACTAACAACCTTCAATCTTTATAGTAGCATGAGGCATTTAGTGCTGAGTGCTGAGCAACGAGTGCTGAGTATAGCGCCTCTGTACGGCAGGGAGAGCGGGAAGCAGAGTTCGAGTGTGCCGCCTGATGCTACGTGTCCTTAGCCGATTTCCATGGCGATTCGTTCTGCGGCTTCAACCGGATCAGCAGCGGCAATCACAGGACGTCCGATGACAACATAGTCGGCGCCGGCTTTCAACGCATCCGGAGCGCCGGCGGTTCGCTTCTGATCCCCTTTTGCATCGCCGGTACCGCGAATTCCCGGCGTCACCAGCAAAAACGGCGAAACAAACTTTGAACGCAGCCCCGTTAACTCCTGCGGTGAACAAACAATGCCGTCAGTGCCGGAGCTGTGTGCAAGCGAAGCCAGCAACTGTACCTGTTCAGTGATCCCTCGATCAACACCGATCTCGGCAAGTGAATCAAAACTCGTAAGCACAGTAACGCCCAGTAGCCGGCAAGCGCCGTTGTAAGGGCGTAGTTTTTCCATACAAAGATTCATCATTGTCGATCCGCCGGAGGCATGAACAGTAAGTAGTGAAACACCCAGCGCCGCAGCCTGCGAGACCGCTTCAGAGACAATTGTCGGGATGTCATAAAACTTAAGGTCCAGGAAAACCCGGCCGTGTTTCAAAATTTCTTTGACAAACTCAGGGCCGGCTCTGGTGAACAGTTTCATTCCCACTTTGAAAAAGGGAAACACCGGCGACAGGATTCGCGCAAGATGAATCGCATCATCCGGCTGATCCAGATCCAGAGCAACTATGATTCGGTCTCGATTGTTCATGGAATTTGGGCAGACCCGATCAGGCTTGCGACCTTTTCAATCTTACGCATCGTGCAATAGTCTCGCAGTTCGCGAACCAGCCGTTCAGTAACGGTAGGATCATAAAAATTAGCTGTTCCGATTTGCACCGCAGAGGCCCCGGCCATCAAAAATTCTACGACATCAAAAAGATTTGCGATGCCGCCGATCCCTATGATGGGAACGGGAATCGCGCGCGATACTTGAAATACCATCCGTAGCGCCACAGGTTTAATGGCAGGTCCAGAAAGTCCTCCGGTAACATTTCCGAGAATCGGCGTACCCTTCCAGTGATCCAGAGCCAGTGACCAGAGCGTATTAATCAACGAAAGAATGTCCGCGCCCGCGTCAACGGCTCGTTTTGCAATCTGAACAATGTCGGTCACATTCGGACTCAACTTTGCGATAACCGGACGATCCGTAGCATCTTTGACGGCCCGAACAACTTGATACGTCATCTCCGGATCCACGCCAAAATGCATTCCGCCTTTCTTTGTGTTCGGCGAAGAAATATTTACTTCTACAGCAGCAATTCGTGAAATGCCTCGAAACTTTGCAGCCGTAGCCGCATACTCCTCAATCGTGTTTCCCATTACGTTCGCAACAATTGCAGTATCGTAGCGAATGAGCTGTGGAAGCTTTTCGTTGAGAAACGCATCCACTCCGATGTTCTCGATTCCTATTGCATTCAGCATTCCGGATGCGGTCTCAACAATACGGTGCGGAGGTGTGCCCATTCTCTTCTCAAGCGTCAGACTCTTTGAAACAATTCCGCCCAGTTGATTCAGGTCGATCAAATCCGTCAATTCCAGACCGTATCCGAAACAGCCGCTGGCGGTCATGATCGGGTTTTTGAACACAAGATTTCCGAGACGTACTGAGAGATCCGGTGTCATACCATCACGACCGTTGAAGGAAATATCGGGCCATCCTTACAGCACAGATAGTATGTGCTCTGGCCGTCGGGAGTGACTCCGGGAATCGGACACCCGATGCAGATTCCGATTCCGCAGCCCATTGTTTCTTCCATAGATAGATAGGCAGGAACGCCGAATCTTTCCGCGATGCTTTTTACCACACGCATCATCGGATGAGGTCCGCAAGCATAAATCACGCTGTCGCCGGGAGACTCTTCCAGGTCCCGTTCCAGTAGTTTTGTCACAAAGCCGTGATGTCCTGCTGTGCCGTTGTCGGTGGCGATTTTGAGGGCCTGGCTCAACTGATTCAGCTCCTCGATATAAATCAGTTCATCTGCGCCGCGAGCACCGTAATAAGTGATCGGGAAAATGCGATGGGCATTCAGCAAGCGGTTGAAGAACGGGAACGGAGCCACTCCAATTCCGCCTGCAACAACAAGCGCGCGACTCCCCTCAACTACTGGAAATGAATTGCCCAACGGCCCCAGACACAGAAGCGTATCGCCCGCCTCGGCATGCGCCAGACGTCCCGTACCAACGCCGATTGCGGTGTAAGCAAATTCCAGCAATTCTCCCTCACGTACTGCTGCAATCGAGAATGGACGTCTCAAAAGACTGTCTCCGTTGTGAAAAGGCCGTATCATACAGAACTGCCCGGGGCGGGCTCCCTGCGCGATCTCGGGCGCCAGGACTCTGATTCTGTAGTACTTACCTCCGAGACACACGTTCTCTACGATTTTTGCTTGAAGATCATATTTGCGTGACATAGTAGCCGCCATAGTTTATTCATCTGCTGAGAGGAATTCAAGCAAATCTCCTGAATGCATCCGCAATTTGTGGGGCTCGAGCATGTTTGCGTAACGCCCGCGTCTCGCGGGCTCTCGAGTTTCTACATTTCGTGCGACGCAGGCAAGATGCCTGCGTCCCGTAATGCGGACAGGATGTCCGCGCTCCCTATAGAGCGGAAGAAAAATGATATAATCCGTCGACAAAACGGGAATGGATTTACCGGCAATGAGCAGGCTTTCTTTGTTTCTACTCTTTCTATACTTCATCGCGTCTACCGGGTCGGCAGAAGAATTTCAGCCGATCCCTGAAACACAACTCTTCAGGTATCGTTTTGACCTTGCAAAGAATTTTTATGCAAACGAATCTGACTGGGAAGTGGACCTGAAGGAGGCTCGCAGACTGGCTGATGAGGTTCACACATATAAAGGAAAGGTAACATCCAGTGGCGATACGCTTTACGGACTTGCACAAAGCCTGGAACGGCTCAGTCTGCTCAGTCAAAAGGTGTACGTTTACAGATATTTGCAATATGCAACCGATACAAAGCTGGAAGCAAAGCTGACCGAAGCGGACCAGGCTGTTTCAGAGATTACGGCAAAGACCGCTTTTGTAGATACAGAGCTTCGCAGAATCTCGGAGCTGGATCTCGAAAACCTGATTCAGCAGCGGCCGGAACTGGCGCTGTATCGTTTTTATCTGCAACAGAACACCCGGTATAAGCCGCATACTCTTGGTTCGGAGCAGGAAGAATTGCTGGCATCGCTTTCACCGGACCTGTTTTCGTGGCAGGGCCAGATCTTCCAGAAACTGATCGATCGTACAAAATTCTCCGAGATCAAGAGCGGAGAACAAACACTGAATACCTATCGTGACCGTGCAGTATTAAATAAAAGCGCGAATCGTGACGTGCGGAAAGATGCAGCATTTAAGCTCTATGCAGAATACGCTCAGAACGCAGATCTATTCGGTTTTGCATTCATCAAGCAGGCAAAAACGGCAAACTCTGTCGCATCATTGCGCAATTACAGGGACGCCTTCGACGGTTCGTTATTTGATGCCTACCTGACCGGTGAACAGACCGGTATGTTCTTTGAAGAAATCGGAAAACACGCGCCTTTAATGAAACGATATGTTCAGCTTCGCAAAGCCCGGATTAAAGCGATATCCGGAATCGATCCCGTTGAACCGTGGGATATGGAAGTCATACCCTCTGATTACACGCGACCTGTTTTTACGATCGCGCAGACCACCGATTTGTTGAAAAGATCTCTGGCCTTTCACGGTGAGGAATATTTGGCAGACCTCGCCCGGCTCATGGACCCTGAAAACGGAAGACTTGATATTGTCAAAGGTGAAAACCGGCGGCCGGGGGCATTTGCCTGGGGTGTACATGGATCTCCCCTTGTGTTTTATTCGTTTGCTTTTCACGGATACACAGATGATGTACTGACCATGGCTCACGAAGCCGGACACGTAGTGCATTACGACTTGATCGCGCAAAACAGAGTCCCTTTCGTTTATGCAACCGGCCCATCGTATTTCACAGAGAGCTTCGCCATGTTGAATGAATTCGTTACCCTGGATGTCCTTTATGACCAGGCGACTGACCCGAACGATAAGATCTTTTACCTGGAACAATGGCTGTCAGTCGCAATGCGGAGGTTCTTTGATATTGTGATGCGGTCCGAATACGAGTACCGCGCCTACGAACAAATTAAAATGAATAAGATAACAGAGGCCGATCAGCTCCATCAACTCTGGAAGGAAGAAGGGCTAAAATACATCGGCGAAGATTACGAGAAGCATGATTTCCTGAAATACAACTGGAGCTTCACGCCCCACTACTTCTCCAGCCCCCGGTATTATATCAACTACCTCTTTGCCAATCTCATGGCAATCAGCTATTACCAGCGCTATCATTCCGACTCTGATTTCAGCGCAAAGTACATGACAATGATGAAAAATGGGTTCCCGGATACACCGGTAAATCTGCTGCAAAAACACATGGGACTGAACCCGTTTGCGCCGTCTGCCGTTGATAACGCTGTCAGCATATTTGAAGAAAAATTAGCGGCCCTCGAGAAGCTCTACAAGGAACAGTAAGTTGTAATCTGTAAAACTCTGCGCCCTCCACGCGACTCCGCGGTAATAAAATTTTCGCAAAAAAAGAAGGAGTTTAAGATTTGTAGTACAGATTATTCAGCTCCGCGATAGTTCCGGTCCTCGTTGCCGAAGGCTTGTTCCACAGCGTAAGAATAAACTGTGATCGTGGGAGGGATCATCTGGGGCAATGTTACGATGGCTGAATTGCGCGTTGGTATCGCGTGTTCAGGCCTGAGGATCAAGAGATCCGAAACAGGCTTTTCTCCTGAAGTTCCCCTGTAGCGAACGATCACTTCCGACACAATGAATCGGGAATTATTGTTGACAAGGCAAACCAGTGCGTTAACATTTCTGCTGCACGTAACCTGGATTTTGCTCAAATCGTGATCCGGCAGCCTGCCGCTTGATGGAATCCCTTTTTCAGGCTTGTTTTCCTTTTGTTTCTCATCAGGTTTTCCGGCCGATTGTTTGTTCAGATCGTTCAGCGCCTTCATTCCAAATGACAGAAGATCTTCAACAGCTTCCGTCATTTCATCCTCTGGTTTTTCTTTGCTGTCTTTTTCAGGAACTTTTGATTCATTTTTTGCAAGGGAGACTCCGCCGGCCTCGCGAAGTATTTCGATGATTTTTTGATTGGAACCATGCTTTTCCGCATAATCCAGGGCGGTTAGGCCGTCACGAGATTTTGCTTTTACATTCGCGCCTTCATCCACCAGGAACCGGACGTTTGAGGTAGTATCCTTAACGGTTATCATTTGATTTGCGGCCCACATCAAAGGAGTCATGCCGGCAAAATCAGCCGATTCGAGATCGGCGCCCGCGTCTTTGAGTTGCCTGATGATTTCCGGACTTCCCCATGTCGCCGCCTCAATCACCGGTGTCCTGTGGTGTATATCACGCGCTTCTATGGTAGCGCCTGCATTCAAAAGCTCCCGAATCAATGCAATTCTTTGATCCATTGCAACATCCTTCGATGGAACGTTAACGGCAATGAAAAGAGCGGTACGTCCTGCCTTATCAACGGCGTTCACAGTTGCCCCCGCTGATAACAATATCCGAACGGTCTCCGCGCTTCCGGATGCCGCGCTTTCCATCAATGGATTCGCTCCTCTCGCATCGGAACAGTTCACCACCACGCCCTTGTCCAGCAGCTGCTTGACTACAGCCGTGTCTCCTCTTCGCGCAGCTTCCCGAAGCGCCGTCTCATTCTTTTCTATTTCGGCACGCACCTGTTCCGGACTTTTCCAGCAACCGGTAAAACCGGTCAGGACAGAAAGGATGAGAAATCCGTTGAAGCAGAATCGATATGCAAACAGCTGCAGGGACACACGCGCGTGTGTCCCTGTGATTCTACGAACGTCCCAGAATTTCATTTCACTGGAGGAAACACGGAAAGATCCGGTCGCAACCACGCGCTCGTCTGATCGAAACGACGAGTGAGGGAAAAAGCGCGATCGAACAACGCTTTCCCTTCTGCGCCCAGAAGTTCTCTGTCCTTTGCGTCATTTTCATGAAAATCGGCTTCGTTTTTCCCGCCGGATCGAACGACGATCACGGGCATCTCCGGAGCCATTACGGCCAGATAGATCTTGTAGCCGTTCGCAATATTCTTCTTTTTGAAAAGCTCAACGAATTCCTTTGCCAGCGCCTCGGCTTCCATCTGCTTATCCGCTTTTACAAAGTAACGGTCGTAATGAAAATACATTTCTTCTTCGGGCTTCAGCCGTGGACTGGCCGGGGTGTACGAGAGTTCAGGGGCTTCGCCGTAGACAGTCTCCCGCACATATTCCACAGCCGCGTTTCCGCTCATCATGTTCTCCATAAAAGCGGGTCCCGCCTGGCTCTTCATCATATCCATGAAATCCTGATTCACCAGATCCAGCGCTCCCATGTTGGAAACCGGCAGCACATAGGAATAGGTAAGGTCTTCAAACTGTAAGGCCACAAAATAAAAATGAGGCATTGTCGCCTGATTTGCCTTTACCATTTCGACAAACTTGTGCGCGAATACTTCGTACTCCTTTATCATCGACGGCTTTACGATTTCAGAATGAATCGCAAACCACTGTCCGGTCGGCATTTGCGCCCAGACTGAACCACAAAAAATCAGAATCAAACTCAAAATGCTGATTGTTGTTACTCTTTTCACGATAATCCTCCTGTTGAATCAATTTCACCGATTGTTCAAACCCTTCACGCGGAAGAAAGCCCGCATCGAACGGCTCTGGACTCCACGACAGCGCACACGGCATCAGCAACGAGCTTATCTTTGGACGAATTAGCTGTGAATATGTCGTGCGCCTGCAGGAAAATTCTATCACACCGATGGATTCAGCCGGTGCGAGAGCCTACATCGGTTCTGCGATGTACTTCTGCACCTGCTTTTCCAGGATTTCCAGCGGCATGGCGCCGTTTACAAGAACGACGTTATGGAATTTGCGAAGATCAAAGCGATCTCCAAGCGCCTGCTTCGCTTTTTCGCGCAATTCCAGGATTTTTAGCTGTCCCATTTTGTAGGCACAGGCCTGACCGGGGCTCACAATGTATCGCTCGATTTCGGCAACAACGTCTCCTTTGGCCATTCCGGTTTTTTCAAGCATGTAGTCTATTGCATACTCTCGAGTCCATCGTTTGCGGTGAATCCCCGTATCCACTACCAGTCGCACGGCCCTCATCATTTCTGCCTGCAAACGACCCAGATTGTTCAACGGCTCCTTTTGAAATCCGTGCTCCCAGGCCAGCCTCTCTGTGTAAAGAGCCCAGCCTTCCGAATACGCAGTAAACGGCACGACCTTCCGGAACATGGGCACGCCCTGCAGCTCCTGCTGAATCGCAATTTGAAAATGATGCCCGGGAATCGCTTCATGATAAGAAAGCGTTCGCATTCCCCATTTCGTTATTTCTTTCATGTCGCGCAGGTTGGCAAAGAAAATACCGGGCCGGGTCCCATCAAATGATGGAGAATCATAGTAGGCGCCCGGTGAAGTCTTTTCCTTGAATTGAGGAATCCGCTCTACTTTGACTCCAACTTTTGGACGGATATCGAATGCGAACGAGATGCCGGCTTCAATCTCATCAATGATCTTCTGGTACTCCAGCAGGCACTCCTTGCGCCCTTCATCACTATCCGGAAACAGGAATTGCGGGTCTGCAGAAAGGTTTTCAACATGCTCGTAGACTGTCTTTCCCGTATAACCGGCCTGTTCAAGCAAAGCCGTCATTTCTTTCTCGATTCGTTCGACTTCCTTCAACCCCAGAGCGTGAATCTCATCTGCGGTCATCGTGGTTGTTGTGTGATGGCGAAGCATGTAGTTGTACAAACGGTCTCCGTCTGGAAGCTTCCATACTCCATCGTCTGTTGTTGATTTCGGCTTCAATGATTCGAAATAAGCAATGAACCGGCCATACGCAGGATAGACAGTTTCGCTGATTTGCTGTTCCACAGAATTGAACAACTCCTCCTTTTCTGAATCATCGATACCGGAAAGCTTTGACACCTTTTCATGAAAACTTGTGAACAATATGTTGTCCCGCGTTTTGCTGCCGGCGAAATCTTTCATTTCAATGAGCACTTTGTCGATGACAAATGCCGGTGGAATAATACCCTTCTGTTCCCTGATTCTCAGACCTTCCAGAACCTGATCGAACTTCACTCCGAATTTGGAGAGGCGCGTGATGTAATTTTCTGCGTCTTTCTGCTTCTCGATTACATGCATGGTGGCCATAAAAGTCGGCAAATTGCTTTGTTCTCCGGATAGCTGATTGACCGGATAATCGTGATACTGAAATTCCTGTCCCTTGATCATATCGTCCAGAAACCATTCAAGAATCTCAGTCGAAAGAAGCTGGGCGGGACTCTGTTTTGAACGATCGTAGCTTTGAAGAATCCTCAGGTCATTTCGGACCAGCTCGTTCATCTCCTGTTGAAATGCGTCGGAAGCATTATTCAAATCATCGTTGTGAAAGTCCAGACCCATCGGTTCCAGAATCCGCAAAGTAGTCAGCAGCTCCGGATTCTTCAATGCAAACTCTATGAACGCGCGTTCATAAAAATGATTGATGTTAAAAGGAGTAAACCAGATGAGTTTAGCGGCCCACCATCCTCCCGCAATCAGAACGACCATCAAGACTCGAACCAGTATCCGTTTCATAGATGATGAGTTTAGCACCATTTTTAACTATCAGACTCCGGCTGATTTCGATAGTTGTAAGGCTCCTTTATAATAGATGCGATGGAAGACAATCATGCTTTTGATGCACTGGTCCGAAAAGAAATATACGAGATGTGTTTTCAGAAAGGCCGTCCACCCCTTGTGGAAGAGCTGACTGTTACTGCTAAAAGCACTCGTAAAGAAATTGAAGCTTCCCTGGCACGACTTGCTGCGGGAAGAGTGGTTGTATTACAGCGAGAATCCACGGAGATTCTTATGGCGGGTCCTTTCTCTGCCGTACCGACATCATTTCAAGTAGAGACAAAGGCTTTTGCCTCTTATGCAAACTGCATCTGGGACGCGCTTGGAATCCCCGCAATGCTGTCTTCCAGTGCCCGCATCAGAACTTCATGCGGTGATTGCGGCACTTCGCTTGAGATCATGGTGAGCGAAGGAAAGCTATCGGGAGACTCAGGTGTCTTACATTTTGCAGTTCCCGCTCGACACTGGTGGGATGACATCGTTTTTACTTGAAAAACGATGCTCTTCTTCCGGTCGGAAGAACACATCGATCGATGGCTCAAGACATGGAAGATGAATCGAGGCGGTTTGCTGAGTCTGGATCAGGGATGGAACCTTGCTCATGCATGGTTTGGACCTGATCGACGGCAACCGTCATGGCGAAGACCTACCGTTGAGGAAGCGGAAGCCTTGTTCGCTTCGCTTGGCCTCACCTCAGAGTTCTGGCGGCTCCGTGTTTAGACTGACTGGTTCGAAAAGGTGTGAGATGGCTGGTAAGTACTTGAGAAGCTCATGAGTCAACAAACTGCGGCGGTCAAGATTCGTGTTCTACGGATCATGGTAGCTTTTAGCGCGATCCTGATGGCGGTCAAGTTTTTTGCATATTCGATAACGAATTCCAACGCGATCCTGACGGATGCCCTTGAATCGATTATCAACGTTGTTGCCGGATTATTTGCGTTGTTCAGTTTATCTGTTGCGCTGCGGCCTAAAGATGAGAATCATCCTTACGGTCACGGCAAAATGGAATATCTATCCGCCGGTTTCGAAGGCGCTTTGATCTTTCTGGCCGGAGCGGCGATTATGGCGAAATCTGTTCATGGCCTGTTTCAACCTCATGAGGTCAAATCGCTCGACAAAGGAGCGTTGCTTGCCGGTTTTGCCGGAATTTGCAACTACGTAATGGGATCGATCCTGATTCGGTTCGGCAAGAAGCACAATTCCCTGCTGATGATCGCAGACGGCAAACACCTTGTGTCGGATACCGTTTCCAGTATCGGGTTGATTGCGGGTTTAGTTGTCATCCAGATCACGGGCAGATACTGGCTCGATAATGTTCTGGCCATCATTTTTGGCGGCGCGATCTTCTACACGGGATACAAGCTCATTCGTGTCTCTATAAACAGCCTGCTGGACGAAGCGGATTATGAAAAATTGAACCACATGATAAAAATTCTGAACGGGCATCGCAGACAAAAATGGATCGACATGCACAACCTGCGCGTGCTGAAGTACGGGTCGCAACTGCATGTCGATTGCCATATCACTTTGCCATGGTATGACCCGCTGGAAGAAGCTCACAAAGAAGTCGGAGAGGTGGAACGCCTGCTTACGGAAAACATGGATGGAGAAGTGGAATTCTTTATTCATTCGGACCCCTGTCTTCCAACATCCTGCCCGATATGCGTGCTTGATAACTGCGCCTACCGTAAAGCTCCGTTCGTAAAAAAGCTGAACTGGACGATGACCAATATGCTTCCCGACCGCAAGCACGAACTTCAATAGTCTATCCGGATACAAATGCCGCGAGTCAGCTCAGCGGATTGCAGTTGCAGATGCAGTATTCGAATACGTTGAGTTGCCGCCTGAATTGTACGCGCGAACCCGATAGTAGTATGTTGTTCCGAATGTCAGCCCGTTATTGGTGTACGTGCGGACGTTTGCTCCCACCGTGGCAATCTGAGTCCAGGTCGTGCCGTTGGTGGAACGCTCGATCTTGAACCCTGTTTCGTTCGATGCGTTGTCGGCCCAGTTCAATTGGATCTTGCGTTTTCTGAGGGCCGTTGCAGTCAGACCGCCTGGAGCAGCAGGAACGCTTTGTGGAGTTGTAGCGTTTGCAACATTTGAATAGCTGGAGTTACCAGCCACATTGTATGCTCTAACCCTGTAGTAGTAAGCAGTGCCTTGAACGCAGTTATTGTCCGAATAGACCGTGGCATTGATTCCCGCAACGGCGATCTGCGAAAAATTCACACTATCTGTGGATCGTTCGATCTTGAATCCATCTTCATCGTTTGCGTTATCGGTCCAGGCCAGATCAATGCGTGTGGCGCTGACGGCTGAAGCGGCAAGATTGGTTGGAGCTGCCGGTCCGGGATTCGGATTCGAATCCGGTTCGGAAAAATAAGCTGCAAGCGCAACATAAGGACCCTGATAGCCGATCGAGTTTTCGGTGATCTCCCACGTAACGGCGGTCCATACGGTTTGATCGGCCCAGTCCCGGTAGTACCGGTTGTAGTACGTCGCATTGCCCGGAGGAATCGCGGTTCCACTGTAGCTTGCATTGGGACCGCCCGGAACAAAACCCGGAGCCGGACCATATGTTGACGCCTTGTTGTCATTTACGCCGTGATTGTCTGTGCCCTTGTAGTACGGATAATCAGGTTCCACAACAGATGACGGCTTACCCATAAAATTATTGCGTGAAAACGTACTGGCTGAATCACCAAACCATGCATGATAAAACTGAAACGACGAATGCTCTCCTCCAGCCGAACCCATGTTGGAGAGATACATCATGTTCAAGGCATTTTGCCCGTGAAAAAAATGAAGGAAATTCTGCGCGTGCTTGCGGCAATCATCTGCGGTATAAGAACCGGTTTCGTTGAGTTGTGCCGCCTTCAATAAAAAGAGGCCGTACGTGGCGCGCGGCGTGTTCGAGCCCCAGTGATAGGACCACGAAGGCATTCCGTTCTTGTACAGATCGTTGTTGCTGAAAATGTAGTTCACCTGATCACGAATGTTTGCGCGCATGTTGTTGACTACAGTTGCAGTTGCGCCCGGAGTCTGAATGTAAGTAACGGCGGCATGTGTGTCGTAACGAGCAACGTTGAAGAAGCGTCCGGACCAGGAACCTGGATAAAAACCATCCACATAACTTTTTGCAGAAGTAGTCGTTGGTTCGGTGCGGTAGATTTCGGCAGCGGCCCAGACTTTGATTTCGCGAATGTTATCCGCAGCACTGTCACTTTGTGTGAGTAGCCAGGACCAGGCATTTAACGCTGCTGCCTTGAGTGTAGCGGAATACGAGGTCATTCCGGCATCAGCAAACACGCGTGAGGCATACGCCAGAGTGCCGGTAAATACGGCGCCCGATTCCATGTTGGGATTTTGATAATAACGAATATTGATGTCGGCGCCTGGAGGGGCATTCGAAGCAAATCCATCCACATGCATTTGATACAAAACAGCGCCACCGGTGACTTGCATTTTCAGCATCCAGTCCAGCTCCCACTTGATTTCATCCAGAATATCCGGCGTTCCGTTTCCCGATTCTGGAATGTTCAGGTCATCTCCAAACAATCCTGGATTCTCTTCATAAGCACGCAGCATTAAAAGCACTGCCGTCGAAGCCGCTCCCCAAACGTACTTGTTGTAATCGCCGGCATCGTGCCAACCGCCGGTAAGATTCTTCGTTCCGTAGCTGGTGTGTCCGGACGCGGGTCCTGTTGAGGTGTCGGTCATGTGGCAAGCAGTTGCATCCGCCCAGGCGCCGGCATAAGTGGAAGTTTTGGGTGTGTTGCACCGCTGGTAGTAAAACGTCTTGAGCGCTGTCTTTAACGCAGCGTTATAGACATCCGTTCGAATTTCGAAATCGTAAGATTGACCGCCAACCGTAGCACTGTAAATCCGGTACGTCCCGGGCGTCGTGAAAAAGGAAAAATTGACCCACCAGATCGTGTCACCTGAAGGAGCCCCGTCTGATCCTTTACTGGTGATAGAACCGCCCTGACCGGGAATCGTTGCAACGACGGCATCGCTTGTGTTTCGGATTTCAACTGAAGCGCCGGGATTCGATGAAAAGACGGCAATCTTCTCATCGGCCGGCCTGTAACCAAAATGATCAACTTTGATGTACTGGCTTACGGGCGCGGACCACGAAGCAGATGCTAAGCCAAGAAAAACAAATAAGCAAAAAAGCAGATAATTGCGGCGACGAACCATTCCTCCCTCCCTTCCCATTCAGAGGCATTATACCACTGTCACAAAGATAATAACACAAGTGTTTCGTTCATGATGTTACGGTCGGGAATTTCCTAATCGCGGCAGAGTTCACAGCCGAAATGAGTTTCGGAATCTCAAATATTACAGCACTACTCTACTGAGTACTTGACGTTCTTGACGCGAGCGCTTTCGGTGCCGTCCGGTGACTGATACGGACCAAAGTCACGTGTGTCATGAGGAGACAGTGAACAGTTCGCTTTGCAAGGTTCATTTCGCTGGTCCACGGGTTTTCCTTTAGCGTTATAAAAGACAATCAGGATGTTTTGCACACGGATTGTTCGATCCGTGTCATTCTGAATACGCACCCAGAACTTCTGTTCATCATCTTCCCATAAAGTGTAAACAACGTCTCCAGCGACAGCAACTCCAGAAATAATCAGAACGCAAGTCAGGACCAGTCCTGCCAGAAACACCCTTCTCATGATTTCGTCCTCCCTCAGATGCTTTTTCATCATTCCCTATTAATATACAAATTCTATGCCGTTATCGCCTGGCGACCATCAACCAGTAAAATCAGTGTCCACTTTTCAGGTCATTTTATGCAGTAAACAAGTCCTTCATCTTCTCCCATGGAACAGGAAGAGTCTTTGCTACTTCCATATTCTCCCTGACGTGCGCAGGACTGCTCATCCCGACAAGCGCCGTTGTAACGCCAATGGTTGAACGCGGAAACTGAATGGAGCGCTGTGCATCGGTTTGAAGATTCTCAAAAAATCTTGAAACGAACCCGGGTAAATTTCGGGCCAACTGCCCCTGAAGAATGGAAGCACTGCTGAGAACAATCATTCCGTGATGATGAGCCGCTTCGAGTAATGAGACTGAACGTGAACCGAATTTTTGATTCTTGTTGAGAAACGCTTCGGGCATGGCAAGATTTAAAGGCAACTGGATGGCTCGAAAATGATGATTTTCGCCACCGGCATTTCTTGCAAGCCCGATCAGTTCTTCAAGCGAAAGATAGGATTGTCCCCCTTCATGATCGCGATAACCGTTCCATGTGGCAGTTCCATAGGTTTGAATCTTTCCCTCTTCGACCTTCCGCTCAAGAAGCTTGAATGCTGCCATCATTCGCTTCAAGAATTCCTGACGCGAAACTTCGCTCAGTTGAGTCTCCGGATTATGAATAAAGTAGATATCAATGCAATCAAGCTGAAGATTCTTCAGGCTCCGGTCAAGCTGATTCTCAAGATATGAAGGGCTCATGCAATGACATCCGGCAACAATCTCATCGGCTTTGCAAACACCGGTCGTGATGTACTCATCCTGAATATATTTGGAAGGATTAGCCGGATAAGCCGAATCAAAGCTCAAGAAACCGCCTTTCGTTGAGACAACAACTTCGTCACGCGACAACCTGTTTTCATCAATCAGTTGTTTTACGGCAACGCCAACGTTTCGTTCGCTTCGCTGAAAACGATAGTTGATTGCAGTGTCCACGATGTTGCAACCCAGTTCAATTGCTGTTTGAATAGAAGTGATGTATCTGTGGTCCGTCTCATCATTCATCTCCCCCAGATAGGTGCCAACACCGATACTCGAAATAAAAAGGTTCTGTACCGCACGAAAATGGGCTTCAGGAATCGAATCTTTCCATCTGTTCTTGTAGCGTTCCGTTCCAGCGGAAGTTGCTCGCGCCATTCCGACCTCCCTGACTGCTTCTGAATATAACGTAGGAATGGTCTGCGGGCAATGATGGTGTTACAGGATGACTTCAGCCAATCGGGATGATTGAAGTAAAATGCGCCCCGTATCTGCTCGATTTTCCGGCCTTCACCCGGTGAGGCGGGACAGGGTTCAAAAGGCTCTAAGCTCTTGAACGGCAAAGAGTTTCGTTGACACAACTGAATTCGGTAAGATACAATTTCTATTCGACGAGAAACTTGAATGCCCGATAAAAAGAACACGATTGGTCGTTTTGAAATCACAGAAAAGATCGGTGAGGGTCCTATCGGAGCGGTTTACAAGGCCCTCGATCCGGTGATTCGCAGAACCGTTGCCATCAAAGTCATCAAGCTATACGCTCTCGAAGAAACCACAACGTTTGCGGAGATATTCGAAAAAATTTACCGGGTTGTTCGAACGTCTACATCGCTGAATCATCCCAATATTTGTATCATTTATGATCTTTCGGAAGAGAAAAAAATCCCTTATATCACAATGGAATATGTGGAGGGGCATGATATAGATTCGTTGTTGAAACAAAAGCATCAGTTTAAAAGGGGTGAGTTGATTAATATCCTCCAGCAGACCTGCGATGCGCTGGATTTTGCGCACAAAAAGAATGTCATTCATCAGGATCTAAAAGCGGCCAACATACTCGTTACGTCCGATCTCCACGTAAAAATAACTGATTTTGGAATTGCCGGTTTGGATGAAATTGCTGCGGCTCAAACGAAAAAGCTTTTGAGCATTCCGTATTACATCTCACCGGAACAGGCCCTTGGAGAGCGAGTATCTCCAGGAAGTGATCTGTTTTCACTGGGCGTCGTGATTTATCAGCTACTTTCGGGACAGTTGCCGTTTCCCGGAACCAGCGCAGCAAACACAATCATGATGATTGCCCGCGACACAGCAACGGTTCCTGCGGAACTGAACAGATCTTCAATTAGCCGGGACGATTGGAATTCATTCTTTAATATTGCGCTTGCAAAGTCTCCGAATCAGCGTTTTCGCAGCGCGCGGGAGATGCTGGAAGCCCTCAATTCGATACTGCCCGCATCCGATCAGACGTATTATCCGTTTGCTTTCGAAAGTTCAATCAATGATTCCACCGGCAAATTCGAGAAAACTTATATTGCGGAAAACGAGATGGCATCACCGACTTTAATGATTGATGCATCGGCGCTTATGGATGAGCACAAAGGATTCTCCGATGTGCCTCTTAAAGGAGAGGAACTACACCCTTTTCTGGATGCCGGCACAGCCGAGATCCCTCAGGATGAAGAGCGGGAAACAGGACCCGTCGATGTGGTTGAACCCGTCGCGCCGGAGATCCCTTTACCCGAAGCGATTGACGCAGGATTGGAAGAAGCCCAGAGAGCTGCTGCTACACTGGAACCAACCCCTGTGGCAGCACTGCTGGAGTCACAAAAGACAGAATTGATGTCATTCCCGGGAATATCGATGACTTCGGAATCGGAAATGGCAATGACCATTTCCCCTTTTGGGCAGGCCGAATCATCCTTTGGTGAGGCCAGGATTACGGAAAGTCCGACTCCGGATGAGATTGCGACAATACCTCCCGTTCAGAATGTGGAATCACCGATGGTCGCATCGGATACGTCACCGATCCCCGGACGGAGAAAAGAACCCGAACCGGAGTTTGCGCCGCCAACGCAATTGATGCAGGTTCCTGCTATGGAGCCTCCCTCAGTTCAATCGGCCGATACCATTCCACCTCCATCTGTGCCTGCCGCCAACTATTACGTCGAGCCGGAGCCACCGGCGCCGGCCGCCGCTACAGTTATGGTTCAGGCGTCACACTTCATGGATCAGGGTATTCCCGCAGGAGACTTTGCTCCGTCACAAAGTCCGCTGAAAGCGCCGGATGCCTTTCCGTTTGCGCCACCAGAGCCGCAAGCCCCTGCTACCATGCTGGTAGCGCCACCGGCACAGGCAGCGCCTGCTACCGTATTAGTAACACCATCATCTGCAGACGAGCTCCTTGCGGCCCCGACAAAGTTGATGCAGGGTCCTTTTCCTGCGTCTGCTGAACCGCCTGTTCAGGACGCCCCGGTGGCGGCGCCCGTTTACACGGCACCTGCTCAGGAACCTCCACGTCCTCAACCACAAATTCGCCCGCAGCCAAAACCTGCAGCGCGTCCGCCCGGCATGCAACGCTATATGTGGGGAGCGGTCGCCGTTGTCATCTTTATCACTGTTGTTGGGGGAGGCATTTTCTTTTTCAGAAAACCGGTTGAAGATCCGAATCCAGTACCTGTTCCATCGACTCAGGGCCTTACAGGTACAGTAAATCCTGTACAAGATCCGCCCCCCGTTGTGGCGGTCATTACATCAGGCACTTTGATGGTTACATCAGAGCCAACGGGAGCCACAGTCCTGGTTATGGGTGAAGATAAAGGAGTAACACCGCTGGAAATACCGGACCTGGCCATCGGAAAACACATGGTGAAGTTGCAGTTGCAGGGATATCAGGATCTGGAACAGGAAATAGAAATCACTGCAGATAATCCGAGTCAGACATTACCCGTAACACTCGAAAAAACAGCAGCCATTTCAGGAACAGTGGTTGTGCAATCGGAACCGCCAGGAGCTTTCATCGTGATTGGAAATCGCGTGCTGGGCGTAACTCCAAAAAATCTTTCAAGGAAGCCGGGGAATTACACGATCACACTAAAGAAAGAAGGGTATGTTGATTATGTCGGAACAGTAACGGTAAAACAGGATCAACAGGTAAATTTCACGGGCGCACTACAGGAAGTAGCCCGACCTGTTCCGGTAGTAGAAACACCGAAGCCAAAGGAGCCGGAAGTTACGCGCGGACAACTGGTTACTCTGGGGGCTGATGTGATTCCACCAAAGCCAATCAAGAAAGTGTATGCAAAGTACCCTGAAACTGCCAAAGCAAAGAGACTCGAAGGTACCGTCCGGCTGAATGTTCTTGTCGATGAAACAGGCCGTGTGATTGATATAAAAGTGACCAAATCGGCACATCCTCTTCTTGATGAAGCGGTCGTAAAGGCTTATGAGCAATGGGAATTTGAAGCGGCCACGAAACAGGGTGTACAGGTGAAGGTGTGGATTACTGTTTCGATGAGCTTCCAGTCAGGACGGTAGAGACAGAATCTCCATAAATTTTTTTGTACAATTCGTAATTTGTTCTAACAATCATTACGTAATTCTTCGTTTCCGTAAAGTCAATACTGGAGATAAAATCAAGGATCTCGTTCTTAGTGGAACAGGCTCGCCATCTTCGAACGTTCGGCTCTCCACCGTTATAACCTGCTGCGACGAGTTCAATGTCGTCCCCAAATTCCTGAATGATGTCGCGAACGTATCTCGTACCAAGGTTGATATTGATTTCAGGCTGATAAAGTTTCTCAACATGGAAGTCATTCATTCCGACAGATGTGGCAAGGCGCATCGCTGTTGATGGAATCAATTGCATCAGTCCGCGCGCAAAGGTTTGTGAGCGGGCGTATCGTTTAAATTTACTTTCCTGCTTCATAATCGAAACTATGAGTAGAGGATCCAGATCGCGCTCCTTTGAAAAACGTTCGATCTCATCCATGTACGGGAGTGGAAACAGAGTCCTGAGCACATCCTCCGAAAGCGCAAAGAGATAGGTTTCCCGGGGCAGATTTTTTACGAACATCTCAGAATAATACGTGGCCGTCGCGTAATTCCCGCCAAGAGAAGCCAGATAAGTGATTCCAAGATAGCGTTCCAGTTTGCCGGCCGGGTTTATGCCAAGAATTTTCCAGGATTCCTGATTAACTTTTGGAAGAAGTTGAGCGGCCTCCTCATATAAATGAAGATAGAGTAATAGCGGGAGGTAGTCTCCTGCCGTTTTTCGAACGAGAATGGCGTCCTCCTTGTTCGCGTCCGGCAATCGCGGAAGGACAACCTTCGGAGCTGTTCCGGATGCAGGCGCTTTAAGGCCAGGAACGCGCTCCCGCGCTTTATGAGCGTAAAAATCAAATCCGGAAGCAAGAGTCGAAAACAATGCAATAGCTTCCTTTGTCTTCTTCAGCCTTTCCAGAGCCAGGCCTTTCCATAACATCAGCTCCTTATGGTTTCGGAACGCAGTTAAGTTCAATGCCTGCTGAAAATCAGCAACAGAATCTTGATAGCGGGCCATTTGAAAATAGACTCGCCCTCGCAAAAACAGAGCATGCCCTTTTCGCGAAACCGAACGTGAGGAGCAGTACGGGCCAAGGACGTCGAGTGCTTCTTCAAATTTCGATTGCGCGCGAAGCGCATATACCAGTTTGTGAATCACACCGTCCTGCATGTCGCCTGTTGTTGTGTCTTTCAGTTGACTGTAAAGTTCGGCTGCTTTCGCATAGCTGCCATCCCGAAGATGCACGCTTGCATATTGATAGAGGCACAACCTGTACATTTCATCATCCGGCCATAGCCCGAGCGATACCTGGAACGCCCGTTTTGCAGAATCGTAATCGCCTAAAAAGAATAGCGTGCGCGCATAAAAAAACCCGGCCTCCATGCTCTTCGTTGCAAGCGGCTCAAGATATTTTCTGGAAAGCTGAAAATTCCAGACGTCATAAGCCAGTCTGCCCCGCCTTTTTTGCTCCTCATAACTCAACCCGCCGATCTCCAGGATGTCCAGTTCCGTAAGGGCGAGATTCGTAACGTCGTCCTTTTGACTTCCAACAATCAAATTCAGAAGGAGATTCCGGGCCAACGCATTCTCCTTTCTGATGAGATATGCCTTCGCTATATGATATTGAGCAAGTCGACGCAGCGATGAATTTTTCTGAACGATTTGAGCTGTTTCAATAAGATCGCCGGCTTTCCCTTTTGATAAACAGTATTCCAACGCTTCTCTGGAAACGGATGTATACTCCGGATATTCAGAGTGCCTCAGATACTCCTTGTAGTGCCGGATTGCAGAATTAACGATGCCTTCTCTTGCGGAGATTCTGGCAAGTGGCAGGAGAGCAAACGGCGCCAGCTGCTGCTGAGCCACCACGCTCTCGTACTGTGGATAGGCTTCACGCGTGTTCCCGGCTAATTCAAGGGATCTGGCGTGCAAAAGGTTATAAGCCAGCGCCACGTAGCGTTCGGGATACTGCCGGTTCATGTGCTCAAGCAGGGCGGCTGCTTCCTGATACCGCTTTTCATCAAATGCGCTCATGATCGAAGAATGAAGTATGCGTGGGTCTTCAGGAACACAGAACGCCGTTCGTGCAAACAAAAACAAGACTGCCAGAGCAAAATTCAAACGTATCATTACAAGCCTATAATCTACGTCCATGTGGAATGATTCGCAATGATAGCAGGCGGGACACCTGCCGTCGCGCGTCGGGGATTTTTTACGTTAGCACAGCGAAACTCGATGGTAAATTGCGAAGGTGACGGAAGCCTGCTTCTACAGTTCGGAGTTCCTTGTTCGATATTCGGACTTCTCTTCCTCAACTCATTTCGGTTGTTGGCTCTACCGTGATGGGATACTATCCATGTATGAAAACCGCTCCGGTTCTATTACTTTGCGGCTTCATCGTTATTTGTTCAGCTGCGGCTTTTGCTGAAGAGATTAACTGGCGCAGAAATCTGGACCAGGCGATGGAAGAAGCCAGGGAAAGCGGACGCCCCGTGCTGATTGATTTCTGGGCAAGCTGGTGCGCGCCGTGTCGCAGCATGGATTCTCAGTTGTGGCAATCCAGAGAAGGCACACAACTCGCAGAAAAATTTGTTTACGTCAGGATTGATTTCGATAATGCCGGTTCTGCGGTGCGAAAATTTCATGTCACTTCAGTTCCAACTGTAGTGTTCACCGATTCCCATGGAAATCTCCTGACAAGAATCATCGGCTTCGATGGTGTTGATAACCATCTGCGAATCATGAAACTGCTTCCTGCAGACTATAAGCGGGTCGATTCCTGGAATGAAATTCTCTCCAGAGATGCTGGAAATCCTGACGCTCTCAGCGCCATGGGCCGGTTCTACTATGAATCCGGTGTCTATGATGTCAGTAATCAATATTATGAAAAAGTATTAAACAGACCTGATTTGGCCCCCGCTCAGAGATCTGAGGTAGCACTTGCTATCGGCTGGAACTACTTGAAGTTGAGAGACTTCAACAGCGCCTATAAGAGTTTCGATCAATGTCTCGAAAACAAAGAAATGTCCAACAGAGATGCTGCTCTCTTTGGGATGGTTGTTTCTTCGATTGGACTGAAGAAAAAGAAGGATGCGCAAAAAGCTTTCCATGAGCTGCAGACGGCATTTCCTGATTCCAGGGCGGTAGAACAGGCCAGGCGGCTTCTTACTCAGGAGTAATGTAAGCGGAAGTAATCCCGCCATCAACAACAAAAGCAGTACCGTTCACATAAGAGGATTCATCCGATGCCAGGAAAAGTGCAGCGTTGGCAATTTCGGTTGCGCGGGCAAAACGACCCGCGGGAATATGAACCAGTCGTCGTGCGCGTTTAACAGGATCTGACAGGATCGCGTTCAGGAGAGGTGTCTCGACCGGACCGGGGCAAAGCGCATTGGCTCGAATACTCTTGCGGGCAAATTCCACCGCAATTTCGCGGGACATAGACAGCACTGCCCCCTTGCTAGCCGTGTACGCGATCTGCGGCGCCGCGGCACCCATGAGCGCTACGAAAGAAGCAACATTAATGATCGAGCCGCTTCCAGCCCGCAACATGGCGGGGACAGCATGTTTACAGCCGAAAAACACCCCTTTTAGATTCACATTCATAACCAGATCCCATGTCTGTTCGGTTGTATCCGTAACCGAGCCGTCCGCATCGGGAAAGATCCCGGCATTATTCATCATCACGTTCACCTTGCCGTAGGTTGCTTCCGCTGCGTGAATGAGATTTCGCACGTCAGCTTCATTTGAAACGTCGGCACGAACATAAATGGCATTGTGTCCGTTCGCCCTGATTTCGTTCACGGTTTGCATAGCAGAGTGATCATTCAGGTCCGCAATCACTATCTGGGCCCCTTCCTTTGCAAACAGAAGCGCTGCTTCCTTTCCGATACCGGATCCTGCCCCGGTTATGACGGCAACTTTACCCGCTAATCTCATAATCCTCCTCATTCAACAACGCCCAGGACGGTTCAGTATAACAGACGCAACGGTCTCCACGATTCCGGATTCGATAGCGGGGGAATGTAGCATTTCAATGGCTCCAATGGTACAATGCTGACTACTCAATAAACGGGGGATAATGAATACAGCATTGCTTGAAAAGCCGGGCGAAAGTGCGACCGTAACAAAGGAAGGTTTGTACGCGGAGTTGAAGAAGCTCATTGATGAGAAGGGCCTGCTTAAGAAACAGCCTCTGTATTACGGCATCAAGGTCCCTTTGACGTACGTGTTTGTGGCGTTGAGTTGTCTGCTGCTTGTCCTGGCGGATAATTTGTGGATTCGACTCCTCGATGCGATATTTCTTGCATTCATGACGGTGCAGGTTGGATTTGTCGGTCACGATGCCGGGCACCGTGCGATATTTCGATCGATTCGCCTCAATGACATCCTGGGATTATTTAACGGCTTTTTTCTGGGAGCGAGCTTTTCCTGGTGGATGGATACGCATAACCGTCATCACGGAAAGCCAAATCAGCAATCATTCGATCCCGCCATCGATTACACCATCATGGCTTTTTCTGAAGAACAGGCATGCAGAAAGCGTGGCTTTCAACGGTTCATGGTCAAACATCAGGCACTTTTCTTCATTCCATTGCTGATGCTTTATCCTATCAATATGCGAGTCCAGAGTTTTCGCTACCTGGTATCGGAGAGGTCCCGATACAAATGGATTGAACTGACGTCTTTGTTGCTCCATTTTCCAGTCTATTTTCTGTTTCTGTATTTGAATCTCGGGCTCTGGCAGACGTTGCTGTTTGCCGTAATTCACCAGTCTCTTTTCGGCCTTTATCTTTCTTCCGTTTTTGTTCCTAACCACATGGGTATGCCGACGCTTCGTGAAGACGAAGACCTTGATTTTGTTCGGCAACAGGTCATCACAGCGCGTAACATCAAAGGATCCAGAATTGTCGACTTCCTATTCGGCGGCTTGAATTTTCAAATCGAGCATCATCTGTTCCCATCCATGCCGCGAAACCGCCTGAGACAGGCGAGAAAAATTGTTCACGATTTTCTGCAGAACAATTCGATCACATACTATGAAACCCGTTTCCTGCAGTCGTTTCAGGAAATCCTGTCCGATTTGCGTCGCGTAAGCAATTCGATCAGCCCCGGATAAGTAATTGATAGGCAGCCAGCCAGTCAACGGGTTAGCGTTCGTTGAGGAGGGTCTTAAGCTCGTCCATAAATTCGCTGATGTCTTTGAATTCACGATAGACGGAGGCAAAGCGAACGAAGGCGACTTTGTCGAGTCTGCGGAGAGATTCCATGATATAGGAGCCGACCTCTTTGGTAGAAATTTCCTTTTCGGTGCGGTCCGCGAGAGTGGCTTCTATTTCATCAGCAATCGTTTCTAATTCTGTAATGGGTATAGGGCGTTTTTCTGCCGCTTTGAGCAGGCCGGAAAGTATTTTCCCGCGATCGTACCTCTCACGGCGTCCGTCTTTCTTCACCACCATGTATAGAATTTCTTCCACACGTTCATAGCTGGTGAAACGTTTAAGACAATCCTCACATTCACGGCGACGACGAATTGATTCTCCGCCCTTTGATTCACGGGAATCGATGACCTTGTTCTGTTTCGAACCACAATATGGACACTTCATACTCTAACCCTATCGCGGCAAACTCAACAATCTGAAGCACCTGGTGTCAGGCAAAAAGGCCGTCCCCGAAAGGACGGCATTTGCAATATCAGGACTTAGATTCCGGTGCTTCTCGCCGGTCTGTTTCTTTGTTTTCTTTGGGCGGAGGCGCCGCTTCGGCCGGTTTCGTTGCCTTTTTCTTCGATCCTTTTTCGTCTTTTTCTTTTTCAACCACCGGCTCGGCCGTCAATTCTATAAAAGCTCTCTGCGCGCCGTCGCCCCATCTTGGAGCGTGATGAATAATCCGGAGATATCCACCCTGTCCATTGGAATATCGCTTCGCAATATCATCGAAAAGCTTTTTCACTACATCCTTGTCCAGAATCTGTTTCAGGACCAGTCTGCGCGCCGCCAGGTCTCCTTTTTGCGCCAGAGTAATCAGTTTTTCGGCAAACGGACGAAGCTGTTTGGCCTTCGGAAGAGTTGTGTGAATCCTTTCCTTATCAAAAAGCGAGGTAGCCATGTTCCGCAGCATCATCAAACGATGAGCTGTAACACGTCCAAGTTTGCCCCGTCTGTTTTGGTGTCGCATGATTCAACTCCTATGCTTCCATTCCCAGCGACAATCCCATACTCTCAAGAACATGCTTGACCTGCTGCAGGGATTTACGACCGAAATGTTTCGTTTTCAAAAGATCCGATTCCGTCTTGGTGACCAGATCCTTCAACGTGTAAATATTCGCATTCTTCAAACAATTGTAAGCGCGAACACCCAGTTCCAGTTCTTCAATACTCTTATCCAGAAACTCCTTCACCTGAGCCGGCGATCCCATTTTGCGGGCCGCATCATCCACTGTTGCTACTTTCCCTTCATCCAGCGCGATGAAGATATCGAGATGATCAGCCAGAATATCGGCCGCATTCGATAAGGCATCCGCAGGAGTGATGGTTCCATTGGTCCAGATTTCAAGCGTCAATTTTTCGTACTGACTGGATTGTCCGATTCGCGCAGGTTCCACATGATACTTCACCTTCAGCACAGGAGAATGAACGGAATCAAGTGGAATATAGCCGATACCAAGATCTTTTTGTACATTCCTTTCCGCCGGTACATAACCTCTACCGTTCTGGACAACCATCTCCATTTCCAGCTTTCCGCGGTCTCCAACTGTACAAATATGAAGATCGGGATTCAGAATTTTGATGTCGGCATCGTGTTTAATCATTCCCGCAGTAACCGGACCCACAGTACTGGTTGTGACGGTCATGATTTTTTGATGATCCGTCATCAACTGAATCGGAATTTGTTTTAGATTCAGGATAATGTCGGTTACATCTTCAACGACACCCGGAATCGTTGTAAATTCGTGGAGAACACCTCCGATTTTTACGGCTGTAATGGCAGCCCCATCGATCGAAGAAATCAGAACTCTTCGCAAAGAGTTTCCGACAGTGATACCGAAACCCTTTTCAAACGGTTGTGCATAAAACATACCGTAAGTGTCGGTCATTGTTTCTCTGTTGATGTTCAAACGAGCAGGTTTCTGGAAACCTTCTAATACCATTCTTGGACTTCCTCCTCAATCCGGAACCTCGGCAGACTAATAAGAATCTGCTGTTTCGTCCCGGTTTGTTTAAATTGCCGGCAGCGAGACTGCCCGGTTAAGATTACTTGGAATAAAGTTCGACGATGAGATTCTCCTGAATCGGCATCGTGAGATCCTGTCGACTCGGCAATGACACTACCTTTCCCTGAGGTTTTTCGGAATCAAGCTCCAACCAGACCGGTACTCCACGGCTGCGGGCAACACTCAAAGCCTGCTGCACGTAAGTGTTTTGCATGAAAGCTTCCTTAAAACCGATCACATCTCCGGGCGAAACGGAAAAGGAAGGTATTGAAACTTTCTTTCCGTTTACGGTCACGTGTCCGTGTTCAATAAACTGACGGCCCTGTTTTCGCGATGAAGCGATTCCCAGCCGGTACAGGATATTATCCAGACGGCGTTCCAGTAAAATGAGCAAAGACTCACCGGTGATTCCACGGGATTTTTCAGCTTTTTCAAAAGTCAGCCGGAATTGCTTTTCGAGCAAGCCGTAACATCTTTTTACTTTCTGCTTTTCCCGCAACTGCAACCCGTAACCGAGCAGCTTGGCTCTCCGGTTCCTGCCCTGCTGGCCTGGAACGGTCGGTCTTTTATCAATGATGCATTTTGTAAAACACTTTTCTCCTTTCAAGAAAAGTTTTTCACCTTCACGACGGCACAGTCTGCAAACTGGCCCAATATATCTAGCCAAGTAACTCCTCCTGTTTTTGGTTAAACTCTTCTACGCTTTGGTGGCCGGCACCCGTTATGGGGAATCGGCGTTACGTCTCTTATGGATTTAATTTCCAATCCAATTGCCTGCAGGGCGCGAATAGCGGATTCGCGTCCGGCGCCCGGGCCTTTCACTTTCACATGAAGACGTTTCATTCCGTGTTTTACGGCTTCCTGTCCACAGGTTGAAGCGGCCTGTTGCGCGGCAAAGGGTGTTCCCTTTCGAGATCCTTTGAAGCCCAGGGTTCCTGCGCTTGCCCAGCTGACCACGTTTCCCTGAAGATCCGTGATCGTAATGATTGCATTGTTAAAAGTTGCCTGAATATGTGCGATCCCTACGGGCACTTTCAGCTCTTTCTTTTTTGATCCTTTTTTCGGTGATTTAACCATTCATCAACCTCTACGCTTTAGGAGCCGGTGCTGCGGCGGGTTTAGCGGCCGGCGCGGCTGCCGGTTTTCTCACGGTCATGGTTTTACCGCGTGGTCCTTTACGCGTACGCGCATTGGTATGAGTCCTTTGACCGCGCACCGGTAAGCCACGGCGATGGCGAATGCCGCGATAGCAACCGATGTCCATCAAACGCTTGATGTTCATCGAGACCTCTTTCTTGAGATCGCCTTCCACTCTGCCTTCTTGATCGATGACTTTTCTGATGTTGCTGACCTGTTCTTCCGTCAGTTCCCGGACCTTTACAGATTCGTCCACCTGGGCCTTCGCCAGAATGGTCCGGGCGCGTGTACGCCCGATTCCGAATATGTAGGTCAGGCTGATCTCGATTCTCTTATTCGGTGGAAGATCCACACCTGCTATACGAGCCATAATCCTCCTGGATTGAAACCCTCGTTGTTTCTCATCCCTGTCTTTGTTTATGTTTTGGATTCTCGCAAATCACTCGAATCCTGCCGCGACGAATGATAATTTTACATTTGTCGCAAATGCGTTTTACCGATGCTCTGATTTTCATAAATTTTTTACTTACTTAAATCGATATGTGATTCTGCCTCTGGTCAAATCATAAGGCGTCAGCTCAACTTTGACTTTATCGCCGGGGAGAATCCGAATAAAGTTCTTCCGCATTTTTCCTGAAATATGCGCCAGCACTACATGATTTTTGCCTTCTAATTGCACACGAAACATCGCGTTGGGCAAAGTTTCGGTAACTGTACCGACGACTTCAATAGCTTCTTCTTTCGGCATAAACTCCTTATCGTACCGAAGCAGGCTGCAAAGCCGGCTCCACTTCAGGGATTTCCGATAAAATTACGGGACCGTTCTCAGTCACTACGACCGAATGCTCAAAATGAGCCGACAACGAGCGATCGCGTGTCACGGCTGTCCAGTTGTCTTTCATCATTTCGACTTCAGGACCGCCTTCACAGACCATGGGTTCGATCGCGAGCACCATGCCCGGTTTAAGACGCGGACCCTGTCCCGGCTTTCCGTAATTCGGGACCTGCGGATCCTCGTGCAAATTCCTGCCAATACCATGCCCGACAAACTCCCGAACGACCGAGTAGCCGTGACTTTCCACATAGGCTTGGACCGCATAACCGATATCACCGATGCGTTTTCCCGGTCTTACCTGGTCAATCGCCTTTTCAAGGGATTGACGTGTTACATCAATCAACCTCTGAGCCGTTCTGGAAATCGCTCCTACAGCGAATGTTCTTGCTGCGTCGCCGTAGAAACCATCCCAGATGGCGCCCAGATCCAAACCCACAATATCACCTTCCTTCAGCTTTCTGTGAGACGGAATACCATGAACGATCTCTTCGTTCACAGAAACACATAATGTCTTCGGAAACCCTCGATAACCCTTGAAAGCCGGTTTGGCTCCAGCTTTCCGGATTGAGTTTTCTGCAATCACGTCCAACTCCAGTGTCGTAATTCCCGGTTGAACATGTTGTCCCAGTAGCTGGAGTGTCCTTGCCACAACGTGGTTTGCCTTTCGCATCCGGGCAACATCTTCTGCTGACTTAATTTGAACCATTTCCTTCTAAATCAATGCCTCTAATATTTTGCCTGTCACATCACCCTGGGTCTGAATGCCGTTAATCGCTTTTAAAACGCCCTTTTTCTTGTAATGATCAATCAAGGGCAGCGTTTCTTTCTTGTAAGTCATGATTCGCTTACGAACAACTTCATCGGAATCATCAGCTCGCCGAAACAGCTGCATTCCATCGAGATCACACGCTTCCACCTCTTTAGGAGGGCGAAAGTGAATATTGTACACTTGCTGGCACTGAGGACAGATTCTACGGCCCGCTATACGCTTCACAATCTCCTCTTCCGAAACCTGAATATTGATCACCACGAGACGGCTGTCCTGTGGAAGCGCCTGTTCCAGTTGTGAAGCCTGTTTTTTATTCCGCGGATAACCGTCCAGAATGAATCCTTCACCGCAATCCGGTTTGGCAATCCGCTCAGTAATCAAATTCAGCATCGTATCATCATCCACAAGTCCGCCTTCTTTCATAATAGCCTGCACTCTGTGTCCCAGGGGTGAATCCTCATAAACAGCCGCGCGCAGCATGTCACCGGTTGAAATTTTGGGTATCCCTCTATTTCGCGAAAGGTGCGCGGCCTGCGTACCTTTTCCCGCTCCAGGAGCACCCAGGAAAATAACAACCGGAATGGAATTCATATTGTCAAAGATCTCCGGATTAACCTCTGCGTCCGCGGATTCTGCCTTTCTTCACGAAACCTTCATAGTGCCTCATGATCAACTGGCTCTCGATCTGTTGCAGTGTGTCCATTCCCACACCAACAACAATCAGGAGCGATGTGCCGCCAAAATAGAAAGGCACATTCAGGCCGCGTGTCATCCATTGAGGCAGAATGTCATTCAATCTCGGTCCGATCCAGGGTATGGGTTCTACTTTAAAGCCCTGGGTAAGAAACTCCGGTAGAATTGCGATCAGGGCAAGGTAAAGCGCGCCGACCAGCGTAATGCGCGTTAGAATCCGCTCGATGAAATCCGCAGTTCTTTTGCCGGGACGATACCCGGGAACATAACCGCCATGTTTCTTAATTTCATCGGCGACATTCGTCGGATTAAAGACGATCGCGGTATAAAAATAACAAAAGAAGACGATCAAACTGACGTACATTAAATTATAAAGAGGCATTCCGTAGGAAAGTTGCGTGACGACTTGATCAACGATCTTATTTCCGGTAAAGAATTTCAGAGTCTGAGGGAAGGCCAGAATCGATGACGCAAAAATTACAGGGATCACGCCTCCGGTGTTTACCCTCAAGGGAAGGTGATTTGTCGTTCCGCCAACGACTTTGCGACCCATGACCCGTTTCGGATATTGAATGGGTATGCGGCGCTGGGCCCGTTCCACATAAATGATGAAACCGATGACGGCAACCATGAAAGCGGCCAGTAACAGAATCGTAAGCAACCCCATGGTTTTCGTCTGGAGATTGACAATTACCTGCAGTACGCCGCCTGGAAGGGCGACCACGATGCCCGCAAAGATGATGAGTGAAATTCCATTTCCTATGCCGCGCTCGGTAATCTGTTCACCCAGCCACATCAAAAATGCAGTCCCGGTGGTGAGCGTAATCATCGTCATCAGCCGGAAAGGAAGACCGGGATTCAAAACAAGCTGTGAGCCGCTCGGCGCCATACCTTCCAGCGTCAGTGCAATACCGAAAGACTGAACCAGGGCAAGCACTACGGTCAGATAGCGCGTATACTGCGTGATCTTTCGACGTCCAAGTTCTCCTTCCTTGGACAGCTTTTCCAGATAAGGCCATACAACAGTCAATAATTGCAAAATAATAGACGAGCTGATGTAGGGCATGATGCCCAGTGAAAAAATTGACACACGCCGGAAAGCTCCTCCGGAGAAAAGGTCCAGGAACCCGAGAACCGACCCTTCCGCGCCTTTGAACAACTGCTCCATCACGTCAGGATCCACACCCGGGGTCGGAATGGACGTGCCGATTCTGTACACGGCCAGAAGAATCAGCGTATAAAAGATGCGCTTCCGGAGGTCCGGAATGCTCATCATGTTTTTTATACTATCTGCTACCAGCGCCACCAATAACCTCCACAGTGCCGCCTGCTGCCTTGATCTTTTTGGCCGCAAGCGCGCTGAACTTATGGGCTCTCACAACGAGAGAAATTTTCAGATCTCCATCTGCCAGAATTTTCACGCCATGAACAGCCTTTTTAATCAGGCCGTGACGAATCAATTCTTCAGGTGTAACAATGGTACCTGAAGCAAATTTTTTTAGCTCACCAACGTTGATCGCGGCGTATTCAATTCGAAAAATGGAATTATTGAAACCGCGCTTTGGCAAACGACGATGCATCGGCATTTGTCCGCCTTCAAAACCGCGCTTTTGCGAAGTTCCTGATCGTGAGCCCTGACCCTTGCTCCCGCGACAGGCTGTCTTGCCGTGTCCGGATCCGGGACCACGCCCAACTCTTTTTCTTTTGTGCGTCGCACCTTTCGCAGGTGATAGATTATGAAGTTCCATCTTATTCCTCTTTCACTTCCAGAAGATGCGGAATCGCCGCAATCATTCCGCGGATCGCCGGGTTACCATCTTTCAATACTTCCTGATTCATCCGGCGCAATCCAAGACTTCTCAATACTGCCTTTTGTTTTTCTGTGCTTCCAATCACACTGCGAACCTGACGAATTCGCAGTTTCGGATAACGAATGATTTTCTTCGCCATAACTTACCTTGCCGGCTCCTTAGCTCTAATGGCCGCGACTCGTTCCGGAGATCTCAGCTTCGACAAACCGTCAAAAGTTGCTTTCACAACATTGTATGGATTGGAGGACCGAAGCGACTTTGTCAAAATATCGTGAATACCGGCCAGTTCAAGAACCGCACGTACCGCTCCGCCCGCGATTACACCGGTACCTGGACGTGCAGGGCGCAAAAATACACGTCCTGCCCCGTAACGACCCAGTATTTCGTGGGGAATTGTCTTCCCCTGCAAAGGAACATGAATCACATTCTTGCGCGCATCCTTTGTCGCCTTTTCAATGGCAAGAGGAACTTCCTTGGCTTTCCCTTTTCCAAAACCAACACGACCTTTCCCATCACCGATAACAACCAGAGCGCTAAAATTCAGGTTCTTACCGCCCTTTACAACTTTTGTAACCCGGTTGATATGAACAACCTGATCTCTAAATTCCTGGACTTTGTCCTCCAAGCCAACCTCCTAAAACTTCAAACCTGCAGCGCGAGCTGCTTCAGCAAGCGCCTTCACACGACCATGATAAAGATAACCGCCACGATCAAATACAACTTCGTCGATTCCTTTCTGCAGACACTTTTCCGCAATCAACTGACCCACCATTTTTGCGGCTTCCTTATTGCCTTTCTGCCTGACATCTTTTAATTCCTGACTGGATGCTGCCATCAGGGTCTTACCGGAACGGTCATCAATCGCCTGAACATAAATATGATTGAGACTGCGGAAAACGGACAAACGTGGTTTGTCTTCGTTTCCGGAAATCCGCTTACGAAGACGGCGTCTTCGTCGTTCCCTGCCCTCTTCTTTCGTTTTGATCTTAGGCATATGAAATCACTCCACTTATGCTTTCTTCTTTCCTTCTTTCAACTTCAATTGTTCGCCCGCGTACTTGATCCCTTTTCCTTTATACGGATCGGGAGGCCGAACGTTGCGGATGTGGGCCGCATACTGGCCGACTTTCTGCTTGTCGGAGCCGTGAAGGGTGAATTTGTTCTTGTTCTTTTCATCAAAGGTAATGGACAGATCCGCCGGTAAGACAATTTCAACAGGATGCGAATACCCGATTGTAAAAACCAGCTTCTTTTTGTCCAGAGCAGCTCGATATCCGATACCAACAATTTCAAATTCTTTCTTGAAGCCTTCCGTCACACCTTTCACTGCGTTGCCGATCAATGCGCGAATCGTTCCATGCAACGCACGGTCCGACTTGTCATCGGTCGGGCGCTTGCAGAGCAGCGACGAAGCGTCTTTCTCCACCTTAATGCGAGGGTGAAGCGCAACGGCAATTTCACCTCGGGGTCCTTTCACGTCAACATGCGAGTCCTTAATCTGGACCTGCACGCCGGCAGGAATCGGAATAACCTTCTTACCAATTCGCGACATATTTCACCTTGCTTACCAGACTTCGCAGAGGACTTCGCCTCCGACGCCAATCTTGTGGGATTCCTGACCTGTCATAATCCCTCTGGATGTGGAAACAATGGAGATTCCCATTCCACCCATAACTCTGGGTACCTTATCCTTTACGGCGTAAATTCTACAGCCGGGCTTGCTGACCTGCTTTAATCCGGTGATAACAGACTGTCCATCTGAATATTTCAATGAAATACGGATGGATCCCTGTGGCACCGCATCCTGAATTTTGTAACTGGATATAAAGCCTTCGTCTTTCAGAATTCGTGTGAGCTCAACTCTCATTCTGGAAGTAGGGATCTCAAGATATTCATGACCCGCCGCAATTGCATTGCGGATGCGGCTCAAATAATCCGCAATAGGATCCGTAACACTCATACGATTACCTCATTTCCTCTATATTTACCCGCGCGATCCTACCAGCTGGCTTTGATCACGCCGGGGATTTCGCCCTGCAAGGCCAGTTTGCGGAAACAGATTCTACACATATCAAACTTGCGCAGATAAGCGCGAGGTCTGCCGCAAAGCGGGCACCTGCTGTATTTTCTTGCCGAGAATTTTGGCGTTCTGCGGCATTTAACCTTTAATGCAAGTCTTGCCATAAGTTCTTCACCGACTGCTATTTTCTGAAAGGCAAACCGAAATGAAGCAAAAGAGTTCTCGCATCTTCATCCGTTTTTGCCGTTGTAACAAAAGTAATATTCATTCCCCTCATCTTATCGATTTTCGTATAATCGATTTCCGGAAAGATGAGCTGGTCTTTGAGCCCGATACTGAAATTTCCACGACCGTCAAAAGCGTCGGGATTGAGGCCTCTGAAATCACGAACACGCGGAAGCGCGATACTGATCAGACGATCCAGAAACTCAAACATCCGGTCGCCACGCAGTGTCACGGAAGCTCCAATGGGCATTCCCTGACGAATCTTGAACGAGGAAATTGCTTTTCTCGCGCGACGAATGACCGCTTTTTGACCGGTAATCCGCGAGATTTCATCCACTGCAAAATCAAGCACTTTAATGTTCTTGGAGGCTTCACCGACTCCCATATTCACCACAATTTTTTGTAAACGCGGCACAGCCATTGGATTTTTGAACTGCTCGCGTTTCAAAAACTGCGGCAGAATTTCGGATCGATATTTTTCCTTCAAACGAGGGACAGGATATTTACCCGAATCCTCAATTTGCGCTGCCGGTTCTTCTTTTTTTACCTTTTTTTCTTTCTCTTTCGCCATGTCTTCATCCTCGGACGCTGTGAATCTATTTATCGAGACTGCCGCCGCATTTAGCGCAGACTCGTTGTCTCGATCCATCATCGAGTAAGCGATGCTTCACGCGCGTTTGTTTTCCGCATTCCGGACAAACAATCTGCAAACTGGCCGCTTTAATCGGCGTCTCCTGTGAATTAATACCGCCCTGAATTCCTTTTGCCGGATTCGCCTTCTGGTGCTTTTTTCTGAAATTAATCCCTTCTACAATTGCGGTGCCTTTCGCAGCCTGAACGCGCAGCACTTTTCCCATCTTGCCGCGATCTTTGCCGGCAATCACTTTCACCTGATCGTTTTTCTTGACATGCATGATCTTAAATAACCTCCGGAGCCAGCGAAATAATTTTCATAAATTTTCGATCGCGAAGCTCCCTTGCTACCGGCCCGAACACACGGGTTCCGATCGGTTCATTTGCCGGGTTGATCAACACAGCCGCGTTATCATCAAAACGAATATAGGAACCGTCCTTTCTACGAGTTTCTTTTCGGATCCGCACGATCACAGCGCGAACCACTTCCCCTTTTTTAACATTGCCTTCCGGAACCGCTTCTTTTACGTTTGCTGTGATTACATCTCCCAGACCCGCGTACCGTCCTGTCGACCCCCCGAGCGGCAAAATACAACTGATCCGCCTGGCGCCCGAATTATCAGCGACCGTCAAAATCGTCCTCATCTGAATCATGACTTCACTCCTTCGCTCCTGTGATGCATTTCCGCCTCTCTACTGTTGAGGAGCGCTCACAATCGACACGACCCGCCAGCACTTATTCTTGCTGATCGGTCTGGTTTCGCGAATCACAACACGATCTCCCACACGGCATTTGTTTTCTTCATCATGCGCCATGAATTTCGAGCTTCGTTGAATAATTTTTTGATACAAAGGATGGCGCACCTGACGTTCAACTCGAACAACTACTGATTTTTGCATGCGGTTACTGATCACCACGCCTTCCAGTTCCTTACGCAAGCCTCTTTTCTTTTCTGCAGTTTCTACCATAAACGTACCTAATTCTTGATCAACTCTTTTTGTCTGAGAACCGTTTTAATGCGGGCAATATCGCGCCGTACCTGACGGATCTTGGCCGGTTTTTCCAGTTGAGCAGTAGCCGCCTGAAAACGCAATTTGAAGAGTTGATCATACAACTCTGTTTCCTTGATTCTCAGTTCTTCCGCTGTTTGTTCCTTTAGTTCTTTTGCTTTCATGCATGCCCCATCCTGACGGTAAAGCGGGTCTTAAATGGAAGCTTATGCGCCGCGAGTCTCATGGCTTCACGGGCCACATCTTCCGTTACTCCTACCATTTCAAACAGTACCCGGCCGGGTTTGACAACGGCCACCCAGCCGACACGCGGACCCTTACCTTTTCCCATTCGGGTTTCGGCAGGTTTCTTTGTTATGGGTTTATCGGGAAATACTCGAATCCAGATTTTCCCTCCGCGCTTCACGAAGCGCGTCATTGCAACACGCGCCGCTTCAATCTGGCGGGCGGACATCCAGGCAGACTCAAGCGTCTTTAAACCGTAATCGCCGAATGCCAGCTCATGACCGCGCCAGGATTTTCCCTTGCGCCGGCCGCGCTGCATTTTTAAATATTTAACTTTTTTCGGCATTAACATGGCGTACTAACCTCTATCAAGCATTTGCCGTCGGTCATCGCGTCTGGGCAGGTACGTATGCTTTTCACCTTTGTACAGCCAGACTTTTACACCAATGACCCCGTAAGCGGTTTTTGCTTCCGCAAATCCGTAATCAATATCAGCAGAAAGTGTGGTCAACGGAAGACGTCCGTACAGATACCATTCAGCGCGCGCAATTTCTGCTCCGTTCAAGCGTCCTTTGCAACGCACTTTGATTCCTTTTCCGCCGAATTTCTTGCAGGATTCCACGGAACGTCTCATGGCGCGACGGAAGGCAACTCTCTTTTCCAACTGAAATGCAATCGTTTCAGCCACGAGTTGAGCATCGAGCTCAGGACGGGCAACTTCCTCTATGTTCACTACTACTTCGCGACCGATCTGGGTTTCCAGTCGTTTTTTCAATTGATCAACGCCTGCTCCCTTTTTCCCGATGACCAGTCCCGGTTTTGAAGTGTGTATCCGGACCTTCAACTGGTTCGGCAGCCGATCGATTTCAAGTTTGGAAACGCCTGCCTGCAAGAATAACTTCTTTAGATCCTTGCGGATCTTCAGATCCTCATGCAATAACTGAGCATAATTCTTTTCAGCAAACCACCGTGAATACCACGTGCGATTTACTCCGATTCGAAACCCGTATGGATGTACTTTCTGTCCCAAACAATCCTCCTTCGCTATGAACGTTCAGCCAGATGGATGCTGATATGGCTATGACGGCGCACGATTCGCATCGTTTTCAACATAGACGTAGGGCGAACCCGCTTCCACATCTTTGTCGGACCCGAATCCACATACGCCTTATGAATGTACAACCGGTCAACGTCAATCGCCGGCTTCTTCTCTTTCGCGTTTGCAATCGCCGACTTTAATACTTTTTCAACCTGCCCGCACGTGCGTTTTGGTGTGACTTTCAGAATACCAAGCGCTCTTGTTACGTTTTGACCCCGAATCAGATCAACAACCAGCCGGGCTTTTTGAGGAGAAACCTTGAAGTATTTTCCGCTGGCTTTGCTGACTTCCGAAATTTCCACTGTCATAACCACTCCTACTTAGGTGCCGGCGCCTTGGTTGCCGCCTTTTCCGATTTTGCCGGATGGCCATGAAATATACGTGTTGGTGAAAACTCACCGAGTTTGTGACCAACCATATTTTCAGAGATGAAAACGGGAATAAATTTTTTTCCGTTATGCACCGCGATGGTGTGACCGACCATATCCGGAATGACGGTAGATCTGCGCGACCACGTTTGAAGAACTTTCTTTTCGTTCTTTTCGTTCATGGCCGTAACTTTTTTTAACAAATGATGATCAATAAACGGACCTTTTTTTAGAGATCGGCTCATCTTATTTTCTCCGTCTCACGATGAATGCGCCTGTGCGTTTGGTTCTTCTGGTTTTGTATCCTTTAGTTGGTTGACCCCAGGGACTCACCGGATGGCGGCCACCTGATGTTTTGCCCTCACCGCCGCCCAGCGGATGATCCACTGGATTCATAGCGACTCCGCGAACGTGTGGACGACGTCCGAGCCATCGCGAACGACCGGCTTTTCCAATCGATATATTGCTGTGATCCATGTTGCCAACCTGTCCAATCGTGGCATAACATTCCAGCAGTACCATCCGGATTTCGCCGGAAGGCACCTTCACCTGAGCATAGCTTCCTTCTTTCGCCATCAACTGGGCAACAGATCCGGCGCTTCGAACCATCTGTCCGCCTTTTCCCGGACGGAGCTCGATATTATGAATCATGGTACCTAAGGGAATATTTCTCAGAGGCAAAGCGTTGCCTGTCAATATATCCGCTTCGGGTGATGCCAGAATGCCGTCACCCACTTTCAGGCCGATCGGTTGGAGGATGTATCGTTTTTCTCCGTCGGCGTAGTTGATTAATGCGATGTTGGCGGACCGGTTCGGATCATATTCGATGGATGCAACCTTTCCGGGGATCCCGATTTTATCGCGTCGAAAATCAATCTCACGATAACGCCTTTTGTGGCCACGACCCCGCCACCAGATCGTAACATGACCTTTATTATTGCGACCTGAAATCCGCGTTTTCCCTTCGGTCAGGGGCTTATGTGGCCGATCCGCGGTGATTTCATCAAATGTCATCACGGTCATTCCTCTTCGTCCGGGCGAAGTTGGTTTAAAGCTTCTAATAGCCATAATTACATTCCCTCAAAGAATTCGATCTTCTTTTCGCCTTCTTTTATCTTCACGAACGCCTTCTTCCAATCCGGCTTCCGGCCTATTGAACGTCCCATACGCCGCGTCTTACCGTGCACAGTTGCGGTCGTCACATTTTCCACTTTAACGCCGAACATCTTTTCAACTGCTTCTTTGATCTGGATCTTGTTGGCGCGACGATCCACTTCAAAGCAAACGATGTTTCGGTCCGCTTTCAGGTTGTTGCTCTTTTCCGTGAGCAGCGGTTTACGTAAAACAAGTGTTGTATTCATCGTGCCAGTATTCCCGTCAATTGCGCAAAAGCCGGTTTTGAAATCACAAGATTTTTGTACTTCAGCGCATCTACAATATTAAAAGCTGCAACACTGGAATACTTGGCTTCTTTCAGATTCCTGACGGACAGTTGCAGATTCTTGTTTTCACTGGAATCGACAAACAGTGTTTTCGAAGTAAGCTGAAGTGTTTTCAGAAATTCAAGAGCCGCCCTGGATTTCGGGTTTTCAAAAATCATTGCATCCACAACGAAAACCGATTGTTTCTTCAGTTTTTGCGCAAGAACAGAGCGCAAAGCTGCAATCCGTTTTCTGGACGGAACGCTGTACGAATAATCGCGGGGTTGTGGACCGAAAACTGTGCCGCCATGCCTCCAGAGCGGAGAACGGATGCTGCCGATTCGAGCGCGGCCCGTGCCTTTTTGTTTCCAGAGTTTCCGTCCGCTGCCGCTTACCAGCCCTCGAGTCTTCGTGGCGTGAGTGCCCTGTCTGCCCCCGGCCTGATACTGTCGAACGAGCTCATAGATCAGGGCCTTATTCGGTTTTGCCGAAACGATTACTTCGGGCACCTCTACTTTTTCAACCGGTTCGTTCTTCATGTTGATGATATTGAGTTCCATGACAACCTCTACTTTTGCGTCGATCCGGCGCCATGGCCGGATTTAGGTTTCCGTACCATAACGTAACTGCCCTGCGCGCCCGGAACAGCGCCCTGTACGAGCATCAAATTGTTTTCCGGATCAATTTCAACAACGCTCAGATTCCGCATGGTGACCTGTTGATGCCCCATATGTCCGGCGGCGCGCATTCCTGGAAACACGCGAGATGGAAATGAGGAACCGCCAATGGAACCGGGCGCCCTGTGAAACATCGAACCGTGTGTTGCTGCGCCGCCTTTGAAATGATGACGCTTCACAACTCCGGCAAAGCCCTTTCCGCGACTGATGCCGATCACATCCACAGTTTTTTGTCCGTCAAAAACATCCACCTTAAATCGCTGTCCTGCCTGAATCTCAGATTCTTCGCCTTGAACCGAAAATTCACGTAAATAGCGCAACGGAGGTACGCCGGCTTTTTCAAAATGTTTTAACAGCGACTTCGTAACTCGTTTGTTGGACGTCGGCTCGACAAAACCC
>Ga0247727_10002326_pt1 | contig 43767 bp, 45 predicted proteins | sample WisWelCaveWW1625_FD_202498 | JGI IMG/M metagenome (GOLD analysis project Ga0247727, IMG submission 202498) | Biofilm microbial communities from Wishing Well Cave, Virginia, United States - WW16-25 | ecosystem: Environmental > Aquatic > Deep subsurface > Groundwater > Cave microbial mat | place...
GTGCTGCTTCCACGCCTCCTCGATGACCTCGAACGCCGAGACGGTGCGGCTCCGAAGGCTTGCGATGAGCTCCGGCGAAACGTCGGCGTAACGGCTCTCTCCTAGCGGTTCTTCAGTGAAGAGGTCGCCGGCCTTGGCGTCCGGGCCGATCGCTTCTGCCGCCTTCTTGTTGGGCACGTGCCGCCGCAGAACGCCTGCTTCGAAGTCGAAGTCCAGCAGCGGGTCGTGATTGGCATCGTCCTTCTCGAAGATCTCGAACATGAGCTCTTCGAAGACTGCGCCGTCTGGCAGGTCAGGGAAGCGATCTCGAAAGCTGCCGGAGACGTACCGGCGTGCGACAAGCTCCAGTGGGATCATCTCGACGTTGCGCGCCAGGAAGGTGACGTCGTCGACACGATCCACGAAGTGGGTGCGCACGCCGTTGCGCTCGAGGAGCTCGAAGATGTTGCTGGTCGTCCGCGTGGATGCCGCAGCCTTGCCATCGAGCACATCGTGTTTGGCTCCGTCGCCGGCGGTGATGTCGTCCTTGCTGCGGACAAGCACTTCACTATTGCCCGCTTCTTCGACGATCTTGGTCTTGCCTTCTGCCATCATCATCGTGTCTCCGATCAAGGCCATCAGGTCGTAGCTGTCGAGGTCGCGGCCGCTCTGGAGCTGGGCCACGACGGTGGCGAGACGGTCCCGGAGCGCTGTCGTCTGCGCGACGCGCAGGTCGAGGTCGCGCAGCTGCCGGTTGAGCGTGGCGGCCAGGGCTTCGCCGCTGTCGAGACAGCGTCGGATCTCGCCGAGGGAGAGCCCGACGCTGCGAAGCGCGACGACTTGCGTGAGGCGGGCAACGTCGGGCTCCGTGTAGCGGCGATGGCCAGCGGCACTGCGCGTCGGACTCAGGAGCCCGATCTGTTCGTAATGGTGGAGTGTTCTCACCGACACGCCGGCTTGATGCGCCAGCTCACCGACCGTCCACTCCCGCGCCACGCTCGTAACCATAAGAGGTCACGTCGCGTGAGGTGCAAGGGGATTCTCTGAGTACGGTTCGCGCCGTGTCGGGCGATCATGGCCGGCTCGACCCGGCGGGCGAGGTAGTCGCGCGGGCAGGGGTTGTGGCTCGCGCCGCGGGGCGCGCCTCGATCTGCGGGGACGACATCGAGATGGTCCTGATCGACGCGTGTGCCGCGCTCGTTCGTGGCCTCGGCGTCGAGCCCGACGCCTGGCGTGAGCTCACGTTGCGCTACCTGAGCGATCCTCACCCGGCCGCAGCCACCGGCGAAGGCCTCGACGCCACCGCCAAGCAGCTGATGCACGCGGCCCAGCAAGAGGCGACGCGCGCCGGGCATGGCGCCCTCGTCGTCCTCCCAATCGGTAGGCGCGAACGCGCGTCGTGGCGAGAGCGTGATTTGCGCTGCGGCAACGCACTCACGCGGGTTCGCGGTTCTAGTGGGACGCTCAAGGTGCGTTGAGCGATGGGACATCCGAACAGCGCGTTCACCAGGGGTGATGCGCGATCTAAGTGACGCGATGCCGGCCAGTGGACCTCATGGGTCGTTACTCCAACCCCGACATCGTGACGCGTCTACAACGCATCCTCGCCGACCGTCCCATCGACCCGTCCCATCGCTCCGACAGAAGCAGACCCGCTTGACCGATTCGCAACGATTCGAACTCGTTGGCCGCTACCAGGCCGGGGAGTCGGCGAACGCTCTCGCGAAGGAGTTCGGTGTCGATCGCCGCACCGCGACGCACATCATCCGCGCGGCCGGCGACGAAGTCCGATACCGCGTCGATGCTGACGTCGAGACCGCCCGCGAGTTGTACGAGTCCGGCTTCTCGCTGGCGCAGGTTGGCGATGAGCTTGGCGTATCGGCGCGGACCGTGCTGAACCTGTTCCGGCGGGCAGGCGTCCCAACGCGTGGAATCGGAACGAACCAGTGCCGGTGACCGCCGAAAGTGTCGCAGGCGGTCGGTAGGATCTGGTCCGTGGAGCGGAAAGTGATCACTGCAGCGGAGTTCGAGCAGATGACGCCCGCCGAGCAGGACGAAGCGTTCGCGGCCGGCATCGTGTGGGACCTTGATGAAGCGCCGCCGGATCTCGTCGCGCGTGCACGTGCGCGTATCGAACAACGGATCGCGCGGGAACACTCGACCACGACGTGAGCCGCCCGGACAGAAGGATCGTCAGGGTCGCGAGAGAGGTCTTTCGAAGAGCTCGACGAGGTTCTCGGCACGGATCGCGGTCCCCTCGGCGAGCCGTCGCTGACCGACTTCCTGACGATCGAATTGCTCGCCATTGTCGACACCTTCGCCACGCGCTTCGACGACTTGCCGTCGCTCATCGAGGGTCGATCGGACTACCGCATCCTGATCGCGACGGGGACTCTCGTGCACGCGATCGCTGTCGTCGCGCAGCTCGGTGCCGATGGCACCGTCGAGATCGTGAGCATTGATGTCGATCTCGCCCGGTAGCCCTGCCAAGAGACTTGACCGCAGGGCGCAGTGCCCACCGACCGGGCGTTTGGTGATCAGGTCACTTCGCCTGCGCAACGGGCATCGGCCTCGACTTTGTCGCGATAGCTGGTCCACCAGGTCTCGTCGCCTTGCGGAAGGCTGGACCACCGGCGGTCAGCGCCGATCGTGCCATCGATCAGTTCACGAAGAAGGTCGGCGTGGCCGGCGTGTCGGTAGATGTCGGCCATCACGTGGACCAATGCCTGGTGGAGTGAGAGGTCGCGGTTGCCCTCCGGCCACCACGGCACCTCACCGATTGCGTCGAGCGGGAGCGCGTCGATCGTCGCGTCGGAATGGACCCAAACCCGGCGATAGAACTCCACGACGCTGTCCTTCGTCTCATGAGACCGCACCCACATGTCACCGTTCGGCTCGCCGTCTCCCCGCCAGGGCAGCGGCTCGGGGAACGGCCGGCCGAACACTGATCCGAAGTAGCCGGTCTCGATGCATGCGACATGTCGGACCAGACCGAGCAAGTTCGTCGCCGTCGGCACCAACGGGCGGCGCATGTCGTACTCGGACAGCCCTTCGAGCTTCCAGAGCATCACCTCGCGACCTGACTGGACGTACTCGTGCAGCACTGCTTTGGGATCTAACTCCACGGCTGCAGTCTCCCACGGCGATCGGCTCTCGCGGATATGCCGACAGCACTCGATGCACGGGGCGACGCGTAGCGATTGCCCGATCTGCACTACGAGTGTCCACGCGGCGCCAACGAGCGCGACACCTAGCTATCTGTAGATATTCCGGTGATCGAGGATGTTGGCTCCCCTTCTCGTTGAGGAGGTGGTGCGGCTGACTGGAGATCACTGAATGTCGTTCATGGAGTGCGGGTCGGCGTCAGCCTCGAGGGCTGACGTGGTTGATCGGTATGTGGAATTCGTCGCGGCGAGGTGCCGGCCGAACACGGTGATCGCGACGGTGTCGGACTTGCGGGTGTTCTTCGGGGTGATCGGGTGTCCCATCGACCCGTCCCATCGCTCCGCCAGAAACAGATGCGATTGACCGATTCGCGACGATTGGAGATAATCCGGCGCTACCAGGCTGGCGAGTCCTCGAATGCGCTCGCGGCTGAGTTCGGTGTCGACCGACGGACTGCGGCCGCGATCATCCGACGCGCCGGTGCCGAGCTTCGGTATCGCGTCGAGTTCACCGACGCGCAGATCGACGTCGCACGCGAGCTTTATGAGTCTGGCTTCTCGCTCGCGCGGGTGGCGAGGCAGCCTGGTGTGTCTTCCGGGACGATCCTGGACCTGCTGCGTCGGGCGGGCGTTCCGACTCGTGCGGTCGGGACGAACCAGTGGAGTCGACAACCGAACGCCGCGAAACCGTGACTGGATGATCGGCTTCCCAACACCGCGAGTGTCCTCTCTGACATGATGGGTGTTGTCTGGCCTTCTCCCGGCGCGGGACACTTGTTGCCAGGTGCGGCGCGGGCTGGCGGGACTTCGACTTCGGCGCCTCGGCCGGAACTTCTTGGAGACTTTGGGGTGCTCGTTCGTTGTAGAGGGTTGTGATGAGCGCTGATGCCAACCTCTCGGCGAACGCGTTCGATGAAGTCCAGTTCAACGACTTCTACGAGCGCGCGTTGCCGGTGGTGTACGGATACCTGCTGCGGTTGTGCGGCGGCGATCGCGAGCAGGCGTGGGATCTCACCCAAGACAGCTGGGTCACTGTTGTTGATCGACTCGCCCAAGGGCAGACGGACAAGGCAACGGTCGGGTTCTTGTTGTCGGTCGGGCGTTCGCGCTATCTCGACTTGTGGCGACGTCAGCGGAGGTTGCAACGCAAGCTGCGCCTGGTGTGGGCCGATGCCCGCGCGGCCGAGTCCGCCGAGCTGTCCGCGGTTGAGGTGCTCGATCATCTGTCGGGCTGCTCCGACAAGCACCGGGTCGTGCTGATGCTTGCCTACGTCGACGGTATACCCGTCGCGCAGATCGCCGAAATGCTGGGGTCGTCGATTTCATCCACCTACTCGCTGCTTGCACGTGCGCGCAACGAGCTTCGCAACCACCTCACCGGAGACCCGCGATGACGAATCCTTACGACGAGATGAGGGTTACACCCGACCCCGTGAAGACCGAGGAACTTCGCCGGCGTCTGCGCGCGCGCATGGCGAACATCTCGGTGGATGACGATCACCGTCGAACTGCTCTCGAACTCGATTCCGCCGATCAGCCCGACGAAAGGATGATGCCAATGATCGAGCTCTCCCCGCCCGACACGTCAACTGATCGGCGCGCGCATCGTCGGCGCGTCATGGTGGCGGCCGCGGCGATCGTTGTTGCTATCGCGGCCGCAGGCATCGCGTTGAGTATCGAGGATCCACCCAGCGGCGTCACCACGGCATCGCAGCCGACGACAAGTCGAGCGAGTACGACAAGTGCTGCGACCGCTACGACCGAGTATGCGGCGGTCGTCCGTGAGTATTCCGCTGCGATTCGGGATTGGGGCGAACGCGAAGCTTCATGCACCCATGTGGAATGCAGTCTTGTGCAGTACGCTCAGGAGCGTTACGTCGAGTTGAGAACGATTCTGAGGAGATTCGATCAGGAACTCGAAGAGTTGCCGCCGCCACCGGATGAGCTCGAAGAGCTCGTTGATAGGACGAGGGCACGGGTAAACGCCGCCGTCGACCGAGTCAACCTGTTCGTGTCTTGCGAATATCCGGCGCCAAATCCGTTTGCTTGCAACGACGAATTGAGCGAGGCAGAGGCTGCCTACAAGCGGGTTCCTCCCGTGCTGAGGACGTGGGGTGTCTGAGCGATCAACGAGCGACGACCCCACAGTGCGCTCCCCAAACGCGCGACGCCCGACCTCACAATCAACCGGTTGCGCTCGTTCTCGCCGTGATCGTTGGCGCTCACCATGAGATCGAGGGCAGGGCTCCGATCTAGCTCAGCGGTGACAGCTGACCGCGCGATGTCCCTGCGTTGACGGACGAAGGAACGTTGTCGAATCGACAACGTCAGTGGACCTCATGGGTCGTTACTCCAACCCCGACATCGTGGCGCGTCTACGGCGCGTTCTCTCTGGTCAGGGGCGCGATCGGGTGTCCCATCGACCCGTCCCATCGCTCCGCCAGAAACAGACCAGACTGACCGATTCGCAGCGATCGGAGCTTGTCGAGCGCTATCTCGCGGGGGAGTCATCGAACGCGCTCGCGGCGGAGTTCGGGATCGATCGACGAACCGCAACGGCGATCATCAAACGTGCCGGCGCGCAGACCCGCTACCGGGTCGCGCTTACTGACGCGCAGATCGATGCCGCTCGGGAGTTGTACGAGACCGGGCACTCGCTCGTGACGGTGGGCGAGAAGCTGGACGTGTCCGCGGGGACGATCCTGAACCTGCTGCGTCAGGCTGGAGTCCAGACGCGCGCGGTTGGCACGAACCAGTGGAGCGAGCTGGCGCCCGCGCCGCACGCAGGCTGACCCCACGAAGGACGGTTGAGATAGCGCTCGCCGAGCGGGCAATCGGTGCGCGATTACTCGGCGTATGCGCGTCGTGCGTCGCGGCCTGAACCGGTCCCGCTCGCTCGTTCTGCGTCGCGCGCTCGGTGCGTCCCCGAACGGCACTTCTGGGCTACCCCAGCGAGTCCGATCTCGCGGTCTTACGAGTCACGCGGCGCCGTAGCGAGTGCCGTCTGACCCACCTGCTCAAGGTCGCCGCGCCCGACGGAGGACCTGCGGCTCATGTCAACGCGGGTTCGAGGTAGCCGCCGTCGGTCTCGAGCAAGCCGGTGAGCAGCCGGTCCGGGCGCCAATCTTCGAACCGGTCCTCGGTCCGGTCGCGGCCGAGCCAGATCTCGAGATCGCGGAGCTGGTCGAGCACCGCGGCGCCCAGGAGCAGCGCGCGACCGTGGACTGGATCCCGTTCACGAGCTGCGATGGCGAACGCGTCGGCGCCGGCGTCGTTGTCGGACCGCTGCCCATCCTCGGACACGAGGGCCTCGCACACCAACCGGCACAGGTCGATCTCCACCGGGCCCAGCACGGCGAACTCGAAGTCGAGGAGGGCGACCACCTCGCCGTCCCACAGCGCGTTCATCAGCGCGAGGTCGCCGTGGTTGACGACCTGCTCGACGACGGGCGCGGCTCGGTAGTAGTCGCCGATGATCTCGTGGAACCGCGACCGCTGCACATCCGGCAGACCCAACGCAGCACTGACGCGATCGGCTGCGGCCGTGGCGTCGTTAGCTGTTGCCGGTATGAAGCCCGCGTGCGATCCGACGAGCAGACGGAGCGAGGGCGTGGCGTCGTGCACGACCCGCACGCGCGCCCACAGCTGGCGGATCGCTCGACGCCGCTCCTCGGGTGTCAGCGTGGGCCACGCCTCGTGCAGGTTCTGGCCTCGAACCTCCTCGGTCACGATCCAGTCATGACCCTCGATCGTGCCCGCCCCGAGGATCTTCGGGTGTCCGACCTCGGGCGGCAGCGCGCGCACGAGCGCGACCTCGGCGGCCATGCCGTCGACGACTGACGTGTTCGCGATCCGCACGGCGAGGCCACCACCGACCCAGGTCGCGTTCGAGATCCCGAGAGCCCGCCGCATCCCGCGGAGATCACCGCCGTGCTGGGCGACGACTTGGGCAGCCAGAGACCAGACGACGGCAGCCTCCGTCGGGTTGCGGTGCTGGTCGAGCCAGTGCGTCTCCGCCTCGGGCTCCTTCATCGCTGGGGCGACCAGTTGTGAATACCCCGAGCCTCAGCTGCTGCTGCGCCCATGTCCGGTAGCGGAGTGTCTAAGAAACGCCACGGTCTCCGACGTTACGGCGCCATGCCGGCGGTCCTCTGATGACGGGTGCAGTTCCCGACGCCACTCCCGTGGTTGGGTGACCCTGATCGCCGGCTAGGCGCGCGGGGTTGGCTGTTTCTCCCTGACGTGCGGCGGCCCAAGGTGCAGCCGAACGAGGGTCGTGGCATGGACCGCGCCGAGCTCGGCACGTTCTTGTTCACCGCCGAACGGTTCGATCGCGACCATGCGCCACTGGCGGTGCTACTCGGCCTGAACGGGCTCCGAGTCTCCGAAGCGTGCGGAACGAACATTGAGGACCTCGCCTTCCAGCGCGGGCATCGCACGTTGGCGATCTTGGGCAAGGGCAACAAGCCCGCCACCATTCCGCTCGTCCCTCGAACCGCGCGCACCATCGATCTCGTGGTGGGCGAACGTCACGAGGGTCCGATCCTGCGACGCCAGGATGGGCAGCGTCTGGACCGGCGCACCGCCCACCGTTGGGTTCGCGCCATCGGCAAACGTGCCGGGCTCGGTCTGGTCCACCCGCACATGCTGCGCGCCGGGTTCATCATGGCCGTGCTCGACGCCGGCGTACCGCTCCGCGACGTTCAGCTCGCCGCCCGTCATGCCGACCCGCGAACCACGACCATCTATGACCGACGGCGCGAGAACTTCGACCGCCACGCCGCCTATGTCGTCGTCGCGTTCGTCGCCGGCGGCTGACCCACGCCCGCATCGCCTCGAGCGGCACGTCGGTGATACCTCGTCATCGTTCTGGCCGCGCGTTCTGGGACACCCGGTAGCCACCGGCGTGTAAGCAGAGCCGTCGTTCCGGTCGGCTGAGCGAACCGGCAGGACGGGCCGGCAGACATGCGTGATATCCGCACGTATCTATCCACTGGCTGACAAGGAGTTGAGCACCGCGACCTGTGGGAACGTCGCCGGCGCGCGGTAGCCGTGCTCAACCAGCCACCGTATCTCCATCAAACTTCGCAACGACCAGTACGCGCGAATCACGTCGATCTCGATGTCGCCGCCATAGCCCGCGACGACATCGTCGAGGTGCTCCTCGTGTGCGAGCGTCAGAGTGGCGAGGTCATACATCGCATCTCCTTGGCCGCCCTCGGACCAGTCCACGACGCCGCTCACCTCGTCACCGTCGACGAACACATGAACGATCTGCAGGTCGCCGTGGATGAACACCGGTGTCCATGGCCGCAGCGCCGCCTCCGCGACCTGACGATTGCGCCTGACGACCTCGGCGGACACGACATCGTTGGCGACGAGCCACTCACACTCCGAGTCGAGCCCTGGCGGAAACTCGACCGTGCCCCGACTGCTGCGAGCGGGCTGCTGCTGACATTGGCTGCTGGGCCACGGCGGCAGCGGAGCGTCATGCAGCGTGCGGACGGCGGCACCCGCCGCGACCCACGCCGCCGAAGAGGCAAGCGAAGGCTCTTCAAGCAGGCCGAGCGCCGCTCCAGGCACTGCCGCGAGGGCGAGCACAGGCGGCTTGCGCCAAAGGACCTCGGGGGTGGGGATCGGTGCCCTCGCCATGACCTCGACCTCTCGGTCGATGCGCGTTTGATCCGTGTCGATCTTCAGGAATACGTCGCCGACGCGCAGCGTCACGCGCTCCGAATGGGCGACAACGACTTCGATCTCCCGCATGTCGTCGATCATCGCCCCAGGCCACCGACGGCGCAGAGAATATTGAGCACCGCCGGCTGCCGGGAGGACAAATCACGTCAAGCCGCAACTCGCGTGGGCCGGTATCGCAGGGCGACTGCCCCCGACCGGAACTCATGGCGATCCACGAGCTCGAGCTGGATGCGCTCGCGCAGACCGGCGAGCAACGTCGGCCCGTGTCCGGCAAGGACCGGCTGCACAAGGAACTCGTACTCGTCGATCAGTCCCAGATCTGCCAACGCCAGGGGGAGCGTCACGCCACCCACGAACAGGCTCTCGCCTGGCTCCTGCTTAAGCCGCTGAACCGCTTGCCCCAAGTCGCCTCGCACCAGCTCGGCATTCCAATCGACCCCGCTCAGCGTGCTCGACACGACGTACTTCTTCGCCCGGTCGATGGTCTCGGCGAACGGGATCTCCCACTCACCCATCCAGTCAGGCCACGTGCCCGTGGCCGGCTGCCGCCACGCCGACTCCATCATCTCATAGGTCACCCGGCCGAAGAGCAGGGCATCGGCTCGTTCCATCGCAGCGGTCCAGTAGCGCATCGACTCCTCGTCCGGGGGGAGCCCTGCCTCATGATGGCAGCAGCCGTCGAGCGTGACGTTGATCGAGTATCGAAGCGGTCTCATCTCGTTGCTCTCCCTTGATGCGCGCCGCGCGTTTCACCGGACCGTACTCAGACGACTGCCGGCGCCAGTTCTCATCGGCGCCCCGATCGCACCTACTCAACACCGTCGTGGTACGAACCAGACCGCAGACCGAGCGCGAGACCGACGGCGTTCTGTCGCCGTCCCCGGCGCCACGGGCACAGGTCGCCGACGCCCGCCCCAGGCCTGCAGCGCTCACAGATTGCCCGGAGCGGCGCCATCTCGCCACGGGATCGTGCTGCACGAGCGTGTCCCAGAACGCCGGATCGGAGACACAGAACAACGCGACAGAATCACGACGACGTAAACGAGATCCACTCTTTGACGAGCGGGTGCGTACACGACGAAACCGCGCCATAGCTGCCGTTCTGCACGCTTCGTCGTCGCGCGTCGGCGCTGCGCGCGACACCTGATGGGACGCAACTAGAACCCACGCGCTGACCAGCGGAAACGTTGTCGAAATGACAACGGCAGTGGAGCTGATGGGACTCGAACCCACGACCCCTTGCATGCCATGCAAGTGCTCTTCCAGCTGAGCTACAGCCCCTGGAGGGAACCCCCACCTTACCGGCGCTCGCCGAACGCGTCGGACCGATCACAGGCAACCGCGCCGAACATGCGTCTGCCTGGCTCCTGTGAGGGTAAGCGACGCAAGTTCCAGCGCCACCCAATGTGATCCTGGTCGGTGAACGCCTTCACTAGCCTCGGCCTATCGTGACGACCAGCGAGCCCGACACGCCGCGCCTGCGTTACACGGCCGCGCTCGCGAACGAGATCGAGCGCAAGTGGCAGGACCGGTGGGAACGTGAGCGGACGTTCTGGACGCCGAATCCGTCCGGCTTGCTCACCGAGGTGAACGCCGAGCGCGCCGGCCTCCCGAAGCTCTACGTGCTCGACATGTTCCCGTATCCGAGCGGCGCCGGACTGCACGTCGGCCATCCGCTCGGCTACATCGGCACCGATGTCTACGCGCGCTACATGCGGATGCGTGGTTACAACGTCTTGCACACCATTGGCTACGACGCCTTCGGGCTTCCCGCCGAACAACACGCGGTGCAGACAGGGGAGCATCCCAGGGTCAACACCGAAGCGAACATCGCGAACATGCAACGGCAACTCCGAGCGCTCGGACTCGGCCACGATCCGCGACGCGCGATCGCGACGACCGACGTGTCGTACTACCGCTGGACGCAGTGGATCTTCCTCCAGATCTTCAACGGCTGGTACGACCGTTCGACCGACCAAGCACGCCATGTCGACGAGCTGACCGCCGAGCTCCGTGCAGGGAGCCGCTTGCCCGACGACGACGGGCCGCCGTGGGCGGAGCGCGACAAGTTGGCGCGGCGCGCGTATGTCGACTCGAAGCGCCTGGCGTTCATCGCGGAAGCGCCGGTGAACTGGTGTCCGGGCCTCGGTACCGTGCTCGCCAACGAAGAAGTCACCGCCGACGGGCGCTCGGAACGCGGCAACTTCCCCGTGTACACGCGGCCGCTCCGCCAGTGGATGATGCGCATCACCGAGTATGCCGACCGATTGATCGCGGATCTCGACCGCCTCGACTGGCCCGACTCGATCAAGATCATGCAACGCCACTGGATCGGCCGGAGCGAAGGTGCCGAGGTCGACTTCCCGGTCGTCGGCCACGACGCGACGATCTCGGTGTTCACCACCCGCCCCGACACGCTCTTCGGTGCGACCTACATGGTGCTCGCGCCCGAGCATCCGCTGATCGACGAGATCATCCCCAACGATTGGCCCGACGGCTCCGACCTCGTCGACGTCGACACCGGCCGTCTCGGCAATTGGCGGGGCGTCTTCGGCGCGAGCCGCACGCCTCCCGAAGCTGTCCACGCGTACCGGGAGTTCGCTGCGGCGAAGAGTGAGGTCGAGCGTCAGGTCGAGGGTCGCGAGAAGACCGGTGTGTTCATCGGCGCGTTCGCGGTCAACCCGACGAGCGGAGCGCAGATCCCGGTCTTCGTCGCCGACTACGTGCTCATGGGTTACGGCACCGGCGCGATCATGGCGGTGCCAGGGCAGGACGAGCGCGACTGGGAGTTCGCCGAGGGCTTCGACCTCCCGATCATCCGGACGGTCGAACCGCCCGATGGTTGGGAGGGCAAGGCCTACGTCGGCGAGGGGCTCGCGATCAACAGCGCCAACGACGAGGTCAGCCTCAACGGGCTCGGCGTTGCGGACGCCAAGCGAACGATCATCGAATGGCTCGAGACCAAGCGAGCCGGCGCGGGCACGGTCACCTACAAGCTGCGCGATTGGTTGTTCAGCCGGCAGCGCTACTGGGGCGAGCCGTTCCCGATCGTCCACGACGAGCATGGTCCGCTCGCGCTCCCCGAGTCGATGCTGCCGGTCGAGCTGCCGGAGATCAGCGACTTCGCGCCGCGCACGAGCGACGATCCTGACGCCCTGCCCGAGCCGCCGCTGGCGCGTGCCGAGGACTGGCTGTTCGTCGAGCTCGACCTCGGCGACGGCCCGAAGGTCTACCAGCGCGAGACGAACACGATGCCGAATTGGGCAGGAAGCTGTTGGTACTACCTGCGATACATGGATCCGACGAACGAAGACGCGATGGTCGACCCCGCGACCGAGCGCTACTGGTCGGGCCCCGTCACCGAGGATCGGGTCGGTACCGTCGACCTCTACGTCGGGGGTGTCGAGCACGCGGTGCTGCACCTGCTCTACGCACGCTTCTGGCACAAGGTGCTCTACGACCTCGGCCACGTCAGCACGCCCGAGCCGTTCCAGCGGCTCTACAACCAGGGCTACATCCAGGCGTTCGCGTTCGCGGACTCACGCGGGTCCTACGTCGAGGCGAGCGAAGTTCTCGAGCGCGACGGCGTATACGTGCATGTCGGCCAGCAGGTCGAGCGCGGGTACGGCAAGATGGGCAAGAGCCTGAAGAACGTCGTGACCCCCGACGACATCTACGACGAGTACGGCGCCGACACGCTCCGGCTCTACGAGATGTTCATGGGCCCTCTCGACGCGTCACGGCCATGGAACACTCGCGACATCGTCGGTGTGCATCGCTTCCTCCAGCGACTCTGGCGGAACTGTGTCGACGAGAGCACAGGCGAAACCCGGGTGCGAGACGAACCGGCCTCGCTCGAGTTCCGACGATTGCTCCACCAGACGATCGACGCCGTCGGTCGCGATTTCAACGAGCTCGGCTTCAACACGGCGATCGCCCGTCTCTTCGAGCTCAACAACGCCCTGACCCGCGAGGTCGAAGCAGGTGGCGTTGCTCCGCGCGAGGTCATCGCCCCGATGGTGCTGATGCTCGCTCCGCTCGCGCCGCATGTCGCGGAGGAGTTGTGGGAGCGCATCGGCAACGCGACCTCGCTCACCTACGAACCGTTCCCTGATGCCGATCCGGCGTTGTTGATCGCCGAGTCCGTCGAGGTCCCGGTCCAGATCAACGGCAAGGTGCGTTCGAAGATCGTCGTTGCGCCCAACGCCGACGAGGCGACGCTCGAAGCCGCAGCGCGGGGCGACGCGCGGATCGGCAAGCAACTGGATGGCAGGTCCGTCGTGAAGACGGTCGTCGTACCGGGGCGGCTCGTCAACTTCGTTGTCAAGTGACGGCGTTGCCGATCCCGCGTTCGCGCGCCCAGAGCGCGGCTTGGGTCCTGTCGGTCACGCCGATGCGTTGAAAGACGCTCGTCAAGTGGGTCTTCACGGTCTTCTCTGCGATACCGAGGCGGCGAGCGATGAGCTTGTTCGGCAGGCCTTCCGCGATGCAGGTCAACACCTCCCGCTCGCGCGGCGTCAGCTGATCGTCGGCGGGTTCCGACTGCCGTTGCTCGACGAGCGCGCGCGCGGCCCGCGGGTCGAGGGGTGAGTCCCCGCGGGCCGCCGCCCGGATCGCACGCACCAACTCGACCGGCTCGCAGTCCTTCAGGAGGTAGCCCAGCGCGCCGGCATCGATCGCGTCGAGGATGCGGGCCCGATCGGCGAAGGAGGTCAGCACGAGCACCCGTACGTCGGGAAGCAACGAACGCAGGCGGCGGGTCGCGCTGATGCCGTCGCAGTCCGGCATCGAGAGATCCATCAGCACCACATCGGGCTGGTATTGCTCGGCGAGCCGGCAGGCCTCGTCGCCGTCGGCGGCGAGCGCGACGACCTCGAAGTCGTCGATCCCGTCGAGCAGCTGCGCCAACCCGGCACGCACGAGTTGGTGGTCGTCGGCGAGGAGCACGCGGATCACGCTGTCACCCCGACGTCGAGTCGCAGCGTTGTTCCCTGCTTCGGCGCCGAGTCGATCCTCAGACAGCCGTCCGAGGCAGCCGCGATATCGGCGAGCGCACGCAGACCGAAGTGATCGATGGGTCCGTCGCCCCTCGGATCGAAGCCGAGGCCGTCATCGCGCACCGTCAGCGTCACTTGTCCGTCATGGTGAGTCACCTGCAGGTCGACCGACCGGGCCTGCGCGTGGCGGAGCGCGTTACGGACACCTTCGTGCGCACCGCGATAGAGCAGCGCCTCCTGCTCGGTCGAGAGGGCCAGGTCGTCGGGGCAGGAGAACGTTGTGTGGACCCCGGCATTCGCGAGCGGAGCCAGCAGGTCGCGCAACGCAGCCGGAAGCCCGGTCTCCCGCAGGTTCGGTGGGTAGATGTCGACGAGCAGGGTCCGGAGTTGCTGGATGCCGCGGCGGGTGGCGCGCGCGGCATCGTCGAGTGAGCGTGCGACGGCGCGCTCCGACCCCTCCTCGCTCAGCGCATCCTTCGCGGCGACGATCGTGTACGAGACGCCGGCGAGATCCTGGACGACCCCGTCGTGCAGGTCGGCAGCGATCCTTCGCCGCTCTGCGCTCTGTGCCTCGATCGCCTGACGGAGCAGTGCTTCGCGTTCGAGCTGCGCGCCGCGCATCCGGCGCGCGAGCTTGATCCCCAGCGGGATCTGCACGATCGCGAACACGACGAGCGCGCCGAGCACGACCGGGATGAAGCGCCGCGAGATCAGCGACGCGCTCTCGTCGACATCGCTGTCTCGGTAATACGCCTCGAACAGTAACGGGGTTCCGTTCGGCGTCGTCAGCTGCTGGTATACCTCGACGAGCGGTTGATCGGGCGGTTCAAACCGGTTCTCCGGCTCGCGCAGATCACTCACTTCGGCCTCGCTCCCGCCCGCGCGAAGGATCGCGGCTTCGGAATCGTCGAGCTCGAAGCGCTGGCCGATGAGGCGATGCTCGTCGGAGTAGACGATCGTTCCGTCGTTGGCCCAGACCTTGACGCGTGCGACGTCGGTCGGATCGAGCCGGGCGACGACGTCGTCGAGCGTCGCGATGGCCAGGGGATCGGACGTGAGGACCGAGTCGTCCAGCGCCGGGCCGAACAGCGCGCTCGCCACGAAGGCGGTCGTCTCGCGCGCGTCGCGCACCGCCTCAGCGCGCGCGTTGTCGCGGAGCACGATGACGGCCCCGATCGCGAGGACCACGAGCGCGGCGAGGCCGCCGGCTGCGAAGCGCAGCACGGCGGCCGTCGTCGCGTTCGGTCGGGTCAGGCTGATGTCGTCCTCCAGCGCGGTGTCGCCGCCTGATGCGGCGAGGCCGGCAAGGGTAGACACGCCCTGACCTGTGCGCCGGTTTGGTCAGACGGAGGCCGAGGCCGTGCACGTCTCGCCGGTCGCGGGGTTCTTGGCGGTCGCCTTCACAGCGTGTCCCGCGGCACCGGGAAGCCGCTTGGCGATCGAGAACGAGCCGGACGGGGCCGTGGTCGTCGCGCTGCGCCGGAGCACGGTCACGCCGTTGTCCTTGATGACGACGTTCCAGGCGACACCGACGACGTTCTGGTCGACCTCGAACTCGACTCGCGTCTGGTGATCGCTCGGACGCGGTGCGAGCTTCAACTTCGACGAGCTCGCGCCGGTGCACTTGCCCGCCACGCGGATGTCGCCGTCCTTCGCTGCGGCAGTGCCGATGGTGGCGACCGACGCGAGCAGACCGGCGAATCCCGCAGCGACGATGCGGTGTTTGCGGTGCATGGTGTCTCCTTTGGATGGGGGGTACGGGAGGGGGCGTCGTCAGCATCGGGCGTCGACGGTCCCGAAGACCATCGGACTTCCGTCCTGCGACCGACCTCCGCTGCTTCTGCTTCGGGTACCGTGGAGCCGCTTCCCCCGCACTTCCCCGAGCTCGGCTCTGTTGCTACGCGCCCGGGAGGTGCTGATGTCGCTCGACTTCGACCAGGGTGAGGACCGGTTCGGTCGGCGGTTCGATGCGATCCGCCGACGGCTCGGCGCCGCTCGCGACGATCCCAGGGTGGGCGCCGCCGCGCTCGCGGCGGTTGCAGTCGGCGCCGGCGTCTACTGGTACCGCGGCGCGTCAGCCGTGCCCGATCCGCCGAGCTCGGTCCCGTCGACCACGGCATCGACGGTTGCGTCGGCGGCGGCGCCGATCCCGCTCTCGACCTCGACGACATCGCCGGCGACACTTGTCGTCCATGTAGCCGGCGCGGTCGCGCGACCGGGCGTCGTGAGCATCCCCGGCGACGCCCGTGTCGTCGATGCGATCGACGCAGCCGGCGGGCCGGTCGCGGGTGCCGACCTCGACCGCATGAACCTCGCGGCGCCGGTGCACGACGGCGATCGCGTGCTCGTCGCGCGCGTCGGCGATCCGCCCAGCGTTCCGGTCACCAATTCGACCGCACCCGGTTCGGCTGGCCCAGGTTCGGCCGGCACGGGGGACGCCGCCGAACCCGTCGCGCCGATCGATCTCAACACCGCGAGCGCCGCCGACCTCGAGACGTTGCCAGGGATCGGGCCGACACTCGCCGCGGCGATCATCGCCGAGCGCGACCGGCGCGGCGCGTTCAGCTCGATCGACGACCTGCGGTCGGTGCGCGGGATCGGCGACAAGCGCTTCGCCGAGCTTCGTGACCTCGTGACCGTGTGAGTGCGTTCGCGCCGTTCACGCGGCGTCATCTCGACGCGCTCGTTCCGGCTGCCGGTACCGGCGCCCTGGTCATCGGGATCGCGCTCGGTGAGCGCAAGCCCTCGCTTGCCGCCCTGCAGCTCGCCGGTGCCATCGGGCTCGCGCTCGGATGGTTTCTCCGTGGGCGCGGCCGCGTCGTGATGCTGCTGTGCAGCGCGTTGGCATTGGGTGCCGGCGCCGCGGCCCGGGCCGTCGGAGGTCTCGGCTGGCCAGCAGAGGTGATCCGTCCGGCGGGTAGAACGATGGTCGAGGGCGTCGTGACCTACGACCCGAACGGTCATCCCTTCGCCACGCGTCTCGTCGTGCATGTCGATCGCCTCGGGGGGCAAGTGCTCGCCCGGCGGATCGAGGTTCGCGGCTCGGGTCGCGAATCGTTGCGGCTCCGCACGCTGCGGCTCGGCGACGCCGTCGTCATCGAGGGCGTGATCGTCTCGTTGGCTGCCGACGACGACTTCTTGCGGGCACAGCGGGTCGTCGCCGTGCTCGCCGACGCGCGGCTCGTCGCGGTGTCCTCGGCGGTTTCGCCACAGCTGGCGGCCGCCGAGTGGATCCGAGGTGCGATCGAACGAGGCGCGCGTCGGCTGCCGGCCGGCGATCGCGCGCTGTTGTTGGGGTTTCTCCTCGGCGACACCCGTGAGCTCGATCGCGCCACGACCGCGGCCTTCCGAGCCGCTGGGCTGAGCCACCTGCTCGCGGTGTCGGGCGCGAACGTCGCCTTCGTCCTGGCGCTCGCCGGTCCGGTGCTGCGACGCGTCTCGATCGTCACCCGCGTGGCCACGAGCGGCGTCGTCGTGCTCGTGTTCGCCGCGGCGACGCGCTTCGAGCCGTCGGTGTTGCGGGCATCGGCGATGGCCGGCGTCGTCATGTTGGCGCGGCTCGCCGGACGGCGTGTGACGGCGGGCCGTGCGCTCTCGTACGCGGTCTTTGTCCTGCTGGCGAACGACCCGTGGTTGGTGCACTCGTTGGGTTTCCGGCTCTCGGTCGCGGCGACGGGCGGCATTGCGGCGTTCGCCAAACCAATCGGTGATCGGCTGCGGGGACCCACTGTCGTGCGTGATGCGCTGGGTGTCACGCTCGCGGCGGAGGTCGCGGTCGCTCCGCTGCTCGCGGTGCACCTCGGCGGGATCCCGGTCGTTGCGCCGATCACCAACGTGCTCGCGATTCCCGTCGCTGAGCCATTGACGGTGTACGGGCTCGTCGCGACCGGAGTCGCGTCGGTGCTGCCGTCGCGGCCGGCGACCATCCTGCTTGCGCCCTGCCAGTGGCTCCTGCACTGGGTGAACGGCGTCGCCGAGCTCGGGGCAAGCGTCCCCTGGCGGATCGACGGTCGCGGGCTGGTCGTGCTCGCGATCGCCGGCGCGGTCGTCGCGGTGCTCCGGCGTCGCCGGCGAACGACTTCGATAGGGTCGCCGTGATGGTCGCCGATCGACCGAACGCGCGCTTGCCCGCGCTCCGCGTCGGGACGCGAACCATCGACGTACGCGCGCGCGCGCTCATCGTGTTTCCGTTGGTGCTCGCCACTCGCTCGGACCTCTCCCGGCTGGCCGGCGCAGCGGAGCGCGCGGTTGCGGACGGTGCCGACATCCTCGAGCTGTCGTCGCCGAGTGTCGGTCTCATCCGAGAGTCGATGGCAAAGGTCGGTGCGCGGGTGAACGTTCCGTTCGCGGTGGTCGCCGGAGACGCGCATGCCATCAACGCGCTGAGCGCGAGTCAAGCAGGCATTGTCGTCGCGCACGAGGTCGGAGACAACCTCACCACGCAAGCGCTCATTGCTGCGGCAAAGCGCGGCAAGACGGTGATCGTGACGCAACGATCGGTCGCGCAGGAACTCGCCGATCGAGGTGTCGACCGCGGGGCGATCGTGCTCGACGCGGCGTACCCTGGGGCGATCGACGAGTGCGCCGGCATGGGGGTCCACGTCCTCTGGTCGGCTACCGGCGGGGCCGAAGGCGGCCGCGCCGACCAGCTCGCGACCGCGACCTGGGCGATCTGGAGCGGCGTACGCCTCCTGCGAACCGATGATGTGGTCGGTGCGGCGCGCGTCCGCCGTACCTTGGAGTGGATCCTGGCGGACGGACTCGACTCGTGACCGATGCACTGGTGCATCTCGTGAAAGGCGACGATCCCGTGCTCCGCGCGGACGTCGTGATGCGCGTCGTCGACGGGCTCCTCGGGGGCGAGGATCGCAGCCTCGCCGTCGACGACCTCGAGATCACCGCGCGTGCACGCGGGAGATCGACCTCCGACGACGATGCACACGCCGACGATGACGACCCGGATCCCGCCCGCGAGGCAGGTTCCGTCGAACAGCCCGTGTTCCGGCGCGTGGTGACCGCGCTCCAGTCGCCGCCGTTCATGACGAGTCGCCGCATCGTCGTCGTCAGGAATGTGGCGGACGCGACCGCCGAACAAGCCGCGTTGCTCGCCGAGTACGTGAGCGGGCCTGCCGACGGCACATTCCTCGTGATGGTGCAGCACGGTGGCCGTATGCCTGGCGCGCTCGACAAGGCGATCAAGGCCGCCAAGGTCCCTGTACATGTGCCCGAAGCCGAAGCAACCGCGAAGGGCTCGAAGAACACGTCGGTGATCGAGGCCGAGCTCCACGATCGACTCGCCGAGGCCGGTGTCAAGCTGCACACCGATGCGCGCGCCAGGGTCGTCGAGCATCTCGGCGACGACGCCGCGCGCGTCGCGGAGCTCGTCGAGGTCCTCGGGAGCCGCTTCGTTCGCGGTTCCACGATCCGCGCGGAGGAAGTCGAGCCCTATCTCGGCGCGGCAGGAGCGATCGAAAAGCGCTGGGAGCTGACCGGAGCGATCGACGCGGGCGACACGCCCCGCGCGCTCGATCTGCTGCACCGGCTCATGCAAGCGACGAGCGCGAAGCAACCGAAGGTCGTCCATCCGATGCAGCTGATGGCCACCCTGCACGGCCACTACTCGCAGATGTTGTGGCTTGATTCGCCCGATGTCGCGACGAAGGAGGACGCCGCGGCGGTGCTCGGCGGCAGCCCGTGGGCGGCCAAGTTCCGGCTCGACGCGTCGCGCCGGCTGGGCACCGACGGCTTGCGAGAGGCCTTCGTGTTGCTCGCGCAGGCCGACCTCGACTTGCGGGGCGTACGAGCGATACCCGAGGAGACGGTGATGCAGGTGCTCGTCGCCCGGCTCAGCGCACTCTCTCGGCGCAGCGGCGCGGTGCGGTCACGGACGGGCTAGCTCACCCGGTCGCGTTGTTCGCCGCGCGCATCAGCCGCGACGTGCGGCGGGCCGCCTGGTTCTTGTGGATCACTCGCTTGCCCGCCGCCTTGTCGAGGCGCCGCTGGGCGATGGTGACCGCCTCCGTCACGTCGCCGCCGCTGCCGCTGCCGATCGAGGCGCGCGCCGTCTTCACGCGGGTCTTCAGCTCCGACTTCACCGACTTGTTGCGGAGACGTCGCTTCTCGTTGGTGATGTTTCGCTTCTTCTGAGACTTGATGTTCGCCATGGGCGCGTTCGACCTCGGGGAGCGATCGTGGAACCGGAGCAGGGTACCAGCCCGCCCCGCCCTCCGGCCGCTCGACGAATCGGCGAGACCGGGCTCCGGCATCCCCGTGGGCGACAATGGTGGATCCGACTGCAAGGCGCTTCGTGACCAGTCTCGACCGGATCCGTAATCTCAGCATCGTCGCCCACGTCGATCATGGAAAGTCGACGCTCGCGGATCGATTCCTGGAGCTCACCGGGGCGGTCGACGCGCGCGACATGCGAGCGCAGTACCTCGACTCGATGGATCTCGAGCGCGAGCGTGGCATCACGATCAAGGCGCAGAACGTTCGCCTCGAGTACCGCGATCACGTGATCCACCTCATCGACACACCCGGACACGTCGACTTCGGCTACGAGGTGAGCCGCAGCCTCGCGGCGTGTGAAGGTGTGCTGCTGCTCGTCGACGCGAGTCAGGGCATCGAAGCCCAGACACTCGCGAACTGCTACCTCGCCCTCGAGCACGACCTCACGATCGTCCCCGTGCTCAACAAGATCGATCTGCCGGCCGCCGAGCCCGATCGCCGCGCCGAGGAGATCGAGCGTGTGCTCGGGCTGCCGGCCGACGGCACGCTGCGCATCAGCGCCAAGACCGGCGAAGGCGTCCCTGCCCTGCTCGACGCGATCATCGATCGGATCCCGCCTCCCGGCGGCGACGCCGACGCCCCGCTGCAGGCGCTGCTCTTCGATTCGTACTACGACCCGTACCGCGGGGTGGTCAGCGCGGTACGAGTGTTCAACGGCGTGCTGCGGAGCGGCGCCCGACTCCGCTACGTCCAGCAGCGAGCGAACCACGACGCGGAGGAGATCGGTGTCCGGCTCCCCGTGCCGACCCCGGTCGCGATGTTGAGCCCCGGCGAGGTCGGCTACCTCATCGCGGGCATCAAGGATGTCGGCGAGGCGAAGGTCGGCGAGACCGTCACCGACGCTGCCAGGCCGGCCGCGGAGCTCATCGGGTATCGAGATCCGAAGCCGATGGTGTTCTGCGGGCTCTATCCGGTCGACGGTGACGAGTACGCGGATCTCCGCGAGAGCCTCGAGAAGCTGCGGCTGAACGACAGCAGCTTCACGTACGAGCCGGAGACCTCGGGTGCGCTCGGCTTCGGGTTCCGTTGCGGGTTCCTCGGGTTGTTGCACATGGAGATCATTCGAGAACGCCTCGAGCGCGAGTACGACCTCGCACTCGTCGCGACCGCACCCAACGTCGAGTACCGCGCGCTGCTCGTCGAAGGCGGCGTGGAGGTCGTCGACAACCCGAGCGCCATGCCGGCGACGGCCCGGATCGATTCGATCGAGGAGCCATACGTCACCGTGACGATCCTCACACCGACGGAGTACGTCGGCACGCTGATGGAGCTCTCCCAGCAACGGCGTGGAGAGATGCAGCACATGGAGTACCTCAGCGAGGATCGTGTCGAGCTCGTGTACCTCCTCCCGCTTGCGGAGATCGTGATGGACTTCTTCGACCAGATGAAGTCGCGTACTCGGGGCTACGCGTCACTCGACTACGAACCCGCCGGGTACCGGACGAGCCAGCTCGTCAAGGTCGACGTGTTGCTCAACAACACGCCCGTCGACGCGTTCAGCGCGATCGTCCACAAGGACAAGGCGTACGACTATGGCCGCAAGATCTCGACCAAGTTGCGAGAGCTCATCCCGCGCCAGATGTTCGACGTGCCGATCCAGGCGACGATCGGCGGTCGGATCATCGCCAGGGAGACGGTGAAGGCGAAGCGCAAGGACGTGCTCGCGAAGTGCTACGGCGGTGACATCACCCGCAAGCGCAAGCTGCTCGAGAAGCAGAAAGAGGGGAAGAAGAAGATGAAGAACATCGGGCGGGTCGAGGTTCCCCAAGAAGCCTTCGTCGCGGCCCTCAGGCTCGACGAGTGAGTGTCCCATCAGATGGCGGTATGCCGCCATCTGATGGGACACACAGCAATCGATGGGACACGCAGGTGCGGTCAGGGCGCGACTTGGGGGTCCTTGGGGAGGCCGAGCACGCGCTCGGCGATGATGTTGCGCTGCACCTCGCCCGTGCCGCCACCGATCGTCAGCGCCGGCGAGTACAAGAAGCCGTACGTCCACATCCCGCTCGCCTCGCCGAACGGACCGCTCGCGCCGAGCAGACCATCGGTGCCTGCGAGCTCGATCGCCGTCCGCATGACCCGCTGGCCGTGCTCGTCCGACAGGGCCTTGCGGACCGACGCCTCCGGTCCCGGCTCGAGCCCGCGCACACGCGCCGACAGTGTTCGCAGCCGGATCAGCCGCAGCACCTCGGACTCCACGTAGAGCGCCGCGAGTTGCTGCCGGCGGACCGGATCGTCGCAGCCACCGTGCGCGCGCACGAGGTCGATCACGTCGTTCGCGGTCGGCCCGCGACCCCAGAGCGCCCCCTCCGCCGACAGCGACACGCGCTCGTTGCCGAGCGTCACCTTCGCGAGCCGCCAGCCGTCGTGCTCGGCGCCGATGAGGTTCGCCGACGGCACCCGCACGTCGTCGAAGAACACCTCGTTGAACTCGTGCGTGCCCGTCATCTGCACGATTGGTCGGACCGTGACGCCGGGAGAATGCATGTCGAGCACGAAGTAGGAGATCGACTCCTGATCAGCGACGGCGCGATCGAATCGCGTACGCGCCAGCAGGATCCCGTAGCGCGCGATGTGCGCGAGCGTGGTCCAGACCTTCTGCCCGTTCACGACGTACTCGTCGCCGTCGCGGACCGCTCGAGTCTGCAAGGACGCGAGGTCCGATCCTGCACCCGGTTCCGAGAACAGCTGGCACCACAGGTCGGAACCGTCGAGCAACCCCGGAAGGAATCGCCGCTGCTGCTCGTCGGTGCCGGCGACGAGCAGGGTTGGCCCCGCCCAGCCGATCCCGATCGGGTTCAGCGGCCTCGGGACCTGCCGCGCGCGCATCGCGTCGTCGATCGCGAGCTGTTCCCACGGTCCCGCGGAGCGACCCCACGGCTCGGGCCAGTGCGGTGCGACGTACCCAGCCTGTGCGAGTCGGGAGCTCCAGTCGAACGGCCACGCGCCGCCGGGCGCGTGCTGGTCGAGGAATGCCTCGAGCTCGCCCCGCGCGGCGTCGGCCTCGGGTGGCCAATCGAAGGCGGTCGGGCGCGGCACCGCGAGCAGGGTAGACAGCGTGTCATCCGTCGTGCGCCTCGACGCCGAACAACCTGCGTGGCCCGACCCCAGGGGCCGGGGCAAACGTTCGCCGGCGCTCGGCCTGCGTGGGATGCTCGGCCCATCGACACCCGACACCCTGCGGAACCGGTCGACGAGCTCGACGACGCGCAGCTCGTCGGCGCCGTCGCGTCTCGCGATCAGGACGCGCTCGCGGAGGTCTATCGCCGTCACGGTGACTCGTGCTTCGGGCTCGCGCGCCGTGTCCTGGTCGAGCGAACGCTGGCCGAGGAGGTGGTGCAAGAGGTCTACCTCCGGATGTGGCACGACCCCGACCGCTTCGATCCGGACCGCGGCTCGCTGCGCTCGTTCCTCCTCGCGCAGGTACACGGGCGGGCCGTCGACCTGCTGCGCGCAGAGACCGCACGGCGCAACCGCGAGGCTCGCGATGCCATCCAAGCCGGTATCGCGCTCGACGACATCGAGCGTCGCGTGCTCGACCTCGCGCAGGCCGAGGCTGTCCGCACCGCGCTCGCAACGCTTGATCCGCGAGAGCGAGAGGCGATCGAGCTCGCCTACTTCGGCGGACACAGCTACCGCGACGTCGCCGGGTTGCTCGAGACACCAGAAGGAACAGTGAAGAGCCGAATCCGCGCTGGCCTGCATCGCCTGCGCGCCGCGCTCATCGACGCGGGGTACCCCCAACCATGAACACCGACACGAACCCCGAGCTCGACGAGCTGCTCGGTGCCTACGCGCTCGACGCACTCGAGGGCGACGAGCGTGACCGTGTCGCGCGATACCTCGAGGCGAACGCTGTGGCACGTCGCGAGGTCGATGAGCTGCGCGAGACGGCCGCGACGCTCGCGCTCGCGCCGCTCGAGCACGAGCTCGCGCCGCCGGAGCTGTGGGACCGCATCGCGGGTGCGATCAACGCCGGCGCCCAGAGTGAGGCGCAGAACGAGGCGGACGTCGTCGCGCTCGCGACCCGCCGCCGGTCGGTGCCGCTCCGTGTCGCCGCACCCTTGGCCGCGGTGGCGGCCGCGTTGATCGGGGTGCTCGCCGTCGCAAACGCGAGCGACGGTGGTCGCGTCGAGGGCTACGACGAGGCGTTCAGCGCCGTGGCGCGCAGCGGTCGATCGTTGACCCTCGAAGGACGCGGGCGCGCCGATGTCGCCCTCGCCGACGGGAAGGGTTGGTTGCGCGTGACCGATCTGCCCGACCTTGCTGACGGCCAGGTGTACCAAGCCTGGGCGGTCTACCCGGACACCGGCTCGCCGATCTCGATCGGCGTGCTCAGCGCCGAGTACACCTCGTTCGAGTACGACAGCGACCTGGAGGCGATCGCGATCACGATCGAGGACTCGCCCGGCGTGGTCGTCTCGCGGAGCGAACCCGTGGCCGCCGGAGCCGTGTAGCGCCGTAGATTCGCAATGTGACCACGCCGTTCGGCGTCTACGTCCACATCCCGTTCTGCGCGCACCGGTGCGGGTACTGCGACTTCGCGACCTGGACCGACCGCGATCACCTGGTCGATGCCTACGTGGACGCGTGCATCGACGACCTGCGCCGCCGCGCTGCGACGATGCCTCCTGCCACGAGCGTCTTCTTCGGCGGCGGCACCCCTTCGCTCCTGAAGCCCGACCGACTCGTCGCGATCCTCGACGCAGTCGAGCGCACCCCCGATGCCGAGGTCACGGTCGAGTGCAATCCCGATTCCTTCCGGCCCGACTCTCTTGGGTCCGGCAGCTTCGACGTCTACGCCGGCGCGGGGGTGAACCGCGTGAGCCTCGGCGCGCAGTCGTTCGCGCCGCACGTACTGCAGGCACTCGACCGCACGCACGACCCGGCCAACGTCGCGCGCTCTGTCGCGCTCGCCCGCGACGCCGGGATCACTCGCATCAACCTCGATCTCATCTACGGCACGCCCGGCGAGACGCTCGACGACTGGCGCGCGTCGATCGATCAGGTGCTGGCGCTCGGCGTCTCGCACGTCAGCGCCTACGCGTTGACCGTCGAGCCGGGAACGCCGCTCGGTCAGGCCGTCGCAGCCGGTCGGGCACCAGGCCCCGACGACGACGACCAGGCCGAAAAGTACGAGCTCGCCGACGAGTTGTTCGCGCGAAACGGCCTCGAGTGGTACGAGATCTCGAACTGGGCGGTTCCGGGTCAGGAATGCCGCCACAACCTGCTCTACTGGACGATGGGGGAGTATGTCGCGATCGGATGTGCCGGCCACGGTCACACCGGTGGAACGCGCTGGTGGAACGTGCGCACACCCGAGCGCTATGTGGAGCGGATCACCGCGGGCGAGTCGCCCATCGCCGGCGAGGAGCACCTCGACGTGGACGCGCGCCGCGAGGAGGCGTTCTCGCTGGCGCTACGCACTCGGTCCGGGGCGACCCACCCCGAGACCACCGGCGAGACCGACGAACTGGCGCGGGCAGGGATCCTCGAACACAGGGAAGGGCGCATCGTGCTGACCCGGCGGGGCCGGCTCCTCGCGTCGGATGTGACCGCGGGGCTACTGCTGGGCGGTGTCGCGGCCGGCCATTCGTATGCCGGCACTCGGAACACCATTGGCACTCGGTACCATTGAGTGCCAATGCAGAACGCCGAACACTCCGAGCAGCTGGAAGACCGCAAGGCCGCGGTGCTGCGCGCGATCGTCGAGCAATACGTGTCCTCGGGCGCGCCGGTCGGCAGCCAGACGATCGTCCAGACCGCTGAGCTGGGCGTGTCCGCCGCCACGGTCCGCAACGACATGGGTGCGCTGGAACGCGACGGGTACATCACCCACCCGCACACCTCGGCGGGTCGGATCCCGACCGACAAGGGGTACCGGTTCTTCGTCGATCACTTCGCCGGCGCCTCCGAGCTGCCCTCCCCGCAGCGGCGTGAGATCGCCGACTTCTTCGCGTCGACAACGCGGGTGATGGACGACCTGCTCCACAGCACGAGCCAGCTGCTCGCTCGTCTCACCGACCATGCGGCGGTCATCGTCGGCCCCCAGGCCGATGTCGCGACCGTGCGCAGCGTTCAGCTCGTGTCGCTCCAGCCGCGCATCGCGATGGCGATCGTCGTGCTGTCCAACGGGGTCGTGGAGAAGGAGACCATGCTCCTCGATGCCGACGCCAACGATGCAGAGGTGTTGACGGCCGGCAAGCTGTTGCAGGCGGCGCTCGTCGACACGCCGTTCGCAGCGCTGCGACCGCCGGAGTTCGTCGATCCTCGACGGCCGAGTCGCGCCGAAACGCTCGCCGCGGAGGCCTGCGCGGCGTTCCGGCGCGTCAGCGAGCGAGGGGCCGAGTCGGTGTTCGTGGGCGGTACGAGTCACCTCGCCGCGGAGGGCGGGTCGTTCTCGCCGGCCAGCCTCGCGCGCCTCCTCGAGCTGCTGGAGCATCAGGTGCTGGTCGTCGCGGTCGTGCGCGAGCTGCTCGGCCCGGGCCTGACGGTGCGCATCGGCACCGAGACCGAGCGCGAGGATCTCGCCGAGTGCTCCCTCGTGCTCGCGCCCTACCTCGTCGAGGGCCAACTCGCCGGTACGGTCGGCGTGCTCGGCCCGACTCGAATGGATTATCGCCAGGCGCAGGCCGCAGTGACGGCGATCTCCAACCAACTCTCGCGTTCGCTTCCGCGCTGACGCGACCGACCGACGGAGGGGGTGAACATGCCGACGACCGACTACTACGAACGGCTCGGAATCGACAAGAACGCCTCCGACGACGAGATCAAACGCGCGTACCGTGCGCTCGCTCGGCGGCATCACCCCGACGCGAACGCCAACGATCCTGAAGCCGCCGAGCGCTTCAAGGAGATCTCGACGGCGTACGACACCCTCTCGGATCCCGAGAAGCGGCGGCGCTACGACATGTTCGGCCCCGATGGAACCCCTGGCCAAGGCGGCGCGGACGGGTTCGGGCTCAACGACCTGTTCGAGGCGTTCTTCGGTGGCGGCGACCCGTTCGGTCGGTCTCCCGGCGGGCCTCGGCGCGGGCCTGACGCCGAGTGCCTGCTCGATCTGACGCTTGCCGACGTCGTGATCGGTGGTACCCGCGACCTCGACCTCACGATGCCGATCGCCTGCGATCAGTGCGACGGCAGTGGCTGCCAACCCGGAACGCATCCTGAGCGTTGCGCGACCTGCAGCGGAACCGGTGAAGTCCGCTCGATGCGCCGTTCGATCCTCGGTCAGCTCGTGACGTCGGGGCCGTGCACCGACTGCGCCGGCAGCGGTCAGGTGATCCCTTCAACGTGCGAGCAATGTCGTGGTGAAGGCCGCGTGCGCGGCCCTCGCCACCTGCAGCTCGACGTTCCGGCCGGCATCGGCGACGGTCAACGGTTGCGTCTCGCCGGCCGCGGTCCTGCGGCTCCGCGCGGCGGGCCGGCCGGCGACCTGTACGTGACGGTCCGCGTCGCCGCGGATCCCCGCTTCGAACGCGACGGCGATCATCTCCACACGGTCGCGCCGATCGCGATGACGCAGGCGGCCCTCGGCACCACGTTGACGGTGCCCACGATCGACGGCGACGAACAGCTCGACATCGCCCCAGGGACCCAACCGGGTCGCGTGTTCACGATTCGGGGGCGCGGCGTGCCGTCGTTGCGAACCGGGCGTCGCGGCGATCTCCATGTCCACGTCGATGTCGAGGTCCCCGCGAAGCTCTCGGCCGACGAGGCCGAGCTGCTCGCGCGCTTCGCCGAGCTCCGCGGCGAGCAAGTGAGCGACGGCCGCGAAGGCTTGTTCTCGCGCCTGCGGTCTGCCTTCGGCGAACGGTGACCGGAACCAGCCCGGCGGCTGAGCCTGGTGGCGGCCCGGCGGCTGAGCCTGGTGGCGGCCCGGCGGCTGAGCCTGGTGGCGGCCCGGCGGCTGAGCCTGGTGGCGGCCCGGCGGACGAAGATGGCGTCACGGCACACCTGATCGTCGATTGCCCGCTCGACGATTCGCTGGTGGTCGACGGCCACGATGGTCATCACCTCCAACGCGTCCGGCGAGTGCGCGCCTTCGAGCACGTGACGGTCGCCGATGGCGCCGGTGGTTGGCGCCGCTACGCGGTGCGCAGCGCGACCCGCGGCGTGCTGCACCTCGATGCGGTCGGCGTCAGCACGATCGAGCCGCCCGGCATGCCGCTGTGCGTCGCGCCGGCGCTGACGAAGGACGCGAAGCTCGAGACGGTCGTCGCACAGTTGACCGAGCTCGGCGTCACGGAGGTGGCGCCGCTGGTCGCCGAGCGGTCGGTCGTGCGCCTGGACGAAGCTGCACTCGTTCGCCTCGGCGATCGCGGTCGCGCCGCGGCACGAGCGTCGTCGATGCAGAGCCGGCGCGCGCGAGTCCCGGTCGTGCACGCGCCCGGTTCGCTCGCTTCGATCTCCACCCGAGCCGACCTGCTGGTTGCGATCCGCGGTGGTCTCGATCCCTGGGCGCTCGGCCCGCCCGGGATCTCGGGTTTTACGGTCGCCACCGGACCGGAAGGGGGATTCTCTGATGCCGAGCGCGCGCAGCTCGCCGCCGCGGGTGCGCGCGAGCTCGGTCTCGGACGGTTCGTGTTGCGCGCCCAGCACGCGCCACTCGTCGCGGCCGCGGCGCTCCTTACGAGACAATCTGTCTGAGGGCACCGTGCATGATGTTGCCCAATGTGGTGAGAGGTCGCTTCTGAGAACGCTACGAGGTCAATGACTTTCACGCTCCGTGCTGATACATTGCGCGGGGGCGAAGGTCCGGGCGGCTGGCATAGGAGACATTCGGGGTGGCATCCAGCGGTGCGAAGGTCGGCGAACGCCTGCGAGCGATCCGCCGGCAGAAGGGCCTGTCGTTGCACGACGTCGAGGCCCGGTCGGGGACGGAGTTCAAGGCGTCGGTGCTCGGTGCCTACGAGCGCGGCGAGCGGGCCATCTCGGTTCCCCGCCTGTTGCGGCTCTCCGAGATCTACGAGGTTCCGGCCGACCAGTTGCTGCCCAGAGAGATCGACGGTGCCGAGATCGTGCTCTCCGACGGCGACCGGCGCCCTGTGGGCGATCTCCTCGGTCAGGGCTACACGGTCGATCTCGTCCGGCTCCACGAGCTCGACGACCCCGACGCGGTGATCCTGTCGCGGTACGCCAGCACCATCCAGCTCGAGCGCCAGGACTTCAACGGCCGTCTGCTCACGATCCGGCGCGACGACATGCGGATCCTCGCCGCCGTGCTCGGTCGGGGCATCGACGAGATGGGTTCCCGGTTCGACCAGCTCGGCCTTCGCGCCCACGCGTGATCGAGAACCTTCTCGACGCGAGGGAAGGTTGAACGGCAGCCACCCGCGGCCGTGGCGGGGATAACGTCGCGCCCGTCTTGAGTACCTCGGCGCCCGCACCGCACAAGCTCATCGTCCCCAGCAACCACGTGATGCTCGAGCTTCTCGGCCCGCGCGACGAGTTGTTGCGTCAGGTCGAGGATGCGTTCGCCGTCGAGATCCTCGTGCGCGGCAACGAGATCACGATCAGCGGCGAGCCCGAGGAATCGGCACGGGCGGCGCGCCTGTTCGAGGAGCTTGTGCTGCTGCTGCAGACCGGTCATCCGATCGACCGCGAGAACGTCGGTCGTTCGATCCAGATGCTGCGATCCGACCAGCGCCCGAGCGAGGTCCTCGGCACCCAGGTCGTGAAGGGGCGCAAGACGGTCCGACCGAAGACCGCCGGGCAGAAGCGTTATGTCGACGCCGTGCGCGACCACACGATCACGTTCGCGATCGGACCGGCGGGCACCGGTAAGAGCTACCTTGCGGTCGCGCTCGCGGTGCAGTCGCTGCAAGCCAAAGACGTCAATCGCATCATCCTCACGCGTCCCGCGGTCGAGGCGGGGGAGCGGCTCGGGTTTCTCCCGGGCGACATGCTCGCCAAGGTCGATCCGTATCTGCGGCCGCTGTACGACGCGCTCTACGACATGGTCGAGCCCGAGGCAGTGCAGCGCCTGATGGAACGCGGCACGATCGAGGTCGCGCCGCTCGCGTACATGCGCGGCCGCACCCTGAACGACAGCTTCATCATCCTCGACGAGGCACAGAACACGACGGCTGAGCAGATGAAGATGTTCTTGACCCGGCTCGGGTTGGGGAGCAAGGCGATCGTCACGGGCGACGTCACCCAGATCGATCTCGCCGACGGCCGGGGCCGCAGCGGGCTGCTGTCGGTGCGGAACGTATTGCCCGATGTCGACGGTCTGTGCTTCATCGACCTGTCAGGCGAGGATGTCGTGCGCCACAAGATCGTGCAGGACATCGTCGACGCGTACGAGGTGTTCGAGACGAAGAAGAAGACGGGCCAGAAGCCGGGCACGAGGACCGGGCGGCGCTGACCGCGACGACGATGCCCTACCTTCTCCATGCGGCCAACGAGCAAACCGACGAGGCACTCGACCTCGACCGTTACGTGCGACTCGCGCGGCACGTGCTGCACGCCGAAGATGTCGCGCCGGACGTCGAGTTGTCGATCCTGTTCGTCGACGAGCCGACGATCGCGCTGTACCACGAGCGCTTCCTCGGCGAGGCCGGTCCGACCGACGTGATGGCCTTCCCCATCGACGACGATCCGCCCGCGGGCGGGCGCCGGCCCGACCACGGGGACCGTGGACCGGGTGCGCCGAGCGACGCGACCGACGAGCCGCCGTCGATGCTCGGCGACGTGATGGTCTGCCCCGCGTTCGCGGCCAGAGAAGCTCGCCGACGCGGCGATGCCGCCGTCGCCGACGAGCTTGCGCTGCTTGTCGTCCACGGGGTACTGCACCTGCTGAGCTACGACCACCACGAACCGGACGAGGAAGCCGCGATGCAGGCCCGCCAGGCGGAGTTGCTGGCAGACTTCGCGGTCAGCGAATCGACTCGAGAGGTCAACAGAGAGGAAGACCGGTGAGTTCCGGTCCACATCCAAGTCCCGTCCTCGAGGTGCCCGCGAGACGGCGTCTGAATGGATAGCGCCGACCTCCTCGCCGTCGCGGCGATCATCGCGCTCTTCTTCCTCGCGGTAGTGCTCGCGATCGCCGAGACATCGTTCTTGCGCATGAGCCGTCCGAAGGCGGCCGCGCTCGCCGACGATCATCGCCGCGGCGCCCGGCTCCTTGTGCGGTTGCTCGAAGAGCCCGAGGAGACGATCAACGCCGTCACGCTGCTCGCGCTCGCGGCACAGATCATCACCGCGAACCTGCTCGGCGTGTTGCTCGCGGGCCGGCTCGGGGTGTGGGGTCTGGTGCTCGGTCTCGTGCTCAACGTTGTCGTGTTCTTCGTGTTCGCGGAGGCGGCACCGAAGACGTGGGCGATCCAGCATTCGACGCGCGCCGCGCTCGCCGTCGCTCCGTTCTTGTACGTGCTGTCGCGCTTCTGGCCGGTCCGCATGCTCGTCAAGGGATTGCTCGGGTTGGTCAACGTCATCCTGCCCGGCAAGGGGTTGAAGGACGGCCCCTTCGTCACCGAGCAAGAGATCAGGGCCATGGCCGACGTCGCGGTCGCGGAGAACGAGATCGAAGAGGACGAACGCGAGATGATCCACTCGATCTTCGAGTTCGGCGACACGGTCGTGCGCGAGGTCATGCGGCCTCGGCCCGACATCATCGCCGTCGAGGTCGACGCGATGGTCGACGACGCGATCGGCCGAATGATCGATGCCGGGTTCTCCCGACTCCCGGCGTACGAGGGCGAGTCCGACAACATCACCGGGCTCGTCTACCTGAAGGATCTCGTGCGACGGAGTGCCGACGGCAACGGCCGCCTACCCGTTCGCGATGCGCTGCGTCCTGCGGTGTTCGTTCCCGAGAGCAAGAACGTGTCCGATCTGCTCCAGCAGATGCGCGCCGAGAAGTTCCACATGGCGATCGTCGTCGACGAATACGGCGACACGGCCGGGCTCATCACGATGGAGGATCTGCTCGAGGAGATCGTCGGCGAGATCAGCGACGAGTACGACGTCGAGGAGCCCGAGATCGAGCGTCTCTCGCCGACCGTCGTGCGTGTCCCCGGCGGCACGAACATCGGCGACCTGAACGACGAGCTCGAGGCCAATCTCCCCGACGACGAGTGGGACACCGTCGGCGGCCTGCTCCTCAACCTCCTCGGGCACGTCCCCCAAGAGGGCGAATGCGTGGAGTTCCGCGGCCTCGAGTTCTGTGCCGAGCGGGTCGTGCAGCGGCGCGTCCAGTCGGTGCTCGTGACGGTCCTGCCCACGATCGACGACGCGGAGGCTCCCGACGAGGAACCATCGCGCTCGCCCGCGTCGTGAACCACTCGGGCGTCACGCCGCTCGCGTTCCGCAGCGGCTTCGTGACGCTCGTCGGACGGCCGAACGTCGGCAAGAGCACGCTGATGAACGCGATCGTCGGGCAGAAGGTGTCGATCGTGGCCGACCAGCCGCAGACGACGCGTGCCCAGATCCGAGGCGTGCGCACCACCGACGCGAGCCAGGTGGTGTTCCTCGACACGCCCGGCATCCACCGACCGCGCACGCTGCTCGGCGAACGGACGAACCAGCGGGCGATCGAATCGCTGGGCTCCGTCGACCTCGTCTGCCTGCTCGTCGAGGCGAACGCCGAGCTCGGCCCGGGCGACCGGTTCATCGCCGAGCTCATCCACGGCGTCGGCACGCCGGCGTTCTGCGTGATCAACAAGACCGACAAGGCGGACCGCGCGCAGCTCGTCGACCAGCTCGCCCGGCTCGGCGCCGGCACGCTGGGCGATTTCGAGGCGTTCGTGCCGGTCTCGGCGAGAACCGGCGACGGCGTCGACGTGCTCATTGGCGAGATCGAGGCGCGGATGTCCGCCGGTCCCCGGTATTACCCGGAAGGCACGATCACCGACCAGCCGGAGTCGTTCCTTGCCGCGGAGTTCCTGCGAGAGCAGCTGATCGCCGGCGCCCGCGAGGAGCTCCCGCATTCGATCGCCGTCGTCGTCGACGAGCTCGAGATGCGCGAGACCAGGCGAGGCGAGCCGCTGCTCGCCCTGCGCGCGGTCGTGCGCGTCGAGCGCGACTCGCAGAAGGGGATCGTGATCGGCCGCGGTGGTGAGCGGCTCAAATCGGCTGGCACGGCGGCGCGCCTCGAGCTGGAACGGCTCCTCGGCGTCCGTGTGCACCTCGAGACGATCGTGCGGGTGGACCCCGATTGGCAACGGCGGGCGCACGCCCTCGACCGCCTCGGATTCTGAGTTCACGAACGTACAAATTCGCACGTCGGAGCACGTGAATCACAAGTTGCTGCTCCCGTTCGCGCCGCCAGTAGAGTGCCGCGCGTCCGGCCAGTGGCTGCGAACCGTGAAAGGCCCACCCCGCCTCATGACCACACCGCGATGGCGACAGCGCGCCCTCGGATGCGCCGGGCGGTGCGGCGCGTTCGCCGTTGTCACGTTGGTGCTGACCGCTTGCGGTGACGACTCCACCAAAGAGCAGAACGCGCTCGAGCCGCACGGCAAGGTCGCGCAGCGACAGCTCGACCTGTTTCTCCCCTTCTTCTGGATCGCGGCCGCGATCGGCATCGGCGTCATCGGCGTCACGATCTTTGCCGCCATCCGGTACAGGGCGCGACCCGGGAACGAGAACCCGAAGCAGGTCCACGGCAATACCACGCTCGAGATCTCCTGGACGATCGTGCCAGCGGTCGTGATGGCGATCATGGCCGTGCCGACCGTCGCCACGCTCTGGGATCTCGACAAGAAGCCCGACGACCCGCTCGAGGTCACGGTCTACGGCAAGCAGTGGTGGTGGGAGTACCAGTACACGAACCTTGATACCGTCGACCCGAGCATCGACTACGAGGTCAACACCGCGAACGAGCTCCACATCCCCGCGGGCCGGCCCGTGTACTTCACGTTGCGTTCCACCAACGTCAACCACTCGTTCTGGGTCCCGAGCCTGGCGGGCAAGAAGGACGTGGTGCCGAGCCGCGACAACCACGTGTGGTTCGAGGCCGACGACGACGACGCGGGCAGCGTGTACTACGGGCAGTGCGTCGAGTACTGCGGCCTCTCCCACGCCGACATGCGCCTCAAGGTGTTCGTCGACTCACCGGAGGACTTCGCGGCGTGGGCGCGCAAGCAGCGCGAGCCTTGGGACGCGGCCAGGCTGGCGCGGGCCGAGGAGCTGGGCATCACCACCACCTGGGGTTGCTCCACCTGCCACTTCATCGGCGGTTTCGACGAGGCGGCCGACGCCGCGATCGCCGACGGCAGCGGCGCGGACTCCCGCCCCGGTCCGAACCTCACACACCTCGCCGATCGCAGCACGTTCGCCGGCGCGATCTACGACCTCGACCTCGAGAACCTCACCGACTGGATCTGGCACGCGCCCGACCAGAAGCCGAACCAGTGCGACAAGCCGCTCTTCGACCCCGACTGCCGCGTTGGTATGCCGAACTTCGAGAAGACGGGCATGACGCGCGACCAGGCCGAGGAGATCGCCCGCTTCCTCCTCGAGCAGGAGCCATGATGCACGCGTCGCGCACGCGAGAGGACCGGTCATGACCACGGTCGAAGAGGCCGTCGGCCAGGTCGCTGCGCCGCGCGGTCTGCTCGCGCGGCCCACCAAGGCCGAGGGGTTCACGAGCTGGTTCACCACGATCGATCACAAGAAGATCGGCATGCTCTACGGCGGTTCCGCGCTCGTGTTCTTCGTGATCGCGGGGCTCGAGGCCCTGCTGATCCGGCTGCAGCTCGTCGGGCCGAACGGCACCGTGCTGTCGGCCAAGGTCTACAACCAGATGTTCACCATGCACGGCACCACGATGGTGTTCATGGTCGGCATGCCGATGGCAGTCGCGTTCGGCAACTTCCTCGTGCCGTTGATGATCGGAGCGCGCGACGTCGCGTTCCCGCGCGTCAACATGCTCGGCTACTGGATCTTCCTGTTCGGCGGGATCTTCATGTACTCGAGCTTCCTGTGGAGCTCGGCCCCCGACGGTGGCTGGTTCGGCTACGCGCCGCTCACGAGCCAGCCGCTCGCTGCCGGCGCGCTGCCCGGCCACGGCCCCGACTTCTGGACCATCGGCCTCATCATGATGGGCATCGGGTCGGTGACCTCGGCCGTCAACTTCATCGTGACCATCCTCAACATGCGCGCTCCCGGCATGACCTTGCTGCGCATGCCGGTCTTCGTGTGGATGATCTTGGTGATCGCGTTTCTCACGCTGTTCGCGATGCCGCCGGTGACCGCTGCGCTCATCCAGGTCTACATGGACCGCAACTTCGGCACCGCGTTCTTCGACGCGAGCCGCGGAGGCGACCCGTTGCTCTACCAGCACCTGTTCTGGCTGTTCGGGCATCCCGAGGTGTACATCCTGATCCTCCCCGGGATGGGCATCGTGTCGGAGATCCTGCCGGTGTTCTCGCGCAAGCCGCTGTTCGGCTACCGGGTCGTGATCTTCTCCGGGATCGCGATCGGCTTTGTCGGCTGGGGCGTGTGGGCGCACCACATGTTCGCGACCGGCCTCGGCCCGGCCGCGCTCACCGGTTTCGGCGTCGCGACGATGGCCATCGGCGTGCCGACCGGCGTGAAGATCTTCAACTGGCTCGGCACCGTGTGGGGCGGCGCGGTGCGGCTCAAGACCGCGATGCTGTTCGCGCTCGGCTTCATCGCCATGTTCACGCTCGGCGGCCTGTCGGGCGTCATGCACTCGATCGTGCCGGCGAACTCGCAGCAGACCGACACCTACTTCATCGTCGCCCACTTCCACTACGTGCTCTTCGGTGGATTGATCTTCGCGTTCTTCGGCGGCTTCTACTACTGGTGGCCGAAGTTCTTCGGGCACCTGCTCGACGAGCGGCTCGGCAAGGTCAACTTCTGGACGATGCTGATCGGCTTCAACCTGACGTTCTTCCCGATGCACCTCGTCGGCTTGCGCGGCATGCCGCGGCGCACCTACACCTATGGTGAGGGCTTCGGCTGGGAGACGCTGAACAAGATCGAGACGGTCGGCGCGTTCGTCATCGCGTTCTCGACGCTGACCTTCCTGGTCAACGTGTTCGTGTCGCGGCGCAAGCGCGTTGCCGCCGGCGACGACCCGTGGGATGGCCGCACACTCGAGTGGAGCATCCCGTCGCCGGTGCCCGCGTACAACTTTGCAGAGGTTCCCGAGGTGCACAGCTTCGACGACTTCTGGCACCGCAAGTACACCGAAGACGACGAGGGCCGGCTCGTGCGGCTGCCCGCGGGCGCGGCCGACGGCGGCGATGTTCACCATGAGCCGCACCACATCCACCTCCCCTCGCCGTCGTTCTGGCCGCTCGTGTTCGCGCTCGGGCTGCCCACCATGGGCTACGGCTTCGTCTTCAAGAACTGGTGGGTGCTCGGCATCGGCGTGTTCATCGCGATGTTCGGGCTGACGGCATGGGCGGTCGAGCCGTCCACCGCCGAGGAGGACCACTGATGTCCACCGCTCTGGTCCCGGCAGGGCAGGCGCACGGCGCGCACCCCCCCGGCCACGACACCAACACGGGGATCAGCCACGTCAAGCTCGGGATCTGGGCGTTCCTGTCGTCGGAATGCCTCTTCTTCGGCGCGTTCATCAGCACCTACCTGATCTACCGCGGTCGCGATCACGCGCTGCTCGAACAGGAGGGCTTGCTGCCCGAGAAGATCTTCGACATCCCGTTCACGTCGGCGACGTCGTTCATCCTGCTGATGTCGTCGCTCACGATGGTGCTCGCGCTCGCAGCCATCCAGCGCGACGACATGCGCGGCCTGCGGATCTGGCTCGGCGCAACCGCGTTGTTCGGCCTGACGTTCATCTCCGGCCAGGTCTATGAGTTCACGAACTTCTACCGCGAGGGCCTGCGTCTGCAGACCGGTGTCTTCGGACCGACGTTCTTCGTCATGACCGGCTTGCACGGCGCGCATGTGACGGTCGGGATCTTCTGGCTCCTGCAGCTCTATTTCCGCTCGCTCCAGGGCAAGCTGACCTCGGCGCAGTCGGAGGCGGTCGAGGTCGCGGGGCTCTACTGGCACTTCGTCGACATCGTGTGGATCGTGATCTTCACCGCGATCTACCTCGTGCCCTACAACTAGGAGCACTCCACGGATGAGTGACACCACCGAGGTCGCCGAGCTCGAACCCAGTGCGGATGATGGCGGCGGCGAGCTCGTCGTCGCCGATGAGGGCACGATCGAGCACCACGAAGCACACGGCCACCCCGAGCCCCGTCAATACGTTCTGATCGCGGTCGTGCTCGTGATCGTCACCGCGGTCGAGGTCGCGGTCAGCTACATCAGCAGCGACACGATCGGGCCGAACTGGATCATCCTCGTGCTCGCCTCGATGGCGATCATCAAGTTCGCGCTCGTCGTGTCCTGGTACATGCACCTGAAGACGGACCGCCGCATCCTGCGCCGGTTCTTCCTCGTCGGGTTGATCGGCGCGCCGCTGCTCTACCTCATCATTGCGCTCGCGCTGCGCGCACTGAACAAGAACTACAACGAGCCGACCGGCGTGACGCCCTGACATGGCCCCGACATGACCCGTGCCGAAGTCCCGGCCTGGACGCCTCACCCTGAGGTCTGGCTGCTCGTCGCCGGTCTCGTCGCGGCATACGCGGTCGCGACCCTGCGCCTCGGCCCGCGCCTCGCACCGGACCCTGCCCGCCCGGTGACTCGCTTCCAACTCGGTGCGCTCGGCGCGGCGGCGCTCGCGCTGCTCGTCGCCTCCGACTGGCCGATCCACGACGTCGCCGAGGGCTACCTGTTCAGCGTCCACATGCTCCAGCACCTCACCTACAGCACGATCGTCGCGCCGCTCGTGCTCCTGGCGGTGCCAGCGTGGATGGCGCGCGAGGTGCTCGTGCGGACGCGGCTGCTCGGCGTTGTCCGCGTCGCCGCGCGGTTCCTGCCGGCGACGGTGCTGTTCAACGTCGTGCTGGTCACAACGCACCTGCCGCCGGTTGTCGACCAGGCAGTGCGCAACCCCATGGTGCATCTGGGGATCCACACCGTGGTGCTGCTCTCGGCGATCGTCGTGTGGCTCCCGATCCTGTCACCACTCCCCGAGATACCGCGGCTCACCGGCCTCGCCGCGATGGGCTTCCTCTTCCTCCAGTCGATCGTGCCGACCGTGCCCGCGTCGTGGCTCACGTTCAACGACCGGCCGCTGTACCGCATCTACGAGACGTTCGATCGATTGTGGGGCGTGACCCCGATCTCCGACATGCGCATGGCCGGGTTGATGATGAAGACGGGCGCAGGCGCGATCCTGTGGATCGTCATCGCGATCGTCTTCTTCCGCTGGTACGCGACGGAGGAGCCCGACCACCGACCGGGTCGCGTGACCCGTGACCTCGACCGAGAGCTGATGGGACTGAGCCGGCCATGAGCCCCGACGTGCACGACGAGACGCCCGCCGACGCCGACGCAGTGGTTGACGCCGACGCAGTGGTTGACGCCGGCGCCGTGGTCGAGCCGGTTGTCGACGCCGCGCCCGCCAGGCGCACGCCGCGCACCACGGGCGGCCAGACGCTGTTCGATCGCTTCGTCACGCCGGTCGTGCTGCCGATCGCCGCGACGGCTGCGATCATCTTCGTCGTCCTCAACTTGTCGCGCGTGTTCCTGGCCGGCACAGGTGGCGGTCATGCCGGCGAAGCCGTCGAGGGAGCCGAAGCCGGCGGTCACGCAGCGATGCCTGTCGTGTTCGCCGCGGTCGTCACCGTGTCGATCCTGGTGTTTGCGTCAATGTTCGCGCAGGCGAAGAAGATGCGGACCCAGACGCTCGCGATGTTCAGCGTCGTCGCGCTCGGCGTGGTGGTCTTCGCCGGCTGGTTGAGCGTGGGCGACGCGCAGGAGAAGGGCGTCGGCGGTGGTCCCGTCGCGTGCGACCCCCCGACGAACACGCTCGAGGTGCTCGGCTCGAATGCGCTGAAGTTCGACAAGGCCGAGTACCGCATCGGCGACGACTGCCTGCAGATCAGCTTCGGTGGCGACAGCGGTCACACCTTCGTGTTCGACACGCCGAACGCGCCGTTCCCGAAGCTCGCCAGCGGCCAATCCGCGGCGGCAGAGGTGCCGCCGGGCGAGTACACCGTGTACTGCGACGTCGGCACCCACCGCCAGGCCGGGATGGAGGCGACGCTGATCGTCGAACCGGGCGCGGGTGCGCCCGAAGGCGGCTCCGAACCCGGCGCCTAGCCCGACAGCAGCGATGCGTCAATCGACCTCGATCATCGAGGTCGATTGACGCATCGTCATCTCACGGCGGCGGGGTTCTCACGACGAGCGCGCCGGCGACTGCTTGCATCGTCGCAGGGAGCGGGCCGACGCGCTCGCCGTCTGCCCACACCTCGAGCGGAACACCGTTCGGCCCCGTCTCGAGCGCCTCGACCTCGACGTGCGCGCCGCGATCGAACGCGACCTCGGCAACGCGCCCGTGCGTGCCCTTGAACACCTTCGGGAAGTTGGCCACGAACCGGGCCTTGCTGATCGGGCCGATGATGCAGACGTCGAGTAGCCCGTCGTTCATGTTTGCGTCGGGGACGATTCGCATGCCGCCCGCGTACGCGGGTCCGTTGCCGACGCTCACCATCCACGCGCGCAGCTCGCGGACCCGGCCGTCGACCGTCACCCGAAATCGCCGGGGTCGGTACACGACGATGGTGCGGAGCACGGCAGCGACGTAGAGCGCGGTGCCCGAGAGGCGCGATCGCTCGTTTGCCCAGCGATTCGCCTCTGCGTCGAAGCCGGAACACGTGACGCACGTGTAGAGCTGGCCGTTGACCCGGCCGAGGTCGACGGTTCGGTCGCGTCCCGCCTCGTCGGTCAGGTATTCGAGCGCTCGGAGCGGCTCGTCGGTGTCGTAGCCGAGTGTGCGCGCGAAGTCGTTGCCGCTGCCCAGCGGCAACAGCGCGAGGCGCCGCCGCGTTTCGGCAGCGATGCCGGCGACCGCGCTGACGGTCCCGTCGCCGCCCCCGGCCACCAGGTCGCGCCCTGCGTGCGCGGCATGTCGAGCGCGCTCGCGGGTGTCGGCGGTAGACGACGGCTGCTCGAGCTCGACGTCGAGCCCGCGGCGACGGAGTGACGCGACCGACCGCTCGACCGCGGGGAGATACTTGGCGGCGCGGCCGCGACCCGCGGTCCGGTTCAGCACGATCGTCCATGCCGCGGTCGGCGTCACGAGCGGGCAACGTACCGGCCACTCTCGCCCGGCGTTGTGGCCGCGTGAAGACGTTGTGGAGATCGGCGGACGGTCACCGTGCACATCGAGCGTCGGCGGTACCGTGCGGCCCGTGCCCCGCCCGTATCACCACGAGCTCCCCGGCCGCGAGCTGCCCGGTCATGAACTCCACGGCATCGACCTCGCCCGGCTCCCTGAACACGTCGCGATCGTCATGGACGGCAACGGTCGCTGGGCGCAACGCCGCGGCCTCAAGCGCACCGACGGTCACGCCGCAGGCGAGGAGGCGCTCTTCGACACCGTGGAGGGGGCGCTCGAGCTCGGTGTGCGGTGGGTGACGGTCTACGCGTTCAGCACCGAGAACTGGCGGCGCCCGCTCGACGAGGTGCGGTTCCTGATGAACTTCAACGAGCGCCTCCTCACGTCGCGGCGCGACGAGCTCCACGGCAAAGGAGTGCGCGTGCGGTTCGTCGGCCGGCGGGGTGGCCGGGTCCCGGCACGGGTCCGGCGCCGGATCGAGGAGACCGAGGCCCTCACCGCACGCAATCGCCGGCTCACGCTGACCTTCGCGTTCAACTACGGCGGTCGCGCCGAGCTCGTCGACGCAGTCCGCGCGCTCGCCGAGGATGTGTCGGCACGCAGGGTGGACGCGGCGAAGGTCGACGAGAAGCTGATCCGGCGGTACATGTATGCACCCGACATGCCGGACCCCGACTTGCTCGTGCGTACCTCGGGCGAGTTCCGCATCTCGAACTACCTGCTGTGGCAGATCGCGTACTCCGAGCTGTACTTCACCGACGTGCTCTGGCCCGACTTCCGGCGTGACGACCTGTTCGACGCGATCCGCGACTTCCAAAAGCGCGATCGGCGCTTCGGCGCGGTCGACGCCTGACGTGATCGTTCACCCGACGTGACGCGGCGGTACGACGACGCGCTGCGCGCGACGATCGGGGCGAACCTCGCCGCGTTCAACGCCGAGCCGCTGCCGGGGAACGAGCTGCCCGGCGCGGCGGTTGCGATCGTCGTCGCCGACGACGGAGCGGGCATCCCCGTGTTCGCGTTCATCCGGCGTGGATTGGGGCTGCGCTCGAATCCCGGCCAGTACGCGCTCCCCGGCGGCCGGCTCGACGACGGCGAAACGCCCGTCGACGCGGCCCGCCGCGAGCTGCACGAGGAGTTGGGCGTGCAGCTCTCGACCGAATCGGTGCTCGGCGTGCTCGACGACTTCCGCTCCGGCTTGGGGCGTGCGATCACGCCGGTCGTCCTGTGGGCGGGAGGCACGATCGAGCTCGTCCCGCACGACCAGGAAGTGCACTCCGCGTGGCTCGTGCCGATCGCAGAGCTCGATCACCCCGAGGCGCCGCGGTGGCACGAGGATCCCGACGGTCTCGGCCGGGTGCTGCGGATGCGAGTGCGGGGCGAGTGGATCAACCCGCCGACCGCGGCGGTGCTCTACCAGTTCCGCGAGGTGGCGTTGCACGGCCGACCGGTCCGGGTGCGCGACATCGCCGCGCCCAAGTTCACGCACCAGTAGCCTCGAGCCTCGGATGGGTCACGGGCTGTATCGCGACGAAGGCGTCGTCCTGCGTACCTACAAGCTCGGCGAGGCGGATCGGATCGTCGTGCTGTTCACGCAACAGCACGGCAAGGTGCGAGCGGTCGCCAAGGGTGTGCGCAAGACGAAGAGCCGGTTCGGCGCGCGTCTCGAGCCGGCGTCACGGGTCGTGCTCGCGCTGTACGAGGGGCGGGGCGAGCTGCACACGGTCACCGACGCGGAGACGATCGACTCGAACCGCGACCTGCGCGAGGGCTACGGCCTGTACACGCACACGGTGCCGATGCTCGAGGCCGTCGACCAGGTCGCCCAGGACCATCATCCCGACCCGCCGCTGTACCGGATGCTGGTTCGCGCGTTGCGGACGCTCGCCGAACGGCGGACCCCTGTCGTCACGACCGCGTTCTTCTGGAAGCTGCTCGCGCACGGGGGAGTGGAGCCGCGGCTCGATGCGTGCGTGCGCTGCGACGCGCCGGAGCCGCTGGCCGCGTTCGACGTCGATGCGGGCGGCGCTGTGTGCGTCGACTGTGCCCGGGTGGGCGGGTTCGCGGTGAGCGACCCCGCGCTCGACCTGTTGCGGCGGATCCTCGGCGGGGGGTTGAACTCGGCGTTGGGCGAGGCGGTCGGTACGACGACCCGCGAGGTCGAGCGGCTCGCGGTCGCTGCGTTGGAGCACCACATCGAGCGCCGCCTGCGGAGCACCGCCCTCCTCTGACTTCTCCCACCGCGCCGCTTTTCGCGTTCTGACCGCGTAGGAAGCCCATTTCGGGCACTTTCTTGCGTAGAGAACGCGTCAGGGGTCCCGCGAGGGGGCCAATTAGCCTGCTCCGACTATGGCCCAGCCGGATGTCATGGAGCGGATCGTCAACCTGTGCAAGCGGCGCGGGCTGGTCTTCCCTTCGAGCGAGATCTACGGCGGCTTCCGGTCGACATGGGACTACGGGCCGCTCGGCGTGCTGCTCAAGCGCAACGTCAAGGAAGCCTGGTGGCGTTCGATGGTGCAACTGCGCGGCGACGTCGTCGGGATCGAAGCCGCCATCCTCATGCACCCGCGAGTCTGGGAGGCGAGCGGTCACGTCGACACCTTCTCGGACCCGCTCGTCGACTGCCGTAACTGCCAGTCGCGTTTCCGGGCCGACGATCTCCCCGAGAGCGGCGCGTGCCCGAGCTGCGGCGCCAAGAACAGCCTCACCGAGGCGCGGCAGTTCCACCTGATGTTCAAGACCTACGTCGGGCCTGTCGAGGACGACGCGAGCATCGCCTACCTGCGCCCGGAAACCGCGCAGGGCATCTTCGTCAACTTCAAGAACGTGCAGACCACCGCGCGCAAGAAGCCACCGTTTGGGATCGCGCAGATCGGCAAGAGCTTCCGCAACGAGATCACGCCGGGCAACTTCATCTTCCGCACGCGTGAGTTCGAACAGATGGAGATGGAGTACTTCGTGCCGCCCGGCGAAGGGCCGAAGTGGTTCGAGTACTGGGTGCAGCAGCGTTATCAGTGGTATGTGGAGCACGGTATCCCCGAGGAGCGGCTCACGATCCGCCCCCATGCGACCGACGAGCTGTCGCACTACAGCACCGGCACGAGCGACATCGAGTTCGCCTACCCGTGGGGTTGGGGCGAGCTCGAGGGGATCGCGCAACGAACCGACTACGACCTGACCCAGCACACCAAGTACTCGGGCGAGGACCTCACCTACTTCGACCAGGAGCAGGGCGAGCACTACGTGCCCCATGTCGTCGAGCCCGCCGCCGGCGCCGACCGCGCGACGCTTGCATTCCTCCTCGCTGCCTACGCGGAAGAGGAGGTCAACGGCGAGAAGCGCGTCGTGCTCCGATTGCATCGCCGGCTGGCGCCGATCAAGGTCGCCGTCCTGCCGCTGTCGAAGAACGAGCAGCTGCAGCCGATTGCCGGCGAGGTCGCGGCGAAGCTGCGGCCCTATCTGC
>Ga0247727_10002327_pt1 | contig 43724 bp, 34 predicted proteins | sample WisWelCaveWW1625_FD_202498 | JGI IMG/M metagenome (GOLD analysis project Ga0247727, IMG submission 202498) | Biofilm microbial communities from Wishing Well Cave, Virginia, United States - WW16-25 | ecosystem: Environmental > Aquatic > Deep subsurface > Groundwater > Cave microbial mat | place...
CCAGACCCCCGGCAGAAGGGCTGCGCCCCTCTGCACTCCCCCTTTGTCAGCAGCCCGCTAAAGCCTGGCCTCCGAGCGTGACCCTGAGCGCGACCAGCGTCCGGCGCACGCCCAGCTATCGGAGCCATCCCCAATCCCATGTCCCACGCTGTACGATGGTGCGGAGACTCGAACACCGAACGTCGAGCCTCGAACTTCGAGACCATGGACCTGGGCATCATCGGGCTAGAACAGTCAGGCAAGACGGCGCTCTTCGGCGCCGTCACGCGCGGCCATGCCAGCGCGGCCTCCCACGGCGCACTCGAGCCGAACCTCGGCGTGGTGAAGATCCCCGACGAACGGCTCGATCGCCTGAGCGAGCTCATCCGCTCGCGGAAGGTGACCCACGCGGAGGCGCGCTTCCTCGACTTTCCCGGCGCGTTCGCCGCGCGCGGCGAAGGACCGGCCAGCAGCCTGCTCGCGTCGCTGGCCCTATGCGACGCCCTCGTCCACGTTGTGCGCACCTTCCACGACGAGTCGGTGCCGAGCGCAGCCGGGAGCGTCGACGCCGACCGCGACATCGCGAACGTCAACCTGGAGCTGGCCTTCGCCGACGCGGCGCTGCTCCAGCGCCGTCTGGAGAAGCTCGACATCCAGGTGCGCTCCGCGCGCGCCGGCGAGCGCGAGGCCGGCGAACGCGAGATGGCGCTCATCGGCCGGCTGATCGCGGCGCTGGAGCGCGAGGAGCCGCTGCGTTCGCAGGAGCTTTCGTTGGACGAGCGGCGGCTGCTGAGCGGCTACCAGCTCCTCACGAGCAAGCCGTTGCTCATCGTGGTGAACATCGACGAGTCGAAGGCAGCGCGGGCCGGCGAAATCGAGGCCGAGTTTGCCTCGCGCTGGCAGGGGCCGGGCGTCGACGTGCTGGCGCTCTGCGCCAAGCTCGAGCGGGAGCTGGCCGAGCTCCCAGGTGACGAGGCGGCCGAGTTCCGCCGCGAAATGGGGGCCGAGCGCGATGGCGTGGCCGACCTACTCCAGCGATCGCAGCGCGTCCTCGGGCTCATCTCGTTCTTCACGGTAGGCGAGCAGGAGGGCCGGGCCTGGGCCCTGGCCGCCGAGTCGCCGGCGCTCGCAGCGGCGGGCAAAGTGCACTCCGATATCGCCCGCGGGTTCATCCGGGCGGAGGTGATCGGCTGGCAGGAGCTGCTGGACAGCGGCTCCTACGCCGAGGCGCGCCGGAGGGGGTTGCTGCGCACCGAGGGCAAGCAGTACCTCGTCCAGGACGGCGACGTGCTGCACATCCTGTTCAACGTATGAGCGACATCCTCCGGAGCATCGCGCAGGAGGTCTTGCGCGCCGCCGCGAGCGGTACCCCTGTGGCGGTAGCGACCGTGATCCGCGCGCCTGCGAGGGGTAGGCCGCCAGCGGGGGCGAAGATGCTCGTGCGCGCCGACGGCTCACGCCTCGGCTCGCTGGGCCGCGGCGCGCTCGCTGACGCGGTGGCGGAGGACGCCCTCGCCGCGCTCACGAGGACGCCGCGTGCGGACATCGACGCGCCCTTCTACGCAAAGGACGGCGCTCGCCTCCACCGCCTGGACGCCCCTCCCGATGCGTACCAGGTCCTCATCGAGATCACGGGCGCTCCGGCGACACTGCTGATCGTGGGCGGCGGGCACGTGGGGCAGGCGTTGGCTGCGCTCGCGTCGCACGCCGGGTTCTCCGTCGTCGTCCTCGACGACCGCGCCGCATTCGCGAATAGCGAGCGCTTCCCGACGACCGACCGGATTATCTGCGGCGACGTCATGGAAGAGCTGCGCCGGTTCCCAATCAATGCCAGCGCGTACGTGGTGCTCGTCTCGCGCGGGCACAAGCAAGACGAGCTGGCCCTGCGCGAAGTCGTCGCGTCCGGGGCGGCGTACGTGGGCATGATCGGCAGCCAGCGGCGGGCTGGCACGGTGCTCACTCACCTCGCCCGCGAGGGCTATGCGAGGGAGGCATTGGCGCGCGTCCGCACGCCCATCGGGCTCGATATCGGCGCGGAAACGCCGCAGGAGATCGCTGTCAGCATTCTGGCGGAGCTGATCGCCGCGCGCCGGGGGGGCAGCGGCCGCAAGCTCTCAGAGCTACGACCGCCGAAGATCCGCCCGTAGCAGGGTGCTGCAGAACTCTCAGGAACCAATGTCTCTCTTCCCACCCACCCGCCCTGCGAGGTTTGTTTGAATCTGGGGAACACCCCAGACCCCCGGCAGAAGGGCTGCGCCCCTCTGCACTCCCCCTTTCAGCGCCCTGTTAGGTTCTTGGTGCTGCCGTCGGGCTGAAAGCCCGACGCGCGGGTGTGGGTTCTTCAGCAGCCTGCTGGGGTCTCGGTTCTTGGTGCTGCTGTCCCGACTACGGCTGTCCGGTGACGATCATTTGGCCCGCTTCGAACGCGAGGCCGTAGTCGTGCGCGAGCGCGACGTCCTTCTCCTGCTCGTCGATGATGGCGTTGATGAACTGTTCGACCAGGTTGGCGGAAGGCCCGGGCAAGCTGCCGACCTCGATCTCATCGATTACCGCGTTGGGCTTGGTACCGGTCAGGTTCACCGTGCCGCGCACCAGCACATCGACATCGCCCGGGAAGAACGGCACGTCCACCTTGCCGGACGCTGAGCCGGCGCCTTCGTCGAAGCAGACGCGCAAGTCGGTGACGGGGACGTCGTTTTCCTCCACCCACTGCTGCGCGCGGGCGGTGGCCTCGCCTTCGGTGAACGTGAAGGTCGACTCACGCCCACCGTCGAGCGCGGCGTTGAGCGCGTCCCACTTGGCCTGAAAGGCAGCGGCGTCCTCCGGCCGCGCCACGATCGGACGGTCCGGCGACTCGCAGGAGCCGGGACTACCCAGCACGGCCAGCAGAACGATCACGAACGCAGCCAGCGGCACGCCGATGACGAGGAGGCCCAGGAGCGAGGCGATCAATCGGAGCGGCGTGAACATGAGCATGCGTGGCTCCTTTCCCAACGGCCGGCTCGCGCTGGGCGCTGGGCGCCTACTCGCCGTCGTCGTCCTCGTCCTCGTCTTCCTCGTCCCCGCCGGAGGCAGACGCCAGGGGGAGGGAGACCGCGGGCCGCTCGTCCCGCCGGGGGCGACGGCGCGGCGGCAACGAGTCGATCACGCCACGCAGGCGACGCAGCGCCTCCGTCGCCCCCCGTTCGCGTGTATCGACGCCGACCAAGGCGACGCCAGCCTCGCGCAGGCATACCAGCTCCTGTTTTTCCACATCCAGGCGCACGTGGAGCAGCAGCGGCTTCCGGGCCAGCGCGCTCACGCGTTGCAGTTCCATCTGCCGCGCGATGGTGAGCGGCGACACGTCCCGCTCGAAGAAGATCGCGTCTAGCGGTTGCGCCTCCAGCGTCCGGAGCTGGATGTCGGTCAGATCGTCCTTGAGATGGAGCAGGAGACCAATCTTCTCCTCCTGGAGCGCGCCGGCCGGCGACTGCAGCTCCAGCGCGACGAAGTCGCTGCCTGCCTCCCGCAGACGGGCCATCTGGTCGCGGTCTGCCTGCGACGCGAGGATCCCACAGGAGCGCCCATCAGCAGCAGCGACCGCTTCGTCGATCTCCTTCTCGCTCGGCTTGCCTGTCAGCAGCACCAGGTCGGCGCCTGCCTCGACCGCTTCGGCCGCGGCCTTCGACCAGCGCTCGGCGACGAGGGCGGCCAGCACCAGGGTGGCCGGCGCCCTGCGGCCGGCCGAGCCGAAGCCGATGGGGGCTGGCTCGAGCCGGACGGCGCGGCGGATGAGGTCAGCTAGCTTGCTCATGCGAAGAATCGCTCAGGCGGGCTGGTGGGTCGCCGGGGCCGCCGGCCAGCCCATCTCGGGTAGCCTACCAACGTTCGGGCTAGCCTGCCTTCTCCTTCTTGACCGCCTCGATGAGCGGCTTCATCACTTTCGAGAAGTCCTCGACGATGCCAAAGCGCGACGCCTTGAAGATGTTGGCGTCGGCGTCCTTGTTGATTGCGACGATGTTCTTGGCGCCGGAGCAGCCGGCCATGTGCTGGCTGGCGCCCGAGATCGCGACGGCGATGTAGAGCGTTGGGCTGACCACCTTGCCGGTGAGCCCGACTTGCTCCGACACCGGCCGCCAGCCGAGGTCGCACACGGCGCGACTCGCGCCGACGGCGGCGCCCAGCGCTTGGGCCAGCTCCTCGATGACGTCGAAGTTTTCGGAGCCACCGAGGCCTCGCCCGCCGGACACCACCGTCTCGGCGTCCTCCAGACGCACGCCCTCGCCGGCGGCGCCCTTGCGCTCGGTGACCTTCGTCCGGATCGCGCCGGTGTCGATGGCGGCTTCGACCTTGGTGACGCTACCCGTCCGCGACGCGTCACGCTCCAGCGGGTCCTGCGACTTCGCCCGGACCGTGGCGACCTGCGGGTCCGCGCGCACCACGTTCACCGCGCGGGCGTTGCCGCCGTAAGCCGGCCGCGTGGCGACCAGACGATCGCCCTCCATCGCCAGCTCCACGCAGTCCATGATCACGCCGGTGCTCAGGCGGAAGGCGAGCCGCGGCGCTAGATCGCGTCCCAGATTGCTCTGGCCGAAGAAGATGACCTTCGGGGCGGCCTGCTCTACCACCTTGAGCGTCGCTTGGAGGTAGGCGTCGCTGTTGTACTCGGCGAGCGCGGCGTCGTCGACGACCAGCGCCTCGTCCGCGCCTAAGGCGATCGCCTCCTGGGCGCGGGCTTCGACGCCCGAACCCATCAGCGCGCAGGAGACGCCGCCGGACCCGCCGGCCAGGCGCCGGGCGGCGCCCAACATCTCGGCGGTCAGCGGCGCCAGCGCCCCGTCCGCCGCCTCACCGATGACCAGGAACGCGTTCGCCATTCAGTCACTCCTCAAGCTTGTAGCGGCCCTACCTAGTGCTGCTCCACTGGTTCGCGGTGCATGTCGCTGCTCTTATGTCACCCTGAGCGAAGCGAAGGGTCTTGCGTCGCGAAGGATCGTCAGGCTTCAGGGAGGCGAAAGATGCTTCGCTGGCGCTCAGCATGACAGTGAGCTTGGCTTGACATGCTGAGCTTGATTCGTTCATCGGGATTAAGGTTGCAACGGCCCTAGCTTGTGTGGAAGCTGTAGACGACCTCGCCGTCGTGCCAGACCGGGTCGGCCTCCAGCATGTCGCGCATCTGGCGATAATCCTTGTCCTGCTCCGGGTCATTGGCGTTGGCGTGGTAGCTCTCCTTGTCTTCGAAGACCACAACCAGGATGAACTCGTTCGCGTCGGCGTCCAGGCGGTAGACGTGCTGGCCGATGTATCCCTTCGGCCTCCGTTGGCCATCGAACTCCTTCCCGAAGGCGACGAACGCCTCGGCCTGTCCGGGCTTAACCTTCATGCGCGCGACCGTACCGTACATAACTCCTCCTGATGTCACGTATCTTGTGGCTCGCTGTTAGATGAGCTTCGCCTCGCGAAGCCTACGCGCCAGGTTCTGCGCCTTCTCCTCCGGCGTGTCGCCCTCGATGATCTCGACCTGGGTATCGCTCATCGGGATGTAGAGGCGCTCGAGCGAGAGCTTGCGCGCCTCCGGCCCGAGCTGGCCGGCGAGACCGAGGTCGGCCGCTGACCAGATGGTCAGCTGCTTGCGAGCCGCTTGCATGATCTGCTGGAGCTTGGGGTAGCGCGGCTCGCCGAGCTCGTTGCTCACGGTGGCCACCGCCGGCAACGCCGCTTCCACCGTCTCGAAGCCGTCCATCAGCACCCGCTCCACGACGACCGCGCCGTCTCTGACTTGGACGTCCTTGCCGATGGTGAGCGCCGGCCAGCCCAGCAGCTCGGCCACGCCCGAGCCGGTCACCCCCATGTCCCAGTCGACCGCCTGCCGCCCGCAGACGACGAGGTCGACGTCGCCGAGCTTCTGGACGGCGGTCGAGAGGACGAGGGCGACCTGATACCAGTCCAGGTCCCCGAAAAGCGCGTCGCTCAACAGCAGGCCCTCGTCGGCGCCCATGGCCAGGCTGTGCTTGATCACGTCGCGGGCCCCTTCGGGCCCCAGGCTCATGATCGTGACCTTGGTGTCGGGGTGGGCGTCCTTGATGCGCATCGACGCTTCCACGCCGATGCTGTCGAACTGGCTGGGCACGGGCGCCACGCCAGGCGGAGGGACGACCTTGTTCGCCGCCTCATCCACCTTGAAGCTGGACGGGGGGATGTCCCAGTCCGGCACCTGCTTGACGCAACAGACGATGTGCAAGGGCTCGACCTTCCTCGTGGGCCCGCGCTCGTTTGTGAAGCACGGCGCGAACCCGTGACACCATACTAAACCCGTCGCGTAGACGCAAAGCCCTCCGGCCTACCGCCGGCGGCTGGCATACCAGCGCACGAGCATGTGAGCCAGCCCGTACGACACGGCTGCCAGCATGACGTAGGGGAGGACAATGGCGAAGTCACGGATATTGGTCGCCAGACCCATCAGGAACGCGCCCAAGACGAACGAGAAGAACACCGGGAAGGTCCGCCAGCGCCAGTCCAGCCGGGGGCGGCGGGCGACGAGAGGAACGCGCCGGCCGCTCGAGGCCTCCGGCCGCGCGTGCGTGGTAGCTTCGGCTCCACCACCGCCGCCGCCTCCACCACGGCGACGGCGCTTACGTTTCGGGTGAGGCGGCGGCTCTTCCACCGGCTAGGCCCGCTTGCGGTACTTGCGCGGGCCCAGGCGAGGGCGCAGGACGCGAGGCTTGGGCCCGGGGGGTGCCGGCTCGCCTTCGTTCAGGCAGCGTTGGCAGGCGAATTCCAGCGCCAGGTACTGGTCGTTGATCCAGACGGCGCCACAGTCCTTGCCGGGCGCGTCGTTGCGCTGATTCAGGTGGAAGCGTTGGCCGCAGACGTTGCACACGGACGAGGTGCGCTCGTCAACTGGTTCGCCGCAGACGGCGCAGCGCATCGCCTCAGCCACGGCGGCCTCCCGTGGTGGAGGCCGCGTCCCGCCGCAGCCGGCGCACCAGCGACGCTTCGTCGCGCCGGCTCTTCGTGCGGCCATTCAGTCGCGACTCGCGCAGCGTCGACAGCGCCGCGCCGATCTGCGGACCGCGCGGGACGCCGAGCGCCTGGACGTCATGGCCGGAGAGGCGGGGGCGCAGGTGGCGCCATTCGGCCAAGTACGTCCGCGCGCGTTCGGACGCGAGCCTTCGTCCGGTCCACAGCGCGAACGCCTCGATGGCTTGGGGCGGACGATCCTTCAGCAGCCGCACCGCCCCGCTCGGGCTCAACGAAGGCTGCGAGAGGTCGCGCTCGACCGCTCGCAGCGCCACGAAGGCGCGCACCGCCGAGGCTTGCGCGCCCGTCAGGGCGAGGCGGTCGATCGCGGACTCGGCTTCGTTCGCGGACGCGTCCGCGAGCAACAGGCAGAAGAGGACGGCTTCGCGATGCGCCGGGATGACTTCCCCCAAGCGTGACAGCCCGCGCATTGCTCGGCGGTCGACTCGCAACGCCGGATGCATCGCCTCGAGCGCGCCGTAGCGTCGGGCGAGGCGGACGATGTCCGCCGCTCGCTCCTCAGCGGCGATGCGCTCCAGCTCGTGCCGCAGTCGCGCGCCGCTGATGGTGTCGAGGTACGGCAGGTCGCGTCGGAGGAACTTCGCCGTAGCCGGCGCCAGGCGAAAGCCGAGCCGTCCCGTGTATCGCAGCGCACGCAGAATCCGCGTGGCGTCGTCACGGAAGCTCGCGTCGTGGAGCGCGCGGACGAGCCGCCGCCGCAGGTCGTCGCGCCCTCCGCGCGGGTCGGTCAGCTCGCCCGCGCCGGGACGGCTGAGGCGCAGCGCCATCGCGTTGACCGTGAAGTCGCGCCGCGCCAGATCGTCGGCGAGGCTTCCTGGCCGCACCGAAGGCAGGGCGCCGGGACGCCCGTAGCGCTCGCTGCGCGCCCGCGCGAGGTCGAGCCGGAAGCGCTCCCCCTGGAGCGCCGCCGTCCTGAATCGCGGATGCGTCACGAGACGCGCGGGCAGGTCGCCGGCGAGCGCTTCCGCCAGGGCGATGGCGTCGCCCTCGACGACGAGGTCAAGGTCGACGTGCGCCCGGCCGAGCAGCAGGTCGCGCACGCCACCACCCACGAGGTAGAGCGGCGCGCCGTGCTCTTCGGCGAGACGCGTCGCCCTGGCGAGAGGGCGGCGGGCGGGAGGCGGGAGCGAGGCGCGCAATCGCGCGAGGAGCAGCCGGCCGTCGTCCATAATCGAAGGCAGTGTAGCAGAGGCCCGCGTAGGCTCGATGTCGGCAGCGCTTGACCCGCTTCGCGAGCCCTTCCTATACTTATCTACGTGGGGATATAGCTTCTACGTGGGGATATAGCTCAATTGGTAGAGCGCTGCGTTCGCAACGCAGAGGTCGGGGGTTCGAATCCCCCTATCTCCACCAAGCCGAGGCCGACGCAAGAGGCTGGAGGGTCGATCTCCAGCCTCTTGCTTCCCACCTCTCGACTCTCGCGTCGGGCCCCCGTAGCTCAGAGGACAGAGCAGCGGTTTCCTAAACCGCGGGTCGCAGGTTCGAGTCCTGCCGGGGGTACCACATTCCTCGCGCTCAGCCCGAGCTTGGCGCGCCGGAGGCGCCGTGGTCTTGAGTGATCTTGAGCGAGGCGCTGGACGCTCAACCTCAGTGCGCGCGACCGGCTCGCCTCGCTCCTTGGAATCGTCGGCAAGGCCACCCCTAGGGCGCGGCGTGGCGCACGCGTTCCGCGCAGTAGCTGCCGCTCGACCACCAGTCCGACGGCTGGAAGCGGTCGCCCCGCGAGGCGAAGACGCGGATGCGGGCAGCGCAGGCGCCGCTCTCTTCGAGCGCGGCGAGATCGCTTCGGCCGTCCTTGTCGAAATCGCCCGGCAGCAACGCGAGCAACGAAGGCGGGCCGAACGCGCCCTTCGAAAGCGCCGCCCCCTGCCACCAGGCGGCCTCGTCCGGCAGGAAGCGCGCGCCGTCCGAGCGCAGCACGTCGATGCGGTCGCCGGAGGCGTCCCGCGACAGGAACGCCAGGTCGTCCGCCACCCCGTCGCCGTCGAGGTCGCCCGAGGCGCCGTCCACGACACTCGCGGCGCAGAAGCTCGCGGAGAGCCACCAGCTCTCGGACGAGAGTTGGAGCGCCTGACCCGTCGAGAGGAGGACGCGGACGTGGCTTCGGCAGCCGGCGTAGCGGTAGAGGACCACCAGGTCGGTGCGGCCGTCGGCATCGAAGTCGCCGGGCAGGACGTGGGTAGGCCAGCCTTGCCAGGAGCCATCGCTACGCCACCAGCCGTCGGACTGGGCGACGAAGCCCCCGCCGTCTGAACGCAGCACCTGGACGTGCACATCGCTGAACCCCGCCTCGTAGGTGAGGGCCAGGTCCGCCAGGCCGTCGCCGTCAAAGTCGCCCGAGTCCGCGTGTTCGACCTGCCGAGCGCAGAAAGCCGGGCTGGCCCACCAGCCGGCCGGATCGAGTGGAGCGAAGCGGCCGGAGGCGGCCAGCCACACGCGCACGCGCGCGGCGCAGCCCCCCTCGTCGAGGAGCACGGCCAGATCGGTGCGGCCATCGCCGTCGAAGTCGCCGGCGCTGGCGTGCACCACGTCCTCGAACCGATACGTTCCCTCCGCCCGCCACCAGCCCTCGCGTCCGGTGCTGTCGAATGCGGCGCCGGTGGAGGTAAGCACGTCGACGTGGGCCGCGCCGTTCGGCGGATCGTAGAGGAACGCCAAGTCGTCGCTGCCATCGCCGTCGAAGTCCGCGCCCCCTGGCGCGAGGCGCCGTTCCGGGCGGCCGGCCGGGGCGGCGCACTCGGAGAGCTGCTGCCAGTACCGCAGGTCGCGATGGCCGCACAGGGGCTCCGGCGGCACGCTCTCGCCGTCCTTCAGCAGGGCGAAGTGGAGGTGCGCGCCGGTACAGCGGCCGGTGCAGCCCACATTGCCCAAGAGTCCCCCCTGCGATACCTGCGCTCCCGCCTGAACCGCGGGCGGTTCGCGAAAGTGAGCATAGACCGTCGCGTAGCCATCGCCGTGGTCAAGCAGGACGTGCCAGCCCAGGCCGTCCTGCCAGCCGGCGCGGCCGACGGTCCCTGCGGCCGCTGCGAACACCGGCTGCCCGGCCGCAGCGTCGCGCCCCTCGACGTGCTGGAGGTCGAGGGCGTAGCGATTCCACTGGCTGCCGGAGTGGCCGCAGGCCGCCGGGTCGCTGACCTCCGGCAGCGTGTAGCCGCAGGTGACTCGCCAGGTCTGGCCCGGGGGGAATGGGAAGATGAGCCCCGGCGCCGCCGATTCCTGAGCGCGGAGAGTGGGGGCGCTCCACGTCAGGAGCGCCACGGTCAGGACGAGGCCGCCAAGGAGGCTACGTCTGAGCCAGAGCACGCATCCGTTTCCCCAAACCGGCGATCTGTCGCGACCCGGAGATTCCTAAGTGCGTACGGGGAACGCAGAGGACGGTGACAGCGCCGGGTATCCCCGATCGCCTATAACGCTGCGCGAGGCAGCGCTATTACCGCATGGCAGAAGACGGGACGACGGCTAAGACCGCAGTGGTGGTACGCCTCAGCCTCTGAGGCGCCGCCGGCGCCAGCGCCAGCCGGCGCTCACGAACGCCAGCCCGAGCAGCGGCGCGAACATGAGCGCCGTGTCGCCCGCGTTGTTGCCCGTCGCTACGCAGGGCGAGAGCGCCGGGCTGGTGCGCGAGCGAACGTCGCCGGCGCTGAAGACCACCTTCACCAGCTCGTCCGTCGCGGCGAAGATGTTCTCGTCCAGCACCACGTCGTTCGTTGTGTCCAGCGTCTGCTGGAGCGCCGGGCAGGGTTCGACGCAGCCCGCGCCGCCGCCGGCGACGGTGGTGATCATGCCGTTGGGATCGATTCGACGCACGCGGTTGTTGGCCGTCGCGACGTTGTCGACGTCCGAGTTCGCCAGGAAGATGCGCCCGCTGCCGTCGATCGAGAGGCCGCGCGGCTCCTGGAGCTGGGCGCTGGTCGCCGCGCAGGGCTCCACGCAGCCGGGCCCGCCGCCGGCGATCGTCGTCACCTGGCCGTTCGCCACGCGCCGGATGCGGTCGTTGCCCGTGTCGCCCACCAGGATGCCCGGCGTCTGTGAGACGTTCGTGAACGGCTCGACCGCCACGCCCTCCGGCGCGTTGAGCTGAGCCGTCGCCACCGCGCCGTCGACGAAGCCGCAGGTACCGGTCCCCGCGACCGTCGTGATCAGGCCCGTCATCGGGTCGATCTTGCGCACGCGGCAGGCCGTCGTGTCGGCGACGTAGACGTTGCCGAAGGCGTCGGCCGCCACGTCTCGCGGGTTGCTGAGCGACTGCTGGAGCGCCGAGCAGGGCTCCGCGCAGCCCCCGCCGCCGCCGGCGATGGTGGTGACGAGGCCGGCCGGCGTGATCTTGCGTACGCGGTTGTTGCCGGCGTCGGCAACATAGAGATTGCCGGCGCTGTCGATGTCGATGCCGCTGGGCTGGTCGAAGCGCGCCGTCGTGGAGAAGCCGTCGACGTAGCCCGAGACGCCCTCCGCGCCGGCGACGCGGAAGCTGGTGTCGCCCTCGAGGCGGCGGATGACGTGGCTCCCGGTGTCGGCGACGAAGACGCCGCCCCCCGGCGCCAGGCCGCGCGCCGCGCTCAGGTTGAGCGACGCGGCCGGGCAGCCGTCGGCGTCCGAGTCGTCACAGCCGGCGCCCCCGCCGGCGGCCGTGTCGATCAGCTCCAGGCCGAGCGTGATGCCCGCGGTCGTCACGCCGGTGTAGTTCGTCGAGCGCGCCGGCTCCGTCAGCGTGGCGCTGGTGATCGTCACCGGCGTCGACGTGACCGACGTCGTGCGCGCGCGGAACGAGACGGTGAGCAGGTCGCCGCGGCCGGCCGGGCCGGGCACCGGAGCCGGCCCGTTGTACGAACAGGCCAGACGCGCCGTGCCGCCGCCGATCGTGGTGATCGAGCAGGAGAACGGAGCGCCGAGCGCGTTGAAGAAGTCGCCCGGCGCGATCGAGACGCCCTCCAGATACGCATCGTTGTAGGCGAGCTGCACGTCGAAGCCGCGGAGGCCGACGAGCGCGGGCACGTCCTCGATGCGCAGGCCGATCGAGAAGCTCTCGCCGATGTGGACGTTGCGGTTGAGATCGACCGCGCCGCCGGGAGTGGCGTCCAGCTTCAGCCGGGGCGTGTCGGAGAGGAAGACGTACATCTTGGCGGTCTCGCTCCGCCCGCCGTAGTCGGCGCCCAGCGCGACGATCACGGCGTCCTCCTTGCCGTCGCCGTTGAAGTCGCCGGCCGTTAGCCCGGCACCCAACAGGTCGGCGGCGGCAGCCCCGAGGATTCGCAAGTACGGCAGGATATATGGCGGCGGCGCGCCCAGGTCGATGGTGCCCGAGACGAGCGGACCGGACGAGCCGTAGAGCACGTGGGCCTCACCCGCGTTCGCGCGGCTGCCGGGTGTGGGGCCCAGGCCATCCGCCAGATCCGCGCCCATCAGGATGTCCTGGTGGCCATCGCCGTTGAGGTCCAGAGGGTAGTTAAACCCCAGGTAGTCGTCTTGGTCCGCGCCGAAGACGCGCAGCCGGGAACCGGCCGCTGCCATGTCGGTCACGGTGCCGGTGGTGAACGGCCCCTGCTTAGAGAAGAACTCGCCGGCCTGAAAATCCGTGTTTCCGAGCCCGCTGCCGCTACCGGTCACGGCGGTAAGAACATTGTTGCTGGAGCCCGAGCCGTCCGCGCCTAAGAAGTCATCGGCGTCCGCGCCGACGACGATCACGTCCGCGTCGTCGACGGCGAGGTCCCGGGGGCCGCTGGCGACCGGCCCGAAGAGGACCTCCACCTCCCCCGCGATGCCGCGCACTGGAATCGATCCCTGACCCGCGTCGGCCTCCGGCGCCCCCAGGTACAGCTCCGCATTGGCGTCGCCGGAGATGCTGCTGCCGACGCCGACGAACCAGCCGAGCCGGTCGCCCGGGTCGACCCCGTAGATGGTGGCGTTGGCGGCCGCTGCGCTCACCACATTCGTGCCGCCGCTGGCGGGACGGGACAAGGGGCCATTGAAGATGTATGCCTCGCCCGCGCTGAGCCGGCCGTTGCTTGGACCGTCGGCTGATCGGGCTCCGAGAATGAGATCCACCGCCGAAGAGCCGCTGATGTTGCCAGCCGCGACGGCATCCATGCGATCGTTAGCATCGACCGCATCGATGCGCGTCACCTCGACGTCGGGGTGCGCCGCCATTAGGTCGATGCTGCCCGGCCAGTCGTTCTCTCCGTAGACGACGTAGACCCGGCCCGTTGGCTCGAGGAACGTGGCTGCGACGATGTCGTCCACACCATCGCCGTCGATGTCGCCGATGGCAACGGAGCGGCCCAGTCCTTCCGCGAACGAAGGATCCGGGGCTGTAATCACCACATTGGGCCGGGCGTGGAACAGATCGATTGTAGTGGGCGCGCCCGTCCCGAGGGCGGCCGATCCGTAGATCACCGAGACCTGCCCGTCGTTCCCGCCCGAATCTCCCACGATCAGGTCGTCGATGCCATCGCCGTTTACGTCGCCAGCCGCGGTGCGGATGATAAGCAGCCCCAGGGTGGGGCGGGCCAAAGCGTAGGTGATCGCCGGCGCGGGCGCGCTGGACAGGCCGAGCACGGGCGGCTGCCAGTCCGAACCGCCCTCGGAGGCGGCGTTGCTGGTGAGCCGCGTCTGGCCGGCGCCGTCCGCGTTCATGACGTAGATTTCCTCGTTGCCGTCGCGGTCGCTTCTGAATGCAAGCTGCGCCCCCGTTGGTGACCAGGCCGCACGATCATCCTGGGCGCTGTTGGTGGTGAGTTGGGTCACCGCGGTGCCGTCGGCGTTCTTCACGTAGATTTCGAAGTCGCCGTCGCGGTCGCTCTCGAACGCGATCAGCGCCCCCGTCGGTGACCAGGCCGGACGATCATCCTGGGCGGGGTTGGTGGTGAGTTGGGTCACCGCGGTGCCGTCGGCGTTCATGGCGAAGATATCGTCATCACCATCTCGGGTGCTGCGGAACGCGATCTTCGTTCCCAACGGCGACCAATCCGGTGCGACATCAGTCGCGGGGTGATTGGTGCGGTTGACCTGACTCGTGCCGTCGGCGTTCATCGTGTAGATTTCTGGGTTGCCGTCGCGGTCGCTTCTGAATGCAAGCTGCGTGCCGTCCGGCGACCAGGTCGGATTTTCGTCGACGGCGGGGTCGGTGGTGAGCTGGACGAGGCCGGTGCCGTCGGCGTTTATGACGTAGATGTCGTTGTCGCCGTCGCGGACGCTGCTGAATGCGAGCCTGGCGCCGTCCGGCGACCAGGAGGGGGAGCCGTCGGCGCTCGCGTGATTCGTGACGTTCGTCTGGCCGCTGCCGTCCTCGTTCATGACGTAGACCTCACCATTACCGTCCCGATCGCTGCGGAAGGCGATCTGCGTCGGGCCGGGCGCGGGCGCGTTCGCGAGGTCGACCGTGCCGTGGGGGTTGCTGGGCGCCACCGGCTGCCAGTCCGGCGCGCCGTCCTGGCCCGCTTGCGTCGTGAGCCGCGTGACACCGCTGCCATCGGCGTTCATCACGTAGATCTCAGCATTGCCGTCCCGATCGCTGCGGAAGGCGAGCTTCGTGCCGTCCGGCGACCAGGCCGGGTCGGCGTCGATAGCGACGTGGTTCGTCAGCCGGGTCTGGCCGCTGCCGTCCGCGAACATCGAGTAGATCTCGGAGTTGCCGCTGTCCCGGTCCGTCATGAAGGCGAGCTGCTGGGCGTCCGGCGACCAGTTGGGCTGGAGATCATTAGCGACGTTGTTCGTCAGACGCGTCTGGCCGCTGCCGTCAGCGTTCATCACGTAGATCTCGGTGTTGCCGTCTCGTGCGCTCACGAACGCAATCTTGGAGCCGTCCGGCGACCAGGTGGGCGACCGTTCGATGGCGGTGTTGTTCGTGAGGCGGGTGACCGCGGTGCCATCGGCGTTCATCGTGTAGATCTCGCCTGCTGGGTGATCCCGCCAGCTCTCGAACACGATCTTCGTCCCATCGGGCGACCAGCCACCCGGCTCGTCGAAGGTGGTGTTATTGGTAAGGCGCGTCACGCCGCTGCCGTTGGCATTCATCACGTAGATCTCGCCGGCCGCCTGGTCTCGTTCGCTATAGAATACGATCAGCGCGCCGTTGGGCGACCAGGGGCTTTGAGAATCGGCTGCAGCGTTGTTGGTGAGGTTGGTCTGCGCGGAACCGTCCGCGTTCATGGAGAAGACGTCGACGTTGCCGGCGCGATCGCTGGTGAAGCCGATCTTGCCGTTCAGCCCCGGGAACGCAGCGGACGAAGGCTCCGGAGCGTCAGCCGCCAGAACGGCGGCCAGCGCCGCCAGCGCGCAGATGGCGAGCGTGGTCAGGACTCGTCGAGACATGAGACGACCCCCCTTCTGGCCAGCGCGGGGCGGCGGGGACCGGTCGCGACCAGTTGTTCGCCCATGATACGCCCCTTGCGGCCGCTTGACAAGCGTCGGGCACGCTTGTACCTTACGGTCAGCCTACGGTGACGGGTCCCCGCTGATCTATGATTCGAGTCACACACGGCCGGCCCGGCCTCGTCGTCGGGTACGTGCCAGGCGCTGGAGGTAGCGTGAGCCCGACGCGTTGCGCGCGAAACATCGCAGGCGGCCGGACGCGGATGCCTGCTTGCCCCTCGAGGACGGCGTGATGCGCCTCGCCAGGCTCGGCGCGTCGATCGTCGCCTTCGCTCTGGCATCGGTCGGCCTTGGCTACGATGCGCCGCCAGCGCTCGCGGCGCCGCCGGTGACGCCGCAGATCCGCTTCCAGCAGGTCGAGCCGCTCTGTGTCGTCTCGATGCCCGGCGCGGCGTGCACGCCGAGCACCCAGATCAGCGCCACGCCCGGCCTGACCTCGATCATCGACTTCGACTACGGGAGCCCGCTCGGCCAGCCTTCGCTCTACGCGGGGCCGGGCTGGCAGACGGCCTCGCCGGCGCCGGACGTCGCCGTGGGCGACATCCGCAGCCAGATCGACCTCTTCTGCGAAGGCACGCCCGACATCCTCGCCACGGCCGAGAGCACGCCGCCCAGCGTGATCCGGGCCTACCCCTTAGCAGCGAACACGGACCCACCGGAGAACTGGCTGCTGGAGCGCATCCCTAACACGACGATCTACCCTGTCCAGCGGCGGGCCTCGTCCGAGTTGAACGCGCTGTTCCTGGGCGGCCTCAGCCGATTCGAGACGTCGAGCCCCCTCCCGCTCAACCTCGTCGAACAGCAGGTGACCTGGTCGCCTGGCGGTGGAACGCGAGTCACCCAACCGGTGCTCGGCGGCCGCCACGACCCGGCCGGCTACCCGCCGCTCTGCCTCCAGTCGCGCCAGCTCAGCACCGCCGGCTCCCCAGGCCGCGTCGCCACGCTGGTGGCGACGGCGACGCTCACCTCGCCCGCGACGACGGTGACCGCGGTCATCCCCTCTGCGCAGGTGAGCGCGGGCTTCCGCATGTTTGCCGGTTCGGACGACTGTCCTCTGCGCGAAGGCGATCGCGTCCAGACCGGCGATCCGCAGCGCTGGGCCGTCACCTTCGAAAGCGCCTGCATCGGCAGCGGCGACAAGGTGCGCGTCACGTTCTGGGCGCAGACGCTGCCGACGGCCGTCACCAGCGTCGAGTTCGGCGGCACGCGCAGCACCCTGGGCCACGAGCTGGGACATGCGCTCTGCCTCACCCATCCGCCGGGGTGGAGCCCCGATAACTTCATGAACGAAGTGTCGACCGCGGGCGAGCTGCTGCTCCAGAAGCAGATCGATACGGCGCGGATCTGCGGCGGCACGTTTCTCGGCTCCAGTTGCGCGGCGGGCTGCACGATCCCGCTGACCTTCGTCCGCGTGGGCACGGCCGGCCAGTCGTTCTGGGACACGACGAAGATCAAGAACTTCCTGGCGGAGGCGAACGAGCCCTGGGCGGCCAATAGCACCGGCATCACCTTCACCTGGAACCAGGGCAACGCCGGCGCCCTGATCAACCTCGCGGACCCCGGCCCCGGCACGAACGGCGACATTCGCTGCCCGGCCGAGGTCAAGACGGAGCTTGACGCGCTGAACTCGCAAGCGGGCAAGAGCGGCACGTTCCGCGTCTTCCTCATCAACGACTTCGTCGACGTGAACGCCCTCCCGGGCTGCGGCGGGCTCATCGGCTTCACCAAATGGCCGAACAACACGCCCGGAGGCATCGGCCAGTTCGTCGCGGTCGCCAAGAGCGCCAGCAAGACCGCCGACGCGGCGGTCACGGCGACCATTCAGACGCCGCTGGCCTCCGCCAGCCTGCTCACCAACCCGAGCGCCGCGGGGCTCTACCAGCGCTGGAGCGTCGCCGGCGTCACCGTGCCCTGGGCGGACAACAAAACGGACAAGCGCAGCCCTGGCCTCGACATCTCCGTCGACCTGCGCTGCTACTACTTCACAGCCAGCGGCACGCCAAAGACGCCGCCCGGCGGCCTGGATGACGACAACGACTGTCTCGCCTCCAGCGCTCAGGCGCCCCTGCCGGCCGACACGAACAACGCCGACCCGGACGTGGACGACGACACGCTCGTCGACGGCGTCGAGGCGGCGTGGGGCAGCAATCCGGCGGACGCGGACACCGACAACGACGGCCTGGACGATTTCATCGAGCTCTACCTGGGCACCAACCCGAACGTCAAGGACACGGACGGCGACGCGAAGTTCGATACCATCGACAACTGCCCGCTTACTAGCAACGCCACGCAGGCGGACGCGGACAAGGACGCCTGGGTGACCCGACGCGTCCGCGCGTACCGGACGGTGATTCAGCCCGCCGACGCCAACGACAGCACCGACCCGAAGACGGTGACCGAGACCAACGTCATTGTCGGACAATTGAAGGACGGCGCGCCGCCTATTTCAGGGACGCCGGTGGAGCAGCCGTTCGTTATCCAAGCTACCGGCAACCCGTCCGCCGGGGGCGATGCCTGCGACAACGACGACGATGCCGACCGGCTGCCCGACGCTGTCGAGTGCTCGAACGCGGCGGGCGCTTGTACAAAGAGCAAGCCTCCCAACGGCGTCTCCGTCGTCATCTTGCCGGAGATCCCTGAGCTCTATCCGAACGCGACCGCTCCTCTCGGCATCGTCTGCGTAAACTCGGACGTCGACCACGATGGTGTCCAGGAGGCCAGCTCGACGGCGCTGGCGCAGAAGTTGGGCATCCCTCTGTCCCAAGTGGTCAGCCACGTCGTGGCGGTGCGCCGGAGCAACGCCGACAGCGACGCCGACGGCTGGCGCGACGGGTTCGAATGCGGCAGCGGCGCCAACCCGGCCAGCAGTGCCAGCACACCGGAGACGGCCAACGGCATCGACGACGACGGCGACGGCGCGATCGACGAAGTCAACCTTGCGGCGACCGGCGGCGCCGGCGACGTGGACGGTGACCGGCTGTTCAACGTGCTCGAATTGAGCGCCTCTACCGCGTGTGTGCGAGTCGGCGTCGGTGGCCAGCTTCCCCACAACCCGCTCGACCACTGCGCGTCGCAGCCGCGCACCGACCTCAACAGCGACGCCCAGTTCGACGTGGAGAACGACGCCGACGGCGACGGCGTCAGCGGCCTGCTCGACATCGACGCGGATGGCGACACATTCAGCGATGCGATCGAGGTCGGACAGCGCGGCACGATGGCCCATCAGGCCGACAGCGATGGCGACGCCTGCAGAGACGGCATCGAGATCAACCAGACCAACACTGCCCGGCCGATCAACCCAATCGATGCGCTAGACTATTATGAAATTAGCGGAGATAACACGATCGGCGCCGCTGATATCGCCAACGTCGTATCCGTTTTCGGACGCAACATCACCACGGGCAACTACCCGGGCGTGCGGGTGGACCGTGGCAGCTATGACGGGACGGTGAACGCGGCGGATATCGCGAAGGTCGTGAGCCAGTTTGGCTTCTCGTGCGTGCTCTAGCCCTCTAGGTCTCTTCTTGACCGCCACGATCGACGCCAGCTCATTCGCTGCCAAGCCGGAAGACCTCGGCGTGGACAGCGAGCGGCTCGAGGCCGTCTTCGCCCGCGCCAAGCGTGACGTCGATGACGGCACGCTGCCCAGCGCGCAGGTCGCCGTGGCGCGGCGGGGACGCGTCGCCGGCATGCGGACGTTCGGGAACGCCGTCCAGGGCGGCGTCGAGCGGCCAGCGACCGACCAGACGCTCTACTGCATCTTCTCGTCGACAAAGGCGGTGGTCGCCACCGCCGTGTGGCTGCTTCTCGAGGGGGACCTGCTGCGATTGGATGAACGCGTCGCGGCGATCATCCCGGAGTTCGCCACCAACGGGAAGGATGTCATCACGGTGGAGCAGGTGCTCACCCACACCGCGGGCTTCCCCTACGCGCCGCTCGGCCCCAACCAGTGGTCGGAGCGGAGCGCGCGTCTGGACGCATTCGGACGCTGGCGGCTCAACTGGCAGCCGGGCAGCCGGTTCGAGTATCACGCGACCTCTGCCCATTGGGTGCTGGCCGAGATCATCGAACGCCGCGCTGGCGTCGACTACCGGCGTTTCGTCCGCGAGCGGATCACCGGACCGATGGGCCTAGACGAGCTGTTTCTCGGCCTTCCGCTAGCGTGGGACTCGCGCGTGGCCGACGTTTGTCACCTGACCGCGGCCGAGCCGCCTCCCGGCGGCTGGGGCGAAGTCACGCCCGAGGCCGTGTTGCGCTTCAACCGCAGCGACGTCAGGCAAGCGGGCGTGCCGGGCGCGGGCGGCATCGCCAGCGCCGCGGAGCTGGCCCTCTTCTACCAACCGCTGATCAACGGCGGTGAGACGGCGTCGGGCCGGCGAATCCTGAAACGCGCCACGATCGAAATGGCCACCACGGTGCGCACCAACGACGACCACCGGGACGCGCTCGGGACGCCCGTGAACCGCGGGCTCAGCGTCGTCGTGGCAGGAGGCGACGGCATGAGTCACTTGCGCGGGTTCGGCCGGGTCGCTTCGCCCAGGGCCTTCGGGCACGCGGGAGCGGGCGGGCAGATCGGCTGGGGAGACCCCGAGAGCGGCATCTCGCTGGGCTATCTCACCAACGGCTTCGTCGATTGGATGACGATGGGCCGGCGGATCACGGCGATCTCCAGCCTGGCCGCGAGCTGCGCCACTTAGCGCCGGGCGTTCGCTACGGCGCGTTCGAGACGACGACGTGGAGCTCCGGCCCGAAGCCCGCCGCGCCCTCCGACGACGCGTAGTCGGCGCCATCGCTCGAGGACGACGCCACGCGCAGGCTGAACGTGCCATCGCCGGTGATCAGCGGCGTCACGTCCACCTCGTACCAGGTGCCAACGGCGACGCGGCCTAGCGAAGCGAACGGGGCGCCGGCCGGCGGGGCGTTGTTCCACGTCACCGTCGACTCCGTCCAGTTCGAGTCCGTCGCCGCGCCGAATTCGCCTCCCGCGCGGGACCCGTCGATGCTGTAGAGGCGAAGCTTCGCGCTCACCACCTGGCCGGCACCGACGCCCGTCACCGAGAACTTCAGCAGGACGTCCTTCTGGGGGCTCCCGTCCACCTGCAGGCCCGGCTGCGATCCTGACGTGCTGCTTGGCGACGACGTCCGAATGTAGGCGTCGTCCGTGGGCCAAAAGGTGAGCTGAACGCTGGCGGACGGCAGCGTCGTGATCGTCGCCACGTTCGAGGGCGCCGAGGCGTTGCCTGCTTGGTCGAACGCCACCACGCGGTAGGCATACGTGGTTTCCGGCAGGGCGGTGGCATCTGAGTAGGTGGCGCCTGGGGCGGTGGCGATCTCCGCGCCGTCTCGCAGCACGCGGTAGCCGGCGATTGCGGTATCGTCGGCGCTCGCCGTCCAGGTCAGGTCGACCTGCCGATCGCTGACCGCCGTCGCCACCAGGTCCGCCGGCGTCGTCGGCGGGCTGAGATCGTCGCTCCCGGCGTCCGATACCGTCACCACGAGCTGCGGCGAGAACGCGCCCTCCTTGGACGAATAGTCGGCCCCGTCACTCGTCGTACTCGCCACGCGCAAGCCGACCGGCCCGTCACCCGCGACTAGCGATGTGACGTCGATCTCATGCCAGACGCCGGCCGTGACCGCGCCAAGCGACGCCACGACGCCGGGCTCGGCCGGAGGCGCCGTGGCCCAGGTAACACTCCCTTCCGACCAGCCCGTGTCCGCCAGACGATAGATCTCGCCGCCCTTCTTCGACGCGTCGGTGGCATAGAGGCGCAGCGTCGCGGACACCACCGCTCGGGCGCCGACGTCGGAAACCGCGAATCGGATGAGGGAGTCCTTGACCGGACTGCCGTCGACCTGAAGCGTGGTCGCCGACCCGGCGTTGCTGTCGGGCGAGCCGGCGCGAAGGTACGCGTCGGCGGCGGGGGTGAAGGTGAGCACTGCCGTCGCCGCCGGCGTCGTGACGGAGGCGGTGTTCGAGAGGTCGGAGGTGTTGCGCGTGGGGTCGTACGCGGCGACCTCGTAGCGATACGCCGTCTCCGGCCGCGCCGTGGCGTCGGTGTACGCCGGGACGGGCGAAGTGGCGATTTGCGCGCCGTCCCGGAAGATCTGGTACCCGGCGACGCCGGTGTCGTCGCTGCTGGGGCTCCAGGCGAGGTCGACCTGGTGGCTGCTGGGCGCGGAGGCGGTCAGGGCAGTGGGCGCGGTCGGGGCGTTGGTGTCCGGTGACGTGCCGTGGCAGAAATCGGTGCCGGCGTCGCTAAACGTCTGGCCGGCGATGGGCACGAACTGCCAGTCGTAACTCGTCTCGTGGAGGGTGAGCTTCAGGACACCAAACGTCTCGCCGTTGCGCACCTCGCTGTTCGGCTCGATCTCGCCGAAGCCGTTGACGTCCCGCCCGCCGGTGCCCACGATGATCTGGCGGACGCCGCGCCCGGGCTCGAACTGCTGGTTCGGTCCCTGCGGAGCAAAGCGCTCGTAGAAGTGCGAATGGCCCACCAGCAGGAGCTCCACACCGTGGTCGTAGAGCGCCTGCACGAGCGGATCGAGCTCCACCGTGTCGAACGCGCGCGTGTCCGAGGTCCAACGCGGGTGGTGCCAGTAGGCGATGGTGCAGCGCTTGTCGGTGGCGGCCAGGTCCTGTCGCAGCCACTGCTCTTGCGCCGAGCCGGCGGCGCAGCCGCCCATCTTGGCGCAGTTGCTGTTCAGCGCGACGAGATGCCAAGCGCCGAGGTCGAAGCTGTAGTATCCCTTGTCCCGATCGCCGGCGGGCCCGCTGAACATGCCGATGCCGTTGAAGTAGTCGAAGGTGTCGGACGCGCCGGGGGTGCCGTATTCGTGGTTGCCCAGGGCCGGTCGCGTCACCGGCTTCTTTCGTCCCCAGGACGAGTCGTAGAAGTTCAGGTAGTCCAGGTAGGCGCCCTCCTCGTACTGGAGGTCGCCCAGAGGAAGGACGGCGTCCGGATCGATCTGCATCAGCAGGTCGGAGGTCTCGGTCTGCTTGCAAGGCTGCTCGACGCTGCCGGCTCCGCAGGCGATGTCGCCGGCAGTCGCGACGACCGGGTCGCTGGCCGCCGCCACATCCGGGCCAGTTCGCTCACGCAGCGAATCGATGGCGAGCAGCACGAGGGCGAGGAGGACGAAGCCAGCGAGGATACCCAGAAGGAACGGCGTGGCGCCTGGAGCGGGCAGATGTGGCTCGTTGGTCGGATGACGCGCCGGACGCACCGAAGATCCCCTCCCAAGGCATCGGCATCCAGCCGCCGAGCGGGCTGTCAACTCCGACGGGAAGAATAGGCTTACGGGGAAGGGGGCTATCCTACGATACCGCGCCATCGCCAGGGTGTCAAGGATCGGTACTCGTCTGTAGCTCCCATACAGCTATCCTCCTCTCCTGCAGGCGATGAACTCGCAGCTCGTCAAGCCCACCTGCTCGAAGAATAGATGGGCTGATGGTTCCGTGGACTCGATCTTCGTTGCTGCGTGGAAGTCATTGGAGGAAGGAAAGCAACCAAAGCCTAAACCGTTCCTTTGATCCTGTGCGCCCCCTCCTGTTCTTCGACGGAGGTAACGAGCACCGGGCTCTTGACATCGCACGCTGCCGCAGGTAGAGTAACAGGCGCTGGTGGCATGGATGAGCATCGGACGTAGCGCAAGGCTCAAGCTGGCGGCGGTGACGCTTGCCTTGGGGCTCGTGTTCCTCTCATCAGGCGTGAGCCCGCTGGGCGTCGCCGCGCCACCGCCGGACCCGGTCGCCATCGCCCGGGCCCAGCTCGAGCGCCACCTCCAGGCGCGGGGTGCGCGAGCGAAGGCGGCCGACTTCTCGGTCGCGGAGGATCGCGAGAGCCCGGCGGGACGCCACATCCACTTCCAGCAACGCGTGAACGGTCTGCCGCTGGTCGATTCGTTCGTCAGCGTCAGCCTGCGCAAGCGCGACGGGGGCATGTCGCTGGTGACAGGCGAAGGCAAGCCGCACCTCGTTACGACGGTCGACGATGTAAACGTGAGCGCCGGCGACGCGGGCGCGATCGCTCGAAGCGCTGCCGGCGCGGGCGCGCAGAGCTCGCCGGCGGAAGCGGTCTATTTCGCCACAGACAAATCGACAGCGGCACGCGCTTGGCAGATGCGCGTGAGCGCGCGCGCGCCGCTGGGCGCGTGGCTGGTCATCGTCTCGACGGTGGATGGCACGGTGCTCTCGCAGCGAAGCCTGCTGGTCGCGGACCATCCGACCTCGATCGGGCAGGTGTTCGACCCGAACCCGGTCGTCTCGTCGGGCGGAACCGTGCCGCCACCAAGCGACTGCGACAGCGCCGCCAACGAAGCGCTGCTCACCGGCCAGTACGTGAACTACCCACTCCTTGGCATCACATCGGGCCAGGGCAAACTCAAGGGCCAGTACGTTGACCTGACGGCGCCGGGTATCCTGACCGGCTACAAGCCCGCAGGCCAGGCGAACGAGGCATCACACGTCTACATCTACCCGTGCAACGACGACCGGTTCGAGGAGGCCGTGATCTACTACCACGTGGACAGCACGCAGCGCCTGGCACAGTCGCTGGGATTCACCGGGGCAAGCGCGATTCTGGACAGCCCGCTGCCCGCATACGCGCATTACTTCGCCGGCTGCAACGCCTTCTACAGCGTCACGCCGCCAAGCATCTTTTTCGGCGACGGCTGTAAGATCGGAAGTCTACAGGTACCGGTCGATTTCGCCGAGGACGCCGATGTCATCGTCCATGAGTACGGACACGCGCTCCAGGACGACGCCGTGGCAGGCACCTACTTCGCGACGTTCGAAGGCAGCTCGCTGGGCGAGGGGTTCGCGGACTTCCTGGCCGCGTCCGTGCACGGCGACTCCTGCGTCTTCGAGTGGATTGTCGCGGTCGTGTACCCAGGCCTCCTCTGCGTGCGAACGTTGGACAACGCCAGGCACTACCCGGAGGACTTCGACCCGGACGAGCACATCACGGGGCTGATCTGGGGCGGCGCGCTCTGGGACCTGGTACAGGGCTTCGGAGGGGACGAGGCAGCGCGGATGAAGGTGCTCACGCTCGCCCTGCAAAGCCACTTCTACCTCAACCAGTCGGCCGACTTCGCCGACGCCGCCGCGGCGCTGCGCCAGGCAGACATCGACCTGTACAGCGGAGCGGATACGGAGGCGATCGCGCTGGCGATGGAGGCGCGCGGCATCGTCGTCGATAGTGACGGGGACGGCTGCGAAGACGGCCGCGAGCTGGGCCTGAACCAGTCGACCGGGGGCGGGCGTAACCCCAAGTACGTCTGGGACTTCCTGAGCGTTTTCACCGGCAACCCCCTCACGCGCGACAAGTTCGTCGGCGCCGGCGACTTGGTGGCGCTGGTTTCCCGCTTCGGCGCGAACGACAGCGAGCCGGGGACGTTCGACCGCAACAGCGCCCCGCTCTCCACGCCCAGCAAGCCGGTCACCCCGTCTGGCGCCCGAGCGAACTACCACCCGAACTACGACCGCGGCGGTACCATGATGGGAGGCGACCCGTGGGACCTGCTGGCGGCAGACGGATCGATCGGCGCCGCTGAGCTGGCGGCGGCGGTCATCCAGTTCGGGCACAACTGCAGCACGTAGCGCCGAGCCTTGGAACAGGCGACAGCCGTCGGCAGGCGGCGACGTTCAGGACGACGTCTTGCTATGAGGGAAGGCTGCGAACGACGTCCAGCAACTCTCCGGGCGTGACGAACTGCGTCCCGCGGTAGCCCCGCTGGAGCAACACCTCCCGGTCTGCGGTCACCAGGTAGCCAGCCTCCCCAGCCACGGCCGCCTCGACGAGGCGCCGGTCGCCTTCGTCCCGCAGCGTCAGGTCCCGCAACGCGCCGCCTGGCACGCGGACGGAGCGCTCCCGCAGCTCGTGCAGGAGCCGGGCCACATGGTCACGAGAGCTCAGGCGCTCAAGCCACGCGCCGCTCAGCACCAGCTCCGCCTCGCGCAGGGTCGCGTCGGAGGCAACGACCTCCATAGCACCGTCGCGCCAAGCCTGAAGGAGACGGGCAGAGCTACCTGCGGGACGGGTGAGCGCAGCGATCAGGACGTTAGTGTCGATGACGACGCGGACGGTCATGGCTCGAACCGCTCGGCCTGCCAGTCGTCCATCCGGCCGACCAGGCGGTAATACCAGGCCTCCATCCGCGCCATGTTCGTCTCGAGCACGCCGTACTCCTCCACGAAGCGCCGGTTGCGCTCGAAGGCGCTCCGGCGCAGCTCGCCGTCTTCGAGCGCTCGCACGATCGCCTCGGCGAGCGCCTCCGCGTCGCCCACCGGCACGCGCAGCCCGCCGACGCCGTGCTCCACCAGCTCGTGCTGGCTCGGCAGGTCGGAGACGATCGGCAGGCAGCCGACGGCCATCGCCTGGAGCAGCGCGACGGACGTCGCGTCGGACGAAGGGATGGAGACGAAGACCCGCGCCGCCTCCAGCTCGCGTCGTAGCTCCTCCTGCGAGAGGAAGCCCGCGAAGCGCACCGCCTCGCTCAGACCGAGGCGGGCGGTGAGCGACTCGAGCGCCGGCCGCAGCCGCCCCTCGCCGGCGACGACGAGACGGGCCGCCGGCAGGCGTTCGAGCGCGCGAGCCATCGCGCGCAGAATGACGTCGATGTGGTACAGCGGTTTGTCGAGCGACCGCGTGCTGATGACCGTGGGCATGGCACTGCGAGGCTGCGCGTTCACCGACGCCTCCGGCCGGTCCAGGAACGCACGCTGCACGCCGAGGACGATGTGCTGCACGCGCCCCCGTTCGATGCCCAGGCGCAGCACCATCTCGCGTGCCAGGTGGCGGTTGTTCGCGGTCGCCTGGTCGGCGTGGCTGACCGCGGAGCGAGCGATGGCGCGGCTGAGCGGCGACCCCGCCGCGTCGACGAGGACATCGGAGCCCCACGCGCTCACGACGTACGGACGAAAGCCGGCGCTCGTCGCGTAGAAGGCGTGCTCGGTCAGGTAGTGGGCGTGGAGCACCTCGGGCGACGCCTCCTCGACGGCCCGGCGCAGGCCGGCGCGTCGATAGCGGAGCAGGTTCACGAGACGCTGGATCCCCGGCGGGAGGCGGCGACCCAGGGTGGCGTCCAGGCCCGGCCGCGCCCCCGTCAGGGGGCGCCCGCCCCTCGCCGGGGCGGGCCGGAGGGCGTGCACGGTGACGCCCTCCGGCGGCCGGGCCAGCGGTGCATAGTAGGAGACGCCGTGTACCTCATGCCCCCGCTCGACGAAGTATTGCAGCCAGCTTTGCGTATGCACGCCTTCGAGGTCTCCCACGACACAGAGGCGCAGCTGGTGCTCGGGCGCGACGCGCGGGATCATCAAGCCTCGCGCGAGGCCTACGGCTGCACCGCTGCCAGCCGCTCGCGGGCAGCCGCGACGTACCGGCGCAGGTCGTCGCCGCGGACGAGCACGGCGTCCCACGCCGACCCGCCGGCCAGGCGTCGATACGCCGCCAGCGAGAGCGCGAAATGGCACCCGTACGCCAGCGACGACGCGACCGCGGCGCCGGCGACGCCGAAGGGCGGGATCAGCGCGAAGTCGGCGACCAGCGTGACGCCGAGCGCCGCCAGTGTGTTCATCGTGTTCGTCAGCGGCCGGCCGCGGCTGAAGATGTAGCTGGCGAGCACCTTCGAGCCGGCGAGCGCGACGGTGCCGGGCAGCAGCCACAACAGCGGCCGGACCGCGTCGCCGAACTCCCCGCCAAAGAGCGCCTCGACCAGCCATGGCGAGACGACCGCCAGCACTACCGCCCCCAGCGCGCTAGCGAGCAGCGTGCTGCGGCAGACGACCGACGTCGTGCGGGCGGCCTCGGCGTCGCCGGCGGCGCTGAGCCGCGGCATGAGCACGGCGGCGACCGCGTTCGATAGGAACCAGACGCTCTGGCTCACCGTCGCGCTCACGGCGTAGATACCGACCCCGGCGGTATTGACGAAGAGCAGGACCAGGTACTGGTCCAGCCGGTAGTTCAGGAGCTGGGCCAGGTTGCCGGCCTGCCCCTGCGCTCCGAACCGCACCTGCTCTCGAAGCGAGGCGCGGTCGAGCCGGAGCAGCTCGGCGGGGCGCAGGCCCTGCCCTCGCAGCAGCGCCAGCGCCAGGCCCATCGCGGCGAAGGTCGCCGAGCACCACAGCAGCACCGCCGCCGTCGTGTCCACGTCGCCCAGCGTCGCAGCGACCGCCAGCAAGCCGAGGAGTACGAGCGGCTGGGCCAAGATGACGGCGTTCATCGCCAGGAACCGGCTCGCCCCTTGGAGAACGGCCGTCAGGACGGTGTAGTCGACAAAGAGCGGCACGGCCAGGGCGAAGGCCCAGTACGGCGCCCCCTCGTCCGCCAGCCGGTCGCCGAACAGGGGCCAGGCGAGCAGCACTAGCAGGCCGCTCACCGCAGCCGACGCCAGGGTGACCTGCTGCCCGTTCGCCACCACTCGCGAGACCGAGTGCGCGCCCTTCCCGAGGTAGTACACCGCCGAAACGCCGAGGCCCAGGCTCAGGACCGTCTGCGCGAGCGACGCCGAGAGCAGGAATAGCGCATAGACGCCGCGACCTTCGGGCCCGAGCGCGCGCGCCACCAGCACCGCCACGCCGAAGGCGAGCGCCGCGCTCGCGACATAAGTCAGAAAGACCGCGTTGACCTGGCCCAGAAGGCCCGGGTGAGCAGCGGCGCCTTCGACTGGAGCGCGCCGGTTCATATCCGGTCAGCGGGCCGTCGAGGCCGCGAGCTCGCTGCGGATGGGCCCTCCGGCCAGCCGCTCCACTTCCTCCAGCTCGGCCTGAAGGCGCGCCTCCCACGTCCAGAAGTGATCGATGGCATAATGCCGCGCGCCCTGGGCGAGGCGGGCCCAGAGCGCAGCGTCAGCGGCGAGCGTCACGGCGGCGCCCGCGATGCGCGCCGGCTCGCCCGCGGAGAGCAGCCGGCCCGTCTCGCCGTCCCGGATCAGGTCGCGGGTGTCGCCGCCGTCGACGGCGACGACCGGTAGTTCGCAGCACATCGCCTCTAGCAGCGGGTTGCCCACGTTCGTCAGATCGGCGACGGCGAGCAGGACATCGCTGGCCTGCATGTAGGCGAGCACTTGCTCCTGGGGCACGCCGCCGGCGAAGCGCACCCGTTCGCCTACACCCAGGTCGCGCGCCAGGCGTTCCAGCTTCGGACGCTCCTCCCCGTCGCCCACGATCACCAGCAGCGCGTTCGGCGTCGACGGCAGGATCAGCGGCAACGCCTCGACGGCGCGCTCGACCCGCTTCCAGGCGACGAGCCTCGACGCCGTGAGCATGACGAAGGCGTCGCCTGGCAGACCGAGCGTCTGGCGCCGTTCCTGGCGCTCACCGGGGGCCGCCGGGAGGAGCCGGTCGAGGTCGAGGCCGTTGCGCCAGAAGCGCATCCTGGTGAGCGAGGCAGGGTTGACGCTGGCAAGCACGTCGTCTCCCTGTGTGCCGTCGTCGGTCATGATGTAGAGGTCGGCGGGGGTGCGGAGCGCCAGGACTTCCTCCTGCTTGCGCAGCCGAGCCACCGGGCGGCGGATGGCGGGCGCCATGACCGTGCCCTGGAACCGCGCGACGGTGGGCAAGCGGGCCGCCTCGGGCCGGCGGCGGAGCAGTCGGGCCGCCAGGCAGGCATGCACCTCGTAGGCGTAGAGCACGTCGACGAGCTCCCGCTGCAGGATTCGCTCCGCGCGTCGGGCGGCCAGCAGCGGGAAGAGCAGGGCGAAGCGCAGCTTCTGGTCGGCCAGCGCCGCCGGGCCGGGTAGCCGAAGGCGCGTTTCCTGCAGGCTTGGCAGGTGGAACAGCTCGAAGTGCACGCCCGAGATGGCTGGCGGTGGCGTCGGGTGGTCATCGGCGGGCGTGACGTGGTTGGCCCCGATCGTTGGGCCGATGACGGTCACCCTGTGCCCCGCTTCGCCGTAGGCCCGCAGCGTCCGGTAGAGGGAGGGCGCGCCGCCGCCGCCGGGAAGGGCCCACACCTCCAGCGCGCAGAGCATCAGCACGTGCATTCGCGGCCTCGCGGGCAGTGTAGCCTTCGCCCGGCGGGCGGGCAACCGAACGCCTCGACATCGTCGCGACCGGTCTGATACGATGAGAATCGACCTCTGGCGTCGGGGTGTAGCTCAGCCAGGTTAGAGCGCACGGTTCGGGACCGTGAGGCCGGCAGTTCGAATCTGCCCACCCCGACCAGCAGGCGCTCGCGGTTGAGCCCCGGCCTGCCCTCGTCAGGGCAAACCCTCTCTTCAGGTAAGCGGACAGTGGCCGAAAACTGTAGCGGATCGGTTTGGCGAATTCTTAACGGGTTTCGTCTTGCATCGCGGATCGGGCGACGCTATGATCGCTCGGATTAGCAGCCGATAGAAGGTGGAAACGAATGCATCAGGAAGAGGAGAAGGTCCAAGTCCGGCGCCGGCAGGCGGCGAAGGCGATCCAGTTGGCGATGGCGAACCGCTGGGAGGACGCCGTGACCGTGAACCGCGCCATCATCAGTCTGTTCCCCAACGACTCGGACTCCTACAACCGGCTAGGGAAGGCGCTGATGGAGCTGGGCCGCTACCCGGACGCCAAGAAGGCCTACAAGAAGGCGCTGGACCTGGACGCCACCAACCAGATCGCCAGAAAGAACCTGAACCGCCTGAACGCGCTCGTCAAATCGGGGGTGGGCCAGGCTGAGACGACGACCGTCGACCCTGCCCTCTTCATCGAAGAGATGGGCAAGAGCACCGTGACCACGCTGGCCGAGACATCTCCGGAGGGCCTGGCCGCGCTCAACGCCGGAGACAAGCTGGAGCTGCGCCTGCAGGGCAGCGCCTTGGCGGTCGAGACGCCAGGAGGCGAGTTTGTCGGTTATGTCGAGCCGAAGCTCGCGCTGCGCCTGGCCAAGCTGATGGGCAGCGGCAACGAATACGCCGCCGCCATCACCAGCCTCACCAGCGATCAGTGCCGCATGATCATCAAGGAGACCTACCAGCATCCTACCCAGGCGGGGCGCCCCTCCTTCCCCACCGCCGCCATCGCCGAGGGGACGCGCCCGTACACCAAGGGCAGCCTCCTGCGCTACGAGCCCTCCGCCGACGAGGCCGAGGAGGTGGAGGACGCCGAGGAGGGAGCAGGCAGCGACGAGAACGGGAAGGACGCCTGGGAGAACGAGAGCGGCCTCAGGGCCGGCGATGTCCGCCTCTATGACGCCCGCGCCGCCGAGGACAGGGACGACGACGAGCTAGAAGAGTAGCCTCCCGCCAATCCGATGCGCCAGCGGGCGCCCCAGAGGTGGGGCGCCCGCTCTGGATCCCTGCCCGGTAGCGGCGTCCGCACGCGCGGTGCTATCCTGCGGGCGCCAAGGGGGGCTGATCGTGCGCCAAACAGGACCGCGCATCGGCGTTGCTCGCTGGGAGGACGTCCAGGGTGAGCGCATCCAGGCCTACTGGGACCGCGTTCGCGAGGCCGGCGGCGAGCCGGTCGATCTGGCTGGTCCGGATGACGCTGCCCTCCCCTTCGCCGGGCTGATCCTCACGGGCGGCCTGGACGTAACTCCAGAGCGCTACGGCGCTGAACGCCACCCCAAGGTCAAACAGGTCGATCCCGTGCGCGACGTCTTCGAGCTGGGGCTGCTGAAGCGGGCGCTGGAGCACGACCTGCCGGTGCTCGCCATCTGCCGGGGCCACCAGCTCCTGAACGTAGCCTTCGGCGGCAGCCTCCTTCAGCACATCGAAGGAGACGCCCACCGAGCCGACTTCCGAGCCGAGGGCGCGCCGTCGCGCTGGCACGCGGTGCGGCTGGAGCCCGGCACGCGCCTCGCCGGCTTGTACGACCTCGCCGAGATGGAGGTCAACTCGCGGCACCACCAGGCGGTGCTGTCCCAGAAGCTGGCGCCGGGCCTGGTCATGGCCGCGGCGTCGCCCGACGGCCTGATCGAAGCCGTCGAGAGCGCGTCGCACCGCTGGGTCGTGGGCGTCCAGTGGCACCCGGAGCGGCTGGAGCCCGAGCACGAAGGCTTCGCCGAACGACAGCGGCCGTTGTTCGCGGCGCTCGTGCGAGAGGCGAGCTTGGTCGCCACGGCGGAGGTGACGTGACGTGGTAGACATGCCGCGCGTCCGCTTCGCAACCGCCTCGGACGGGGTGCGCATCGCGCACACGGTGACGGGCGAGGGGCCGCCGCTCATCTACATGCCGGGATGGGTGAGCCACCTGGAGTTGATGTGGCACGGCCTGCCGGGCGAGTTCCTCTGGCGGCTCAGCCGCTCGCGGCAGCTCGTCGTCTACGACGGGCGAGGCGCGGGCCTCTCTGATCGAGACGTCGACGACGTCTCGCTGCGGTCGCGGCTGCTGGACGTTCAGGCGCTGGTGGACCACCTCCGGCTGGAGCGTTTCGCCCTGTTCGGGTGGAGCTTCTCCTCGCCCGTGGCGATCGTCTACACCGCGGAACACCCGGAACAGGTGACGCAACTGGTCCTCTACGCCGCGTTTTGCGACCGCGGCGGCAGGGAGGAAGGCGAGGCGAAGGTCGGGCGGGCGCTGGTCGACCTCATCCGGGCGGAGTGGGGCGTAGGCGCGCGGACGACGCTGGGCTTCGTCCACCCGGACGCCGACCGCGAGGAGGTCGCCGACGGGCTGGCCTACATGCGGGCATCCTCCAGCGGCGACGTGGCCGCGCGGCTCCTGGAGGAGAGCTTCTTCGAGATCCAGGTATGCGACCAGGTCACGCAGATCGCGGCGCCGGCGCTCGTGCTGCACAAGCGCGAGGACAACGCGGTGCCGCTGGAGGCAGGGCGGCGTGTCGCGTCGCTCCTTCCCAACGCGCGCTTCCAGGTGCTGGAGGGCCACGACCACCTGCCCTGGCACGATAACGCTGAAGCCACGCTCCGTGCGATCGAGGAGTTCCTCGGTGGCGAGGCGGCGTCCTGGACGCCGGTGGCCGCGGCCCACCCGGACGCGCCGCTGACGCTCCTCTTCACCGACATCGAGGGGTCGACCAGCCTGACGCAGCGCTTGGGCGATGCCGCCGCGCAAGAGGTCCTGCGCGCGCACAACGCCATCGTCCGCGAGGCGCTGGCCGCGAACGGCGGGTCGGAGGTCAAGCACACCGGCGACGGCATCATGGCCTCCTTCCCCTCCGCCTCCCGCGCCGTCGAGTGCGCCATCGCCATCCAGCGGGCCGTCGGAGCGCGGGCCCGCGACCCTCGACCCGCGACCCTCGACCCTCTCAAAGTCCGCATCGGCCTCAACGCGGGTGAGCCGGTGCGGGAGGATGACGACCTCTTCGGCACGGCGGTCCAGCTCGCCCGGCGAGTCTGTGATGCGGCCGGGGGAGGCGAGATCCTGGTAACTGACGTGGTGCGGCAACTGGCGATGGGCAAGGTCTTCGTCTTCTCGGAGCGGGAGTCCGCCGCGCTGAAGGGCTTCGACGAGCCGGTGCGCCTCTACGAAGTCGCCTGGGAGACGTGAGCCGTGCCACCAGACGTCCGCTTCTGCACGGCGTCCGACGGCGTGCTGGTGGCGTACGGCGTGTCGGGCGCGGGCGAGCCGCTCGTCGTCTGTCCGGCGCTCGTCGAGCAGTTCTCCACGCTACCCAATGTTCCGACCTGGCAGACGTTTATCGAGAGGCTGGCCGAAGGCCGGACGCTGGTCCAGTACGACGGCCGCGGGACGGGGCTCTCCGACCGCCGCGCAGGCGACCTCTCGCAGGAGGCGCGGGTGCGCGACCTGGAGGCGGTCGTCGAGGCGACCGGGCTGTCCAGCTTCGCCCTGTACGGTAGCCTGCTCGCGGGCCCGCTGGCCATCCTGTACGCTGCCCGCCATCCGGAGCGAGTGAGCCACCTGATCCTCTACGGCACGTTCAGCCGCGGGCAGGACGTGATGCCGTGGGAGCGCCTGCGGCCGCTGCTCGATTTGTCGCGGAACGACTGGCATACAGCGGCCCAGACCTTCGCCGACATGTCGACGCGCCAGCAGCACCCGCAGGTGGGCATCGAGCTCGCGGCGCACTTCCGCCAGTCGACCACGGGCGAGGCGGTTGCGGACGGGATGGAGGGCAGCTATCTGGACGACAGCGCGGCGACCAGGCTGAGCGACATCACGGCGCCGACCCTGGTGCTCCACCGGCGCAACGACCCAATCGTCCCGTTCGCACTGGGCCAGGAGCTGGCAGCCGGTATCCCCAACGCCCGCTTCGTGCCGCTGGAGGGCAGCGTCCACGCCGAGTTCCTGGGTGATCCCGAGCCGCTCCTGTTGGCCATCCACGAGTTCCTCGGCACAGCCACGCGCGCGACGCGGCCGCGAGTCGATACCGGGGCAGGGCCGCTGACCATCCTCTTCACCGACATCGAAGGCTCCACCACGCTCACCCAGCGACTCGGGGACGTCGAGGCACAGGAGGTGCTGCGCGTGCACAACGCCATCGTCCGCGAGGCGCTCGCCGCCCACGGCGGGTCGGAGGTCAAGCACACCGGCGACGGGATCATGGCGTCGTTCCCGTCGCCCTCATTCGCCGTCGACTGCGCCGTGGCCGTCCAGCGGGCGGTGGACGAAGGGTCGCGGGTCGCGGGTCGCGGGTCGCGGGAGGCGCTGCGCGTCCGCATCGGCATCAACGCCGGTGAGCCGGTGCGCGAGGACGACGACCTCTTCGGCACGGCGGTGCAACTCGCCCGGCGCATCTGCGACGCCGGCGGCGGCGGCGAGGTCCTGGTCTCGGACGTGGTGCGGCAACTCGTGGCGGGCAAAGGCTTCCGCTTCGCCTACCGGGGCGACCAGGCGCTCAAGGGCTTCGAGGAGCCCGTGCGCCTCTACCAGGTGGCCTGGGGCCAGTAGCCGCTACAACGTGCCGGGGTGGGTGTCCGCCGGGTAGCGGCTCCGCGCCAGGATGGTAATCCCCCCGGGGCTCGCGGACGTGCCCGGCGCCTCCGACACGGTGACCTGGAAGTCGTACCCCGGTTGCCACGCGACGGTCACTGGCAGTGGGGTATCGCGGTTGATGGCGCTGTGGATCACCGCCCGAATGGTGGCCCGCAACGACTCAGGCCAGCTCCGGATGTAGGCGATCTCGGCGTCGGTCAGGCCCAAGGCCTTAAACCCCACGTCACTGAACGGCTGGTCGAGCTTGAGCTCCGTCTTGGGGAAGTTCTGGATGTTGGCGCTGTTCAGGGCCACATTCGCCTTCCCGGCAATCGCTTGAAACGTCGGCATGGTCGCTCCCCCTTCTTCTCCACCGAGGTCTTGGCCGGTGGACGGTCATTATGGCGGGCCTCATTGAGAAAAGCAAGTCATGATGTTACGATCATGAACCGCGCAGGAGGGCTGACGACGGGTGGATTCGGCAATTCGCTTCCTGACGACGCAAGACGGCGTAAGGGTGGCCTACTGCGGTCACGGCCAGGGCCCGGCGCTGGTCTTCGTGCGCGGCTGGATCAGCCACCTCGAGATGATGTGGGCAGACCAGGCGTTCCGCGCCTTCTTCGAGGCGCTCGGCCGCCGGTTCCGCGTCATCCGGTTCGATGCGCGCGGGAACGGCCTTTCGGACCGCGAGCCAGCCGCGTTCACGCTCGAAGGGCTGGCCCTTGATCTAGAAGCAGTCATCGACACGCTCGATCTGAGCGAAGTCGTGCTGTTCGCGACAACGTTCGGGGGGCCGATCGCCATCAGCTACGCCACCCGCCACCCGGAGCGCGTGACCCGTTTGGTTATGGACGGCGCCTTCTTCCGCGGGCAAGACCTGGCCACGCCGGAGCAGAGGGAGGCGCTCATCTCCGCGATCTCCGGTCTGGGCCCAGCGGCGTTCTTCGTCCTAAGCCTGATGACCGACCCAGAACCGAACCCCAAGCTCCACCAGCGAGCGACACGAGCGATGGAGGCGATCACGAACCAGGCGGCCGTCGCCCTCTACTCGCTGGCCTACGAGATCGACGTGTCGCACTTCCTGCCGCAGCTGACGATGCCGACGTTGGTCTTGCACCGTCGGGGGAGCCGGTCGATCCCTTTCGAGCACGGCCGCCGCCTGGCCTCGCTCATCCCGGGGGCGCGCTTTGTGGCGCTGGAAGGAACAGCGCACAATCCGTGGGAGGGAGACGCCGCGGCCACGCTGGACGCCATCGGGAGGTTCCTCGACGTGGACCTGGAGCTGACCCCCGCTGCGACGCCGGCGGAGCGCCGTTCTCCCCTCACGGTGCTCTTCACTGACATCGAGGGATCGACCAGCCTCACACAACGCCTGGGCGATGCCGCAGCGCAGGAGGTCTTGCGCGCGCACAACGCCATCGTCCGCGAGGCGCTCGCCGCCCACGGCGGCTCCGAGGTCAAGCACACCGGCGACGGCATCATGGCCTCCTTCCCCTCCGCCTCCCGCGCCGTCGAGTGCGCCATCGCCATCCAGCGGGCCGTGGACGAAGCGTCGCGGGTCGCGGGTCACGGGTCGCGGGGGGCGCTGCGGGTCCGCATCGGCATCAACGCCGGTGAGCCGATGCACGAGGATGACGACCTCTTCGGCACGGCGGTGCAGCTCGCCCGGCGAGTATGTGATACGGCCGGGGCGGGCGAGATCCTGGTAACAGACGTGGTGCGGCAACTGGCGATGGGCAAGGTCTTCGCCTTCTCGGAGAGGGAGGCCGCCGCGCTCAAAGGCTTCGACGAGCCGGTGCGCCTCTATCAGGTGGCGTGGGGCGAGTAGGCCTCCGCTCGTCGTCTCGATTTACCCAACTTTACTGAGTAGCGGACTTCGCGCCCGGCGCCGTCCGGCGGCGTGTCTGTAGCGAACAGGTGGGCTATCATGCGATGGGAGGAGTCCACGTATGACCACCGACGGGACGAGCAACATCGGCATCGTCCGGCCGATCAAGATCGAGGAGGAGATGCGCGCCTCCTACCTCGATTACGCCATGAGCGTGATCGTCTCGCGTGCGCTGCCGGATGCCCGCGACGGGCTGAAGCCGGTGCAGCGGCGCATCCTCTACGCCATGAACGAGATGGGCCTGCGCGCCAACACCCGCCACAAGAAGAGCGCTGGTATCGTCGGCGAGGTGCTGAAGAACTACCACCCGCATGGCGACGCGCCCGTCTACGAAGCGATGGTGCGCATGGCGCAGGATTTTTCGTTGCGTTACCCGCTGGTGAACGGCCAAGGCAACTTCGGCAGCGTCGATAACGACCCGCCCGCCCACATGCGCTACACCGAGGCGCGCCTCTCCCCCGTTGCCGAGGAGATGCTGGCGGAGATCGACCGCAACACGGTCGACTTCGTGCCGAACTACGACGACAGCACGACCGAGCCCATGCCGCTCCCGGGACGCCTGCCCAACCTGCTGGTCAACGGCGCCAGCGGCATCGCCGTGGGCATGGCGACGAGCATCCCGCCGCACAACCTCACGGAGATCTGCGACGCGATCTCCCGGCTCATCGACGAACCGGAGGCGACGACCGAGGAGCTGGCCGAGATCGTCAAAGGCCCCGACTTCCCCACCGGCGGCATCATCTACCGCATGCAGCGCGAGCATGAGTACGACGCCGAGGGCAAGCGCCGCGAGTTCCAGCGCGATGCGATCAAGCAGACCTACGGCGACGGCCGCGGCCGCATCATCGTCCAGGCGAGGACGCGCATCGAAGAGGGGCGTGGCGGCCGCATGCAGATCATCGTCGCGGAGTTGCCCTACCAGGTGAACAAGGCGGCGCTGATCGAGCGGATGGCGGACCTGGTGCGCGACAAGAAGATCGAGGGCATCAGCGACCTGCGAGACGAATCGGACCGGCATGGCATGCGCATCGTCATCGAGCTGAGCCGGACGGGACAGGCGCGTTCGGTGCTCAACTCGCTCTACAAGCACACGGCCATGCAGTCGACCTTCCCGGTGAACATGCTGGCACTGGTCGACGGGCAGCCACGCGTCATCAATCTCAAGACGGCGCTGGAGCAGTACATCCACTTCCGCCACGACGTGATCCGCCGCCGGACGGAGTTCGACCTGGAGAAGGCGCGGGAGCGGGAGCACATCTTGACGGGGCTGCTCACGGCCCTGGAGCACATGGACCAGGTGATCCAGGCCATCAGGGGCGCCCAGTCGGCTGACCAGGCGAAGGAGCGGCTCATGGCGCGCCCCTTCGACCTGAGCGAGCGTCAGGCCCAGGCGGTGCTGGACATGCAGCTCCGCCGGCTGGCCCGGCTGGAACGCGAGAAGCTGCAAGAGGAGCACCAGCAGGTCATCAAGCAGATCGCCGAGCTGGAGGACCTGCTGGCAAACCCGCGCAAGATGGACTTCCTGATCAGAGACGACATCGTCGAGATCAAGGCCAAGTACGGTGACGACCGGCGGACCCAGATCGTCGCGCAGGAGGCGGAGCAGTTCAGCGAAGAGGACCTGGTGGCCCACCAGGAGGTGGTGATCACGATCAGCCAGCGCGGCTACATCAAGCGCCTGCCGCTGGAGACCTATCGGCCGCAGCGGCGGGGTGGTCGCGGCATCACCGGCATGGTGACACGCGAGGCCGATGCTGTCCACCGCCTCATCGTCGGCGACACGCACGACAACGTCCTCTTCTTCACGGACCGCGGCCGCGTCTTCCAGCTCCGCTGTTTCGACGTCCCGGACGCCTCGCGGCAGGCGCGTGGCATCCCGCTGATCAATCTGATCGACATCGACCAGCAGGAGCAGATCACGGCGACGGTCGTGATCCGCGACTACGACAAGGACGCGATGGTCATGGCGACGGCGTTGGGCGAAGTGAAGAAGACGCCGCTCTCCGAGTTCGCCTCCGTGCGCCGCGCCGGCCTCATCGCGATGGACCTCGAGGCGAACGATACCTTCGTCAGCGCGAAGGTCGTCCACGACGACGACGACGTAATCGTCGTCACGTCGGACGGCCAATCGGTGCGCTTCCCGGTCGCCGAGCTGCGCTCCGCCTCGCGGGCGAGCGGCGGCGTGCGGGGCGTGCGGCTGGGCAAGGGAGCGCGTCTGATGAGCATGGAAGTCGCGTCGGCGGGCGATCAGTTGCTGACGCTCAGTGCGAACGGCTACGGCAAGCGCACGCCAATGGAGGAGTACCCGACGCACCATCGCGGAGGCGGCGGCGTGATCACGTTCAAGGTGTTGGACAAGACCGGGCCGGTCGCCGCAGCGCGCGCCGTGAAGGAGACGCAGGAGCTGATCGTCATCTCCCAGGACGGCATCGTCCTGCGGACGCGCATGGACGGCATCTCCATCCAGGGACGCTCCACGCAGGGCGTCTCCGTCATCGGCCTGGGGCCCGGCGACGCCGTTGCCTCGGTGGCGACGATCGAGATGGAGCAGCCGCAGGGCGCCGCACCGGCCGAGGGGCCGGAGCCGGATCCGCCGGTTCAAGCGGAGCTGCAGCCGCCGGAGACATCCGGCGAGGCATCCGCTGAGCCCACCGCGAAGGGCCGGGCGTCCCGGCCGGCGCCCAAGCCGCCCCGAACGCCGCGCGGCGGGCGTCGCAACGGCCGGCCCAAGTAGCCATGTCCCGGCCGGTAGGCGGCAGGCTGCCGCAGGCGGCGCTCGACGCGCTGGACGGCGGGCGGCTCGTCGTCGTGGCGACCGTCGACGGCGAGGGCTGGCCGTACACGATGGTGATGAATTGGGCCGCCGCGCGCGATCCGGAGACGATCCGCCTCTCTGTGGACCGGCGCACAAGGACGCTGGAGAACATCCGGCGGAACGGCCGCGTGATGCTGGAGGTGCTCTCGGACGGCGTGATCGTGGGAGTACGCGGGCGAGCGCGAATCATCCAGGAGGAGATGGCGCACGCGCCCGTGCCCAGCGCGATGGTCGAGGTCGCGATCGAGTCGGTCAAAGACGACCTGATCCCGGGGGTGGAGTTCCACGGCCCGTGGTTTCGCTGGGGCCAACTCGAACCAATCATGGGACCGCTCGACCCGCTGGGCATCGCCGAGCTCAAGTCGTACGAGCCGAACGAGGCGTAGCGTGCCCTCCTGGATTGTCACGGAGCCGCCGCCGTCCGGCATCCGGGTGCGGGAGGCGACGGCGGCCGATCTACCGCGCATCGTCGAGCTGCTGGCCCAGCTCTCGCTCGACGAGCCGGCTGAGGCGCCCGGCGAGCCGCTCGCCGAGGGCTATCGAGCCGCCTTCCGCGAAATCGAGGCGGACTCGCGGCAGCGCCTCCTGGTCGTCGATGTGGCGGGGCGCGTGCAGGGGACGGCGGTGATGGTCATCGTGGCCAACCTCGGGCATCAGGGACGGCCGTACGCGGTCGTCGAAAACGTCGTCGTCGACGCCCAGCGGCGCTCCGGCGGGCTGGGGGCGCTCCTGATGCAACACACCGTCGAGCTGGCGCGCGAGGCGGGCTGCTACAAGGTCGTGCTGACCAGCAACAAACGTCGCCCGGACGCGCACCGCTTTTACGAGCGCCTGGGCTTTCAGGCGAAGCACGAAGGCTTTCGCCTGGACCTCTAGCCGGTGCCGCGCGCGGCTGGACAAGGGGCCGCGCACGCTCTATGGTGGCAGCGACAAGGAGGCGGAACGATGACTGAGCGATACCTTCCGATCATTTACGTGAGGGGCTACGCGGGCACGCAGGGCGATGTTGAGCGGTCCGTGGACGACACGTTCTACGGCTTCAACGAGGGTTCCACGCATATCCGCATCGGGTCGCGCGACAACGCCCAATTCTTCGCGTTCGAGAGCCCGCTGGTGCGGCTGATGACCGACCACGGCTACCGCGACGTCTTCCACAGCGGGGCGCAGGAGCTGCCGCCGGCCACCCCAGCCGCCGAGCGCCACAAGACGGTCTGGGTCTATCGCTACTACGACGTCACCTCCCGCACGTTCGAGCGCAACGAACGCCGCCGGCTTGAGATCGAGGAGGCGGCGGAAGGGCTGCGGGCGCGGGTAGCGACGGTGAAGCAGCAGACCGGTGCGCCCAGGGTGCTGCTCGTTGCCCATTCGATGGGCGGGCTGATCTGTCGTTCGCTGATCCAGATGACCTATCCGAAGAGCGGCCAGCCCGCCACGGAGCACATCGACAAGCTATTCACCTACGGGACGCCCCACGGCGGCATCCACTTCGCCGCGGGCGGCGGCGCGCTCGATTGGGTCGCCGACCGGCTCGGCTGGAACAACTCCGACGACTTTAGCCGCGACCGGATGTACCAGTACCTGACGCCGGGGGCGCGACCCGGCGCCCGGGCACCGGAGGACTTCCGGCCGTACGACCTGGGCGGGGCGTTCCCGCCGGACCGGGTCTTCTGCATGGTCGGGACGAACGCGAAGGACTACGGCGCGGTGATGGGCCTCTCCAGTCGGGCCGTCGGGGCGCAAAGCGACGGGTTGGTGCAGATGCGACACGCCTACGCGCGCGGGTCGCATCGAGCGTATACCTACCGCAGCCACAGCGGCCGCTACGGCCTGGTCAACTCGGAGGAGGCGTATCAGAACCTCCAGCGATTCCTCTTCGGCGGGATCAAGGTGGAGATCTCGTTGCGTGACGCCGGCGCGCCGCCGCCGGGCGGCGAACGCTTCTACCAGGCCGACGTCACGGTCGCGATCCGCGGCCTGCCGATCCTGATGCACGAGCAGCGCGTCGAGCGCTACTGCCCGGTGCGGATCGAGCCGCCGCCGAAGGAGACATTCCTCTACACCGCGTTCCTGATGCCGGAGCGTTCGGCGACGGGAGACGGGACGTGTCGCTACGCCTTACACCTCGCTGTGAACGAGTTCCGCGAGCGGAACGGGCTGCTCAGCTTCGCCGACCACCTGGAGCAGACGCCGGTGTGGGAGGACACGCTGCTCACCGACCTGCGACCCGCCGGCGATGGCTTCGAGGTGAGCTACGCCTGGCGCTCTCAGAACGTGACGCCATCGACGGAGATGACGCCGCTTGCGGCGGCCGACGGGAGTGTCGAGGCTGACGTGCCGCTGCCGGCGCTGGGCCTGGCAGCGCTGCGGCCGCGGACGAAGCTGCACTTCAAGGCCAGCCGCTGGGCGTGACGGTCAGCCACCACTCGCGGGCGGCTTGCCCTGGGCGGGGGCCGCAGTGTCACCGTTCGCCGGGGGTAGCGGCGCCTGCACGCCGTATCGCTCCTCCAGCAGGTGGACGAAGGCCTGGGCGGCGCGGCTGAGCGGACGCCCCTTGCGATAGATCATCGAGATCTCGCGGCGGGGCGGCGCCATGCCCTCCACCCGCACCAGCGACAGCTCCCCGCGGCGCACCTCTCGCTCGACCGCCACCTGCGGCAAGAGGGCGATGCCGAGGCCTTCCAGCACCATCTGCTTCGTCGCCTCCATGTTGTCCAGCTCCATCGCCGGCTCCGCGCGGACACCGGCCTCCCGGAGCGCGCCATGGACGAGAGCAGCATAGCTGGAGCCGCGGTTGAACATGAGCAGCGGCTCGCCGGCGATCTCCCCCACCGGTACCGCGCCGCGCGCGGCGAAGGGGTGGGACGGCACTGTGACCAGCACCACCTCGTCGCGATAGAGAGGGACGATCACGACGTCGGAATGGGCGATGGTCCGTTCGAGGCCCACCTGCACCTCGTCGGCCAGCACCATGCGCGCGATCTGGTCCGAGTATTCAGTGCGAACGGAGACCTCCAGCCTCGGATAACGCGAGCGAAACTCCTTCAAGAGCTCCGGCAGGACGTAGGTGCTCACCGTGGGCGCCGCGCCCAGGCGCAGCGTCCCCGCCTCCAGCGCCCGCAGCGACTGCACGGCGTCCCGCCCGTCCTGGAGCGCCTCCAGCACTCGCTGGGCGTGCGGCAGGAACGAGGCGCCGACGTCGGTCAGGCGAACGCCATGGCCGTTGCGGTCGAAGAGCGTCTCCTGGAGGTCGCGCTCGAGCGACTGGATGCGCGCGGTGACCGACGGCTGGGTCAGGCCGAGCGCCTCAGCGGCGCGGCTGAAGCTGCGCGCCGCTGCCACCTGAATGAACGCCTCGAGCTGTCCTAGGTCCATCGCTAATCGAGATTGTCTATGGATACGATGCCTCAGTATAGCAGCTCGTCGCCTCGACCGTCGATAACGTCAGGGCGTATAATCCGTTAGAAGAGACGAAGGAGGCACCGTGCCGAAGCAACGAAGGCCCTCGCAGAGCCGGCGCAAGCGAGCCCAGCGGCCCTACTCGCCGCCGCCGCCTGCCGCCACGCCTCCGCTGATCCGCCCCTCGCCTGAGGCAGCGCCGGCTGCGGGCGTTTCGACGCTAGCGCCAGCGCGGCCGCGCGAGCCGTCCGTTACGCGCTTCGGCGCCCGCGACTACTCGTACGTCCGGCGCGAGGTGCGGCGCATCGCCGTGCTAGCGGTGGGCATCATCGTGCTGATCGTCGTCCTCTCGTTCTTCCTGCCCTAGCGCCGGCTCAGCGCAGCCGCCCGATCGCCACCACAACGCCTAGGACGACGACGAGGTAGCCGAAGATATCCTCGGTGACCAGCTCCGAGAACTCGACGCCCTTGTAGCCCGCCGCTAGGAAGGCGCTCCGGACGAGGTAGGCGAGGACGACGCCGGCGGCGGCGATCGCCTGGAGCGGGGGGCCGGCCTTCCGGTTCGCCGCGACGCTCACCGCCTCCCCCACGGCGTAGCCGACGCCCACGCCTACGATGGCTCCGAAGAAGAGGCCGCCGCTGAACGGCAGCAGCAGCGCCCACAGCCCGCCGACGGCCAGGCCGACGGCCAGCGCGGCGCCGGCCCCGCGCAGCAGGAACGCGGCGGAGATGTTGTAGGTAGGCAGCCGGCGGATGTTGGCGCACTGCCGGCAGCGGGCGCCGACGGGCGAGTGAAAGAGGCAGCGCGGGCAGATCGGCTTCTCGCACCGGCCGCAGCGGAGTTCGGTCTCGACGGACGGGTGCGTCGCGCACTGCATGGCGAAGCGGCCCTCGCGGGCCGCGTACAGCCTACCACGGAGGCGGGCGGGCCGCCCCAGGTGCGCGATCACGAATCGGCCCGGCGGATGTCGCGCTTCAAGCGTATTCGTTATCGGGATTCTCCGCGTCGCCTTCGGCATCGACTTCCATGTCCGGGGTGCCGAGGCGAGGCTTTGGCCAGAACAGAACGAGCGGCGCAGTGGCCAAGGCCATAATAAGGAAGATGACGAAGCTAATGATGGCCGCTGCGTACACGAAGAGCGCCCAAAGCCCACGGGCCATCTGCGCCTCACCAGTGGCTGGAATATCGTGGGCGCCCCACGTCAGCCCAACAAGGATAATCGACAGCGGCGCGATGATGACCATCGCGCTGAGGACTGCGAAGAATCCCTTCACCATTGCCTACGCCAGGGATCAAGGACGACTGGAGGGCCCCTTCTCACATTTGATCTTCGGCCGTGGCGCCGAGTCTGTAAAGAGGTAGGTAGGCAAATCGCTGCCCTAGCAGTTACCGATGCCGCGAGCGGCACCTCCGCGGATGAAAATAAGGAGGCGCGGGCGTATCCTGCTCGTGACGT